>JAESFL010001054.1_pt1 | contig 11716 bp, 6 predicted proteins | sample 9269401 | NCBI WGS metagenome assembly JAESFL01 (sample SAMN14506025, study PRJNA617098) | algae metagenome | isolation source: Gloeocapsa sp. UFS-A4-WI-NPMV-4B04 and co-occurring heterotrophs from desert... | place: USA: Utah | collected 2006-10-01 | reverse complement strand
AGTACAGTACCTGATTCCACCACAGGTGAGATCCATGAGAATTCTTTGAGATGCATTCCTACTCAGTACGCTCAGGGGATAATCTTCGATATTTTACTTGCTTTTACGCTTAACCGAACCGTATTGTATGCGAAAGCACAACCAAACCGAGTTAAGGCAGTTCTTCAATGTCTATTGCTAGATCAGTTGTGCGAGTTGAACGTAACCCGTATCCTAAGTGTATATGATCGCCTTAATGCAGAAAATTCGGGTCAGTCAAAATCGTAAATCCAGCATATCGGAGGATAACAGTTGCAGTTCCAATAAAAAAAGCGAACCACTATCAAAGTTTGGGCTTCCACTATTTCCAGATAATACAAGCGTTCTTGTTTCGTTCATAGTTGAGCTTTAATGTACAACACATTGGAGAAACTTTTTTTGTCTGATTATTGTCCTTTTCCTCGCTTTACGTCCTAACGCCTGACGCTGAGGTATTTTAATAAAATTACTTGTTCTCAACTCAATTAAATTATAGAGTTGTAGATGACTCCGTAAGCATAAATATCAGAGACTAGCAGTTTTGAAATAGCTTACTTAAAACGATAACTTTTAATTAACACGCTACTTGTTTGCTTAAAACTGTGTTCTTAAATTCATCTAAATTGGCAAAAGTATCAAAAACTTGATCTAAACCTGTTAATTCAAATAATATTCTGGTTTGTTCATTCATTGAACAAAGAAAAAGTTTGCCATCAGCCCTTCGTACTGCTCTAAATGCTTCTATTAAAGCCATTAGCTCAGAGCTATTTATCAGCGTCACATTTTTGAGGTCAATTAAAATAACATTTACTCCTGCTTCAAATATACGCTGAATTTCTTTATAAAAATGATTAGCGCTACTAAGAATTAATAATTCAGAGTAATGCATGACTTGAATGTTAAAATTCATGTGAGTAAATCCTAATTAATAATTTTGACTGGTTCAATCTGTTCAAATTAACAACCTAGCTTTAAAACTTACTTGGTTGTAAACTAAAAAAAGTATTACTAAAAGTCTAAATATAGACAATTAGTATTAGGTAAATCTAATTTTAAAAAAGCTCTAGAATACCCTATTGCCATAACTTACCAGTGCTACCTTATTTATTCCTCTGTCTAGAGGAATGAAATTAACTTGCGTAGTTTGTTACTACGAATACAAAGAGCCTTTGCTATATCAGCCTGGATAGTTGTTTGCCTACAGAAATTTAACAAAGGTGATCGCACTTGCTAAGTTAGCCTCATATTAACTAAATGCTTGCTGCATTTTTGTGTCAAAAGGTGCTTGTGCTAAGGGTACTTGATTGTAGTTGATGGATGCGATCGCTTGAATTAGCGTCCAATCGTATTCAAGATCACATTTTTACTTAATACTATAGTTAATGCCATAGATAGAAGATTAGAAAAACAAAACCAGGTATTTTTTGATTAGCGATAGCAAATTCCAGAATCAAGAGCTACCCGGATTTTTACAACAGTTCCGGTCAAAAGTTGTAATCTCTGAGGCAAGCTTTACTAATATCTTGCTCAATTGAGCATTTTACCTACTGTGTAAATTTCGCTCTTGAGATTCTTGGGGTAACGGTTAGACCGATTTGCCATCAATTATTAGTGCAATGAATCAATTTTGTAGATATCCAAACCAAATATGTCCCAAGACAACCTTTCAATAAAAAACACTCTCAGTAATGTTGTATCATTAGAAGCACATGAATCAAAAATATCACCGTTAGTAGAATCGCAATCAAAGTTTCTCGCCTCAAGTTTATCTTTATCCACCGCAGACTTAGAATTTTCGCAATCTTCTACACCCGCGCCGGATTTAGTCTGCTTATCTCATTTACGTTGGAATTTCGTTTACCAAAGACCTCAACATTTGCTCACTCGTTGTGCAAAAAAGCGGCGTGTATTTGTTATTGAAGAGCCAATTTTTGATGCCGCTCAAGATGGAAAACTTGATATTATTCAGCATGAAAGTGGAGTTTGGGTTGTAGTTCCACACCTACCAGAAAATTTGACTGAGGCAGCAATAAATAGCATTCAACAGCGCTTGATTGATCAGCTATTTGCTGAAGTCCAAATTCACAACTATATCCTTTGGTACTATACACCGATGGCTATGGCATTTACGCGGCACTTAGAGCCTCTGGTAACTGTATATGACTGCATGGATGAGTTATCCTTGTTTGCAGGAGCGCCACCTAGCCTGAAAGCTTGTGAAGCTGAACTTTTCAAGCGTGCAGAATTAGTGTTTACAGGCGGGCAAAGTCTTTATGAAGTCAAGCGCAATCAGCACCCAAACGTCTACGCATTTCCCAGTAGCATTGATAAAGCGCACTTCGCACAGGCAAGAAATTTTAAGGCAGATCCCCTAGATCAAGCAGATATTCCTCACCCACGCTTGGGGTTCTTTGGCGTGATAGACGAACGCATGGATCTCGAATTAATCGCTGGCATTGCTGAGGCGAAACCAAACTGGCATTTAGTGATTATCGGGCCAGTAGTCAAAATAGATCCAGCAATTCTGCCATGTCACAAAAACATTCATTACCTTGGGGGCAAAAATTATCAAGAACTACCGGATTATATCGCTGGGTGGGACGTGGCGTTGCTGCCGTTTGCACGCAACGAGTCAACGCGCTTTATTAGCCCTACTAAAACCCCAGAGTATCTTGCCGCAGGTAAGCCTGTCGTATCTACATCAATTCGGGATGTAGTCAATCCTTATGGACAAATGGACATGGTGTACATTGCAGACACAGTTGCCCAGTTTATTACAGCAATTGAAGCAGCGTTGCATCAAAATTCTGATCCATCTTGGAGGACAAAGGTAGATACATTTCTAGCGCAGACTTCATGGGATAGCACCTGGGGAGGCATGATTCAACTGGTGGAGTCCGTGATAAATCCAAGAAAAGATCGGACAGCGAAAATCCATAATTCAGAAGTGAAAAAACTTGCAAATTAAAATTTTGCAGATTTGTAATAATGCCCCTTTGAGCCAGTGAGTAGAAAAAAAAGCGGCAAAAATTACACTACTCACGGCGGGTTATGTCCACTTGACTCCTGAATTCTCAACTCTAAAATTTTTCCTTTGTTAGTAGCAATTAAAAAGGCGTAAAATTTAATGTTCGATTACCTAATTGTTGGTGCGGGGTTTGCTGGTAGCGTCCTCGCTGAAAGGCTGGCGAGTGATGGAAAGAAAATTCTGATTATTGACACGCGATCGCATATTGCTGGGAATGCTTACGATCACTACAACGAAGCAGGCATTCTCGTCCATAAGTACGGACCACACATCTTTCACACCAACTCCCGCGATGTATTTGAGTACCTGTCGAACTTTACAGAATGGCGTTCTTATGAACACCGCGTACTTGCTAGTGTAGATGGTCAACTTGTTCCCATCCCAATCAACCTTGATACAGTTAACAAGCTGTATGGATTGAAACTAACATCGTTCCAAGTTGAAGAGTTTTTTGCATCGGTAGCTGAACCCAAAGACTACATTCGCACTTCAGAAGACGTAGTTGTCAGCAAAGTTGGCAGAGAACTTTATGAAAAGTTTTTTAGGAACTACACCCGTAAACAATGGGGTATTGATCCTGCGGAACTTGACAAATCAGTTACTGCGCGTGTACCTACCCGTACAAACCGCGATGATCGCTATTTTACCGATAGTTATCAGGCAATGCCGCTACACGGCTATACCCGGATGTTCGAGAGTATGTTGTCTCATCCGAACATCAAGATCATGCTGAATACCGATTATCGAGAAATTATCAATGTCATCCCCTATGGCGAGATGATCTACACAGGTCCAGTCGATCAATTCTTTGATTATCGCTATGGAAAGCTACCTTACCGCTCTTTGGAATTTAAGCATGAGACAATTAACACGCCTTTATACCAGCCTGTAGCAGTAGTCAACTATCCCAACGACCACCTGTACACCCGCGTTACTGAATTTAAGTACCTAACTGGACAAGAACACAACAAAACTAGCATTGTCTACGAGTATCCACGTGCCGAAGGAGATCCTTACTATCCTGTACCACGCCCAGAAAATGCCGAAATTTACAAGCAGTACAAGGCACTCGCTGACGCGACTAAGGACGTTCATTTTGTCGGACGCTTGGCAACTTACAAATATTACAACATGGATCAAGTCGTGGCTCAAGCTCTGACAATCTATAACAAGCTGGCAACACGCAGTAAATCCAACTATGAGGAAAACGGCCATGCCCTTGCAGTCACCGCCACTTGAACTATGGGCTGGAGTCGAGTGTACAGTTAACCGTGTAGGTGATCAGTATTTCGATCAGCTAGAACAAAACGGTCACGCAACGCGCTTGGATGACTTGAATCTTTTTGCAGAACTCGGTATAAGTGCAATGCGCTATCCCATCTTGTGGGAGCGCACTGCGCCCAACGGGCCAAAGCAAGCAGACTGGTCATGGGCAGACGAGCGTTTAGGACGAATGCAAGAACTGGGCATTCGCCCAATTGTTGGTTTAGTTCATCACGGTAGTGGCCCTCACCACACCAGTTTGATCGATCCGGCTTTCGCTCCAGGGCTTGCCGAGTTTGCCCAAGCGTTTGCCGATCGCTATCCTTGGGTAGAACATTATACGCCTGTCAACGAACCACTAACTACAGCGCGATTTAGTGGGCTATATGGTCACTGGTATCCTCATGGTCGTGATGATTTGACATTTATGCGGGCATTGTTGACACAGTGCCGTGCTGTTGCGCTTTCAATGGCTGCAATCCGCAAGGTAAACCCGAAGGCGCAACTTATCCAAACTGAGGATTTGAGTAAAACTTTCAGCACACCACTTTTAGCTTACCAAGCTCAGTTTGAAAATGAGCGTCGGTGGTTGAGTCTCGATTTACTATGCGGTCGTGTTAACCGTCACCACTTCATGTGGGAATACTTGCTGAAGTTGGGCATTAGTGAAAGCGAACTTGAGTTTTCAAACAACCCTTGTCCACCGGATGTAATCGGGATTAACCACTATCTGACAAGCGATCGCTTTTTAGATGAGCGCCTAGAAAACTACCCAGTTACCGCACATGGCGGCAATAGACGGCACAAGTACGCAGATGTGGAGGCAGTGCGTGTTTGTGCTGAAGGACCGCCCGGGCCATATTTACTATTAAAAGAAGCTTGGGAACGCTATAAACTACCACTCGCTGTTACCGAAGTACACCTTGGTTGCACCCGCGAAGAGCAACTGCGGTGGTTGAAAGAAGTATGGGATGCGGCACAGAATCTCAGAACTGAAGGCGTAGATGTACGCGCTGTAACTGCTTGGTCTTTGCTTGGGGCCTACGACTGGAATAGTTTATTAACTGTACACCAAGGTTATTACGAGCCTGGTGTATTTGATTTGCGTTCACCCCATCCTCGCCCTACCGCCCTTGCCCGAATGCTGCAACATCTAGGGCGCAAGGAGATATACGATCACCCGCTTCTCGCTCTCCCAGGATGGTGGCGTAGACCTGAAAGGCTACTGTATCCCCCAGTATCTTGTTCTGTAGAGGCAATGTCAACATTGAGCCTTGATTCTACCCAAAAGTCCGTGCGCCCGATCGCAATTACCGGAGCAACAGGGACACTTGGGAAAGCTTTTGCTCGCCTGTGCGAAGTTCGGGGTATTCCGTATCGCCTGCTATCACGTCAGGAGATGAATATTACTGACTCGGCATCAGTTGATACCGCCCTTACTGAGCTAAACCCTTGGGCAGTTGTGAATACTGCTGGTTATGTGCGTGTAGATGATGCAGAGCGTGAACCTGATACCTGTCGGCGTATAAATACCGATGGTGCAGCAATTTTAGCTCACAGCTGCCAAAAGTTAGGAGTAGCGCTACTAACTTTTTCATCAGATCTGGTATTTGATGGCGTAATACAGTCACCATATATAGAGAGCGATCGCGTTGCACCCCTAAATGTATATGGGCAAAGCAAGGCTGAGGCAGAAGTAAAAGTATTAGAAGCTTGTCCGACATCACTTGTCATCCGTACTAGCGCTTTTTTTGGGCCCTGGGACGAGTACAACTTCATATCAGTAGCGTTACGCACATTAGCTGCTGGACATACTTTCGTTGCTGCACAAGATTCGGTTGTTTCGCCGACATACGTTCCGGATCTTGTCCATGCTAGCCTTGATTTGTTAATTGACGGCGAGTACGGTTTGTGGCATCTTGCAAATCCAGGTGCGATCGCTTGGGCTGATTTAGCCCACTTCGCCGCCAAGCAAGTTCACCTTGACACTACTCGTATTCACGCTGTTTCTACCCAATCTCTTGGTTTAGCAGCACCGCGCCCAACCTACAGCGTCCTTACCAGTGAGCGGGGCGTACTCCTACCACCATTGGAAAACGCATTATTCCGCTATTTCCAAGAGCGTGAGATTTCCTTGTAGCTCAGTAATTGATACATCAAGTCAATTTTGATCGAATTAGCGATCGTCCTGATGATAATCCTCATCCTTACATCTTGCCTTCAAGGAAGTGCCTTACCAATCCAGCTTGGAATTCAACTTCTGGGTTAACAGTGTTCATTTACTCAAAAGCCTTCCTAGTCCTCTTTTAGAGGACTTTCGCTATTAGGGTTTACGCCTCAGGTAAGCGGTGCTAGAAATTCCCTGTGTCTATCTTTGTTATCAAGTAGCATGGGGAACTTTGCTACTTTATACTGGTCTTGTATTATAAGGCTTACTGCTACTTACGTAATTTCTCTATTTTAATGTTACAATTTTACTTAATTAATGTGCAATAATACTGAAGTATGGTTATAAAGTAGATGAACAAAAAATTATTAGGCTTGCTGATGAGCGAGATAAGCATTCAGGCAATGAGATCCTAAATTATCCTTCTCTTCTACAAGCTCGTAAATATAACTATTCCAGCAAAGCTGCTTTACCTGCTTTTGGCAATTTCGATTATGTAAATTGAATATGTAGAAATACTGAATGTTTATTAAAGATTATGTAAAGAAGAGATTGTCAAGCATTGAGTTGGTAACAGAATGATTAACAATAAAAATTCAGACAATAAAACACTAAATATTTTTTCTCGCTAGCAGCCGGAAACATAGCCATGTATTCGGTATAAATCTTATTTAAGCCAAGCTGCAACAGCCGCTATTGGCAATTTTAGTTATGCAAAAAATTGAGGATATGTAATGCTAAATCTAGATTTTTCTTCACCAATTTCCGGCACAGTTGAAGACAACAATCTTGCAGGCACAGGGTTTACCTCAGTGCAGACTAATAATAGTGGCAATCAATATGATCAAAGCCGCATTAATCTCGATCCAACGGCTGGTACTCTGACTCTTACAGCTACACAGGGAAGCAATGCAGGAGCTACTAATACACTCAAAAATGCACTTCAAGTTGGAATTGATGCTACTCAAACTTTTACAATTAGTACAAGGTTAAAAGGTTCACCAACGAATCTAACTACTTCAGTTCAACAAGGGGGTCTTTTCTTCGGTTCTAACCAAGATAATTATGCGAAGCTAGTCGTTATCAACACTGGCACTAATGGTTTAAAAATACAGCTTTATCGAGAACAAAACGGGGTAGGTTCCAATGTAGATGTCGTTACAGGTTTAAACTGGACGACAATTAATACTCTTGACCTATTCCTAACAGGCGATCCAATTACTAACAAAATTACAGCAGCGTACCGAGTTAACTCCGACAGGGGAGCGCGGCTAACATTTAATCAGACTTTTACACCTAGTCAACCCGCTAACTTTTTTACAGATGCAACCAGCGCCAGGGCTGGGATTTTGGCATTTAGCGGTAATGCACCAGATGTCCCTATTACCTTTGACAGTTTTGGGATTGCTCAAGATGCAAAGATTAATTTTCAGCCAAGTGGTGCTGTACCATCTGGGTATATTGCAGATAATGGCAATGCCTATAATGCTACACGCGGCTTTGGTTGGGTAACTCAATCGAGCCTAAGTAGCTCTACGCATACACCACTGAATATTGCCGCTTATGCACGCGATCGCAACCGTGCTAATGTTGACCAACGACTTGATAGTGTGCTGCATATGCAGTTCCCTAATACTCCAGCTGCTGCTTGGGAGTATGCTGTACCAAACGGTACTTACAGCGTGACTGTTAGCGTCGGTGATACGCCTAATAGCAAAGGTATTTATGACAGCAAGCACAGCATTAGGGTAGAAGGTGTCACCGCTATTAACCGCTTCCAAGCTACCGCTAGGCAAGAGTATCAGCTAGCTACTGTCAAGGTAAACGTTATTGATGGTAGGCTTACTATCGATCCAGGCACAGGTACTAATCGAGGCATTAATACCAAGATCAATTACGTTGATATCGTCAATATCACCCCAGGCAAGCACCCAACAGTCTCAGCTACTTCAATTGCTAGTGATCCAACGGGCGTATATCTTGATGCCGCTATCAATGTTGATGTCTCTTTGGTAGGTTCAGGCATTGGTGTAGATCCGGCAACACTTAATACTACCAGCGTCCAGCTATATCGTACTAAGGATAACGCTCTAATACCTGGATTGATTAATACCAGTGGAGGCAATGATGCTATTGTCTACCAGCCAAGTGCAAACTTAGATCCAAATACCAACTACACTTTTAAAGTTACAACAGGTGTCAGGGATGAATCTGGTTCTACCTTTACTCCTTACAGCAGGACATTCAACACAGGAACTAACGTCACTACCCCTCTTGCTCCCGTAAGCTTCACTAAAAGCGTAGTCTATGGTAGCACTACTGCCCCTGGCGATCCAATGTCCAGCTTAACCATAAGTCCCGATGGTAACAACCTTTACGCCTCTACTTTAGATGGCAAAATCCTTCGCTGGAATATTGAAGCTAATACAGGCAACCTAACAAACCTAGACACCTTTAATCTTGGTGGTGGTCGTGCCATTATTGGGCTGACTTTCAATCCTAACGATGCGAATGAGTTATGGATCTCCCATAATGACCCGCTTTTCCCACAGCCAGCCACAGATTTTACAGGTAAAATATCAAAGCTGACATTAAACCCAGTTACTACAGCTTTTGACGCTAATATTCAAGATTACGTCGTTGGTTTGCCTCGCTCTGCCAAAGACCATTTAAGTAATAGCCTTGCCTTTGGTCCCAACGGTAAGCTTTACATGACTCAAGGTAGTAACAGTGCTATGGGTGCGCCTGATAATGCTTGGGGCAATAGGCCTGAGCGATTGTTAACCGGAGCAGTATTAGAAATCGACCCCAATCGGACGACGATTCCGACAGGAGGCATCAATGTCCAAACAGAGAACCATGCAAACCCGCAGGATAACTACAATCCTTATGAGCCTAATGCCCCTGTCAAAATTTATGCAACAGGTACTCGTAATCCCTACGATTTAGTTTGGCACAGTAATGGTAAGCTCTACGTTCCCACAAATGGCAGCGCTGCTGGTGGTAATACCCCTGACGATCCGATGACGACAGTAAATGAGGCACTAAAGGGTGTAGGTACTCAAAACGATTACCTTTTCAAAGTTGAGCAGGGTGGTTACTATGGTCATCCCAACCCCTTGCGTCAAGAGTACATTATGAACGGTGGTAATCCTACTAGCGGCGTTGATCCCGCAGAAGTAGCAAGGGTGACAGACCCAAATACAGGTACAGTGTATCCAGGATACGCCGTCGGCACTCAACCAGATCCCAATTATCGTGGCTTTGCTTATGACTTCGGTCGCAACCGTTCGCCCAATGGAATCATCGAATATAAGAGTAATACATCCGGTGGTGCTTTGAAGAACAAGCTGCTAGTCGTGGAATATAGTGGTGGAAATGACATCCTAGCCCTGGAAACAGACCTCAACGGTAACATTCCTAGAGGTAAAGTTACCCAGGTTGTCTCTGGACTTTCAGACCCTCTGGATTTGATTGAGGACACCAGAAAGAATATCGGCAATTTGTATGTAGCTGAACTGATTAACGATGGCGCTGCTGGTCGGATTTCTCTTTTAAGAGCCTAGATAACGCAGCCAGTAATTTATAGCATATACAGTAATCCTACTGATAGGCTGTTGACATTTAATTTGAAGTAACTGGGCAGGCTTTCCTGCCCTTTTTACAATAGATTTAGTCACTATCTCTCTTTCATTACTTTAGGCAGAAGAAAAGTAGTAATCTGTCCGTTGGATAATAGAAGTTAACGAGCCTAAAAAATAATTTATACTAGCAATTAAAATAGAAAAGCCAGTGTTTAATTGATAAGGTTACACTATCTTTAACTAAGCCTTGTGTAAAAATTAAATGAAAAACTGAAGAATTTAAGTATAAACTATTGAGGCGATTTTTCCAACTTTTAACTTTAGTTAATTAAGAATGCTCTACTTACTTTCTAACCATATTTGATTAGTGTTGATGCTAATTGAGTTCAGTTTTTTCGAGTCCATGAAAATGTAACCCTTCTATTAATTAGGCACTAAAAAATTATTTGACCAACGTTTTATTTGCTCAAATCACTATAATAATTGTGCTAATTAAATATAGCCGAATCAAAAATTGTTTTTGTGATTTTTGATTCGGCTATATTAAAAGCTAATTTTGTTACAAAATTAGGTGAAATTTGCTTGTTTAATAACTTGATATATCTAGCAATCGCAGGTAGAAGTTTAAGTTAATTCCTGATATCATTCCTAGATGCAATAATTTAAAAGCGGTCATTACTTCTCACCTCTGGGCAAAGGTATTGATAAGTGTCACAATAGTTATCAGCAAAGGCAAAACTCCTAATAATAACTCTAGGATCTACTATAGCAATAGCAAGATTTTTAGAAACATACTACTATCCTACTTATGCCAGAGTGACTAAAGAGGGTTAAGCTGAAGAACACATAAATACTTGCTTGAGTTAAATAAAAAGAGTATTGCCTCCTACATAATTTAAGGTAGATATAGGGTAAAACTATCTGATGCTTAAACGTAGGAACAGATAATCACTTTGACGTAACGGTGTTAGCGTTTTCTTCTGATATAGAGCGACGGTATTGAGGCGGCACGTGCTTTCCGTTAGTGTCGTAGTAGCTATCAACATCAACATCTGTCCAACCTGGACCATCAATAACATTTCTAGAACTCCGCAAACCTATGATAACTGCAAACTTTTTCATATTTCTTCCATTTCAGATACAGCGACCCCTTTATACTGGCTTTTAAAATTACAGACTTGGTTTAGAAACAATGAAGAATTGCATGAAGATTTGACTAACACCATTGGAATCAGTCAGGGTAATTTTTACTTATTCAAGTCTAAATATTAATTTCAGGAGTTTCTCTAGTCGAGAAAACGAAGAATATTACTTACTTTAGATATAGCTCTTTCATTTTCTCTTTTAGTTCTTTGATTGCCACCAAAATCGTCAACTAGCCCTCAGTCTGAAAATTCACCTTAGTGCTTTCTGTAAAAACGCAACCTGTAAGAATGTACTTGTAAAGAAATGTTGACAATAACCAATACAAGCAATAAATGTTCTCTAAAAACAATAGTGTCTAGTTATTTTGGTTGTGTTGCGATCGCTAACGGGACTTAAACAAAGCAGGAGAGCAAAAAAGACTATAATACTTAGATAGCATAGCTTTCACGTTGAAAGAAGCTCATGAAAGAAACCACCCCTGCCGCCATGCCTCCATGCTATGAAAGATGG
>JAESFL010001053.1_pt1 | contig 11719 bp, 18 predicted proteins | sample 9269401 | NCBI WGS metagenome assembly JAESFL01 (sample SAMN14506025, study PRJNA617098) | algae metagenome | isolation source: Gloeocapsa sp. UFS-A4-WI-NPMV-4B04 and co-occurring heterotrophs from desert... | place: USA: Utah | collected 2006-10-01 | reverse complement strand
GGACGTACCGCGGTCCTGGTGTGTTCTGCGTCCGCCCGAGGCTCTAAGCCTCGATCTGATCCCGCGCGGCTAGCGGTTCTATTGGGCGTTGCCGCGGCCGCCCTCTGGCGAGCTCCATGAGGGCATCGTCAGAGCAACTTGCTTCCCGCACCATCTCACGCGCAATCGCCACGGCTGTTCGAGAGCTCCCGCCTGAGAGGATCCTCACCAGCCATGCCGTGGTGTCCGGATCCAGGGGCACTGCCGATTTCAGAACAAAGGCCCGGATGGTCGAGGTCAGGAAAGGCAGCCAACCCGCATCGGCTCTGTCGATCCCGCGGTCCACTCTCATCAGCGCCTCAATCTGCTCACGGCTTGTGGCGCCATCCGGCAGGCCGTCTCGCTGCATGCGGCGCAGATCACCAAAGCCGACCCGCCTCGTCTGGAGAGCGCGAGTACAGAACTTCTCGAAGGACTGGTCATGCATGGTCCGCCTCCTTGTGGGACTTCGGTGGTGCAAGGCATCAGGGGTGGGGAGAGAGCCTCCCGAGAGTACACGCACCAGCCCACATCCTCGGGTGGAGCCGAGGAGGGGTGGAGTGTGAGGTGGGGTGAACGGCCGTGACCCTCTCATGGGCAGCCGTTTCCATCAACAGGTATGAACTCCCGAAACGGCCGACCCTGCACCTAGCTCAGGAACGCCGCCGGGTTAGCTGCAGTCACTGCGTCACTGCTCAATGTGCTTGCAGGTATACCGTATGGTAAGGTGAAGTCAGTCATGGTGGCATGCTCCCGCACTTCGCCGTGGTCAGGCCGCGCGGACCTCAGCTCGCGCGGCCGCTCTGCTCCGAGCACCTGGTTAGCCGTTAAGGTTTTCTTCACCTTCCAGGTGACTGCGGAAGTGCGCTTGCTAGGGTGATGGCAGCCGCTGGCGCTACAGCCTTCAGACGCGACATCGGTCAGGCTATGCGGGCTGCCTCCAATCTGCCCGCATAGCCGCCCACCATTACCGCCATTGCTTGACTGCTGGTCTCAGCTGCAGGAGGCGAGACGATGGTTGAGGCTCTTCCCGTTCTCACTCTCGGGCAAAGCATCGGGTTGGCCGCTTGTGTCGCGACAGTGGCTGTCTTGGTGCTCGGCTGGTGGACGCTCGGCACGTAAGCCTGTTCTCACACTCTCCTAAGCCACCATCGTCCGGCTCGTGATTTCCCGGACAGCGTTATGGCTGATCATGAAACCCTGCGCCTTCATCCGCTCCGCAATGGCGCGCAGAGAGGTGTCGCAACGTTGAGGAAACGTCAGTGATACCGTTTTGATAGATGTTGTTATCCCGCGTCCACTCTCGATGACTGCGCGACCGCATTGCCCTCACAGATCTTAAGGGTTTGGACCGCCTCGTCGAACGCCGACCATGCCCGCCTAGCGAGACTACCGCCGACGCTGCACCGCCGGACGCCGAGCGCGGCGAAGGCGCGGATGCTGTCGTCATAGTCATGGACGAGCACGTTGACCGGCTTCGGCGCAACCGCCGCGACCAGCTCGGCCACAGCGCCTCGATCGAGGATGAACGGGACGAAGAGGCAGTCCGCACCAGCCTCGGCATAGGCGACCGCACGTTCGATGCTGTCGCTGACCGACATGCCGGACACCCGAAAATTCTCGTTGCGGCCGACCAACATAACGGCAGGGTCGATGGCATCGATGGCAGCCCGCGCAGCCCGGATGCGTTCTACTGCCAAGCCGGGCTCGTACATGATGCTTCCGGACCAGTCCTCGATCGATATGGCGGCGATGCCTGTCTCGACGGCGAGCGCGACGTTGCGTGCCAAATCTTCGGGTCGATCGGCGAAGCCGTTCTCGAAGTCGGCGTTGACCGGCAGCGGCGTGGCCGCCACGAGTATCCGCAGATGGTCGAGCACGGCCTCTATGCCGAGATCGCCATCCTGCCGGCCTGCCGCCCAGGCCGCGCCAGCGCTGGTGGAGGCGATCGCCCTGAACCCCGCGTCGGTGAGCCGGACTGCGCTGCCCGCGTCCCACGCGTTAGGAAGAATGAAGAAGCCGCCGTTGTGCATCCGCCGGAAGGTGGCCCGCTTGTCCGCCGTTATTGCCGCCATCGTCAGCTCCGCCATTCCTCTAGCTTCCGTACTTGCAGACCTGTTGCATCGAAGTTCGATACATCAAGCCAGGCGATGAAGGCCGCCAACAGGATGGTACAGGGCAGAGCTATGGCAAAGACGCAAGTCCGACTGCTATCGGCTTCCCCCGGAGTCATCAGCTCAACTGCTCCACTCTTCTGGGCACCTCGCAGCCAAGCTTCTTGACGGCCTCTTGCGGGCTGTTACGTTAACGACAACGAACGTTGTCGCTGACGTTCCGAGCTGAGGTCCTTCATGGCCAACCGCCGCTTCGTCTCGTATCTGCGCGTCTCAACCGCCAAACAGGGCGCCTCAGGCCTCGGGGTCGAAGCGCAGCGCAAGGCTGTGGCCGACTACCTCAATGGCGGCAACTGGACCCTCATCGCCGAGCTGGTCGAGGTCGAGAGCGGGAAGAACACGGATCGCCCGAAGCTCGCCGAGGCCCTCGCCCTGTGCCGCCTTCATCGCACCACGCTCGTGATCGCGAAGCTCGATCGCCTCTCGCGTGACGCCCACTTTCTCCTCGGCCTCGAGAAGGCCGGCGTCGACTTCATCGCAGCCGATATGCCCCACGCGAACCGGCTCACGGTCGGGATCATGGCGATGGTCGCGGATGAGGAGCGCCGGATGATCTCCAAGCGAACAAGGGATGCCCTTGCAGCAGCGAAGGCTCGCGGCGTGAAGCTCGGAGGCCACCGCGGCCACCTGCCGGCCACGTCGCGGAAGGCGGCGGCTATGTCGGTCGCGATCCGCCAGGGGAAGGCCAGGCGCCGGGCCGCGGACCTTACTCCGATCATTGCGGAGATCCGGACCAGCGGTGCAACCTCCCTCCGGCAGATTGCGGCCGCCCTGAATGATAAGGGGATCCCAACGTCTCGCGGCGGGCTGTGGTCGGCATTGCAGGTCTCGCGCGTGCTCGGTCGAGTGCAAGCCCCGGCTGGCGCCGAGTAGCATGTCGCAACTGCACCATGACAGAGCGGGATTTCCGAGCTCGATTGAGGGTAGGGAAAAACCACCTTTAGGAAAGAATATTTCGCTCTCGGCTGTGTGAGAACCTGGAGGCCTTGCATCGCCTTAGGAGGTGGCGTCGGTCAGGCTGTACCGAATGTCTTAGAGGCTGGAGTGTTTAGGTCTTTGACGCAACACGGCATCAGCGATCCACGCACATGCGACGCCGAACACGATCCAGTTCAGCGCGTGATCCACAATGTTGGGAAGGCGGGTTGCCCAAAGGAGCGCCACCATGGCTCCCGGCACGATGAGATAACGCCTATGCCTCATCTCATCGTAGACTTCGATCAGCTTTGGCAAAGCGCCTGCTAGGAAGATCAGGCGATAGTTGAAGTTCGAGCCCAGCAGGAAGCAGAAGCAGAAGATCGCTAGACCTGCCAGACAGAGATCGTCTGGAAACCGGCCTCGTGTCAGCGGCGGTAGCAACCACGATAGGTCACGCTGGGAACTAACCACCCACGCAGCAGCGATGAGGCCGAGCCCCAGGGCCACGCCCGTGGCAAGCCATCTGACATGCGTCTGGTTCACGTCGGGGGCTGCGAACCGATCTGCCAGATCCAGGAACAGGGGTGCTGCACCGAAGGAGTAGAACGAGGTCAGGGGCGTGTTCGAGAGAATATAGGGGATCCTCTCCCAGGACGGCCAGACGAATGCCACAAGAGCAGCCGAGGCAACAGTGAGCCCCATGAGCCATCCTCTCCTGGTCTGATCGAGAAAGATGGAGCAGGCCGCAATCGGGTAAGCTTTCAGGGCAGTCAGTCCAATGATGAGGAGGCCCCGAAGAACTTGCCGAGTGCTCTCCCGAAGTAGATGGGTGGCGAACAAGCCGAAGACCAAGAGCGAGAAGAGCAAAGTGTCCACGTTGCCTCGCTCGATGCCGAACAGAATGGCAGGTGACAGCAAGGCGAGCAGGACAATGACAAAGCCAAGAAGTGATCGGGTCCGGAAGATCAACAGCATGGCCAAGAGCGTCACGGCAGCCATGCCGATACCGAGCACCTGAGTTGCCGCAGACGAGACGCCTAACTTCCCTAGCTCCAGCCACGCGGGAGGATAGTTGATAGGCCGACGCCATGGATCGCATTGGCCAGTCAGGTAGGGATCAAACCCGGCGTGCAAGCAATCAATCGAATGCGTGACGCTGATCGTGTCGGTGAAGGGAAGCCTCGGAGGTGGCATCGCGGGCACCCCCAGCCAATCCCAGGCCCAGAACAGGCCCTCTGGCTGTCCATAGCCCCATACCAGTACAAGGCCGAGGATGAAGTAGGCTGTCAGAGGGGCAAGACGCTGTATCATAGTCTCCGAAAGTCGCAGCCTTTCGTCCCTGCAGCTATGCATACTCTAGCCCACAGATCGCGCCTGATTTCACCCTAGGGTGGAAGGCCAGCCGCCGTGCCGCGGACCTCGCTCCGCTTATCGCGAAGATCCGGATTGGCGGCGCCACCTCTCTCCGACAGATCGCGGCCACCCTAAACGATACATATTGCGCAACGTGGTTCTCTTGCCCACCCAAGCTCATACCCTGCTGTGAAGCGTACGTGAATGGTAGCCCGTATTTCAGAAGGAGGCGGCGGCGCCAGTACTAGGCGGAGTCTGCCGGCGTTGTCATACCGATCACCTCCTCACCCGGATCTGCTGCGATGGGCTATCGGCCTCGCTCCACCCTTACGCCCGATCAACTGGCGCTGCCTCTGTTCCCGGTGGCGCTCCGGCGTGTCGAGCCCTCACGCAACATGGCACGGTTCTACTCCCTCGACGTGGAGCGGGATCTGTTCGGCTCCGTGGTGCTGGTGAGGCGCTGGGGCGGATCGGCACGGCTGGCAAGGTGCGGTCGGATGAGTTCACCCCGGAGAGGGATGCGAGGGCGGCCATGATCCGGCTGGAACTTCGGAGGATGAGACGAGGCTATCGCTTTACGCTAGGGTAAGATGGAGCCTGTATGACTGCTCACCGAGCAGGAGGCAGTGTTTTGCGGCGCGTTCTCGGGGCTGTCGGCCTGACCCTTGCTCTTGCCCTCCCGGCAGCCGGAGCCCCGGAGAGCACAGCATACCTTCTCCCAGCCTGCCGTCTCTATGTGAAAAGTGCTGACCAGGGGCAGCGCCTGCGCCTGGAGCGGGGTGTCTGTATCGGAACCATAGAGACCGTGCTGCGCCTCCATCGCGAGCTTCGGGCTGCCTACCGCTTCTGCCCGCCCGAGCAGCTAGCCCTCAAGACAGCGGTCGAGACGGTCGTGGTATTCGCCGGGACGAGGAAGAGCCTGGACGCACCGCTTTATGAACTCGCCATCCAAGCCTATCAGCAGAAATGGCCGTGCGGGGCATCTGACCCTCAATAACGCGGATGTAGAACTCGCGTGGGTCGCGGCTCCCGTCCAAGTCGCAGCTTGCGTTTAGAGAAGCGCCAACAAAGAGCCCATTAGGAGCGGGAGCTGCGCAACCCGCGCCTACCATCCGTGTGGGGGTCTTTCGGGTCGTACTCCTCGGGCTCCTTTACCCACCTAGTGGACTTGATCCCCCGCCGGAGCCGCTCGCGGAAGGCGCGCCACTCGCCCAGATCCTCAGCGCAACCGGCGCAGGATACCTCGGCGAAGTCGACGGCAATCTCGAACGAGCGTCCGCCGCAGACAGAACAGGTGAAAACCAGCTTCGGCATGCCCACTCCACGACGCACAAGCGCCTGTGCAGCATGGCCAAGCGCCCGCCGATTATGGACTGCAGATGGGCGGGTTCGCTGTGCGTGGGGGCACGTTCAAAACAGGAGCATAGCCCAGTGAGTGAAGCGCGCCCTGGGCATGTTGGCGTGAGGCATTCACAGTCCGCACCAGACCGCCGAATAAAGAAAACCCCTCCAGGGTCTCACCTGAAGGGGCTCGAGGCGTCCGGCCTGTGGGGGCAGAAAGAGGCCGGAGATAAACAGCTTAACGCAGAGCACCTTGCGAGTGCCATATGGGTTCAAGAATTTTCTGGGACAAGCATTTTCTGAGACATGCAGGGAGGCGGGCTTGTGCCCTGCTCTCCCCGCGGCCCATGCCCCCACAGGCAGTGTCAGCTAACCGAACGGCAGATCGAGGGGCAACTCGGCTCTTGGCCTAACCCGCTCCCCTGCTTGCCCACGCGAGGGGAGGTGCTTGCCGCAATAGAGCGCCTGAGGGCGCTGAAGGTGTGATGGGGGTACCTGTGTGGAGTGGAACGATAAGAAGCGTAACGAGCACGCTCTCAGGAGCACTGCGCGCTACCTGAGCCTGTTCCAGTCTATGAGCCGTTTGGCAACCATGGTGCTTGCTGGGATGACGATGCTGCACGCCATCCCGAACGCTGCCAGGACCAGCAATGCGTCTACGGGGAGCAGAAGGAGCGGGTAGTCCGATGGCATGCAGGAGAGATGCGGCAGCGTAATCCTGCTGGCTATTCAGTCAGAACGTCTAAGCTCCTAGGAACACACCCATGAATGCCCGGACGGTCCGCTGGTGCCTCACTGGGTCGGACTGGCCCCGGGGTAAGGTGCGTGTGGATGCTTCTGGAGGAGGGAGAGGGCTCGCGGCTATGGAGCAGCGGTTGAGGTCTCAAAAGACCAGACGTGGATACAGTTGCCCGCGTTGGTCCTAGCCCTAACTTCAGACTGGAGCGGGTCTCCTGGGCGTATGTCCCGCTCGACAGACCCACCTGCCTCTATCGATGGGTTCTCGGAAGGCCTGGCGTTGGAAGAGAGCACCGAGCCTTCTGCCGGAAAGCCAGCGCCGGCACTGACCACACCCTAGGGCTTACCCGGAGGTCGTGGCCTTGCCGGCTGGGGTGAGTTGGCTCTCCAGCACGATGCGCTGCGGCTGCTGGCTCTGCCCTCTGATCCGGTACTGAAACTGGCCCTCTACGGCAGGCAGGCACGCCATCACCTCATAGATGCCGGTGGCTTGCCCTCGTGTGCTCGCGGCAACCGACAGGTCATCGAGGAGCGCCTCGGCGAGACTGAGGGAAGCATTGCGCTCCACCCGCACGAGGTCACCGACCTTGAACTTCCGCTCTGCCATGATGCCCTTCCGGGAGGGGCAGGAAGCCCGAAACGGAGCCCACTATAGCGGAAGCGTGGCCGCAAAAAGGAAACCCCTCCAACTGGAGAGCCGGCGGGTGCGGAGGATGCAGCAAGAGTGCAGTTGACGCGCGGTCGCATGCGGCTCTCAGCTCCTCTATGCTTAGCGCGAAGCAGGGAGCCAAAGATGGGCGACGATCAGATACTGCTTGAGCCCGAGCGCGGCCACGCCGACTGGTACCACTTCTCCTTCACGTCTCGGGATGGAAAGCTAACCGGGCGCGTATCGATTGCGCTGGAAGGCAGGCCCGACAACCGCACGCGCGAGGAAAAGATGCGAGCGGCTCGCATCAAGGTTGAGTACCTTGCCCATGCCTTTTATGCCGCCACCACCGAGAGCCGCTATGCCCACCAACCCTAAACGCCCCAAGCGCTCCACCGATGTGATCGGTGTGGATTAGAAGCCATGACCTTCCGCCTCACCAAACTGGCGCCGGGCAGCTACGACGTGTGGCTCAACGGCGAGATTATCGCCAGCCTCGTTCGCAGCGGTCAGACCGATGATGCGATATGGACGGCTGAACTCCTCGTGGAACCTGAACGCGGCGAGATGCCAGCCCCCTTCACCGCACCTGAGCACACCTTCGCCAGCCTGGAAGAGGCGCGGGTCTGGCTGGGAGCCTCGGCGGAAGGTGCTGGGATGAGACACCTGGACGGGGAGGAGTAGCCCATGCGAAGTGTCGGCGCCTTTGAGCTGCAGGTTGAGCCAGAGACTGAAACCCACCCTCTGCGCGTCTCGATGGTGCTCCGGGGCGCACGCGCGGACGAGCATGGCACTATTCTCATGAGCCCTGAATGCATGTCGCTCGACGTGCTGGAAGGCTGCATCAATGCCCTGCAAGACGAGCTGGACATTCTGCGAGCCGAAGCCCGCCGAGTGTTCACCCAGAAGCGGGCCGGGCACGCCTAGAGACATTAGGGGCGCTACCGGGTGCCGGGCCTCGTTAATCCATGGGCGCCGGCTGGGATAACGACCGCGTGGGGGGTCAAAAGTCGCGGATCGGGCGAAAAATTTTTCAGGCCCTAGGTGGCCGGAAACCCGCCCCAACCCACCTGATCGCAAAGCCCAAGGCGAGGAGTGCCAGAGGCGGGGCCAGAGCGAGGGTCGCGGCTTGTGCCGCTTCATGGGTCTCGCGTCTACGCCGGGCGCGCTGTAGCGCATCGCATTGCGCAATCTGGAGGGCCGTAGCGTCGGAGCCCACCTCTCGACAGGGGCCGGGCGGCATTGGAGGCGGCACAGCGAACGCCGCGATTGCCTCGAATTTCAGCCAGCCTATGCCGCAGATCCAGAGGAGCGCACCCAAGGCCCAAAGCCGGAAGAACCCGCGTCCCCAAGTCATGCCAGAAGCCATTAGCGACCGCCCTGAAGAAGCCAACTCGGCCGGTTGGTTGATGTGCGCTCGGCACGGCGCGCGGGGTTCTCGGAGCCCTTAAAAAGGGCCGATCTAGGCCGCCTGCGGGTGCAATGACCATGAGGGATACGCGGTCAAAGGGACTCGGCATATGGCCGTAGCAAATCAGCAGTGCGATTGAGGCCATCAGCCTCCATGGCGAGGAGCAGCGCTTCGGCCGCCATGGCTGGGTTCTTAAAGCGTTTACGCATCTTCTCAATGACCGCCACCGCTTTGCCTGTATCAAGCGATATGGTGTTCGCAATGAAGGCATCAGCAGAGCGAACCTCAAGATTTAGAGGTTCAAGAACCGTCTCGGGAAAGTCTCTGAGGTTTTCGGTTACAATCACTGCGGCCTGCGTCTTCAAGGCAGCTGCAACCACGTGGGCATCGTTTGGGTCAGGCAAGCCTCCACACGCGCAAAGAAAACTGTCAAATTCGGAGACCATTGCCTCCTCAAAAGCAGCCTCCATGGCGTTTCTCGCCCTCTTGGCTCTCTGCTCTGCGTCTTGAACGCCTTTGTTCACGAGAAACTTATTGATAGCCCGTTCGGTCTCATCGAGAACGGCTCCAGACCAGCGGAGGCGGAAGAACTCCGCCTCCGCCAGTGACAGCAGTAGGTTTCGCTTAAGCGCACCGGCGAGTGTGCAAGCGTCTATGAACGCCGTGAACCGGTTGGCAAACAAGACCTAAAGGTGCTCCCCGTCTAGTTCGGCCAACTCTTCGAGGGCCCGACTGCGCTTCTTGTCCCTTGCCTCTTTGTAGGCAAAGAGATGATCCGCTTGGATGCGCCTGTGTCGACCAACCGTACTGTGCTCAAGCACGCCCTTTTCCAAAAGGGAAATTAGAAAAGGGCGGGATACATTCAGGATGTCGGCAGCCTGCTGCGTCGTCAGCATCTGGCTGACGGGCACAAGAGTAACCGCGTCTCCCTTCCCAACATGGCGCAGCAGATCCAAGAGCAGGTTCGAGAGGGCTGGGGTTAATGTAATCTCTGTTGGCTTCCGCTCATGATCCACCACGCGCAGTTTTGCATCACCTACTACTTGGGCTGCAATAAGCGTGCGCAGTTGATTGGCGGCCTCCCTGTCAACTGCCGAGGGCATGCGACCCCCGAGCTTCATAGCTGAGGCTGGTATGGTCATGGTTGGCCTCCATTGGATCTAACACTTAACCATTATTCGAAACAAACGCAACATACGAAACAAACGAAACGAGACGAAGTTCCCTGGGGCTGTGCCTATCTGGTGGCCTAAGCCTCAGATTTGGCCGCTGACGGACTTCTGGCCCTCGTGGCCCCCTTCTGGTCCAGCACGGCCCTTGGGCTTCCTGAGCCGCCCTAGCGGCTCTCCCGGCACATCCACACAGGAATCGACGGCGGGGCGCCTACCTTCCGTCGATAGTTGCCCGCCCCGAAGCTAATCCGGTCGGGATGGACGGCCTGAACAGGCGTGCCGCCCGAGACCATCAGGGCGCCACAGGCATCCACCCGCACGGCTCCCATGGTGGGATGAACCCCGAACAGATCCTCGGTGCTCCAGCCTATGGCTGCGGCACTGTCAGCATGCTCGCTCAAGAACCGCTGGCACACATCGTGAACCTTGACCCAAGACAGGCTTGTGAAGCCAGGGCAGGGCGGCGAGGTGGACGGCATGCGGGCGAAGGCCTCGCGCCAGGAGCGAGCGATGGGCTGAGTGGGTTCGTCGAACACCTGATTGCTTGGACCACCCACCTATGCTGTGTCAGGGCCCAGCATGGGTAGCAGCCAGTGGGTAGGCCGAAGCTCCACGTCAGCTCCGAGGCGGGTGCGCCATCTGCCATCGCGCCAGAAGCCTGTGTGCCAGCCTCCCTGCTCCGGTGAGTAGAGGAGGAGCAGAACCGGATCGCCACCAGGATCATCTGTCTTGGGAGCTGTCTCGATGGATTGCGGCGGCTGTGGCGGGTCGAGAGAGAGTACGGGAGCGCCAAGCGCATGCTTCGATGTGCCTAGCGTTTCCTGCTGTGCTGCCTCAAGGGCCTCTCTGACAGCCCACTGGAGCAGAAGGTCCCTCTGATCCTCTGTGAGGGGCTCCTTCTGGGAGCGATGGTGAGCGGCCTGAAGCTCCAAACCAAGGCGAGCAAGGCTCGTGCGGTCGAGATGTGGTTGGTCCTTGGGCATCTAACACCTCTCACAAACCAAATGCAGGCGGCTGGTACCCCATTGGGGCTCTTCTTGGCTCCGCCCAATCATAGTCCCAGGGCCGATCTGCCCGTTCGGCAAACCATGACCTGAGGATCTTGCCAGTAATTCTGCAGCTGTCGGTAGGTGCCGCAGAGGCCCGTCTGCTGGCGCTGTACTTAGCCCTTGAGGTGCCTCAATCCGACGAGCGTGGCTTCCACACGATTGGAGACACCGAGCGCCCTGAAGATCACCGCCAAGTGCGCCTTCACAGTATGCTCCGACAAGCCCAGCTCCTGCGCGATGTCGCGGTTGGACTTGCCCTGCATCGTCAGCTCCAGCACCTCCTGCTGGCGCGGCGTCAGTCGCCAAGAGCCTGACATCTCCTCCAGCGTGGTCTCGGGATCCATCGCTGATGCAGCAGGTCTGGAGGGCACCAGCGCGCCTTCATGCAGCGCTGCGTGCACGAGCTGAAGCAGCGTCCCCTCATGGATCGGTTTGGCCAGAAAGTAGGTCCCTGGAAGCAGCTTGCCCTCATCGGGAGCGACCTGCCCCGACATGACAACAACCCCGATCCCCCACCTCTCCCGCACCTGACGCGCAAGGGCATACCCATCTAGACCTCCAGGTGAGAGGACCACGTCCGTGACAACTGCCCCGAAGTCGGGGCTGGCATTCAGGACTTCCAGGGCCTCCTCGGCTGAGGCCACAGCTACGAGCCCGTAACCACCTGCTTCCAGCATGTCTGCGAGTTCGATGCGCAGGAGCACCCCGTCTTCGACGACGAGAACCAGAGGGCCGTTGTCACCCGCCTTTCGTGACGCTGATCCCATCGTGCGACCTCCACCTGAGGCGCACCCAGAGCCCTGTCTCCGTGCGTCACCTACCGCAAGGGTAGTTCGACCAGCGAAGCCGGGCAATAACGGCGCCTCGTCGGCCCCGAGTGTCATCTTTGTAAGGAG
>JAESFL010001052.1_pt1 | contig 11720 bp, 12 predicted proteins | sample 9269401 | NCBI WGS metagenome assembly JAESFL01 (sample SAMN14506025, study PRJNA617098) | algae metagenome | isolation source: Gloeocapsa sp. UFS-A4-WI-NPMV-4B04 and co-occurring heterotrophs from desert... | place: USA: Utah | collected 2006-10-01 | reverse complement strand
CGCAGCGATCAGTGACGGAGACGCGCAGGTACGAAATCCCACGACCGAAGGGGTCCACGAGAGGGCGGGCGAGATCGAGCGGCGTCGGTTGCGTCTGAGGTCCCCACATCGAGGAGCCAATCCCTTGTTGGCGCAAGTCTTGTATTGTGCAGAGCTTAGCATTGAGCCGCATTTAGGCTCCAGATGCTCATCCCCTTAGGCACGAACATTCTCTATTCACAGGCGATGTGGCATCATCAATACTAGACGGCAATCGCATGGTAATTTTGAATAGCGTTCATTGTAAGGACATTAACGCCGAACGGCAGGGGTTTCGACGGGCAGTCCAATGCCGCGTGATCTGACGTAAAGTTCCAGATCAACATATTCCTGAGAGCCAAGCTCAAACGGTTGTGCGCGGACAGCCTCATTACACCACACAAACATGCGATGGGTTGACCCTAATGTCTGCCAAAGCTGGCGGTAGATCGGAAAGCCATTGATTTGACCCTGGCTGATCGGCTCACCACGGAGGCGTGAACCGACGCGATCCTCATGGCAGCTGCTGCAGGCAAGATCGAGTTGGCCAATCCGCGTGCTAAACATAGCGCGGCCCCTTGCGGCACTTTCCGCCGCTGGGCCCTGGGTCACGACGGAAACGGCCATGCCTCGCGACTGGTTGGCCACAAACGCCGTCATCGCCAGGAGTTCGCTACTCTCGTAGGCGAGGGGCTCAGCTCCCTGCTTATCTTTCCTGCACTGGTTGATGCGCTGTTCGAGGTTGGCCACTCGCCGCGATGCAACATCATAACTTGGGTACCGAGCCGCTACACCACTCATGGAACGCTGCGCCTCCTCGTGACACGAGGCGCAGGAGCGACCAGAAGGCCCCGCCGGAGCCCTCCACAAGTCCGCACCCCGCTCGACCCAGAGCATGCCTGGATTAGCAAATTCGTCGTTCTGGAGCGCTCGGGTTTCCGGAGTCAGAAACGTGTACCCGGAGCGGCGATCGCCTGACACATAGGCGGAAAGGTCATCAGGTTGGCCAACGACTGGAGACGAGCCGGTCGACAGGAAGAGCCAAATGGCTGTGAATGCCAAGGCTGCTCGCGTGCGCAACTTTGCCCCGTCGAGACTGAGGGCTCGCTGCTCGCCCCAGCAGGTCATCGCGCAGGTTCCTTCAGGGTGACAAGAAACGCGACTAAATCCTCCACCTCCCGCGCGGACAGGATCGGCTTGCCTTGGTAAGTAGGGTGAACCTGCTTTAATCCTGTCACTCGGTGATAGGCCGGCATAATTGTGTCGGGGTTGATCACTTTGGAATCAACGACCCGCAGGCGGAGCTCGCCTTCGCTGAGCCGCCCTCCAACGCCGGACAGAGACGGCCCAAGATCTCCAAATGCGCCTGCAGGCAACTCGCTGATCGGAACGTGATGACAGATGATGCAGTTGCCCTGTGAAGAGTTCACTGCAACAGCCTTACCCCGATGTGGATCGCCACGGTGTCCACCAAGTGGCTGCGGGATACTGTTGTTCACAACGCTATAGTCAGGCACCTCCTGAGGCCGCGCAGGTAGACACCAACTTGCTAGCAAAGCAACGTTCAAGGCCAGTCGTTTGAATAGCCACGCGAGCGTCACGCAGGACGAACTCCCTTCCCTCAAATGTATGTCTTCCCCGGATGGGTGAATGACTTCCCGGCCAGGAACACGGCTTGTTTACGGGTAGGAAGCTGAGCCCATGGGGTGGGTTCAGCTCCAGCTTTTTAGGACGGCCTGAAGGCGGCCACCCGACGGCTCGCGTCAGCTCCAGCTAAGATCTTCAGTCCGGAAGGGCATTCGGCGGATACGCTTGCCTGTGGCCTGGAAGATCGCATTGGCAATCGCCGGGCCGACAGGACCAACCGGCGGCTCGCCGATTTCGTTGATCCGCGGATGTCCGGAGGTTCCGTCCAGGTGCACGCGGATGTTGGTAGGGACGTCGCCCATCCGCAGCATCGGGTATTTGTCGTAGTTATCCGACACGACAGCGCCGTTCTCGATCTGGAGTTCCTCGTTCAGCGCCATGTTAAGGCCGTAAATGGTGCCGCCCTGGAGTTGGCTGCGAACCGCATCTGGGTTGGCGATCGTTCCCACGTCGGCCGTTACGTCGAGCTGCAGGATCTTCAGCTGCCCGGCCTTTGACACCTCAACCGTGGCGACGGCTGCAGCGGTCGTGCCATGTTCGGGCCGACCTGCGCTGCCCCAGTTAGCAACCGCGATGCCGCGACCCTGCCCGCGCGGAAGGGGCGATCCCCATCCCGCCCGTTCAGCGACAGTCTTCAAGGCCTTAGCCCAGCCGGCATCAGGCCAGTTCGCCAGCAGCTTGAGCCGGTACTCGAGAGGGTCAATCCCGGCTGCGTGCGCAAGCTCGTCAATGAACGACTCCATGATGAAGGCATTCACGTTATAGCTCGGGCCACGGTATGGTCCTGTTAGGATGTGGAGCGGCAGAACGTGGGACTCAACCTGAACGTTCGGGATCGCCTTGCTGGCGATGTAGGCCGTGTCAGACAATACACGGTCACCTTGGCCCTTGCCGGCATGCCGAACGAGGTAGGATACCGGGTAACCGTCAGGCCCAAGACCTGCCTTCATCTTGGCCGCGATCATCGCACGGAAGCGGCCCTGGCGAACCGATTCCTCACGTGACCAGATTACCTGAACTGGCCGGTTGGGGAATTTCTTGGCGACAGCAACCACCATCCGGGTGTCATCGTTGTAGACTCGCCGGCCGAACCCACCCCCCACGAAAGTTTGGTGTACATAGACTTTGTCGGGCGTAACGCCTGCTTCCTCGGCGGCGACGAACTGTGCCATCTGGGAATGCTGGCTTGGCACCCAGACTTCAACCTTGTCCGGCGTTACCAGGGCAGTCCCGTTAAGGGGTTCCATCGTGACGTGGTCAGCGTAGCCAGTGAGATAATCCGCTTCGATGACCTTTGACTGCTTATCGATGAGCACGGGATCACCCTCGCTCTTCGACACAGTGCCGGGCTTCTGGACGGCTTCGAGAGCCGCGGCGTAGATCTTCTCGTTCGACTCCCACTTAGCACCCTCGCGAAGGTCCCATTCCACTGGGAGGACATCAAGGGCTTGGCGAGCCTCCCAATAGTGCTCCGCAATAACGGCAACAGCTGCTTGCGCCGCCGATGCTCCCATCGGGAAGGGAGACTTGAGGGCGAGCGGTGCGCGAGTTTCATCCGGATCAACTGTGACTACGGCAAGGACGCCAGGCATGTTGCGGACTTTGGCAGCGTCGACGCTTTTGACCCGTCCACCATGGACTGGCACCTGCCGGATAGCTGCGTAGACCATATTGGGCAGTCGGACGTCGATGCCAAATACAGCCGACCCGTTGACCAGCATCGGGTTGTTCAGCTTGCCGTAGGAGACCTTCGTGAGCGTGGTCCACTCGCTGCGCGGCTTAGGCTTCGGCTCAGCATCGAGCTTGATACTCGCAGCATCCGCCGCGACGTCCCCATAGGTCATCGTGCGGCCAGTGCCGGTATGGGTGAGAATGCCATTCTCTGCACGGATGTCGGCACTTGCGACTTTCCACCGGGCTGCTGCAGCAGCCTTCAATCGTTCCCGCGCGCTGGCGCCGACTTGGAGGGCAAGCTCCATACGATCGTCGCTTGTTGATCGGCCAGAGAAGTAGGCGAGTGGCCCTCCGGCTGTCGAATAGACATTTTTCTCACGGAGGTCGCGATTGGTATCCGCGAATTCAGCGCGGACCTTGGACCAGTCGCCCTGAAGCTCCTCATTGATTGTCATGGCAACCTGGGTCATCACACCATTGCCGATCTCTGGCGGGGCAACGCGCACCGTGATGGTGCCGTCAGGCGAGATCGCGAGCCATGGCGTGAACTCCGAAGCCCCTGTTGGACTGCCCCAGGGCTGAGGATTGGCAAAAGCGGCGAGCGCATCACCTCCCGGTGCGATTACGCCGATTGCCATGCCGCCGCCAACGGCTGCGGTGCCAATAAGGAAGTGACGGCGACTGAGGTCTATCATCTGGTTCATGGTCGCTTCTCCCTCACGCCTTCATTGCCGCTGCAGCATGAATGGCTTCTCGCACCCTGAGGTATGTTCCACACCGACAGATGTTCGTCACATACGCATCGATGTCTGCGTCCGTGGGCTTTGGATTTTCCTCAAGCAAGGCCGCGGCAGCCATGATCATACCGGACTGGCAGTAGCCGCATTGTGGCACGTTCGCGTCAACCCAGGCTTTTTGAAGTGCGTGGGTTGAGGTGGGGGAGAGCCCTTCAATAGTCGTGATCTCGGAGCCGACTGCCGCTTCGACCGGGAATTGGCAGGAGCGAGTCGCGGAGCGGTCGATGACCACGGTGCAAGCGCCGCATTGCGCTATCCCGCAGCCGAACTTGGTGCCTGTCATCCCGAGATGATCGCGCAGGACCCACAGTAGTGGCGTCGACGCAGCGACATCGACCGTCACCTCGCGGCCGTTGATCTTGAGCTTGTACGCCGCCATAGCGGTCCTCCCTCTACGTCATGGGTGTGTTGATCTTGGTTTGGCTCACATTTTCTCACAATGAGCAAAGTCAGTACCGTAGCGGAAGCGTAGACCCCGGAATGAACCCGCACAAGCTCGAACAAAGCTTGGCAGACCTCGTAAAGCGTTGCGTTTCGGGAATACCTCAGCTGTTGCTGGCGGGCAGACGTTCTTGCCTCCTTGGTTCATCAATGGCCTACTTGCGGCAGGGTGAGCGGGAGCGTTTCGATTGTGATAGCGGCAAGACGATTGGGGGTCCTGACGGTGGTCTTCTGGTGCATGGCCGGGAGCATCATGGCTGACGAGAGACCTGGGGACAGCCTCGCTTCCGCCTGTACGAGCTGCCATGGCGTGGGTGGACGCAGCTCCACTGCTATTCCGGCGCTCGTCGATCGGAATGCTGCAGAGATCGCCGATGCCCTACGAATGTTCCGTTCGGGGGAGCGGGAGGGAACGATCATGGGACGGATCGCCAAGGGGTACACCGATCAACAGATTCAAGATGTTGCCGCGGCCATTGGCGAACGGTGACAATGATGTCCAGCACAACAAGACGTACCTTCCTGACGGGAGCCGCGGGCATTGTCGCCGCAACATCGCGATCGCGGATGAGCCTCGCCCAAGTCGATCCAAGGGTGGTTATCATTGGCGGCGGCTATGGAGGGGCGAGCGTTGCCCGGGTCATCCGAAAGATCGATCCGAGCATTCGCGTCACATTGGTGGAGCGCAACCCAAATTTCGTGTCCTGCCCACAAAGCAATGCTGTGATCGGGGGGCTTCGAGATATCGCTAGCATCACCTTCTCCTACGACGCAGTCCGCGCTGCTGGAGTAGAGGTGATTCAGGGAGAGGCCACCCTCATTGACCCAACCTCGCGCCAAGTCCGCCTCCGTGATGCCGGCACATTATCCTACGATCGCCTTGTCCTTTCCCCAGGTGTTCAACTGCTGTGGGACGCAATCTCGGGCTACGATGAGGCTACTGCAGAGGTGATGCCGCACGCATGGCTCGCTGGATCTCAGACTCTCCTCCTGCGGCAGCAGCTTGAAGCCATGGAGGATGGCGGTCTTGTCGTGCTGACCGTGCCCGACAACCCCTACCGCTGCCCGCCTGGTCCCTACGAGCGGGCTTCGATGATTGCCTATTATTTGTCACGCTCCAAGCCGCGCTCAAAGGTGATGATCGTCGATGCCAAGGATAGCTTTTCCAAGCAGCCGCTCTTTGAGGAGGCGTGGAGCCAACTCTATCCGGGTATGATCGAGTGGGTCTCGGGCTCGGTCGTGGGCAAGAGCATTAGTGTGGATCCGACAAGCCGGTCGGTGCGGACAGACTTCGAAGAATTCAAGCCAGCGGTCGCCAACATCATCCCACCGCAGCGAGCGGGGCAGATTGCAATTGCCGCAGGGCTTGATGAGGGGCGGGGCTTCTGCCGAGTGGATGCGCGCACATTCGAGTCGAAGGTAGCACCGGGCATTCATATCATCGGAGATGCGATTATTGCGGGCGGCATGCCGAAGTCAGGCTTCAGCGCAAACTCGCAGGCGAAGGTCTGCGCCCGGGCAGTTGTTGCCCTGCTGCGCGGCAAGCCTGTTGAGGATACGATCCTTCTTAACACTTGCTACTCGGTTGCAGCCCCTGGGTATGGGTTCTCGATCGCGGGAGCGTACAGGCAAACGGAAGAAGGTCTCCTGTCTGTGGAGGGGAGTGGCGGCATTAGTCCCTTGCAAGCACCGTCCAGCTTTCGCCGCGCAGAAGCAGATTATGCTGAATCCTGGTTTGCCAACATCACCGCGGAAATGTTTGGACGGGAAAGCTGAGGCCCAGCCAAGAGCTTAACCGCTGCGTTGTGCGATGAGTTGATATTTGCAGCCACTGCAGCCACATGCACCTGATATTCTTGCGTTTGTTCACTGGCAAAGCCCGGAATTTGTTCCGGTTCGGAGATTAAGATGCAAGCTATTCACCTCCGACGGCGCGATGTGCTGATCGGTATTCAGGCGACGGCTGCTGCGTTAGTAGCCGGACCAAAGCTGGCATTGGCGCGAGTGGACCCGGTCGATGCAGCAGGCTTTGCCGCAACGCTCAAGAACACGATCGGAAGTGTTGTGCCACAACGTGGGCGCATTTCCCTCCTGTTGCCGCCACTGGCTGAGAGCGGCAACTCTGTCCCGCTGACGGTGCGGGTTGACAGTCCCATGTCCGCTCAGGACTACGTCAAACGCATTGCAGTCTTAGCCAACCGCAATCCACGACCCATGATGATGGTTGCCCATCTCGGACCACGAGCTGGCAAGGCCGAGCTTAGCACCAAGATCCGCCTCAGTGGCACCCAAACCGTCTTTGCGGTTGCAGAGATGAGTGACGGCTCCGTCTGGACCGAGGAGGTCGACGTGACCGTTACCATCGGCGCCTGTGACATCCTCGACTTCAACTACTAGGACGCTACCCCATGGCCGAGATGCCCAACACTCGCATAAGCGTTCCGTCCACGGCTAAGCGCGGCGACGTCATCGAGATCAAGACGCTGATCATGCATCCGATGGAAACTGGCTTCCGTGTAGACTCAATGGCCAAGCCGTTCCCAAAGCGCATCATTCACACCTTCACCTGCAGCTACAATGGTGAGGAGGTCTACCGAATTGAGTTGAATAGCGGAATCGCTGCAAATCCGTATCTATCCTTCTCAACGGTAGCGACGGAATCCGGGATCCTGCGCTTCACCTGGTATGACGATGATGGCAGCGTCTACAGCAAGACGGCTCAGATTAAGGTTGTATAACCCTTGTCGAGTGTCCAACCGCGGTTTTACCAAGTGATTAGAGTGGCGGTTTGAAGCCATCCTTGGCAATAAACATTCGACCAGTCGTATAAGTGCCGTCCGTGCCGAGGAGGGCTTCAATCACGAGATAGGAGCCTGGGGTCAGTAGGCTCATGTCGGTGCTTCGCTGTCCAGTTCCGAATACGAGGGTTTCGGGCCCTATGTGAAACGTCCGCTCGCCTTCGGGAGAGGCAAGGGTCACACTCGCCCTTCCATTCTGCTCCGTGATTCCAGAAACCTTTCCGACAATCATGGTGCTGCCGAGCGGCTGGTCCCAAGGTCGGCTCCCCATGGCCGGTGCTGGAGGCTCGCCGGGGTAGAGGCGGATCCCGCTGGCCAGCTGGTTGTCGCCTGCGTACCAAGCCGCCACTACCATCCCGGGCTTGATGTCTTGAACTCCCCGGCGGACCACTGGAAGGACCTCGTAGGTTTCATTGAGAAACAGGCTTACAACTTTGCCGTCTTCTGTGAGGAGTTCCATCGTAACGCCGATCATGCCGCCATCAGCAACAGACTTCATCGTTCCGCGGAGCGTAACTGGAGTTCCGGATTGGGACCAAGCGGAGCCAATACTCAGAGTTGTTATCATAGCGGTGATGCAAAGGATCCGCAGCTGAAGGAATGCGCCAGTGATGTGTCGCGCCATAGGCCTCCCTCCTATCACCTCATTGTTGAATGGGGAGCAAAGCCGCTCTTCGGACTTCGGGCAAGAGGGTGCGCCCGGCCCGCGAGTACTTTACTACCCCTCCGGCCAAGGTGAAACTAACTCGACCAAGAGAGCGTTGCTTTAGCTTGGAGACTGTGGGCTGCAAAGCAGGTGTACCGGCTGTCTTTCTGCCAGGAGCTATGCCATGGATCGTCGTACAGTTCTGGCTGGGTTTGTCACCGCTGCATTTGCAACACCTGTTCTCGCGCAACAGGGTACACCGCCTGCGGTTGCGCAGCCCCGCAATACTTCTGGCCAGGGGCCGACAGCACAAACCGTTGAAGACGAACTACGCCACATTCGAGAGACATTAGCACTTGGCGCAGTGACGCTCGAGACTAGTCGACTGGCCCTGATGAATGCTCGGGACAACGAAGTGAAGCAGTTTGCCCAGTTTGAGATTGAAGAGCAGCTGACGCTTTCTGAGGTGCTTCGCTCCCTTCTGGGGGAGAGTAAACCCGTTGCGGATTTGGACGTAGGAAGCACAGCAAGCGCGCCAGCGAACTCTACTGCTGGCGCTGTTTCCACTGGAAATGCGGTAGCACCGCCCGGTAGTAGCGCCGCTGTCGCCGTGCCGGAGAGCGGGTCGAACGCAGAAAAGGCGTTGGACTCCAGAGGCCAAGAGATTGTCGACAACCTTAAGCGCTCTCAGGGCGCACCAGGCTTTGATCGTGCTTATCTCAATGTTCAGCTGCAAGGTCACCGCGACCTGCTCCGCGCTCAGGAGCGTTATCTTCAAGCGAGCCCGAGGACCCGCGAGCTTCCGAATGTCGTTAAGATCTTCCGCGGTCAGATTAGGGAGCATATTGCCGTTCTGGAGGTGCTACAAAGAAAGGCTCCTTAAACCCGTTCTGTAGATATAGAGTCGGTTCCCGGGCCGGGGCCGCTAGCAGGGTCGGTGAGGCTTCGGAGACCTCTCGACTGCCCTCCTTTTTAAGCTTGCTCTATTCAGATCTGCGCCTCACGCTTCGCCCTGCTCCGGCCTCCAGTTCCAGGAGACAAGCCGCTCCGACGAAGCGGCGAAAACAGCGAGGGTCTGAATGCCGTCCTTCCAACTGGCTGTCTGTCCCTGAAGACGCAGGCGCGTCGCGAACAGTGACCTGACCGGGAATTTGGAGCGAGTTCAGTGAGACTACTGCATGGCGGCTGGTGAGGGTAGCTGCCGCGCGTTGGCCTGCAGGGTCTCAGGTGCGGGAGGTCGGTAGCCCAAGGAGGAGTGTGGCCGGGTGCGATTGGAGTGGTCTTTCCATGCTCCGATCACCACCTGGGCCTCCCGTAAGCTGTAAAAGATGTCGCGTTTCAGGCAATTGTCCTGGAGCTCTGCTCGCAGAACTCTGCTTCCTTGCAGGCTAGAGCGATGCTCTTGCCTTGTGCCATCTGGACCTCGATCTGCCGCAGCTTCTCGACGAGGAGCTCCGCGCTCCAGTTCTTCCGTCTGCCCATCTTGGGCTCCTGCAGTCCTATCGACTCCCCCAATGAACCCGGCCCAAAACGAGCCGGTCAGGTCAGGAAGCGGACTGTCTGCTTTCTGCTCTAGCACTCGTCGAGGCGGACGCCGATCTCGGGCAGCGGTTCGGCAGCCCCTGACCCACAGCCGATACCGAGGAGTGACGACATTTCTCGATAGGATAAAGTGTAGTCGTTTCCCTGGAGGTTTCGCGAGAGAGGGGCATTGAGATAGAACCGAATGCGGTCATCAATAGTGCCCACCTATTTCACCGAAGTGGCGGAGATCATGGACTGGCTATACAAACTGATCGCCACTAGCAGCGATGCGGCCATTCTTCTCACAGGAGTGATCAGCACTGCTGCCCTCGCTCTTGGTCTGGCGCTGATCTCACGGCGTCTTCTGTTTTCCCCCCGCGGCAATTCACTGGAGAGTCACAGCAAGCTGGCTGACCTCGTTCATGGAAGCCTTCTGGCATTCTCGGTTTTCGTTCTCGCTCTGGTGCTGACCGAAGTCCGCTCCAACCTTGGGAAAGCGGACGACGCAGAGCTTCGGGAAGCTTCGGTCATTGCGCGGCTTAATCGAGACCTCAAGACGTTGGGGACCGATGACACAACAGTGGCGACTGAGCGCGTCAAGGAATATGTCAGGTCGGCTGTCTCCGCAGAGTGGAAGACCCTCGCCCAACATCAGCCCTCGCTTGCAGAGGACACCGACCATGCTATGGCGGCGCTCGTAGCGGCCGTCAACAAGGTGGCCTCAGACAATCCCCCGCTCGCAAGCACCCTTCAAGGTTACATCGACAAGCTGGAAGATCTGCGCCAGAGCCGACTTGAGAGCGCAACGAAGGCGGTCCCTCCGGTGTTCTGGTGGGTAATGGCGGTCTTCATCCTCGGCACGATGGTCATGTACGGGCGCCACGAACTGGACGTGTTCGGAATGACGCTGATAGCCTTCCACATGGGAGCGATCGGATTGGTTGTCGCCCTCATCCTAGTTATGGATGCGCCCTTCCGAGGAGAAACCAGCGTCTCACCGGCAGCGCTGGTGAGGGCGGCGGGGTGGCCTTCACCGTAGTCGAGGTCGCTCGATCCGCCGCTCTCGGCCTACCTGAGCGGCTCTTCCGTTCTTGGCAGGACGCAGATCTATACCCTACTTCTGCTGTCCGCTTTCGGGCCGCCTAGATCCTCTCTTTTGCAGCCGGAATGGGCGCAAAGCGGATCCAGCAGGTTGCTGGCTGGAGTTCCCTCCGGCACATAACTGAAGCTGACCCTTTGCCTGCTTCAGCTGCGCAGGTGGTCGTGCTCGATAACCCTCATCCGCTGCAGCCCTGACGTGAACGATAACTGGTGTTCTCACTCACACCCACCCCAGGGGCAGCTTGTTCCGATAACACCTCCGGTCCCGGGGCATGTAGCGGTCTCTGTAGCGGAAATAGACGACGTTGCCCGCGTGGCCCTGGCCAGTAAGTCGGACGCCTCAAAGCGTGCCTAAGCAAGAGATTGAGCCGATTTCAGCCGGTTCTGCCAGGCCCGCGATCTGCCAGTCCTGCCCTCCAGCCCTGAAGCGGTCTGTCTCTACGTGTCGTCAGGGGCAAAATCGGGTCTCAAGGCCTCGACAATCAGGCGCCGCCTGGCAGCGATAACACACAGGCACCGGGTCATGGGCTTTGAGCCCCCGAACCGCGAGGCGGTGCGGGCCGTCATGAGCGATATCCGCCGTGAGCTGGGTGTGCGACCCGAGCACAAGGCGCCGATCACCGCCGAGGTCATCAAGCGCTTGGTGCGCCTGGCCCCGAACACTCTGGCAGCAAGCGCGATCGCGCGCTCCTCCTCACCGGCTTCGCAGGCGCCTTCCGCCACTCCGAGCTCGTCGCTCTCATCGTCGAGGACTTGGACCGCCGCCCCGAGGGGTTCCTCCTCCACATCCGTCGGTCCAAGATGGGTCAGGAAGGGGAGGGCCGCACCGTGGCCATCTTGAAGGATGGCAAGCTCGGCGCGGCCGAGGCTTTGTCGAATGACTTACCCTCGAAGAACGTGAAGCTCAAACGGAGCTGGTCGAGACCGTCAAGTCGCTGACCCGCTGCGATTGTCAAGCGACACCCAGATTTACGAGATAAGGCGACACCCACCTTTACGAGGTCCTGGCGATCAGGCCGGTTTATGGACGGGGTGATCAGGCGTGGGATTGCTTGAGGGCGTCTTCCAGGTCGC
>JAESFL010001051.1_pt1 | contig 11737 bp, 10 predicted proteins | sample 9269401 | NCBI WGS metagenome assembly JAESFL01 (sample SAMN14506025, study PRJNA617098) | algae metagenome | isolation source: Gloeocapsa sp. UFS-A4-WI-NPMV-4B04 and co-occurring heterotrophs from desert... | place: USA: Utah | collected 2006-10-01 | reverse complement strand
GATGGCCGCTGGACGAACGACAAGGCAATCCAGTCGACGCCGAGTTCAAGTCCGAAGGCGAGATCGGCCCGGTCCTTCGCTGTCAGGGGCGACAGGTCGAGCACGGTTCCCGGCAGGTTGACTCCCTTGCGGTTTCTGATCCTGCCGCCGGTCACCACCCTGGCTTCGATGGAGTCGGTACCGAAACTCGTCACCTTGATCCGGATACGGCCGTCGTCGATGAGCAGGTCCTGCCCGGGAAGGATCGCCTCGAAAATCTCTGGATGCGGCAGAGGGATTGAGGTTCTGTCACCGTCCCTGCCGTCAAGAACGAACCGGATCGTCTCACCCTCATTCAGGGCCAATGCTCCGTCCTTGAGCGTGCCGACCCTGATCTTTGGTCCTTGCAGATCCTGGAGGATGCCGATGGGCCGTCCGACCTCCTTCTCGAGCGCGCGGATGGCGGCGTGGACGGCGGCATGGTCCTGATGGGTGCCGTGGCTGAAGTTCAGCCGGAAGGTGTCGACTCCGGCCAGAAAGAGATCCCGCAACTTGTCCGGCGAAGCGCTCGCCGGACCAACGGTGGCGACGATCTTGGCATGGCGTTGTCGGCGCATGGTTCAATCGGCGTGTCTCGCCGCCTCCTGGGTGATGAGTATCGCGCGGAAGTCATTGACGTTGGTGAGGGTCGGACCGGTCACGATGCCATCGCCAAGTGCCTCGAAGAAGCCATGCCCGTCGTTCCCGGCAAGGCTCCTCTTGACGTTGATGCCCTTGGTCCAGGCACGTGCGATGCTGTCCGGCGCAAGGTAGGCTCCGGCAATCTCCTCGAGGCCGTCGACGCCATCGGTATCCCCTGCGAGCGCATGGATGCCAGGATACCCGTCCAGTGTCGCGGCCAGCGACAGCAGGAACTCGACGTTCCGCCCGCCGCGCCCTGATCCCCTGACCGTGACCGTCGTCTCGCCGCCGGACAGGAGCACGCATGGTGGGGTGAAAGGCTGGCCCCTCCGCGTCGCTTGCAGCGCAATGCCGGCCAAGACCTTTCCAACATCGCGTGCTTCCCCCTCGATGGCATCGCCGAGGATATGAGAAGCAAGACCATGCTGGGCCGCCACCGTGGCCGCAGCCTCCAGAGCCATCTGGGGCGTCGCGATCATCCGAAGGTCGGCTTGCGCGAGGCGCTCGTCCCCGGGCTTGATCGTCTCGCCTCGACCGCTGGTGAGAACGTCCAGAACCGCAGGAGCCGGGTTGATCCCGTAGCGATCAAGGATCTCGAGCGCATCCGCACAGGTAGTGGGATCCGGCACGGTCGGACCAGAGGCGATGTTGATTGGATCGTCACCGGGAACGTCGGAGATCAGGAGTGTCACGACCTTGGCAGGATGGCAGGCCGCTGCCAGCCGCCCGCCCTTGATGGCGGATAGATGCCGACGGACGCAGTTCATCTCGCCGATGGTCGCTCCGGAACGCAGCAAAGCCTTATTCACCTCCTGCTTATCCCCGAGCGTCAGGCCATTGATCAGCAGCGGCAGGAGCGCCGAGCCTCCTCCCGAGATCAGGCACAGCACCAGATCATCGGGCGTGAGGTCGGAGACAAGGCTCATGATCTCCCGTGATGCCTCAAGGCCTGCGGTGTCCGGCACCGGGTGTGCCGCCTCGCGAACCTGGATGCGGGACGTTGGCACCGCGTGACCATACCGTGTGACGGCAAGCCCCGACAGGTCACCCGTCCAGTGCTGCTCGACCGCATGCGCCATCGAGGCCGCGGCCTTGCCGGCTCCGATGACGATCGTGCGTCCCTGCGGCGGGCCCGGCAGGTTCGGAGGCACGCAATGAGCCGGGTCAGCCGCTGCGATAGCGGCGTCGAACAGCGATTGCAGGATTGCACGTGGCTGGAGCATCGACGTTGCCTGTCCTTATGCGTTGTCGCCTTGGATGGCTGCGATGACGGCGTCGGTGACCTGACGGGTCGTGGCCTGGCCGCCGAGATCCGGCGTATGCAGCGATGGATCAGCGGTCACCCGTTCAATAGCCCGCATCAGGCGCTCGGCCGCAGGCTTTTCACCCAGATGCTCCAGCATCATGGTGGCCGTCCAGAACGTGCCGACGGGATTGGCGATGCCCTTACCAGTGATGTCGAAGGCCGAGCCATGGATCGGCTCGAACATCGACGGGAACTTGCGCTCCGGATTGATGTTCGCGGTCGGTGCGATGCCAAGTGAGCCTGCGAGGGCCGCGGCTAGATCGGACAGGATATCGGCATGCAGGTTGGTGGCGACGATGGTATCGAGGGTCTGCGGCTTCAGGGTCATGCGCATCGTCATGGCGTCGACGAGCATCTTGTCCCAGGTCACGTCGGGGTAGTCCTGCGCCACCTCGGCCGCGATCTCGTCCCACATGACCATACCGTGCCGCTGTGCGTTCGACTTGGTCACGACGGTCAGCAGCTTGCGCGGACGGGAGCGTGCGATCTCGAACGCAAACCGCATGATGCGGGTGACGCCGGCACGGGTGAAGATCGAGACCTCAGTTGCCACCTCCTCCGGCAGTCCCCGGTGAGAGCGCCCACCCTGACCGGCATATTCGCCCTCGGAGTTCTCGCGCACGATGACCCAGTCGAGGTCCTTCGCCCCCACATTACGTAGGGGGCCCTCGATCCCAGGCAGAATGCGGGTCGGGCGTACATTGGCGTACTGGTCGAAGGGCTGGCAGATGGCGAGGCGCAGGCCCCAGAGAGTGATGTGGTCTGGCACGTCGGGCGCACCGACCGCGCCGAAATAAATCGAGTCAAAGCTCTTCAGGGTCTCGCGGCCGTTCTCCGGCATCATGACCCCATGCTTCTTGTAGTAGTCCGAGCCCCAGTCGAAGGTCTCGAAATCGAGCTTGAAACCGCCGTCGCGTTCGGCGAGCGCCTGGAGAACTTCCACGCCGGCGGCGATGACTTCCTTACCGATGCCATCGCCGGGGACGGCTGCGATCCTGTAGCTGTTCATTGTCTTGTCCTTTTCGCTGTGACCGCTGGTATGTCGCGGTCAGAATTTGAGTTCGCTTTTGTGCTTGGCTCTCTAGCCGAGGGCGTCGGCAACCGCCTTGCCCGTGGTTTCGGTTCCGGCATTGCCGCCGAGATCGCGGGTGCGCAGCGTCCGCTCGCTCAGCACGTCCTCAATCGCCTGAACAATGGCTGCGGCCGCTTCGCCCTCGCCCAGATGCTCCAGCATCATGGCGCCGGCCCAGATCTGGCCGATCGGGTTTGCAATCCCCTGCCCGGCGATATCGGGCGCCGATCCATGAACCGGCTCGAAGAGCGAAGGAAAATTGCTATCCGGGTTGATGTTGCCCGAGGGCGCAATGCCGATCGTTCCCGTGCAGGCGGGACCGAGATCGGACAGGATGTCGCCGAACAGGTTTGAGGCGACGACGACGTCGAACCAATCCGGATGGAGCACGAAATGGGCGGTCAGGATGTCGATGTGGTACTTGTCCCACTTCACATCCGGGTAGCGCTTGGCCATCTCCTCCACGCGCTCGTCCCAGTACGGCATGGTAATCGAGATGCCGTTCGACTTCGTAGCCGAGGTCAGGTGCTTCTTTGGCCGCTTCTGCGCAAGGTCGAAGGCAAATTGCAGCACGCGGTCAACGCCGATGCGCGTCATCACGGTTTCCTGGATGACCACCTCGCGCTCGGTGCCCGGGAACATCTTGCCGCCGATGGAGGAGTACTCGCCCTCGGTGTTCTCGCGCACGACCCAGAAGTCGATATCGCCGGGCTTGCGGTTGGCGAGCGGCGTCGGCACGCCAGGCATCAGGCGCACCGGTCGCAGATTGATGTACTGATCGAACTCGCGGCGGAACTGAAGCAGCGAGCCCCAGAGCGAGACGTGATCCGGGATCTTCTCCGGCCAGCCGACCGCGCCGAAGAAGATGGCGTCGTGGGAGCCGATCTGATCCTTCCAGTCCTCCGGCAGCATGCGCCCGTGCTTGGCATAGTAGTCGTAGGACGCGAAGTCGAAGTGGTCGAGTTGCAGGTCGAAGCCGAACTTCTTGGCAGCGGCTTCCAGGACACGCACACCTTCGGGCGTCGTTTCCTTGCCGATGCCATCACCGGGGATGACCGCCAGCCGATACCGCTTCTTATGATCCTGTGCCATGTGAGGTCCTGTTCGTCGGTAAAGTGTGCCTGAAAGGCCGATCTGGGATTACGCGGTCGCGGCTGATCCTTGAAATCGCCGCGTCCGCGATCCGTTAAGGGCAACCGACCACGCGGTTGTCAGTTGCTACTGCTACTGCTGCCCCGTCACGCCTGCGCCCTTGATAATCGGGACCCATTTGTCGATTTCCGAGCTGACGAGTTGGGCGAGAGCCTCGGGTGTCTGGCCAGCCTCGTCCGGGAGCTCGGCACCGAGGTCGAGGAGACGCTTGCGTGTGGTTTCGTCCTTGAGGGCGGCCTTGGCGGCGGCATTCAACTTCGTGACGATCTCCTTAGGCGTGCCCTTAGGTGCGAAGAGCGCGTTCCAGCCTGTCGCCTGGAACTGCGGCAGCCCCTGTTCGGCCGATGTTGGGACGTCAGGGACGACCGGGAGACGGTTCTGGACCGCGACGACCAGACCGTTAGCCTGCTTCCCCTGGACAGTCGGCACGATGGCGACGGTCTGGTCACAGACATAATCGACTTGGCCACCGAGCAATGCGTTCAGGGCCGGACCCGAGCCGCGGAACGGAACGTGCTGCGGCTTCACGCCCAGAAGGGACTCCATGAACAGGCACGTCAGGTGCGAGGTCGAGCCGACCCCGCCCGAGCCATAGTTCATCTTGGGAGCATTGGCCTTCAGGTAGGCGATGAACTCCTTGAAATCCTTAACCGGCAGGTCCTTCTTGGCGACCACGAGCATCGGCGTCGACGCCGAGTTCATAATCGGTTCGAAATCGGTGCGTGGATCATAGGCCAGCTTCGGGTAAAGACCGACGCTTGCCGCTTGCGTTCCCAGGTTGCCCATCAGGATCGTGTAGCCGTCCGGCTCAGCCTTGGAGACGCGAGTGACGCCGACGGTGCCCCCTGCCCCGGTGACGTTCTCGACCACGAGCTGCTGACCGAGGGTGCGACCCATGTGATCGGCCATGAAGCGGGCCACCACGTCGGTCGTTCCGCCGGCGGTGAACGGAACCACCAGTGTGATGGGCCGCGTCGGATAGGTGCCTTGGGCCTGTGCAGCCGTCGCAACGAAGCCGAGAGCCGCGGCGAGAGTGAAAAGAGTTCGTTTCATGTGCATTTCCTTCCCTGGTTGATTGGTGTTGTCGGAATACTGGCGCCGCACGCGCGCCACTCGCTACTCAACAAAGACCTCGTCCCGTCCCTTCCGGATCGTCGGAAGGAGTGCGAGGGCGAGGATGACAAGCGCCACCGCGAGCAGGCCGGCGCTGATCGGATGATCGAGGAATGTCATCATGTCGCCGCGTGAGATGAGGAGCGCCCGTCGCAGGTTCTCCTCCATCAGCTTGCCGAGCACGAAGCCGAGCAGCATCGGCGCGGGCTCGAAGCCGAACTTGATCAGGGCGTAACCAACGATCCCGAAGAAGCCGATGAACATGACGTCGGTCGGCAGCGAGTTGATCGAGTAGATGCCGATGCAACAGAACATCAGGATCGCCGGGAACATCAGGCGATAAGGGACCTTGAGCAGGCGAACCCAGAGCCCCACCAAAGGAAGATTGATGATGAGCAGCAGCAGGTTGCCGATCCACATCGACGCGATCATGCCCCAGAACAGGCTCGGATTCTTGGTCATCACCTGCGGACCCGGGATGATGCCGTGAATGGTCATGGCGCCGACCATCAGCGCCATCACGGCATTCGGCGGGATGCCGAGCGTCAGGAGCGGAATGAACGAGGTCTGCGCACCGGCGTTGTTGGCGCTTTCCGGCCCGGCCACGCCCTCAATGGCGCCGCGACCGAAGCGGCTGGGGTCCTTGGCGAGCTTCTTCTCGACCGTATAGGCCGCAAACGGCCCGAGCACCGCACCGTTGCCTGGCAGGATGCCGAGGATCGCTCCTATCACCGTGCCGCGCAGCACGGGCTTGTAGGATTGCTTGAAGTCATCCTTGCTCGGCAGCAGGCGGCCAATGGCTTTGTGCACGACGTCCCGGTGCTCGGTGTGGTCGAGATTGCGCAGGATCTCGGCAACGCCGAAGATCCCCATGGCGAGCACCGCGAAGTCGATGCCGTCGGCCAGGAACGGCAGGCCAAAAGTCATGCGCTCCTCGCCGGTCTCGAGATCGGTTCCCACTGTCGAGAGCAGCACGCCCACCAGGATCATGGCGATGGCCTTGAGGATCGATCCGCGTGCCAGCACGACGGCGAAGACGAGGCCCATCAGCATCAGCGAGAAATATTCTGCTGGACCGAACACCAAGGCGAGGCCCGTGAGCGGCGCCCCGAGCGCAGCGATGACCAGGGTTGCCACCGTACCGGCGAAGAACGAGCCGATGGCAGCAACGCCGAGCGCCACGCCGGCACGGCCCTGGCGGGCCATCTGGTGACCATCGAGAGCCGTGACCACCGAAGTGGCCTCGCCGGGGATGTTGACGAGGATCGCCGTGGTCGAGCCCCCGTACTGGGCGCCGTAATAGATGCCGGCCAGCATGATGAGCGCGCCGGTGGGATCGAGTCCGAAGGTGATAGGCAACAGCATGGCAATGGTGGCTATGGGACCCACGCCCGGCAGCACGCCAATGAGCGTGCCGACAAGGCAGCCCAGGAAGGCGAGGCCCAGGTTCTGAAGCGAGAGGGCCACGCCAAAGCCAAGACTCAGGTTGGAGACGAGGTCACCCATCAGATCCTCCCGCTGTGATCAGCCACATCGACTTGGACCGTCCTCCGCCCGCGGCGGCTGGAAAGGAAGACGATAAGGGCGGCAGCAGCCATAATGATGGCTGTCGCCCGCAGCACCGCCTTCTGCGACCAGTCGGCGGGGAAGAAGCCCGTGAGCGCCTGCGGAAAGACCGGGATCGGCAGGTTCAGCAGGTCGCCGAACAGCACCATGCAGAAAGGGGTCAGGCTAAGCGCGAGGATCACGAGATCCCGCAGGCGGGCCTCAGGAGTGGCGAAACCGCCGATGAGGATCGCCAGGGGACCGGCGAACAGCAGGCCCAGGCCCGGGGTGGTCAAGCTCCCGAAGGCGAAGGGGCGGATTGTGATGGCAAACGCCAGGATGCCGCCGATGACGAAGACCGGCCCGCGCAGGCTCCAGCGTTCCAGGGCGTCACCATCTTTCCGAAACGCGGGGATGATCAGGGCCAGGCCACACAGCCCGACGGCGTAAGCCAGCCGTCGTGGCAGGAGAGCGGGACCCATGGCCCCAAGCGTCCCTTGCTCAAGATCACGGGTGAGCCACAACGCCAAGGCGGCCAGAAGCACGAGGGTCGCTCCGGCGACCAGGTTCTGGGGTCCTCGTACAAGGCCAAAGCTCGAGCGGGCTGAGTGACGTCTCTGAAGCCCGGCCGTCGGTGTATTCACCGTCGGATCCATGCGCGTTCCTCCTGAAAATGCCGCTGCTTCTTGTGAGCACCTGGTTGGCTGCGGTCAGCGTCGCAGCTTCCATGGAAGTTGGCATACATTCAGAAATGCCAGCGCGCACCCGTTCTGTCAATCATCCATTCATACTTGCATGGAAGTCGTCAGGTAGGGCAGAGTGAAGCAGGAGGGCATGCTGGTGGACAAGCTGCACGTGCAGGCGAAGCGGGAGCCTGAAAAGAAACCGTCGCTGGTCGAGGACGCCTACAGGGCGCTCAAGGACGCGATCCGCAACAATGTCTTTCCGCCCGGCTACCAGGGCTCCGAGCAGGAGATTGCCTTGCGGCTCGGCATGAGCCGGACCCCGGTTCATGAAGCCATCATTCGGCTTCAGGAGGATGGCCTGGTTCGCGTGCTTTCCAAGCGAGGCGTTACGGTTTGCCCGCTCGCCCCGGAGGACATCCGTGAAATCTACGAGGTGATTATCGCAATCGAGGCCATGGCGGCCGAGCTGCTTGCCGCTCTGCCTGACGAGGAACGGCACCTCGTGGCCGACGAACTCGAGGAAGCGACCTCAGGCATGGAACAGGCTCTCCGGGACGATGACCTCCTCGCGTGGGCTGCCGCGGACGACCTGTTCCACCGGATCCTGGTGGAGCGCTGTGGCAACAGCCGGATCCGCAGGATCGCCCAGACGGTGACCGACCAAGCCCACCGGGCGCGGATGCTCACGCTCAGGCTTCGATCCAGGCCGACCGGTTCGGTCGCGGCCCACAGAGACATCATCGCCGCGATCCGGAAGGGGAAAGCCGCGGAGGCACACCAACAGGCCCGCCAACACCGCATCGGCGCTCGCGATGAACTCGTTCCGCTGATCGTGAGCGTCGGCATCAAGCATCTCTGACACATCCGCTCGAAAGGAAGACGGCTCCATGGATATCCACATTGCAGGGACGTTCCCGACGAAGCAGGCTTCGGCCGATGCGTTCACGGGAAGGGTTTGGCATGACCCCATCATCGACGCCCCGCCCCCCGCCCGAATTCGGGCGAACCGTGTCACGTTTGAGCCCGGTGCCCGAACAGCATGGCATACTCACCCACTCGGACAGACGCTTCATGTGATCCTGGGCGTTGGGCGCGTGCAAACCTGGGGCGGGCCGGTCAGGGAGATCAAGGCTGGGGACACGGTGTGGATCCCGCCGGGCGAGAAGCACTGGCACGGAGCAGCACCCCGAACCGGGATGGTTCATATTGCCATGCAGGAGGCCCTGGATGGTTCCCATGTCACTTGGCTGGAGCACGTGACGGACGAACAGTACGGCGTGCAACCTGACGCCTAGGTTGGCAGGGAACGCAGTGAAGGTCGTGGCCTGCCACTGAGCATCGATCATGCCGTCTCCTGACTGTTGCACTGACGGGCCAGAAGCTGCCGTTCCGCTGGCGCACGTTGTCCGCGCACGAGGATTAGCCCGGCGGCGTGTAGGGGTTGGACGTGCCCCGGAGCGATTGGTGGGTGAGGCTCAGCCTCCTCTCGGACTCCGCCCAGATCCTCAGGGCCGGCCCTCACTACGTACTCCCTTGGCGCTCAGTTGAGAGCAGAGCTTGCGCTGACCCCGCCATGCCCTGCCGGAGTGGACAGCCACCGCCGCCCGTGTAACGGCTGAGACCCATGTTGTTGCTCATCCTCTCCCTGTGTGGGTTCTCGGGTGCACTTGCGACCCGTCTCCTCGACCCGCTCATCACAACCATCGCGTCGGACTTCGCCACGTCCGTAGGCGTCGTGGCTATCCTGTCCTCGGCATTTGCCCTGCCCTTCGGTTTGAGCCAGCCGTTTCTCGGCCCAACAGGGGACGCATTTGGCAAGGCCTTGGTGGTCAAGGTGGCCGTGGCGACCCTGGCCCTGTGCCTGCTCGCCTCCGCCTTGGCACCCGACCTGACGGTGCTGTTCATCACCCGGGTTCTCGGTGGCATAGCGGCGGGCGGGATCATGCCGGTGTGTATGGCGATGATCGGTGACAGCTTCCCGCTTGCTGTCCGGCAGGTGGCGATGAGCCGCTACATTGGAGCGACGCTGATCGGGCAGATCGTCGGTGTCAGCGTCGGTGGAGTGATTGCTGAATGGATCGGCTGGCGCGGCGTTTTCGGGTGTGCCGCCGTTCTGACCGTGATCGCGGCTGGAGCGGCAATGATAATGTTGCCCAAGTCGAATAGGCAAAGGGCAGCGCCGCCGAGCATCGCGGAAGCTGTTGACCGCTATCACATGGTGCTGAGTAACCCTCGATCCTTCGTGTGCTTTTCGATCGTCTTTCTGGAAGGGCTCGCGATCTACGGCATCATGCCTTACATCGGCGAGCACCTGCGCTCGCGCGGAGCCGGCGGGTTGCGCGAGGCTGGATTTGTGATCGGCGGCCTTGGGATCGGAGGCCTCTTGTATGCCTTTGTTGTGCCCTTCATCCTGAGGTTCGCGAAGCGGCCTGCGATGATGGCTGCTGGTGGTGGCATTGCCGCCGTGGCGCTGGCGACTGTCGGACTGGACGTGAGCTGGGCCACGCAGATGGCGTCGATGGTGGGGCTCGGGTTCGGCTTCTTCCTCTTGCACAATTCGGTGCAGACTGAGGTTACGGAACTGGCGCCCAACGCGAGGGCATCGGCATTCTCTCTGCACGCATTCAGCTTCTTCATGGGCCAAGCGATCGGACCTATCGCGTACGGGGCAGCGTTGCCGATCGTCGGGGCGACAACCAGTTGCGCCGGAGGCGCTGTGATCCTCGCTGTTACGGGCGTGGCAGCCAGCAAGCTCCTCGGATCGCCTCTGGGCCGTTCGGCTTAGGAGGGACCAGAATGCCGAAGCTTTCCCCGGCCTGAAAGTCAGTGCTACCCGCAGGTCCAAAGGATGCCCAAGCCACCAGCCAAACCTCCGGCATTGTCATGGTCGCAATTGCATTGCTCCTGCTCCCAGAGCAATCCTCTGACTGAACGGGCGGGTGCAGAAATCAAGACCGGCTATGGTCCGCAGTGGGTCAATCACGGCCTTTAAGCACAGGCTTGTAAAAGTCCGCTCACCGCGCGAATGCGGAAATTCGGCTTAGGTCAGCCTCGTGCCAATACGCGACCTTCACAATCGAACGTCGAGTCGCGGGAAGGTCCTTACCAAATTGGTGTACGTGACACCTTCATGAACTCAATTGGGTCTGTGATACGTAAGGCCTAGTCGTAAATCCCAACCGATTAGGGACCCATAATGCAAGCTTATTCTATTGCATAGGCTCAGCCGAATTTTGTCCTAGACCCCTCGCAAATCCACAAAGGCATTCCGCGCTTGACCGGATGGGCTTGGTATGTATTCTGGTCTGACCAAGGTAAGACGAATGACCGCTGATCTGGAAATCACGCGGCTTAGGGAGAGTGGCGGCAAGGGGTTCGAGAAGGTTTTCGCCTTCTTGCGCGAGCGTTTGCTTGCGGGCTCGTTGCGACCGGGTGACCGGCTGATCCCTGAACGCGATCTCGCTGCGCAGCTCGGTGTGAGCCGACCGATCCTGCGCGAGGCGCTGCGCGCCCTAACGGTTCTCGGCGTTGTGGAAATCCGCGACCGAGTCGGAACAATCGTTCGCCGACCGGACCCGTCTGTTCTGAATGACTTTTTCACCTTCGCCTTCGCGCAGCAATCTGACGTCGTTGACGACGTGATGCAGGCGCGCATCGCGATCGAATGCCAAGCCGTCCGGCTTGCCGCCGAGCGGGCCACCGTGTCCGATTTCGAGAAGTTGCAGCAGGCGCTCGCACGCATCGTCGAGACTATCGACGATCCCGACGGCGGCAGCGCGGCCGATTTTGACTTTCACCGCGCTGTCGTCAACGCAGGCAAGTCCGAGACGCTGATCGTGCTGCACAACTCGCTGTCCGGCATCCTGATGCGCTCCCATCGCGGTCGCCGGGAGCTTCTTCAGGTGTTCGACTCCATGAAGACCTACCTGATCGAGGATCATCGCCGGATCTTTGACGCCATCGTCGGCCGAGACCCGGAGCATGCGGAAAGAGTCCTGCGAGAGCATTTCGCGATCGGTGACGATTTCCGTAGACGCGCCGCGATCGGCGAATCCGACGCCCGGAGCGCCCCATGACACTTGACCAAGAACAGGAAGACACGATGGGACGGAACGAACAGAACGCGACGGTCGGCTGTGTCGGCCTGGGGACGATGGGGCGCGAGATGGCGCTCAACCTGCTCAAGGCCGGATTTGCAGTCTG
>JAESFL010001050.1_pt1 | contig 11776 bp, 12 predicted proteins | sample 9269401 | NCBI WGS metagenome assembly JAESFL01 (sample SAMN14506025, study PRJNA617098) | algae metagenome | isolation source: Gloeocapsa sp. UFS-A4-WI-NPMV-4B04 and co-occurring heterotrophs from desert... | place: USA: Utah | collected 2006-10-01 | reverse complement strand
CAGATATCCGTGTATTACTTGGTGAAGAGCAGTCATTACTCCTGAATATCTGTTCAAGTAAGTCTGCCTTGGTAATGCCCAATGATTCAGCAGCAGCACCTAGTGCTTCCCAAGTGGAGTCGGTCAGCCTTAAAGAGCGGACTGAGCGGTAGTCGTCATTTTTCAGCGCAAACTTCCCCTGGACATCTCGTCTCATAGCAGCTTGCCATGTATTACACCGCAATGTTATAGCACCTAGTAAGTGCAGTCAACCGTGTATTACTTGGGAGGAAGAAACCAGATGCTATTGGTATAAGGAGTGAGTTATTCTTGCTTTAAGCTGGAGCTAGTGTGGCAAATCGTGAAGTTCTGGTCTTGGCATGGAACACCACGCAACCAGGCAACCATGCGAACTACATTAATTGCCACCGCCGTCATGATGTGCTGCAATCGGACTTTTGGCAAACCGAAATAACGCGCTTGCCGCAGACCAAAAGCGCGAATCCCTTGCGATAGAGTCCCTTCAACTCCAGCACGGATGTTGTAGCGTTCAATCCATTCTTCTGTCTGTTGCTGTTGTCGGATAAACTGAAGGGCAAGGTGTTCAGCTTTTGGACGCAATGTTAGTGACCGAGGTTCGCTTTTTGAGCGGGTACAAAGCGTTCGCACAGGACAGAGACGACAGGCTGTGCGAGAGAACTTCACATAGACCACTGGATTGCCCCAAGCATCCTCAGTCGGAGTCCAACTCTTACTCTTTTTTCGTTGCGGACAGGTGACTCTTTTTGTTTTCCAATTGACCGCAAACTGGCTGATATCGTAGCTACCAGATATCCGAGCTTGCCAACTAACATTGGGGCGCACTGGCCCAACAACCTCTACCCCATGTTTCTTGTGGCTTGTCACTAGTAGATTGCTATCGACATAGCCAGCATCTACGATGTGTTCAGAGGGCAATAACGCTTTACTGGCAAGTGCTGCATGAATCGGTTCTGTTTGAGTCACATCACAAATGTGGGCGTGGGTCGTCTCTACATTACTAATAAGATGAACCTGGTCTAGATCACAAGTTTCAGTTATGTGCACCTTATAGCCTGTCCACGTTGTACTACGTTTGTTGCCATAACGAGCATCCGGGTCGTAGGGAGAGTCAAAGCGACTGCCAGCGGGAGGCAAATCAGTAGCAGCGCGCCAGCGCACCTGATCATTCTCCACATAATATTGATGGACCCAAGTCTGCCGCAGGATTTCGATGACTGGCACTTGCCTAAGCCATTGAGATGCAGTTTCAGCGTACACCGCTATCAGTAATTGCATTCCGTCACTGCCGATAGTCTCAGCATATTCCTGACGAGCTGCAATGCCTTTAGGTAAACGGTACTCGTCTACTGCACGCCCATAACGGTCGAACCACTCACTCGGCACCCAAGAGCGTAGCCAGTCTGGAGCAACGGTTGCCAGTGTGTTAAGCGCCGCACGCAAGGTTCCACCAACGCCTTCGAGCCGATTTAAGGTGCGGGTGGCAGCCAGGATATGGGTGGAGTCAGTACGCTGTTTACCTCGTTGTTTGAGCCATCCACGCTCAATGAAATTGTTGTAGTAGGGTGTCTAGCAGTTGTTGCTCGGCACCACCCGCTACTAACCGAGCGCGAAATTCACACAGCACCGAAAAGTCAAAACCCGGGTCAGTGAGTTCCAACCCCAGCACATACTTCCAATCGATTCTACTGCGAACCGCTTCAGCCGCCTGTCTGTCTGTCAAGTCCTCAATGAACTGCATCACGCAAATTAAAGCCAGTCGCCAAGGACTGACTGTTGGTTGCCCGTAAGTCGGATACATTGCTACAAAGTCAAAGTCGCTGTAAAGTGTTCCAATTTCATCCCGCAGCGTCAGATACTGGTTTCCCTTAGGGAAAGCCGCACGAGCGACACGACTCGTTTCCTCTGGTACAGCACCAATGGGTTGAGGTTGCAGCGACATGTCCCTGGCTCTCCTAACTATTGTATAGATTGTGCCAATTTTAAGGTGTTACCCAGGCGCTTGCCCTCTAATTTTGACTTCGCCAACAGTATCAATTGCTTAAAAAACGCCAATCTAGGGAATTGAAACAAGGACGCTTTGTCCGTCGGGCTGCGCCTTCTCTACACAATTCTTTTTTCTGTTCCATAACTAAATAATGGTGCTTGAAACCATTATCTTCGGGACAGTTTTTCACTACTCACTACTCACTGTCCCGAAGGGACTGATCAACTAATTATAAATCGTTTCCTCTGAGGTAATTGCTCTAGTCAAGTCAGCGTTAGTCAGCTTTGCACCTTTCAAGTTTGCCCCACTTAGGTCTGTTCCGCTTAAGTCTGCAAACGCTAAATTAGCTCCGTTTAAGTCTGCTGCACTTAAGTTTGCGCCACTTAAGCTTGCCTTACTCAAGTCTGCATCTCTTAAATCTGCTTGCGATAAATTTGCTTTAGTTAAATTTGTCCTAACCAGAGACGTTTGATTTAGTTTAGCCCCGCTTAGGTCAGCTTCACTCAAATCTGCCGCCGTTAAGTCTGCTTTACTTAAGTTTGCTTCAATTAAGTTAGCCAAATTCAATTTTGCCCAGCTCAAATTAATTTCAGTCAGTGAGCATGAAGATAGCATTGCACATCTCAAGTTAGCATTAACGAAATTTCTGTCTTTTGCTGCATAACGACGCAGAAGTTCACTAACAGGCAATCTAGATAAAAAAGTAACAGCAGCCCCACCGTAGCACCATTTAGCTGCCATTAAATTGGCAGCAGTGTTAACAGCTACCTCGTCACATTTAGGTAAGATAACTCCATTGCATCCATCCCACTCGCCGCCAAGCATAAAGGCAATTTCTTGGGCGGCAAAACATTCATCAAATAATAGAATATCTTGCTGACCTTTTGACCACTGCGGAAATGCGAATTCAATTAACCTTTTGATGCCTCTGATGTCTGATAGCATGACTTGGATGCACCATTAATAACATTATATAAACATATTAAATCCCCCGCTAACTTTAAAAGTTTAACGGGGGAGAACGTCAATGCTGGCAATCTGACAGTATGTATTCTTCAAACTACAGAATGCCCCAGAAGTGAAGGAAGCCTTGACCTGAAAAGATTTCAATTAAAGCAGCAGATACAAAGCCTAGCATCGCCAAGCGACCGTTCCAAATTTCGGCTTGAGGTGTGAAGCCCCAACGCCAAGCATTACGGTCATCCATGATCGGGGTTGTAACTGTTGAAACTTTTGTTGTATCCTGCATAGTTGCTACTCCAAATTTTTAATATGTAACTCTTTTTTCGCCTTATGTAAATTAATATAACAAATATTTGCTAAACTCGGCTACTAAGGGTGTAACTTTTGGGTTGTAAATATGTGCATAAAAAAACTGGGAGTTCACAAAGAACCTCCCAGATTGGGGAATTATGCTATGCAAATCTAACTTTGAGCGCTGTAATTCTAAAGAACGCCCCAGAAGTGGAGAAAGCCTTGACCAGAAAAAATTTCAATTAAAGCAGCCGCTAAAAAGCCAATCGCTGCTAAACGACCATTCCAAAGTTCTGCTTGAGGTGTAAAACCCCAGCGCCATGCGTTACGGTCATCCATTACGGGGGGTGTGACTTTAGTTGTATTTTGCATTGCCATAGCTCCAGCTAATCTAGTTTTAATTAATGTAACGCTTATGTAAATAAATGTAACGTGAAGTAGCCCAAAGTATCTCTACCTTAAGGAAGAGAAGGCGGTGCAAATATCTGTTGTAGGGGTAAAAAGTAATCGCGCTGATTACTGCGGCCAAATCGCCAAACCAGTCTCAGGATCAAAGAAATGAATTTTGTCGGGTGCTAAGGAGAGCCACAATTGTTCACCAAGGGAGACAATACGGTCAGGAGCAATTCGGACTTGCATTGCAGTAGTTACGGCGGTATTCAACCCGGCTAGACTCACCGCAAGATAAGTTTCATTTCCCAAAGCTTCTACAAGTTCTACTTGAACGGAGAGATTTTTGGTAGCAGCAACACTTAAACTCAAGTGTTCTGGACGGATACCCAAAACTAGAGACTGCTGATCGTATTTTTGCAAAGCAGTTGCCCAAATATCTGGCAGAGTGAGGCGGAACTGGGGATGAGTAATTAATAAAGGCGCGTGAAACTGGACTGTCAAAAAATTCATTGGCGGTGAACCAATAAATTCTGCCACGAAGCGGGTAGCTGGACGGTTGTAAAGTTCCAATGGGTGAGCGACTTGCTGAAGCTTACCTTGATTCATCACGGCAATGCGATCGCCCATTGTCATTGCTTCAGTTTGATCGTGGGTAACGTAGATTGTTGTTGTCTCTAACTGACGTTGGAGTTTAACAATTTGGGCGCGGGTTTCGGCTCGTAGTTTGGCATCTAAGTTAGAAAGCGGTTCATCCATCAAAAAGACTTGCGGATTACGCGCGATCGCCCGTCCCAAAGCAACACGCTGTTTTTGTCCCCCAGACAATTGTTTTGGTAGCCGTTTTAAAAGAGCTTCAATTTGCAACAACGCTGCCACATTCCGCACTTGCTGGTCAACTGTTCTTTCTCGCTGGGTCATGTATCGCAGATTTTTAGGTAGCGATCGCGTCATTCCCACCAAAGCATTCTCCGCCCAATTGGGCAAAGATTCTGACCCCTGACCCCTAATCCCTGACCCCTTCTTCTGCGTTCTCCGCAATCCAAACGCCAGGTTGTCATAAACCGTCATGTGAGGATAAAGCGCATAGTTTTGGAACACCATTGCGATGTCTCGTTGCTTGGGAGGTAAATCATTAACAAGAGCGTCACCTACCCAGATATTGCCCCCAGTCATTTCTTCCAAGCCCGCAATTAACCGCAATAGCGTACTTTTGCCGCAACCCGAAGGCCCCACCAACACCATAAATTCCCCATCTTCTACCGTTAGGTTAATGCGGCGTAAGACATTAACGCTGTCTGAAGGATGGGTATCTAGGTCAGTTTTCTGTTGCGTAAGCTGGGGCTGTGCCACTGGGACAATAGCTCCACCTTGACGAGCGGGAAAGCTTTTGTAAATGTTCTCTAAAACAACCTGCGCCACAATAATTTCAAATAGCTGGAATGATTCAAAATTACCGACTCAGACAAGTCAGCAATACAAAATACAGTTGTCTGACTTTATCGTACTTTGACGACCACGAAGAATTACATTACTTCTCAATTCCGCCATTAACTTTGTATTATGTGAACCACATACCATACATTTAATTTAAATACAAGTAAAATTAAGAAAACAGCCTGACGAGTAAAAAGCAAATTAATTTTTTGGTTTGAGGCTGTAAGGAGGACTATTATGTCTACGGAAATAAGTCCAACTAACTTTGAAACTGAGCTGCCAGCCTCAGAGCATCAGATTCAGGATGTACAGCAGACACAGTGCTGCATCGTTGGTGGTGGACCTGCGGGCGCTGTTTTAGCGCTCCTTTTAGCACGTCTTGGCATCCCTGTCATGCTACTCGAAACACACAAAGACTTTGACCGCGACTTCCGGGGTGACACGATTCATCCTTCAGTAATGGAAATCATGGATGAACTGGGACTAGCTGACTCCTTACTAAAACTGCCCCACGCTAAAATGCGTCAGCTTACGCTCAAGACCAACGAGGAGTCTGTCACTTTTGCTGAATTCAGTCGGCTGAAAACAAAATATCCGTATATCATGATGCTGCCTCAAGTACGCTTTTTGGAGTTCATTACCGCAGAAGCTAAACGTTATCCGAACTTTCAACTGGTGCTAGGAGCGAATGTGCAAGAGTTAATTGAGGAAGATGGAGTAATTCGGGGTGTCCGCTATCGGGGACATGGAGGCTGGCACGAAGTACGGGCAATGCTTACAGTTGGTGCAGACGGTCGTCACTCCCGCATTCGGCAACTGACTGGATTTGAGGCAATTCAAACCTCACCACCAATGGATGTTCTGTGGTTCCGCCTACCCCGAAAGCCAGAAGATCCTGAAGTTGGGATGGGGCGCATCGGTCGGGGTCATATTTTGGTAATGCTTGGGCGGTCTGATTCCTGGCAAATTGCTTACGTCATTCCCAAGGGTGGCTACCAGCAAATTCGTACTGCTGGCTTGGAGGTGCTACGACAGTCTATTGCTGAAATTGCGCCAGAATTGAGCGATCGCCTAGAACACCTTAAAGATTGGTCACAAATCGCCTTTCTCTCTGTCGAGTCCAACTGTCTCAAGCGCTGGTATCTTCCTGGACTACTACTAATTGGTGATGCCGCCCACGTAATGTCCCCAGTTGGTGGCGTTGGGATTAACTACGCAATTCAAGATGCTGTTGTAGCCGCAAATGTACTTAGTAAACCGCTTCAAGCTGGCAATGTCCAAGTACGCGATTTAGCCAAAGTCCAACGTCAACGCGAAATACCGACACGAATTATCCAGGCTTTTCAGTCTTTAGTCCAGCAGCAGATACTCGCCCGTGTTCTCAACTCAGATCAGCTTTTCAAGCCTCCAGCTTTGTTCCGTATACCAATTTTACGTGACCTGCCGATGCGGTTAATCGCCTTTGGTGTTTTGCCTGCTCATGTGAAAACTTAATAGAATCTCACTGGAGAAAAGCTGGAAAGCTATTAAAAACAACCTATGCCACGATATATAGTCTCATGCAATTTGTTTAGTTTCCTGTTGGGAATAGACCTGCTGTACTCGCTCTATCTCTAAGTCACAAAGATAGTCTACTGTCCAGTTAGCCTGCCGTTGCAGCATATGAAACGGATAAGTATTCGCTACTCCCACAACTCCAATTCCTGCTCGTTTTGCCGCTTGAATTCCAGCTAGAGTGTCTTCAATTGCTAGACATTCGCACGGCTGGAGGTTTAAGCCTGAATACTGCTGATTCAAGCGTTCCACTGCCAAAAGATAACCGTCGGGTTCTGGTTTACTACTTGTGATTTCATCTCCAGCAACAATTACTGAGAAGTATTTAGCTATATTTGCACTATTTAATACCAGTTCAACTTCAGAACGGATTGCCCCACTGACAACAGCTATTTTTAGCGAATCTCCTTCAAAGACGCTTCGCGAACGCAGTTTAAAAATAAAATCTTCTAAGCCTGGATACAGTGGCAATTTCTCCAGTTTCTCTAAGTGCTGCTGATAAGCTTTAGCCTTACGTTGAATCAATTGCTGTAGATACGTTTCAGTAACGACTCGACCTCGGTGATTTAATAAATCAGTAAGACATACGCGATCGCTTCTTCCTAAACAAAATTTCTGAAACTCCCCTGGTTTCGGGCGTAAATTCTCTTCAATCAAAATTTGCTCAATTAGCTGCTCATGGATGAGCTCATCATTAATAATTACGCCGTTAAAATCAAATAAAACTGCCTTCAAAGTCATGCCTATCCGTCGCCCTAATAACTAGGTGCTGGAACCCAGGATTCATCAAAAAAAGCTTACCCTGATCCCTCTTGATCATGCCTATCCATCGCCCTAATAACTAGGTGCTGGAACCCAAGATTCATCAAAAAAAGCTTCCCCTAACCCCTGATCCCTAACCCCTAACCCCTCTTTGATCGGTTTCACACCGCGACTTACTTGCTGGATTAACCAAAAATCTTGTGTCTGCACTGCTTCAAACCCTGCTTTACCCATCCAGGCATCCACACTTCCAGCAGCATAGTCACGAATATAAGGCTCTTCAAAAAGATTATTGAGAAACTCTAGATGTCGCAATGTTTTCTGATTGCCATCCAGAATCAAGACTTCTCCTCCAGTCGTCAATAGGCGGAAGCTTTCGCGCAAGATTGCTTCAGATACAGCTGGTGGTGTTTCGTGAAATAACAAGGAAGCTGTCACAAGGTCAAAAGATTGATCAGGAAACCCTGTTTTTTCAGCATCACCATGATGCCACTGAATGTCTAAATTAGCTGTTTTTGCTTTGTCTTCAGCCCTTACTAGCATATAAGGCGATAAATCCAAACCAATTACTTGAGCTTGAGGAAAAGCCTGCTTCAACATTAATGTAGTAGAACCAGTACCGCAGCCTAAGTCTAAAATTCGCCTCGGCTTAACTTGGATAGAGTCAATCAAGGCTTGGCGTACCATTGTCTCATTCGGTGGCAGAACGTACTGAGTAATCGGATCGTAGGAAACTGCTGCACCTGTAGTGAGGTATCCGCCCTCAATTCCATGAAAATTCTGGCTACTGTAATACGAGGGAATTGTGACATCTGTTCGGCGGAAGCGATCGCTTTCTTTCTGCCAATCAATGCTTTTGGAATAACGCCGCAATTCTTCCTCATCAATGAACAGGCGAATCACGGGTGATAAGAAGCGTTCCCAAAGTGTGTCTTGACGTGCCATAAGTCTACCTAATCGTTGATTTAATTGCAGTGAATAACGCTCATGCGATCGCACTATTGGGACTACCTGTATTTGATGTCCCCTTCTTTACAGAGTTTAATACATAGCACCCAAATCAGACCTAGATAGTCTTTTGACAACATTACTAAGCAACATTGCTTTTTGTATTTTTTTGTAGTACAGTTGTAGCATAAAATGTTTTTCTGATTACGGTTATTACAAAGTAGAAAATTATGCCATACGAACAACTACAAATATCAACACCATCTCCCGTCCTTTCTTGGGCGAATCATCCGCTTGGTTCCCAAGAAACCAAGATGGCTAAAAACGTTGCGTCTCTGCCATTTGTGTTTAAGCACGTAGCACTAATGCCAGATGTTCACTTGGGTAAAGGAGCCTTAGTGGGTTCTGTAATTGCTACTAAAGAAGCAATTATGCCAGCTGCTGTCGGCGTGGATGTGGGTTGTTTTGCAGGAGATACATTAATTCCATTAGTAGATGGAAAATCCTACAAAATTAGCGATCTTGCTAATCGAAGTGAAGAATTTATAGTTTATGCTTGTGATTCTACAAGCAAGATTGTTGCAGCTAAGGCGACAGCTAAATTAACTAGAAAAAAGGCGAACTTAATTAAGGTATTTTTGGACAATGGGGAAGAGATTGTCTGCACTCCAGATCACAAGTTTCTACTTAGAGATGGAACTTATGAAGAAGCACAGAATCTCCAACCAGAGACTTCTTTAATGCCCTTTTATTCCAAAATTGATAAAGACGGTTATACATTGATTGTTCAGCCTTACTCTGGTAGATGGCAGAAAGCTCATTGGTTAGTAGCTCGCTCAGGCTTACTAGGCAAAGTTCCTGCATTCAAAAATCAAAGAACTGTGATTCATCATAAGAACTTTGAAGAGTCAGATAATCGTCCTGACAACCTAGAGTTTATGGGTGATAGAGAGTATTCGGCTTATCATCGCTCACTGGTAGAACGCAATCAGTATTTTCAGTCTCCAGAATTTGAGCTTCAGCGATTAAACGCGATCGCCCAAAAAGCACAAACACCAGAAGGATACAAATATTATGCAGAACGTGGAACCCTAAATATTCTTCGCTATATGCAAGAGCAGCCTGAACATTTTAAACAAGCTGTTGCAAATAATGGTAAGCGGGGGAAGCAATATTTAATTGCTTATAACCAAAGTGAAAAAGGCAGAGCAAAAACTAAGGAAATTGCTAACAGGTACTATACCTGTGATATTTGTGGTGCTGAAATTAAGAGTCTAATAGGGTTACATAACCACAAAAAAAATGAACACAAATGCAATCATAAAGTATTACAAGTTGTGGCTCTTGACTATCAAGAGGATGTTTATTGTTTGACTGTGCCTGAATACAACAACTTTGCATTAAAAGCAGGTGTTTTTGTACATAACTGTGGCATGAGCGCAATTAAAACTCCATTCACAGCCGCTCAACTAGAAGGTAAGCTAAAGCAGATTCGTCTTGACATTGAAGCCGCTATCCCCACTGGCTTTAATCAAAACAAAGAAGTTGAAAAAGCTGTTACTAACTGGCAGCAGTGGAGTAACTTTAAAAACTTACATTCAGGAGTACAACGCCTCCAAGGTAAGGCAATGAATCAGATGGGTTCTCTCGGTTCGGGTAATCACTTTTTAGAAGTTTGCCTCGACACTGAGAATCAAGTCTGGCTAATGCTGCACTCTGGTTCGCGTCACATTGGTAATATGCTGGCTCAGTGCCATATTGGGACTGCTAAAGAATTAGCAAAGTTAGCTGATGCTCGTCTACCAGATCCAGACTTAGCTTACTTTGTAGCTGGTACGCCCCAATTTGCTGCCTACTGGCACGATTTACAGTGGGCGCAAGACTACGCGCGTTTTAACCGTGATGTGATGATGGCTCGTTTCAAGCGGATTGTTGAAAAGCATCTTGCTGGTGAAAAGCCGATTAAGCCTTTATTAGAGGTGAATTGTCATCACAATTACGCCGAAAAAGAAGTACATTTTGGTTCTGATGTGTATGTCACTCGTAAGGGTGCTGTAAGAGCGCGGGTTGAAGACTACGGCATTATTCCTGGTTCGATGGGAGCAAAATCTTTCATTGTTAAGGGTAAAGGTAATGCTGAAAGTTATTGCTCTTGTTCGCATGGTGCTGGGCGTTTGATGTCTCGCAATAAGGCAAAACTTAACTTCACCTTAGATGATTTAATTGAGCAAACCAAAGGCGTAGAATGCCGTAAAGATGGCGGAGTTTTAGATGAAATTCCTGGTGCATATAAGCCGATAGATCAAGTCATGGCTAATCAAGCGGATTTGGTTGAAGTTGTGGCAACGCTAAAACAAGTTGTCTGCGTGAAGGGATAAATGTAAGGTGGGTAATGCCCACCTTTTTCATAGGTAGAAGGTGAGATAAATGGAACATTATAAAATTCAACTCATTAGTAAAATTGATGTCCCTTTTCTTTGGGATATGTTGTATGAAATTCGTTGTGTGCGTTGTCTGCGTGAAGGAAAAAATTTACCTTCTAGAGATATTTTGAACACACCTGAATTAGCCAAATATGTTCAAAATTGGGGGCGTATAGGAGATAAAGGATTTGTTGCTATTAGTACAGATAATCAATCATCTATTGGGGCAGCTTGGTATCGTCTTTTTAAAGAAGATGATCAAGGATATGGATATGTAGATAGCGAAACCCCTGAGATAGCGATCGCTATCCTTCCAGAATATAGAAATAAAGGATTAGGGCAGGCATTAATGTTGCATCTACTTGAACAAGCAAAATCGGATAGTTATCAACAAATTTCCTTAAGTTGCGGTTTAAAGAATGCTAATGCTTTGCATTTATACCAAAAAGTAGGATTTGAGAAAGTTGAAGTATTTGATATAAGTTGTGTTATGAAAAAAGTTTTAATTTGAGATATTAGTTTTGTAAAATGAGGAAATTAATTGCAAATGAAAAAAGGAGGCGATCGCACTTAATCTTATGCCTTTAAAAACCGATTAGCAAATATTTTTTGTTATATATTTTTTTAGATGTTTCCATCATTAAGGTTTTTAAAAGAATATCCAAAAATATCTGTTCTCTTAACCCATCCTCGGTTTGACCAATATTGATTCGCGATATTGTTATCAACTAAAACATCAATGTGAGTTTTAAAAATACCAATTTCTTCAAGCTTGCTAAGACACTTCTGGATCAAAGTAGCTCCAATACCTTTATTTCGATAGTCAATAGCAACGATAAGGTGCTGTAAATATCCACGTCTACCATCATGTCCACACATACAGCGGTTTGCGTTCGTATAAAACACAGTAAAATGTCAGATAAATGGGATAGCAATGAAGCCATATTCCGGAGACTTACGAGAGAAGATAGTCAGCGCCATTGAAAAAGGCGAAAGCTCTTTC
>JAESFL010001049.1_pt1 | contig 11790 bp, 11 predicted proteins | sample 9269401 | NCBI WGS metagenome assembly JAESFL01 (sample SAMN14506025, study PRJNA617098) | algae metagenome | isolation source: Gloeocapsa sp. UFS-A4-WI-NPMV-4B04 and co-occurring heterotrophs from desert... | place: USA: Utah | collected 2006-10-01 | reverse complement strand
CAATCTTAAGCGTTTAGCAACTCAAACAACTCAAACGGTTTACCAACTCAAGCACAGGTTGCTGGAGGATTACCTTTGTCAACAACTCAAGAATCCATCTCTCAAAATCGCTCTTGCGTAAGTCCTAGCTTACACTCTTTTCCAGCTAGCTTTGCTAATGTAGAAAAAAACAGAAACGCTACTACAGCGGCAAGCAGAAATGCCACACACTGAAAGCGCAACTATTGGTGGAGTTTGACACAGGACAAATTATCTGTACAGCGATTGACATGGGCAAAACCCACGACTTTAACTTGCTTAAGCGCAGTCGTTTGCCGTTTGTATCCTCGCAATTGTGTTTAGCAGATCGGGGCTCTTCCCGGGTTTGCCAAACGCCATACTGGAGCTTGTACTCCAACCAAGAAACCGCGCAACCAACCCTTGCCCAAGGTAGACAAGCAGCACAATCGAGCCTTGGCACGACTGCGCGTTCGAGTGGAGCATATGATTCGTCGCTTCAAGATTTTTCGCATTTTTTCAGGGCGCTATCGTAATCGAAGAAGACGGTTTGGCTTGCGCTTAAACCTAATGGCCGGGTTACTAAACTACGAACTGGCACATACTTAATGATTCATGTAGGAGGTCTATTAGATAGAACGCAGTGGAAAGAAAACAATATATTAATGATTAGTGTGATTTACAAAAAAAGAGCATTGCCGATATATTGGTGCTTATTGGAGAAAAACGGAAGTAGTAATTTAGCAGAGCAACAAAAAGTATTACGCCCTGTAATTCGGTTATTAAAGAAGTATAAGTTAGTAGTTATTGGGGATAGAGAGTTCCAGAGCGTGGAACTAGCAAATTGGCTGCACACAAAGAATATCAGCTTTGTATTCCGTCAGAAACAGTCCACTACGTTTCGCCAAAAAAGACAAAAATTTCAACTATTGAATAGCATTCCTATTCGTCCCGGAATAGGCATTTTCTATACCAATATTAACATTACTCAAAGAAAAGGGTTTGGTCGCTTCAATTTAGCAGTCTATTGGAAACGAAAATATCGCGGTAAACAAGAGAGCGAAGCTTGGTATTTACTAACTAATTTGCCAGATATGAAAACTGCGGTTCATATCTATCGCCAACGTTTTGGGATAGAAGCAATGTTTCGTGATTGTAAAACTGGTGGTTACAATTTGGAGGGTTCTAACGCTTCACCTGATAGGTTAATGCGTTTAATTTTATTAATTGCTATATCTTTGACTTCTGCATGGTTGCAAGGGCAAAGAACTCTTCTACAAAGACAACAAACTTATATTTGTCGTCCTCAAGAAAAAGGTAGAACACGCAAAAGGCATAGTAGCTTTTGGATAGGTTTATATGGACAAAATTGGATATTTGCTTTTCATGAGTGTCAGGTATGGGTTGAGGAACTCATGGATTCGATTCGCAATAAGCAGACATTTTATCGTAAAGGTTTGAGAGCTATGGCACTTATACAGCAACCACTTTAGCTACCTTGTCGCCCCCTCAAGGGGAAAACAATGGACTTTCTGCTAAGCGCTAAACGTGACGCGCTTCTCAGCAGAGCGGTTCTTTAGGAAAACTCTCAAGGCTACTCACACTCAGATGCCAAGAGTAATTAACGTGGATAAGAATGCCGCATATCCGCCTGCTATTGACGACCTCAAAGCTGAGTCACAGCTTCCTGCAACTACAGAACTGCGGCAAGTTAAGTGCTTGAACAACCTTGTCGAGCAGGATCACCGCTTCATCAAGCGATTGACAAAACCTGGATTGGGATTTGGTTCGTTCAACACAGCACGACAAACCTTGAAAGGTTTTGAGGCAATGAACATGATTCGCAAGGGGCAAGTTTAAGGTGTTGAAAAAGGCGATGTCCGAGCATCAATAGAATTGGTGTCTCAACTTTTTGGAATTGCACAATAAGAAACTGGGAATGAGATGGATTCCCTGTCCTCAAATCTTTTTTGCGACACAACCCGAATTTCTCGTCCATTGGTCTTCTTGGCGCAGACATCATCAAGCTATCGCTCGCTACCACCATTACCGTAAACGTTCCCAATCTCCCTAATAATATATCTCCAACTGTAGTGCCACCAGCTTAGTATCGATTTTTTGCAACACAACTATTACCTTGCAACTAGCTCAATAGCTTCTTGTTTACTTGGAGGTCGTTTCTGACGACGATCAAAGTCATGTAGCAGTGCCATTAAAGCTGGAACCACAGTTGGTGTGAGGATCGTAGAGAAAGCTAAACCGCCAGTAAGGGCAATACCCAGACCCTGATATAACTCAGAACCCTGCCCTGGAAAAGCAGCTAGTGGTAATATACCCAATACACTCGTGCCTGCGGACATAAAAATTGGTCGTAAGCGATCACGCGTGGCATTGTAGAGCGAGTCGTTGTACTCCTGCCCCTCTTCTTGAAGTTGAAGCGCCCGTTCCACAATCAGAATCGCGTTATTTACCACTACTCCGGTAAGAATTAAAAATCCCAATCCTGTGATCATATCTAGTGGCACAATCACGCCTGGAATCCAATTAACAATCACTAAACTTAACAGCGCCCCAGTCATTCCGATTGGCACCGTTGCCATAATTACTAGCGGGTAAAAGAACGAGCGGTACAGCGCCACTAACAACAGATAAATAATTACAACAGAAAATACAAATGCTGATACTAGCTGCCCCACTGTTTCTGATAGCCGATCGGCTGAACCAGCAAGTTCTAAGCGAAACCCAGGCGGCAAATTAGCTCTTCTTGGAGTCAAAATCTGATTTTCAGCCTGCTCTACTAGCTGTCCCAACGGTGCATCAGGAGCCAAACTGACAGTTAGGGTAGTTGAGCGTTCTAGATCCACATGGTTAATGACATCTGGACCCGTCGTCTCCCGTACTTCTGCGACATCTGCAAGCTGAACTTGCTGACCTTGAGTATCAGTTCCTGCTGCCGATTGCTGCCCACTGCTATACAGCGACAACTGACGCAACTGCTCCGGTGTTTCGACAAAAACATTTTGCAACTGCACTGTAACATCTAGTTCCTCTTTGCCATCGACAAATTCCGAAGCAAAGCGCCCACCCAAAGCCGCTTCCACCATTGCTCCTACTTCTGATTCTGAAAGTCCCACTTCCGCTAGCCGCTCCCGATTAGGAATGACTTGCAGTTCAGGAGCGCCAGTGACAAAGTCGGAGCGCACATTCACGACTCCAGGTAGCCCCTTAATTTGCTGGGTGATCTGCTGTTCTAATTTAGCCAGTTGATTGAGATCTGGACCAATCAGCTGCACTTCAAACTCTTTACCAGGATCGTTAAATATTGAGCGCCGAATCGGGAACATGAAGCGGTAGCCTGGATAGCCAAAACTTTTGCCAGTTAATCTTTCAACCATACCTGCCAGACCAGTGCTAGTAGCTGATTCCGGCTTTAAAGTGACTCCAATTGCCCGAAATTGAGGGAAATTAACAAAAAATGTATCACCAACTTCAGGTTGCTGTTTGAGGAAGTTCCTCGCTGGCGCAGAAAGTTTTACCGCTTCTGGAACACTGGTTCCGGGGAAAGGCTCTGTTAACCACAGAATCAAATTTCGGTTTCCCTCCGGCAGATAGTCCGCAGGGGGTAGCAAAAAGATACTAGCAACCAGGAGCACGACGGGAATCGATAGTAGTGCTAGTCTGCGTTTAACTCGTCGGGGACCGAGTGACCAGCCTACCGTTGCCAACAAAAATCTTTCAAGCTTGCTCTGCAACTGCCGAAAAGCTGCCGATGTCCGCGCGATCGCTTTTTCAAACCAGTTACGATCGCTGTAGTCTCCGCCTTGGAGCATCTGCTGTGCCTCTGCCTGATTGAGAAACAGCCCGGAAAGCATCGGCACGAGTGTCAGTGAGGCAAACATCGACAACACCGCAGCAGCTGTAATTGTAATTGCCATATCTGCAAACAACTGTGCCACTTCACCCTCAACCAACACAAGTGGTGCAAATACGGCAACGTTTGCCAGAGTAGCGGCTAATATGCCACCTGCAACTTCTTGGGTGCCGTCAATTGCTGCTTGCAGTCTAGTTTTACCCTGCTGCATATGGGTAAAGATGTTTTCAATCACCACAATCGCATTGTCCACAACCATACCCGCAGCAAAACCCAACGCTGCCAAACTAATAATGTTAAGTGATCGCCCCAATAATGACGACACGACAAACACGACGATCATTGAGGTGGGGATGCTGATTGCGATCACAAGTACCGTCCGCAGCGAACCTAAAAATAGCAGCAACACGATGATTGCTAGCCCTCCCCCAGTAATCAGATCCCACTGCACAGTAGATACTGACTGGTCAATATAGCTGCTCTCGTCGTAGGGAATCTCAAAGTAAATCCCCTGCCCTTCTTGATCGAACTGTTTTTGTAGCCTTGCTAGAGTTTCCCGTACCCCTTGGGATACGGCGGGTACATTTGCCCCCACACGCCGGATAACGCCAATTGCCGCTGAGGGATTGCCATTTAGCAGGAAAACACTATCTTGAAACTTACGACCTATCTGTGCCTGAGCAACATCGCGGACATAAACTGTGCCAGCATCATCTCGGCGCAAGACAAACCCTTCTAGTTCCTCAACTTTTTGAGAACGGCTGACTGTACGCACCCGATACTCGCGTCTTCCTAACACTAGAGGACCGCCCCGAATATCACGATTATTGTTGCTTAAAGCAGTAGTGACATCGTTAAGGCTGAGGTTGCGATCTGAGAGGGCTTTAGGATCAACAAGCACCTCCACTTCCCGTTCCTGACCACCAGCAATGAAGAATCGACCAGTGCCTTCTACGCGTCGCAATTCCGGCTCAATTACCTCATCAATCAAGTCTCGATAACGGTCAGAGTCCGGCGTATAGCCTGGTTTCGGCTTCATTACGATCCACATCATTGGGTCGTTGCTACCGCTAGCTACTTGGACATCAGATTCACCCGCTTCTTCCGGTAAAGCCTCCACCTGCTGCAACTTGTTAAGCACATCCACTAGACGAGCATCGACATCTGTACCCCAGTTAAACTCCATCGTGATGCTGCTCAAACCCGCGCGGCTATTGCTTGTAATTTCCTCTACCCCTTCAACTTCCTCCAGCACTTCTTCAATCGGGCGGGTAATCAGATCCTCAACTTCTGCTGGTCCAGCCCCGATATAGGGAGTAGTAATTGTAATTTCTGGGCGATCCCCACCTGGTTGCAACTCCAAAGGCAGGCTGAAGAGTGCCAGTATCCCAAACATCGCTAACAGACAAAATAAAACAAATGTGCCATGCCGCCAGCGAACGGCAGTTCTAATAAAATTCATGATTAAGTACCTATTTCTAGTTGCTTGTCTGAGTATTAGTATCTGGCTCAGTAACTTGAACAGTTGCTCCGTCAGACAGACCATCACTACCGCGCACAACCACAGGCTGTCCTACTTTTAGCTGTCCGTTAGAAATTGCCATCTTTTCGCCCATATCAGCAATGAGTTCCACTTCAAACTGCTTTGCCTTGCCTTCAACGACACTGTAAATCAGCCACTGTTCACCGCGCCGAGTCAGCGCATCGCGCGGTACTACAAAGCTAGGAGAATTGGTTTGTAGTTGGAGTTCGCCCTGAATCGCCATTCCTGGTAATAATTCTTGGGGTGGATTTTCTAGGCGTACCCGCACCAGCTGCCGTCGGGAAGCAGCATTAGCAGAAGGAACCACCCCAGTAAGGGTAGCGCGACCCCGCCAATTGGGTAGGGAGCGGGTAGCCAGCGTCACCGGTAGACCTGGTGCGATGCTGCCGCCGAGTTCCTCTGGTAATTCTAGAAACACATCTAGCTCACGACCATTAACTAAAGTCACTATTGGATCATTGCTTTCCACAAGGTCGCCTGTACTAACATCCCGCGTCTGTACTACTCCATTAGACAGGGCAGTAATTCGGGTACGCTGTAGTGAAAGTCGAGCTTGATTCACGGCAGCGTTAGCAGCTGCTACACTTGCCCTTTGGGCATCAATTTCTTCACGAGTGGGACCAGCGGTTACTTCTGCCAAAGCAGCTGTTGTTTGCAAGCTCTCGCCACGTGCAGCATCAGCCGCGGCTCTTGCTTCTACTAGCGTTCTTCTAGACAAAGCCCCCGCCGCCACCAACTCCGAGTTGCGTCTGAGGTTGTCTTGTGCCTCCCGTTCCCTCGCTTGGGCTGAACGTAATTCTGCCTGACGTTGGGCAACAATTTCGCGACGAGTACCAACTTCTAAACGCGCCAGTTCACTGCGTTCTTGTGCCAGCCGAGCTTGAGCTTCTGCTACTGCCAACCGCTGATCTGCATCATCTAAGATTGCAATAGTTGTTCCGGGGGTGACGCGATCGCCAGATTGAACTAAAACCCGCTGTACTAAGCCATCCGTCTGGGTACGTACGGTTGCTGTTTCACTAGCTTCAACCTGACCTAATAGCGTAATGCGTCTTACCGCCTCGCCTTGAGTAATCGCTATTGCCTCTACAGGACGTGGGGGTAATCCTTGAGCCGCTACGGATGAGGGCGGTTCATTACCAGAAGTCAGCAAACGCCATAGCCCAATGCCTCCGCTTAATAGCAGCAGAGATAACAACACCCAAACCCAGGGTCTCTGGGCGCGAGTTGGCTTTACTGAGGTTTCTTGTTGATTGTCTAAAACAGGAGTTTGGGATTCAAATGATTGCATAACTTATTCCATAACTTATGTAGTTGTGTTGTAGTTTTCTTCAGGCACAGGCTTAGACTGCTTCAAAATATGGGAGATAATATTTAAAATTTCTTTGCTAATCTCAAATACTATTGTCTGGTAGTATGCTTTTTTCTTAAATAATCAACCTTAGTGCAATATCATCTATCTAATTACAGCGCATCCAATATCTAAACTTGAACATCTTTAGATTATGATCTCAAGCTTTGAGATATTATTTTTGCAATTGACTACTAACTAAAATAAGCTGCTCTAACTGGGCAATGTAGTCTGAAAGTATTTCCGGAGATAGTTTGTAATAACAATATTGCCCATCTCGACGAGATTGAGCCAGTCCAGCATTAACCAGCTCCTTAAGGTGGTGAGAAATGGTTGCTTGAGATACTGAAAACTGTTCTACTATTTTTCCGCAACACAACTCATCCGCTGATGAGATTGCTGTTAAAATGTCAAATCTGCGCGGGTCAGCAAGCGCTTTGGCAATACGATGAAACTGGTTTACGTCCACTAGCTTCTCCTTTGATTGCAACTAGACGCAACCAAAATACATATATATAGATATATATCTATTAACTCGAAATGTCAAGTAGTTTGAACCTAGATGCAGAAACTGCATATACCAAAGACTTTCTGAGAATTTGTTCATCAAAAACTACACACTGAGGAGCGAACCCATCTTCCCTCGCCGTTTCTAGCATCGAGCGTACATGGTTATTTTTTGTTGCACCGTCGACAAGCTTCTCGTAAAATCGATAGTCTACGGGAATGTGACGATCTCCTTCCGTCCATGCTTACCCGACCAATGCCTCGTGACTAACTCCATCTTTTGGGCATAGAATGGTATTGTCAACTTAACTCGAATTAGCCCTGTTTATTGAGAATAACTGGCTCTGGAGTCACGAAGTAATCAGTATTCTAGCCTCTGCAAATCAGTTATTTTCTCAATAAACAAGCAGTTAGACAGTTAAGTTGACAATACCCTCCAATACTCCAACGTCACCAACAGTTGGTCTTCGACGCTCAGTTTATTCTGCCCTCCACGCTGCCCCTGACGTTCCAAGTTAGAGCGCAACACCTCGACCATTTCAGTAAAGGTTTTTCGACTGACCCCGCACAAGCGTTTAAACTCTGGAGCCGAAAGATGCTGTAAGTCGATGTAAGCCATAGCAGATCCTCCCTATCTCTATTTCTGCCATGCAATGACCAGTTTGTGCAACATACGATCTGGTAACTGGCACACCTCTTTCCCATTCATGCAGGAGGTCTAATGCAATAATTAGCCTTGACCCTGGTTTAGTTTGGCGAGTCAGTATTTCTTCAATTATCGGAAACCATAGCAGCACTACACTCAAAGTATTCAAAGTTAAGAATCTTTGTAAATGTCGCCGCCGACTATTCTGTTGTATGGGCAAAGGTAAGGCAGCGGCTAATCTTTCTATCCTCACTTGCTTTTGATCCTGTAGCAACCACACCAGCATTTTTAGAGTTATTAGTTGCGCGTGTGTAAGATGTTTTTGCAGTAATGTTTGATAAAATGTCGGCAGCATTTGAATTTACGGTCTTGTTCAATCTACGAGACCGTTCTTTTTTACCATTAATCTGGTCGCCAACGATTGCTATCTTCCCTTTAAACATCTCATTGTCAATAAGCATTCTTTTTCTGTCTATTTTTAAAAAGAGATCTGAGAGTTGAATCCCTTTTCCTGATTAGCTTTTATCGTACTTGTCGCCCCCTCAAGTTTTCCCCTCCAGGGCAAACGCATCTAATTTTTAGAAAGAAGATACACAAAGGGTGTGAAAAGCTTAAAGTTGTTCAAAATTAAGCTGAAGGTTACTTGCAGAGCAAACAACTTGAGGAAAGAGAGCGAAGCCATTAATTTCAGGGATAACAACTTCTCTTTAGTCAACAATAAAGTTGAAAAGATTGGTTGTTTAAAGCTATTAAAGTTGAGAGGACTAAAAGGTAAAGTTATGAATTTATTAAGAGAGAGAGGGCCATGCCCTACAGAAGAGTGGGATAGGTAACGATGTGTCATTCCAAGTCCAAGAATGTTCGCTTAACTCTGCTCGCTGTGCGGCTGTAGTTTCCAAGCATGAATGCCGCCAGATCCAGTTGAAGTAGCCAATAACGAGCCTGAGAGTTACCTCGGTCTGCTGCCAAACCTTGCCGAATTTGTTTTGTCGTCGATGCCAACGTCCTGTCTGTTGACGCACAATGCCGAAAGTTTCGCTCTAAGCGTTGTGTCAAGGCCTTGCTAATATAGTGGTCAACTTCCTCTGGCAGGACTCGCCCATATCCTGACCAACCATCAGTATCCCATTCTTTGCAGTCAGTCTTTCCTTCAGTACTTGTGACTAACTCCTGCGGGTATTGTCAACTTAATGAGATAAATCCGAGAATCGGCACGATGATTCCTAAGCAGCCAACTTGGCTGATTTTAAGCAGCAGGTTTCAGACAAGCGACTTCTCGCCAATCCTCAAATCGTTGGCGCAGTTGTTCACGATAGTGGTGCGCGCTCAGTTGGTGTTGTTTCGGGTGGAAGTGTCCTCGAATTGGTCCACTAGCGGAGAGAAATCGTTGGGCTTGCCCAGGGGATTTGAATTTTCGCATGCGTCGCTCTCGCACTCTTGTGGGTTGATGGGAGTTTTCGCACAGGTTGTTCAATCCCTTATGCGCTCGATGCTCCACGTTCTGCATCACTTTTTTCTTCGCCGCTTCATAGCTCTTTAACTTATCGGTGACAATCACCCGTGGCACGAAGCCTTGTTTCTTCAGCAGTTTGCTAATATTACCGACTTGAAAATAGTGGCGATTGGCACATCTGATGACGCTGGAGTAAATGCTTTAAGCGAGGTTTTGTGTGCCTTACCAGCAGACTTTCCGGCAGCTATTACTGTAGTGTAGCATTTAGGCTCCCAGGAATTTAGCCAACTGCTAGATATCCTCAGCCAGACTCAGTCACAGCAAATCTTTTACACCAATAGACTTGAATCGACGCATTTTTACAAAAGTGGCGAACGTCAGTATGCGTGATCGCTTATTATCTATGAACAATAATGACGACGACGAATCTAACTATCTATCCACTCATGTACGGCTGCAAGATACTGCCTTCGATGTCAGCCCACTTGCTCAAATGGTAGTTGATGTCAAGGGTATTTTAGTATTAGCCAACGACCGGATGCGATCGCTGTTTGCCCTCAGTCCCAAAGATGTAAATCGTCCACTCCATGATTTAGAAATCTCATACCGACCCTTAGAACTGCGCTCCTCGATTAGTCAAGCCAACAGTGAGCGGCGAACAATTGTCCACAAAGACGTTGAATGGACAAATAGGGTAATGTTCTAAACTTGTTGTTTTTGAAATTGAGTTCTATTGTGAGAGAGGAGTAACTTATCCTGCAAAAACAGCGATGATTCTGGAAGCCATCCCCTGCCCAAGTTGCAATAGTACCAGCGTGATCAAATACGGCAAAGCGCCTGATGGCAAGCAGCGATATCGATGCCAAAATCGGGAGTGTAGTCGCTGCACCTTTATTCAAGACTATTGCTACCGAGGCTATTTGCCCGAAGTTAAGCAACAGATTGGCGACATGGCAATCAACGGCAGTGGCATTCGTGATCCTGCTAGAGTGCTGAAAATTAGTCCGACCACGGTAATTGGGGAATTAAAAAAAAAGATCATCTTTGACAGCAGTCAATCAAGCTCGTCTGGTTCAAATGGATACTCAAAACGCTGTTGTGGAGCTATCCCGAGTTGAAGACTCAGCTTCTGAGTTAGACGAGATGTGGAGTTTTGTGCAATCGAAATCCCAACAACGATGGTTGTGGCATGCTATTGACCATGAAACCAGAGAAGTGTTGGCATATGTGTTAGCACCGCATGATGATGAAGCGTTTCTTAAACTTAAAACCCTTTTAGCTCCGTTTGGGATTCAACATTTCTATAGTGATGGTTGGGGTGCTTATAAACGCCATCTCGACCCTGATATTCATACTGTTGGCAAAGTAAATACTCAACGTATTGAGCGTAAGCATTTGACACTTCGCACGCGGATTAAACGACTGGCTCGCAAGACCATTTGCTTCTCTAAATCCATTGAGATGCACGATATTGTGATTGGGCTATTCATCAACCGTCATGAATTTGGTTTAGCCATTTAACGCCAAACAACAAGTCTAGAACATTACCCTAGTCAGCCAGTCGGTTGTTTGCCAGTGAAAACCGCTAATTGAGCAGCGAAAGCACGCTTGAAGGCGGGCCGCGCTTCGCCACGGACGACATAGCTAGAGAGATTCGGATAGTCGTCCAGCATACCTGAGTCTTTCAACCTGAGCAGCACTTCCACCATCATCAGGTCGCCTGCGCTGAATGCGCCATCGAGCCACTCGGCATCTCCAAGGTAACTGGAGAGTTCTCCCAGCCGATTACGAATACGACCTTCGACGACACGCAGGCGCTGCTCGTACCAGGACTCATCACGCTCTAAGTATGTGGCGATTTCCCGCTCAACAATTGGCGGCTCCATCGTGTTAAGTGCGGCAAACATCCATGTGATCGCTCGCGCTCGACTACTCGCATCGTCTGGCAACAGCCCTGTATGGCGCTCCGCAATATGGAACACGATCGCTCCCGACTCGAACAGGGTGAGATCACCTTCTTTATAGGTTGGAATTTGCCCAAAAGGATGAAGCGCACGGTGCGCGGGTTGCTTCATCTGACTGAACGAAACAAGACGAACGTTGTAGGGTTGACCCACTTCTTCGAGCGCCCAGCGAACGCGCATATCACGCGCCAGTCCCTTGCCACCATCTGGCGACCGTTCAAAGGCGGTAATGGTGGGTGTCATTGGAATGGTCATGCTGATTTCTCCTTCTCGATCCAATTTTCTGCTCTGGGGGTATTGTCAAATTAACTTGACGCAAGCCACAAACAGCCACGGGTGCGACCTCAGTATGATATAATTAAAGAGCAATAGGAAAGCCATATTGATTGAGCTTATTCCAGAATTGACTCCAGCGAGTCGGCGTTAGGACTAATGTTCTTAAACTGAGTACCACTGCT
>JAESFL010001048.1_pt1 | contig 11821 bp, 8 predicted proteins | sample 9269401 | NCBI WGS metagenome assembly JAESFL01 (sample SAMN14506025, study PRJNA617098) | algae metagenome | isolation source: Gloeocapsa sp. UFS-A4-WI-NPMV-4B04 and co-occurring heterotrophs from desert... | place: USA: Utah | collected 2006-10-01 | reverse complement strand
CACAGGGGTGACAGCAAGCCCTACTGGAGCGACTGGCGATGGCACGGGCGATACCTGGATTTCCATCGAGGGCATTATCGGCTCAGCACATGCCGATACGTTCCTCGGTAGCGGGGTGACGTCCTTCCAGGGTGGCTTAGGCGGTGACGTCTATTACGTGCGGGCCGGCGACATCGTGATCGAGCATGCGGGAGAGGGACGCGACAGCCTGTTCGCGACAGGCTCCTATGCCCTTGGTCTCTCGTCGGAAGTGGAAGTGCTGGCCCTCGCTTCAGCCACCGGCACCGTCGGATACAGCCTTGGCGGCTCAGACACGGCCAATGCCCTGACGGGAAATCGCGGGGCGAACGCTCTCAAGGGCCTGGGCGGCAACGACAAGCTTACCGGCAAGGCAGGCAACGACCTCCTGTATGGCGGCACGGGCAAGGACGTGTTCGTGTTCGACGCAACCCTGCATAAGACCCGCAACGTAGACAAAGTTTACGACTTCAAATCATCGGATGACAGCTTCCACCTGGACAATGTGGTGTTCACCAAGCTGGGGAAGGGAAGCACGGCAGGCATGCGCTTTAAGGCGGAGATGTTCGTCGAGGGAACTCGGGCCAAGGACCAGAAGGATCGGATCGTCTACGACAAGAAGACGGGTGCGCTCTACTACGACCAGGACGGCACCGGCTCTGCCGCTCAGGTGAAGATCGCCGTGATCGTCAACAAGACTAAACTCTTCTGGCATGACTTCTACGTTATATAGACCTTCGAAGGCTTGCCCATCTAGCGCGGCGTCTCGCCGTTCGAGTTCGACGCCACGTGAAGCCGAAGCGCCTTAGACCGGGCGGGTATGGCAGTAGAAGGCGTTGGGGATTCCATCGACATCCCTGATGCCGGTGAACGACATCCCGGCCTTTTCGAGCACGCGGCGGGAGGCTGCATGCTCGGCCACCGCGAATCCGACGACGTGATCGATGGGCCTGCCCCTGTAGATCCAGTCCAGCAGCGCCCGAGCGGCCTCGGTCGCATAGCCGTGCCCCCAGAGGGAGCGTTTGAAACTGTAGCCGAGTTCGACCTCATCGGTTGGCGCAAACCAGCCGAAGCCGGCGCGGCCCAGGAAAGCCCCCTGCCGGTCGGTGACCTTGAACTTGGTCCAGCCATGGGCCGCATAATCGGCTCGGAAACCCTCGAACTTGGCCCGAAGATACGCCTCATTCCAGGGAGGATCGCCCATCTCCAGGAAATGCTGCACCTCAGGGTCGTTGTGCAGCGATGCGAACAGCGGAAAGTCCTCAGCCTCCCAAGGGTGGAAACACAGGCGCTCGCTGACCAGGATGGGAGGCTTCATGGATGGGCTCCTACCGCTTCTCGGAAAGCCAGTGATCCAGGAACCGTTCGAGCCAGCGAGAGACGTGCGGGTCGTGCTGGAAGCGCCCCTCCAGCTGGCGCACCCGGTCCTGTGCGCCGGGCATCTTGAGGCGCTCTTCGGCAACGACCGTCCAGCGGCACAGCATGGCATGCGTGACCTCCGGGTGAAACTGGAGGCCGAAGGCTCTCTCGCCAGTCCGGATCACCTGGGTCGGGAAATCGTCGCCCGTCGCCAGGGTCTCGGCGCCCGAGGGGCAGTCGAACCCTTCCCGGTGCCAGTGATAGACATGGCTCGGCCAGGGCACACCCCAATCCGTGCTCAGGGCCTCGCCGGCCTGCGTCGGCACGAGCGGGTAATAGCCGATCTCGGCCCGGCCCTCCGGATGCGCCCAGACACCGGCGCCCAGGTGCTTGGCCATCATCTGCGCTCCGAGGCAGAGGCCGAGATAGGGCTTGTTCTCCTTGAGCGGCACCTCGATCCAGTCGATCTCCTGCTTGATGAAATCATCCGGATCGTTGGCGCTCATCGGCCCGCCGAACACGACAGCGCCGGCGTGCTCCGCAAGCGTCTCCGGCAGCGGATCGCCGAAGCGGGGGCGGCGGATGTCGAGGGGATAGCCGCGCTCCAGGAGCAGGCGTCCGACCCGGCCGGGGGTCGAATGCTCCTGATGCAGGACGATGAGGACCGGGGACTTGGAACGCCGCCTAGGCATCGCTGCGGTTCCTGGCGGATGCGTGAAGATGGGCGGAGAGACGCGAGACCATTGGCCGATTATCCAGGACAAGCCTTGCCCTGCGCAAGAGGGCAGACGAGCCCCTAACCTCCCGGACGGCGATGAAGCTGGTTCAAATAGCGCTCGGCCACATCCCGGGCCGGTCGTTCGTCCACCACGATCTCCGCATTGAGGGCTTGGAGCTTGGCCGTGCTGAGCGAAGCGAAGACACCGTTCAACGCCTTCGAAATGGTCGGAAAGCGCTCCAGCGCCTGGGCCCGCACTACGGGAGCGGGCTCATAGACGATCTGGGCGCCCTTCGTGTCCCTCATGACAATGAGATCGAGGGTCGCGATGGCGCCGTCGGTGCCGTAGACCATCGCGGCATTCACGCCGCCGATGCTCTGCGCCGCAGCGCGCATGGTGGTCATGGTGTTGCCGCCGGGCTGGACCGCGATCCTGTCCCGGGGAAAGCGGAAGCCATAGGTCGTCTCGAAAGAGGCGAGCGCCGCCGGGCTCTCGACGAATTCGGCGGAGGCTGCCAGCCGCAGGTTCATGGATGCCCTGACGGCTTGAGCGAAATCGTCCATGGTGCTGAGGTTGGAACGCCGGGCGAGATCGCCCCTCACGGCGATCAGCCAGGTGTTGTTGGCAGGAGCCCGGTCGAGCCAGGCGAGCCGGTGACGCTCCCTATCCAGGCGTTTGACCAGTTCATAGGCCGAGGCCGGCGCCTTCCAGGCCGGATCGCCCTCAATGCCGTGAAAGAACGCCCCGTTGCCGGTGTATTCGGGATAGATGTCGATCTCCCCCTGAAGGATCGCCTTGCGGACGTGCTGGGTCGGTCCGAACTGAAGGCGGGTCTCCACCGGTATCCCTTCCCGCTCCAGCACAAGGGCGATCATGCTGCCCAGCAGGGCGCCCTCGGTATCGGCCTTCGAGGCGACGACGATGGGGTGATGCCCGTGGGCAAGGCCGGGTGTGCTCGACAGCGTGAGGAGGATGCCGAGGGATGCAAGGAGCCGAAAGGCCTTGGAAAGCTTGGTTTTTTCCATCACGTCAGCCAATCGTCCTGTGAGGGTCGCGGATCGAGGCAATGGGCCTGTCTGGCCCTAAGATCCTGCTCTATAATGATATCATGGATCAGGGCAGTTCCAGGCCCTTTTGCATGGAGACGCAAAAGTGATAGAAGCGTCTGAGTCTCAAGGCTTGAAGTCCAAAACATCCAGGGCATGTGTTCCGTGCGCTGGGGAACAATCTACCAGCGCCTTGCCTGAAAGAAAGCGAAACCGTGACCGATAGCGTAATGAGCGACGGCGATCTCAATGGCCTGCGAATCCTTGTCGTCGAGGACGAAGCTGCGATTTCCCTGCTGCTGGAAGACATGCTGCTCGACTTCGGCTGTGAGGTGATCGGCCCGGCCGCCCGGCTGTCCGCGGCCCTCGATGCCGTGTCCCGCGAGCAGGTCGATCTGGCCATTCTCGACGTGAACGTGGCCGGAGAGCCGATTTATCCTGTGGCGGAGGCCCTGGCCCAGCGCTCGATCCCGTTCGTGTTCTCCACGGGCTACGGCAGCGCCGGGATTCGCGACACCTTCCGCGACCGGCCGGTTCTGCAAAAGCCTTTTGCCCAGCACGACCTCAAGCAGAAGCTCATCATGGCACGCGGCAAGACGGCCTGATTTCAGCGCTTTTCCCGCAATGTCATGTCTCAATCTGTGGCCGATATGCTGCAGTGATTTACCCTGTGTTCCAAAACACACCGCACAAGATGTGAATCGGCTTTGATCCCAGGCTCTTGCTGCTAAGCTCAGGTAACGTTAGAGCAGGTAGCTTCCGATCAAGCTGGTTCTTCATGTCCGTACGATCTTTCCGCCTTTTGACCGCCACGAGCGCCCTTGCGCTGAGCCTCGTCCATGCGCAGGCCCAGACACCCGTGCCGCGCCCTGTCCCGGCGGCGGGAGCCATCGTGGCCGCCAAGGGCGGCGAGGAGATGCGCTTCGTGCGCGAGGATCTCTGGCGCTCGGCGCCCATCCAGCAGAGCGTGGTCGGCGGCGATACCCTGCGCACCAATGAAATCGGCAATCTGGCGATCCTGTTTGCCGACCAGACCCAGATCCGCGTCGGGCGCAACTCGACCCTCACCGTCAACGGCATCGCCGGCGGCCAGGCCGGAAACACCCAGCTCAACCTCCAGGCCGGCAACATCTGGGCCCGCGCGGCCCGCGGCGGCTCGGGCGTCGACGTCAAGACGCCGGCGGCGGTCGCGGCCATTCGCGGCACCGACTGGTCGCTTTCGGTCGAGGGAGGCCGCACCTCCCTCATCGTGCTCGAAGGCGTGGTCGAGCTCACCAACCCCCAGGGCTCCGTGACGGTCCGCCAGGGCGAAGGCGCGGTCGCGTCGATCGGCCAGGCTCCGACGAAGTTCGTGATCACGAACTCCAACGACCGCGAGCAGATGCTCTTCTACATGAGCCTGCGCGATACCTTCGCGTCCATCTCCACCTCGCCCCTGGCGGGACCTGACTTGCGGGGCGAACGGGCCCGGATCGCCGCAATTCCGCCGGGAGCCCGCAGCACCGAGGACTGGCTCGCGCTGGCCGAAGTGGCTCCTTCCCTCGATGGACGGGCGGTTGCGGCCCAGGCCCTGGCCCAGGCGAGAAGCCGTCCCTTGAGCGCCGGGCAACGCGCCCGCGCCGATCTGGTGGAGGCCGCCCTGCTGGGCGCGCAGCACCGTTGGACGGAAGCCGCTGCCCTGTTTGCCAGAGCCGAACGGGGCGTCGATCCGAAGCGGCGCATCTTCGCCTCCTACGGTCGCTACATCGCCCAGTCCCTGGCCGACCCGAAGCGGGTCTATGCCGAACCCAGGATCGCGCTCAACGATCCCTTCGCGGTCCTCGCCCATGCCTATGTCGTGGCTTTCCGGCAGGACCTGCAGGCAGCCGCCGAGGTCCTGAAGGACGGGCAGAGGCGCTTCCCGAACGATGCCCGCCTCGCCGTGATGTCGGCCCAGATCGCCTATGCGCTCAATCGGCGCGAGGAGATGCGCGATGCCATCGCGCGTGCCAAGGCCCTCGATCCGGACGATCCCGAGGTGATCGCCGCCGACAGCAATATCCGCGGCGATATCGACGGCGAGGTCAATGCGGCCGTCGAAGCCCTGCGCCGCGCCGCAGCCATCGCGCCGGGCAATTCCAATGTCTGGAACAGCCTTGGCCTGTTCGAATCGGACCGGGAACGGCCGCTTGCCGCCGAAGAAGCCCTGCGCCGCGCCATCGAGGCCGATCCCGGCAGCCCCGTCTCCTATGCCAACCTGGCGATCCTGCTGCTCGACCAGAACCGTGTCGACGAGGCCGGAGCCCTGATCGACAAGGCGCTGACCCTCGATCCGGCCTTCTCCGTGGGCTATATCGCCCGCGGCCGTTACCTGCTGCAGAAGGGCGAGGCTGCCAAGGGACTCGAAGCCATCCTGGCCGGTTCGGCGGCCAATCCCGGCCTGTCGCAGGGCCTTCTCATGGCGGCTGTCGCCTATTACCAGAACGGCGACGAGGAACTGGCCGACCAGGCGCTCGACAACGCGGATCGGCTCGATCCGAACGATCCGGTGGTCGCCAGCTTCCGCACGGCCATCGCCATCGACCAGTACCAGGCGGATCAGGCGGTGCTGGCGGCCCGCGAGGCCGTGCGCCGGTATCGCCAGCGGGGCGGCGATTTCGCCGGTCTGGCCGTCAACAAGGAGGGCGGGTCCTATCCGGCCCAGGCCTATCGCTTCCTGAACCTCAACGAATGGTCGCGCTTCTACGGCGACCGGGTTTTCGATCCCTTCAGCGCCTCGACCTATTTCGACCAGGCCGCCGTCGAGCGTCCGAACCTGGTGACGGGAAGGCCTGACATCGCCAATATCGAAAGCGGTGTCGGGAGCGATCTTTCGTCGTTCAACCTCACCGTGCAGGGATTGTTCTTCGATCCGCTCGCCGTCTCCGGACGCATCGGCCGCATCGACCTGCTCCGCCGCCCCTTCCTCGACGCGGAGGTCGGCGGCTCGCTGCTGCACCATAATGGACGCATCGGCTGGGGCGCCGACGCAACGGTGCAGGGCTTCTCGAACGAGCCGGTTCCTACATCCTTCTCGGTTACCGCAAGCCGCAAGAAGACCAATGGGCGCGACCTGATCGACCGTGAGGATATAGACAACGCCTCCTTCTTCGTCGGCATGGCGCCCTCGGCCGCCGACCGCTTCCTCGTGTTCGGGGCTGCATCGAACAACGATCCGGCCATTGCCACGATCAGCACTCCGACGAACTTCGCCGAGGGGACGCAGAACAATGCCGCCATGCTCGGCGGGGCAGGCTGGAGCCACAGCTTCAGCGACCGGAACGTTCTGACGGGCGCCGTCTTCGGCATCAACGCCATCGACCGCAGCTTCACGAATACGGCAAATGCCGAAACTCTCCCCGGCTTCATCGTCGGAGGCCGCAACTGGCAACGGACGCGAACGGAAGGTGCCTCGGCCGCCCTGTCTCATATGATCGGTTTCGGGGACCTGACCCTGCATTACGGCTTCGAGGCGCAAAGGGGTCGTACGACCACCAGCAATGTCGGCCAGGCCTTTCTCGTCAACGCGACTACAGGGGAAATCGAGTTCTCCGACATCGACGAGCGCTCGAGCGCGACCTTCCGCACAACCCGCCTCTACGCGGATGTGTTCTGGCGCCCCTTCGACTGGTTCGAGGCGCAGGCCGGCATCGAGCGCAGCACGGTCAAGGTCGAGGATCAGCCGGACGATGACGCGGTATCGCCGCGCGTCGGAATCGGCATCTCGCCCTTCGAGGGACAATGGCTTCGTGCGGCCTACCGCCAGGACACGGGATCTCCCATCGCCTTTACTCTGGCGCCGGTGACCACGGTCGGTCTGGTGCCGAATGCCCTGCCTACGCAGCTGGGCGCGGAAACCAAGACCCTGGCCCTGCGATGGGACGCGGAATGGTCTCCTCACGTCTTCACCTCGCTCGAGTATCAGCGCCAGGATGCGGAAAAGCTGAACCTTCCCATTGCCTACAGCTTCGACGATATCGGCATCGGCAAGGCACGCATTGAGCGGTTCGCCGCGACGGCTAACCTCTGGCTGACCCATGGCATCGGCGTGTTCGGCACCGTCGGGACGATCTCGTCGGAAATTCGCTCCGAGGAGGCGCGAGGGGCCGACGTGCCCTTCGTGGCCGGCAAGTTCGCCCGTGCGGGCGTCACCATCGTCCATCCGAGCCGCCTCAGGTTCACCCTCGCCGGCACCTTCCTGGGAGACATCACGGGCAATCTAGAGGGGCGTGAGATCGACGATTACTGGACGGCCGATGCGGCGCTGACCTGGGAAACCCCGGATCGCCGCCTCCTCTTCGGTCTCAGCGTGCTCAACATGCTCGACGAGGATTTCGAACTGGCCCCCGACATCCGCGGACCGGGACGCACCGTTGAGGCGAGCATAAAAGCCAGGTTCTGAGGTGAACGGGTCCAAGACAGCGCGGGATCAAGGCAGCGGAGAACCTCTCTGGCGCCACTTCGCCATGGCCGGGTTCATCGCGGCGCTGCTGATTCCGTTCGTCTTCTTTCCGCCCATCCGCCTCATCGAGGCGCGGCTCTACGATCTTCTCTCGGTGATCGCGCCGCCAAGCCCGGCGCAGCCGGGAGCCGTCCTGGTGGCCATCGACGAACCGTCCATCGGCGAGATCAATCAGCGCTGGCCCTGGTCGCGCGAGATCCATGGAAAACTCGTCGAGAACCTCCGTGCAGCCGGCGCCAAGGTGATCGCCTTCGACATCGTCTTTGCCGATCCGTCGACGGAAGAGGCCGATACGGCCTTCGCCAGGGTGCTCGGCCCCGACGTGGTGCTGGCGGCGGACGACGTCACCACGATGTTGGATCAGGGCGTTCAGGTCACTCGTGTCAGCCCGCTCGATCCGTTCCTCGACACGGGAGCGGTGGCCGGCGTCGCCTCGGTTCACCTCGATGGCGACGCTTACTTACGCCGCATGCCCGAGATGCGGGACAGCTTCGCGGGCGAGGCCCTGCGCCTGGCCGGAGAGCCGAAACCAGCCGCGCCCGAGGGAGCGCTGATCCAATACATCGGACCTGCCTACACCTACCCTCGCGTATCCTATTACCAGGCGCTCGATCCCGCGAACTTCCTGCCGCCCGGCTTTTTCAAGGACCGGATCGTTCTGGTCGGTTTGAGCCTCAAGCAGGCGACTTCCGCCGACATCGGCACACCCGATGCTTTTCCGACGCCCTTTACGCTGACGACGAATACTTTGACGCCCGGCGTCGAGGTGCAGGCGAACATCCTCGACAATCTCCGGCACGGTCTCTACGTGCTCCCGGTTCCCCAGGGTCTGATGGTGCTCCTCATCATCACCGGAGCCTTCCTGGCCGCCGCGTTCTCCACGAAAGGCATGACGTGGCGCACGGGCCTATCCGCAGTTGCCGTGCTCGCCTTCTTCATCGTCGGGGCCTGGGCTCTGTTGCGCGTCGGGCGGGTCTGGGCGCCGCCCGCCCTGCCGGCGGCCGCGGCGCTGGCAGTGTTCGGAGCCCGGTTCGGCCTCGATTATGCCCGCGAGCGGCATCTGCGCCGCACCGTGTCGGAGGCCTTCTCGCGCTATCTGTCGCCGGACCTCGTGGCGCAGCTCGCCCGCGATCCCAGCGCGCTGAAGCTCGGCGGCGAGCGCCGGAACCTGTCCATCCTGTTCTGCGACGTGCGCGGCTTCACCACCCTGTCGGAGAAGCTGAAGGATGAGCCGGAGCGGCTGACCACGCTCATCAACCGCCTGCTCGATCCGCTCTCGGAAGCGGTGCTTGCGGAAGGCGGCACCATCGACAAGTATATCGGCGACTGCGTGATGGCGTTCTGGAACGCGCCTCTGCCCAGCCCGGATCATCCGCGGAAGGCCGCGCGCGCCGCCATGCGCATGCTGGAGGCAGTCAAAGTCCTCAATGTGGAGCTGCAGCAGGAGCAGGGCGAGGATGCCCCTCGCTTCGCCATCGGCGTCGGCATCAACACCGGCGACTGCGTGGTCGGCAATGTGGGATCGCGCTGGCGCTACGATTATTCCGTGCTGGGCGACACGGTGAACCTCGCCTCTCGGCTGGAAAGCCTGTCGAAGGAATACGGCGTCTCGATCGTGCTGGGTCCTGCCACGGCAAAGGCTCTGCAGGAGCATTTCGTGCTCATCGAGCTCGACCAAATCGCCGTGAAGGGCCGCAGCGAAAAATCGGCGATCTTCACCATCGTGGCACCGGCCGAACAGCGCGAGCAAGACCCGGCGCTTGCGCAACTGACGGAGCTGCATCCCACGCTTCTCGACACCATCGGTGCGGGAAAGCGGGCGGAAGCCTTGGCCCTCGTCCAGCAATGCCGGACGCTCTCTCCGCCCCTGTCGACCTATTACAAGAAGCTGATGGCGAAGGCGGCGGCGATCCCTGAATGACGCTCTTCCGGAAGGTCTGCATCGAAGCATGATCCGGCTTCGAGAAAATCGAATCCAACCGAATGCGGATCAGAGTTGCCATTCTCTCGGCAGTTCCGGCGCCATCATGATTTTGCAAACGATTAGCAAGTAAAAACAAGTTCTTGCGCTCGAAGACTCACGCTCTATAAGGTCGCTTCGTTCCCCGCTGAGCCAGCTTTCCAAGTGACGCGCCATGGACAAGATTCAAAAACTTGCCATCGGCAGCATATTCGTCGGAACCGTTGTTTTCGTCCTGAAATATGCCGCCTATTACATCACAGGAAGCATTGCGCTTTATTCCGACGCGTTGGAGAGCATCATCAACGTGGTGACGGCAGTGGCGGCCTTCATGGCCGTCCGCCTGAGCGCCGCGCCGGCGGATGCCAATCACCCCTACGGCCACCACAAGGTGGAGTATTTCTCGGCCGTGCTCGAAGGCGTGCTGATCATCGTCGCGGCGCTCGCGATCATGCGGGAAGCCTATTTCGGGTTCCTGTCGCCGCGGGTGATCGACGCGCCGATGCATGGCCTTGCCGTCAACGCGGCAGCCGGCGTGATCAACGCGGTCTGGTCCTGGCTCCTGATCCGGCGCGGACGGCGCCTGCGCTCCCCGGCTCTCGTGGCCGACGGGCGCCACCTTTTCACCGATGTGGTCACGTCGGCGGTGGTGATCATCGGCCTCCTCCTCGTGCCGCTCACCGGATGGGCGTGGCTCGACTCCGCCCTTGCCGCCATGGTGGCCGTCAACATCCTCTGGTCGGGCTGGGGATTGGTCAAGGAGAGCATCGGCGGCCTCATGGACGAGGCGCTGCCGGAAACGACGCTCATCCGCGTGCGCGAGATCATTGCACTGAATGCGGAAGGTGCCATCGAAGCGCACGACCTGCGCACGCGCCATGCGGGCCGGATGACCTTCATCGACTTCCATCTCGTGGTGCCGGGCGCCATGAGCGTGACCGATGCCCACGAGATCTGCGACCGGCTGGAACAGGCGCTGAAGGGCGCTGTGGAGGATGCGCTCATCACGATCCATGTGGAGCCGGACGACAAGGCCAAGCACTCGGGCATCGTGGTGCTGTAGTTGCAAGCCATGATCAGGAAGCGATTGATTAACAGATCGTAAATGATCTTTGTCTCTGCTTTGAATTCCAAAATATCTAACAAAGATTTACTTCAGCCGTAGGTATTAACCGCAATAGCTCAGGCAAGTATTCCCGACTACAACGGGGAAGCCTGGATAAGCGCGTCGTGGGGGCGCGCGCCTCTCGCGGCGAAGCGGGCAGGCCAATGAAATTCAATGCGTGCCTTGAACAATTTCAAAATCATTACAAAGCTCGCCATCCCGGTCGTCGTGATGGTCGCCGTCACCATTGGCCTTATCGTCTTTGCTAAAATCGGTCTCGACACCCTTGCCGAGGAAACCCAGCAGATCGTCGATGTGCATGCGGCCCGACGCAGCATGGCGTTGGACATCAAGGCCCATGTCAACGAGGCGGCGATCCAGGAGAAGAACCTGATCATCGAAACGCGCTTCCAGGAGATGGCCACCTACGAGCAGGCCTTCCGCGAAGCCAAGACGGAAGCCTTGAAGGATCTGGATGCGCTGATTGCGCTCTCCGACACTCCGGAGCGGCGCGCCACCAACGAGCAGCTGAAGAAGACCGTGGAGGAATACTTCGCCATTATGGGCAGAACCATTGCCCACGCGCAGCTCAACGAAAACGATCAAGCCTTCAGTCTCTCGACCGGCGAGGGCCGGACCCTGCGCCAGAAGGCCTCGAAGGCTCTGGATGAGCGTGCGAGCGCCAATGCCGCTGCTCTCGAGGATGAGAAGAATGCAGCAGCCGATCTCGCATCCTTCACATCCACCGAGCTGATCGTCGCTTCTGGTACCGGCCTGACCCTGGCGATTGGATTGCTGGCAGCCATCGCGATCTACGGCGTGACACGTCCTTTGAGTGGCATGACGTCTGCGATGGGCCGCTTGGCTGAGGGCGATCTGGACGTGACCGTCACGGGCACCGAGCGCCGGGACGAGGTGGGGCAGCTGGCCCGCTCGCTGCAGGTGTTCAAGGACAACGCCCTGGAAGCCCGCCGCCTCGCCGCAGCCCAAGACGTGGAAAATCAGGCCAAGATGCGTCGTGCGGAGCTGCTCGACCAGATCACGAAGCGGTTCGAGAGCAACGTGTCGGCGCTCACCCAAGGCCTGTCCTCGGCCGCCACCGAAATGGAGGCCACCGCCCAGACCATGACGGCG
>JAESFL010001047.1_pt1 | contig 11824 bp, 14 predicted proteins | sample 9269401 | NCBI WGS metagenome assembly JAESFL01 (sample SAMN14506025, study PRJNA617098) | algae metagenome | isolation source: Gloeocapsa sp. UFS-A4-WI-NPMV-4B04 and co-occurring heterotrophs from desert... | place: USA: Utah | collected 2006-10-01 | reverse complement strand
TGTTGCAGTTGGTCTCGTTCTGATTCCTCTAAGCTCAGAGGCTTTGGGGCTAATCGAGGCAAGCTTCTTTTCTCCATTCAGGGGTAATACTCTAATGGTAGTTCAACTTCCGCCCACCTGTACTAGTCGCATCAATCGTAAGCTATTAGCTCATACTGTCTGTCGCTGGCTCAATCGCTTCAGTCCTAACCCTTTGCAGTTTGAGCAGCTTGTGGCAGCCTAGTTTTAGTTGCACATCGCGTTAGTCTAACAAGATCACAACATCGCAGACGGCACTTTTTTCTACTTTAAACGTCCAACTTGATTAAGTCGGTAGTAAAGTTTAGTAACAAACACTGACTACTATTTGTTTAAGCACTAAATTAACTTTTTCCATAGGAGCCTCTATGCGACGCTTACTTTCTGCGATAGCTGCTACCAGCTTGTTACTTACTGGGCTGCCAATTATCACTTCGGCGCAGAGCCTACCTGGATTCACGATATTTAGCGGTGTCAAGCGCGAAAATCAGCTGCCCTTTCGATTAGATTTCGGTGGTCAATCTAATGGATGGGATCGCTATAGACTACGCATTCCAGCCAAAAATCTGAAATTGGCAGTTTCCCAATTTGCCATTTCCTATCCAGATTACTACAAAGGCAAATTTGACAAGGACGAAATTGAGGTGCGGATCAAAGACAAAAAAGTACCGCTCCAAGAGGTAGTCTGGGACAAAGAAAATCACTTAGTTGAAATTTACCCCCAAGAGCCAGTTCCAGCAGGTAGCCGCGTTGAGTTAGTTTTTTCTAACGTGAAAAATCCCGCTTCCGGTGGAACATTCTATTTTAACTGCCAGGTTCTTTCTCCTGGTGATGTGCCGCTACTGCGTTACGTAGGAACATGGATTGTAAACATCAGTTAAGGTCGATTGGTGATAAAATAGTCGATTGTGACTTTTTTAAAATCCAAGTTGAGAGTATTAAGCTATGAAGCGCACTTTGGAAGGTACAAACCGTAAAAGAAAAAGAACTTCTGGTTTTCGCGCCCGGATGCGTAACCCAGATGGTCAAAATGTCATTAGTGCTCGCAGAAGAAAGGGTCGCCATCGTCTTGCTGTTTAGTATTGATTAGGATACATAGTTGATGTTGTTATTAAACTGCCTGTGGCGTTGTCCAAAGCAAATCGGCTGACTAATAGGCAAGATTTTCGGGCAGTCTTCCGAGAAGGGATTCGCCGTCAGGGATCTCACTTGACTTTGAGAGCGTTACGTTCAAAGGAAAACGCTTATAACCCGCAAGAGCAATGGGCAATCTCAACCAAATCAAACACGCAGCTTACTCCAACTCGGATTGGAATCTCGATTAGCACAAAAGTTAGCAAACGAGCTACTGTTCGTAACCGGATCAAGCGGCAGATCCGGTCAGCTTTTCGTTGGTTGTTACCTGAATTATTACCTGGGTGGCGGCTAGTGGTTGTTGTTCAACCGTTAGCAGCACAAGAACAATGCGATTACAACCAATTTCTGCAAGAATTAAAGCAGTTGTTGGCAGAAGCTGAGGTACTTAATGGGCATTCGTGAGGAAGTTTATTATGAAGGCGGCCCTCATATTGGGGATCTAATCATCAATGTGCTGATTGGACTAACCTTAATTGGCTTGCCGTTAGCAGTTGGGGCAATTGTTCGGGCTTTGTGGTTACGTTACCGAATTACTAATCGCCGGATTACTGTAACCGGAGGTTGGCAGGGACGTGATCGCACTGACATCATGTACTCAGAAATTGTCAAAATTGCTAAAGTTCCTCGTGGCATTGGCTTGTGGGGCGATATGGTGCTAACGCTTCGAGATGGCAGCCGCCTGGAACTACGCGCAGTACCAAAATTCCGCGATATTAATGAATACATTAATGAAAAAGTAGCCGCCAAAAACCCGCAAGTAGCTAGTGCTGTAGAGCGCTGAGCCCGGTAGTGTTTGATTGGTAATAGGCTTTGATTTTAAGTAAGCCTTGGCTTACCCGTGCGCTTAAACAATGCACCTGTAGGGTAAACCGAAACCAAGATAAATCACTATCGGATACATTAGATGCAAACAATTTCAATTTATAGTATCTCAGGTTGACTTAACACCAATGGATTTTGGCATCGGGTTTCTTTCCAACAACGTAATGCTGCCGATTCTGGATTTCTTCTATGGAATCGTGCCTAGCTATGGACTTGCGATCGTCGCATTAACACTGGTAATCCGCTTGACGCTCTATCCGCTGAGTGCAGGCTCGATCCGCAATATGCGTCGCACACGGGTTACTCAACCATTAATGCAAAAGCGGGTCAAAGAACTTCAGGAGCGCTACAAAGATAATCCTACAAAGTTGCAGGAGGAAATGAGTGGTGTTTATAAAGAATTTGGTAACCCCTTAGCCGGGTGTTTCCCTGTTCTGGTACAAATGCCTGTACTATTTGCCTTATTTGCGACGCTACGCGGTTCACCGTTTTCTGACATAAACTACAGCGTCAACCTGCAAATCTTTCCTCAAGAACAAATCGAGCGGATTCAACCTCAAGCCTTTGCCACTCCCCCCCAAAATATCTATATTGCCGATGGTGTTCATGCTCGTGTTAGCGCCATTATTCCTAGTGGCAACAGCTTAGGAGTAGGTGAGAAAACAAAATTTGAATATCAAACGGTAGAAGGCAAATCCTTCAAAACGCTAGTAGCAGAACACCCAGAAACAAAAATTGAACCACACTGGAAAGTCACCAAAGGTGAAGAACGGGTGCGAGTAGATGCAGATGGCAATATCGAAGCACTACAACCAGGAGAAGTAACAATTCAGGGAACAATTCCAGGACTTGCTGCTGATAAAGGATTTCTGTTTATTGACCGTTTGGGAAGAGTCGGGGCTACAGATCCAGACGGCACAATTCACTGGGATATTGTGGCAATGGTAATTGGCTTTGGACTTAGCACGTATTTTAGTCAGACACTGTCAGGTCAAGGCTCTACTGGTGGTAATCCACAACAGCAGACTATCAATAAAATCACTCCTGTTATTTTCTCAGGAATGTTTTTGTTCTTTCCTCTGCCAGCTGGAGTGCTAATGTATATGCTGATTGCTAATATTTTTCAGACCATCCAAACATTTGTTGTCTCCCGCGAACCGTTGCCGGAAAACCTGCAAAAAATTGTGGAAGCAGCAGAGGCAAAAGATGACAACAAAGGACGCGAGGCACTTCCCTTTGAACCAGTACGTTCTAAGAAAAAGACTTCAGGCTAATATATGACCGATCAAATACAACGGGGTCAGCAGTGGGTAAAATCACTGCTGCAACTAATAAATGTGTCTGCTGATGTTAGAAGTGAGTCACAGTCAAATTCTGTAGATGGGGACTTTCCCGAATCGGATAGTTATTGGCTGACGATTGACGAAACTAATTTGATGCCCGAACAAATTCAGGTTTTGATTGGCCCTCAAGGTACAGTGCTAGATGCAATTCAGTATCTAGCTAATGCAAGTTTAAACTTGCATCAGACAGAGGAACAACAGGCCTCTTATACAGTTGAATTAAATGGCTATCGTGTGCGTAGGCAAGCTGAGATCAGCGCATTAGCCCAGTCAGCTGCAATAGAAGCGTGCGCTTCTGGTAAAGAAGTTGAAATCAAATCATTGTCTTCAGCTGAACGTCGTCAAGTCCACACTTTCATGAAGGATTTTCAGGATTTAGAAACCTTCAGTCGCGGAAAAGAGCCGCATCGTCATCTTGTAGTGCGCCAAATACAACAATAAGCCTTGGCAGCTAGTGAGCGGCGGTCTAAAGTCAATATTAACTATAGGCTGTGCCAAATCTAAACCCCAAACTTTGTTAACTGCGCTTCAGCTAGACTAAGAAATGGAGTACCACAGCATTTCTTAGATACTGACATTAGTTTTCTTGATGGCTCACAATTCTATGGAAGCAATCTACATTCCGCATCTAACTAAAGCACCTGAGCAGACAGAGGTAATTCAGGTTCAGGAGTTTCTGCCTAATCTAGAGACATTAACACTCATTCGCGGTCGGATACGAGTCACACATCGAGGAAATTTTCTGGAAGTGTCGGTCCAGGCAGAAACAATTATTACATTAACTTGCCATCGCTGCTTGCAGCAATACAATCATCGCTTGGCAGTTGCTACGTCCGAAATAATTTGGTTAGATGAAACTGCTGGCCAGCCAGACGACGGGCCTCTAGAGCGAGAAGTAGCGCTGGAAGATTTACTAGAAACACTATCACCACAAGGGTATTTTCACCCTGATGAGTGGCTATATGAGCAATTATGCCTAGAAATTCCCCAACGGCAGCTATGTGATGAAAACTGTGCAGGAATTCAAACAGGTACTCCAGGCGGATTTGAAAAGCTAAATGACAAACGCTGGGCATCCTTAGAAGCACTAAAAAAACAACTGCCAAGCTAGGCAAGAGGCAAGAGGCAGATGCTGAAAAACTGCTTTCCCTACTTTCCTTACTGTCTAATCCCTGATCCCTGATCCCTAACAACTGCCATGAGCTTCCGTGATGAGTTTGCACTTTTGCTACGCGCCCGCTATCCCTTAATTTATGTGCCAACCTATGAAGAAGAAAGGGTAGAAGCAGCAATCAGAGACGAAGCTCAAAGCCAAGGCAATCGAGCAGTGTATACCTGGGACTTTGTTGATGGCTATCAGGGTAATCTCAATGATGCTGGGTTTGGTCGTCGTAATCCAGTCCAAGCATTGGAGTTAGTAGAAAAATTACCAGCATCTGCTCCAGCAGTTTTTATTTTACGAGACTTCCATCGCTTTTTGGAGGATGTCTCAGTTTCGCGCAAACTTCGCAATCTAGCGCGGTTACTTAAGTCTCAGCCTAAAAATTTAGTGATATTGTCGCCTCGGATGGCAATTACTGAAGACTTAAGCGAAGTCCTTACGGTTTTAGAGTTTCCGTTACCAGCAGCAACTGAGATTAAAGTTGAAGTGGAACGCCTGTTAGCAGCCACTGGTCAATCACTGACAGCGAAGGTGTTGGATGAACTGGTGCGTTCCTGTCAAGGGCTTTCGATGGAGCGGATTCGGCGAGTATTAGCAAGAGCGATCGCAACTCACGGCGAACTGCTACCAGAAGACGTGGAACTTGTACTAGAAGAAAAGCGCCAAACTATTCGCCAAACGCAAATTCTAGACTTTTACCCCACAACTGAAAGAATTTCAGATATTGGCGGTCTAGATAACCTCAAAGACTGGCTACTGCGGCGTGGCGGTGCGTTTAGTGAACGCGCAAGGGCATACGGTCTACCACATCCGCGTGGTTTGATGTTAGTGGGGATTCAGGGAACTGGGAAATCTTTGACCGCCAAAGCGATCGCTCACCACTGGCACTTACCCTTACTAAGACTTGATGTTGGGCGGTTATTTGGTGGCTTGGTAGGTGAATCTGAATCCCGCACCAGGCAAATGATTCAAGTCGCTGAAGCCTTAGCTCCCTGTATTCTGTGGATTGATGAGATAGATAAAGCCTTTTCTGGACTAGGCAGCAAAGGTGATGCTGGAACCACTAGCCGCGTTTTTGGTACATTCATTACCTGGTTAGCAGAAAAAACCTCGCCTGTCTTTGTCGTCGCCACCGCTAACGATATTCAGGCTTTGCCACCAGAAATGCTCCGTAAAGGTCGATTTGACGAAATCTTTTTTGTGGGTTTGCCTACCCAAGAAGAAAGACAAGCAATTTTTAACGTTCATTTATCTCGCTTGCGACCGCATAACTTGAAAAGTTACGAAATTGAGCGATTAGCTTACGAAACTCCTGATTTTTCGGGAGCAGAAATTGAGCAAACCTTAATTGAAGCTATGCACATTGCATTTAGCCAAAACCGTGATTTCACTACCGATGACATTTTAGAAGCTGCTAGCCAAATCATCCCCTTGGCACGTACCGCTCAAGAGCAAATTCAATTCCTCCAAGACTGGGCTGCTGCTGGTAAAGCCCGCCTCGCCTCGAAACATAGTAGTTTAAGTAATCGCATTCAGCGTCAGTTGCAGTAGATTTTCTGGGTTAAAAAGCTATTAGTAAATGATTTTCTAACGCTTATTTGTCTTGACTAAAATCACCAAATAATTTATAGCTAGACTGGTTACACCAAAAACGATAGCTATGTTAAAAAACAACTGTAGCCACAAAATCTGAATTTGATTTTCCCAGACAGAGTAAAGACGAGTTTGCCAGGGAAAGGATGGAGCATAAGGCCTTTGATTCTGGATTATGAAGGCTAAAGGCCAACCTATGTGAACTGCAAGTAAGTCAGTTGGACTATAAACTGTTATCGGCAGAAAGACTGTACCAAGGACAAACAAAACGCTCAAAACCAGGACAAGCACATAGGCATAAAATATCATAATCGAGATTCTCCTGAATTCTAGCTGTTAGGAATTAACCTCTAATACTTTGGCGATGAACTACGTTACAGTCGAAAATTTCTATTTAACACATTAAAGTGTCAATAGTGCAAAATATCAGTTAATGAAAATGTTTAAGGCGCTTGGTTTATTAAATTTACACCAGCAGAAAATTTAAACCATTTTACTGATAGTGTAATCAATCAAGTGCTGTTGTAATGTTAAGGGTTTGAAAAGGTGGTAGCCATGAGGTGGTCGGGTCTAGCCAAGGTATTGCTTGGGGTTATTTTAGCGATCGCAATTCTCCTGGGTGGCGGTGTGGCGACAGTTTTATACTTTATGCTCAAAGGCAGCTCATCCCCGCCCAAACCAATTTTTGCCAATGATAAACCGAGTGTTACAGGCCAGCGTTCACCTACTTCAAATCCAGCTAAACACACATCCCAGCCTACCACTGCGAATTCAACTAATCCTCCAGCAACAAAGCCACTAGCACCCGGAACTTACAAAGCACGGGTTACTTGGTCTGACGGATTAAGTTTGCGGTCAGAACCTAATCTGGATGCTGAAAAGGTTGGTGGGGCTGCTTATAATGAACAAGTTATCGTGTTGGGAGAGAGCGCTGATAAAAACTGGCAGCGAATACGTTTGGAAAACGGCGAAGATGAAGGTTGGATTAAAGCAGGTAATACCCAAAAAGTTGAGGATGAATAATAAACAGCGTCCCACAAAAATTTGGAAGCGCTACCTTCAACGATCTACTTATTAACCCGGCAATGTAAGTCTCAAAAAGGAATCCAGAAGTTTCAAGGGTTCCAGCCTAAAAAATGTCAGATCAATTATTGCCGGTTTAATATGTCTGTTTTATTAAGAAAAATTTAACTAAGCCGCAGCTTACTTGCTAGAAGTCCACTTTATCGGAAAACTCCGTAAAACCCCTGGCTTTATGCGTGGGGAGGATGTCAAATAGGCATTAGTGCGCGCTGACAGGTAGGGCAAACCGCATGAATCGTCAGTTGACAGTCCAGTAGGTAATATCCTTCTTTTTGTGCAGTTTTCGTGCCAGTTTTTAAAATTGAATCATTTTTAAATTCAATTGTTTTGTTGCATCGGACACAGATCAGATGATGATGGTGATGCGGGTAGGGCTGGTTGATCTCGTAATGTTTATGTCCCTCTCCCAACTCTAGTTCTCGTAGAATACCCATCCGAGCCATCAACTTTAAAGTTCGGTAGATAGTAGAGAGGCTAATTCCTGCTCCTTGACTTTCTAGCTGATGGTAAAGATCTTCGGCACTAAGGTGTTCGCCTTCAGGAAGCTCTTGAAAAACGTGTAAGATAGTCTCTCGCTGGGGAGTTAAACGCCAACCGCGATCATTGAGTTCCGCCTTGAGCGAACCAGCTGTATACACAGTCATAACGACCTTCTCAAGAAAGCTTGGTTATTACTAAGTATAATGATTTTTACTCTTGATTGTCAACAAGCTTTAATTATTGCGAATAATTGCTAACTGAAGCCAGCTAATAATTTGAGTTAAGCAGATAATCTGGCTCTTTTAAGAAGGGTTAGGAGAAGCTGGGCGCGTGCAGGGTTTCAACTAGCCTGAACTGATATTCAGGGAGCAGAGGTCAGGGTTTCAATAAAAGAATCTAACCTTAATCTCTAACTCCTAGCTTCTGCTGCCAACTAAGTAAGGGACTCCATATAGTCTTTTACTAGATTGCGACGCTTTGGTTGCCTTAGCTTTTGAAGGGCTTTCGATTCAATTTGACGCACCCGTTCCCGCGATAAATCCAGAGCTCGCCCAATTTCTGCTAAAGAGTAAGAGCGACCATCCCCCAAACCAAACCGCATTAGAATCACATCCCGCTCTCGATCAGTTAATTCTGTTAAAAGGTGGTGCAAGTCACGTTGCAAAGCTTCTCGCATCAACACTTCTTCAGGAGAAATAGTATCCGTTTCTAACAAGTCGCCTAACTCTGTGTCTTTCTCCTTACCTACTTTGGTTTCTAATGAGACAGAACGAGGAACCCGTAGCAAAACTTCCCGTACTTGAGAAGGTGTCATTTCTAACTCAGAAGCGATGTCATCAATAGTAGGAGTGCGGCCTTTTTCTTGAGCAATTTTGCGCTGCGCTTTCTTAATTTTATTCAGCTTTTCTGTAATATGAACTGGTAGACGGATCGTGCGGCTTTGAGTTGCGATCGCGCGTGTAATTCCCTGCCGAATCCACCAGTAGGCATATGTACTAAATCTGTAACCCTTAGTTGGATCAAATTTGTCAACCGCCCGCTCTAAACCCAACGTTCCTTCTTGGACTAAATCTAAAAGTTCCAGACCGCGATTTTGATATTTTTTCGCAACAGAGACTACAAGACGAAGGTTCGCCTTGATCATATGTTCCTTGGCTTGATTACCTTCAGACTGAACTCGTTCTAGTTCTGCCACTGTCAAATCGACAATTTCAGCCCAATGGCGTTTTCCCTGAGCCAACATCGGCTTGAGTTGTGAGACATCTATACCAGCAGTATCAGCCCAACGCTCTAGAGAAGGTCTGTGTCCCAAACTGGCGGTTAGGCGCTCTTGGACTTCAATTAAATGAACATACGGCTGAATAACTTGATCCCCAGTTATTGCTGCTTCAGAGCGCAGTTCCACTAGCCGCAAGTAACGCTGAACTTTTTGAGCTTCTGAAACTTCTTCATCTCGCTCTAATAAGTGAACCCGACCAATTTCCTGAAGATATAGCCGCACTAAATCGGTGGTACGACGATTGGCGTGCTGCAAGCTAGCAGAGTCGTTAGCCTCAGTTTCCACGTCAAGCAGGTCATCCATCAATAGCTCACCCTCGCCGATAGGCGGTTCTGGCTGAAAGTCTTGGCGCGATTGTTGGTCTTCGTAGGTTGCATAAGCATAAAAGGATGTGGCTGGCATAGGGCTTATCTCAATAGCTTCAGGTGACAATAGACTTTACTCAGTTGCTTCTTGTTGCTATTGTTCCCGTAATTCACGATGAACTAACATAGTGCTTAAGTTCCTTTACTGATTCTTTAACTTGACTGACAAGTTCAGTTTGCTTAAAATAACCACGATTAAGCGCTGTGTTCACAGCTATTAAACTCCTGCTCAACTACAAACAAATTATTAGCAAGGAGCTTTAGTTGAAACCTGGCAGCGTCCTAGCTCGATTGTTCAGTAATTTCAGGAATTTAGCAGTGATCGCGATCAAAGCTTATTTACTGCTACATCACCGATGAGATAATTTCCCGATCGCTTGTTACAAATTGGCAAGATTTTTTGGCGTGGTGGCGGCGACGGGGGCAAATATCTAGAGGTTAATCGTTGTACTCCGGCTTAATGTCTCGCAGCATGAGAGCTTCAAGAGCTTCGCGGGGCGTGATTTCACCTTGGAGTAAGCGATAGACTTGAGCCGTAATTGGAATAGAAATTTTTTGCTGACTGGCACACGCAATTAAAACTTGGGTGGTGTTAACTCCTTCAGCAGTTCCTTCTAGGTGGGCGAGAGTTTGAGCTAAGGTTTTTCCTTGAGCAAGTTGATAGCCGACTTGATAATTGCGACTTAAAGAGCTGTTACAGGTTGCTAGCAGATCGCCTAAGCCAGACAAACCATAAAAGGTTTCCGTCTTAGCACCCCAGGCGTTACCGATCCGAATTATTTCTGCCAAGCCACGAGTTACTAAAGCTGCTTTAGCGTTAGTTCCTAGTTGCAAGCCATCAGATACACCAGCCGCGATCGCAATTACATTCTTCAGTGTTCCGCCTAGTTCTACTCCTATAACATCAGAATTTGTATAAACTCGGAAACGAGTTGAAGAAAACACTCCTTGCACCGCTTCTGCTGCTCCTGGGTTAGTGCTAGCAACGACGGTTGCAGCTGGTAATCCCTGTTGAATTTCTTTAGATAAATTAGGACCGCAGAGGACAACTAGTGGATGTACGGGGAATGCAGCTTGCCAAATTTGAGCGGGTGTTAATGTAGTGGCTGGATCTAGGCCTTTAGTAGCTGTAACAAAAATTGTTTCTGGAGAGACAGATAAAGACTGTACCTGTGTTACCACTGCTCCGACACCCTTCATAGAAACAGCAGATAAAATGATCTGTGCTTCCTCTAGAGCTTCTTTCAGGCTTTGAGAATAATGGCGTGACCATAAATGTACACTATGACCATTCGCCGCCGCTAGGTTTGCCAGAGTAGTACCCCAAGCACCAGCGCCCAAAATTGCTACACATAGTTTTGAATTTTGAGTTTTGAGTTGTAGTAAGTCTGGTAACTCATCACTCATAATTGGTAGTCCTAAATAGGTAAAGAAGCATTGTAATAATGTCTGAAATACCAGCATTAGGCAATACGGTGAGCCAATATTTTAGAAAAATCTATAGCAATCTCATTTGAGGAGTGAAAATTATTTTTTAAACGAACCGCCAAGCCGCCAAGAGCGCCAAGGAAGGAACAGAGGATTTTACGAATCGTTTAGGGTTGCTATAGTGTTTTTCTAACTAGGGGGGATATTGATTGAGGTATTGGATAATTAAATTTTTTCCTTAAATGTTTTAAATTACTATCTTGACTAACGGCTTTGTGCCTAGAGTACAGCAAAAAATTCGGTGTCAACGAAGATTCGGGTTAACTCGCTTTCTCCACCTATATACATCTCATGGTTAGGAGCAAACTAACCAAAGCTATTAATATTAAATATTTATAATCTGTGTTACTAAGGTTTGTTTATTACAATGTCATTTTACTTTTTTAACAGCTTCATCATTATTTTTAATATAATTTATCATTAACTGTGCTTGTTCTAAAAAATAAATACAATTTTTGAATTTGCTAATTTCAAACTTAAATTGTACCGTATGAATGAGCTGCCACATAAAAACAATAATTGCTATTATTGCCGAAATTAAAGCTAATGAAACTGATAAATCTTTGAGTTCTTTAGGAATTATAATGTGTTCTAAAATATTATAAGGATTCCACCCAAATATAAAAGTTATAACAATAACAGAAACTATAAGTTTTATAAATTTATCACTTATATTTTTATTATCTTCTCTTGCTTTGATTAAATAATGATTAATCTTATTTTCAACATATTCTATAATCTCTGGTTTGAAATTTGCTGCTTCAATTATATCTTTAACTATTTGCCAATCACCAATTTTGGCTTCATTTCCAGCTTGGCTAAATTTTTTTTCAACTAATTTTTGTAAACTTTTAATTACGGCTATATTATTAATAATTTCAACAATAACTAATCCAAAATATAATATAGAAAAACCTAAACTAATACTTATAGCAACCGCCAAGGCGGTTATGGCATAAGCTGGAAGTAGTCCCTCATCCTGATATGCGATCACTTAATGGCAAAACCATACAGTTACGACCTCCGTCAGAAGGTGATCCAAGCCATAGAACTT
>JAESFL010001046.1_pt1 | contig 11828 bp, 5 predicted proteins | sample 9269401 | NCBI WGS metagenome assembly JAESFL01 (sample SAMN14506025, study PRJNA617098) | algae metagenome | isolation source: Gloeocapsa sp. UFS-A4-WI-NPMV-4B04 and co-occurring heterotrophs from desert... | place: USA: Utah | collected 2006-10-01 | reverse complement strand
CAACGACATCAAAAATGGTACAGACGCTAATCAAGATAGCGATGGATTTAATCGCTCCTAACCATCTGCGAAACTGGTTCGCTCACTGCTGCTACTGTGCCTTATAAGACTGAAAACCGCTGTATGTCAAATTGTTTTCAATACAGTAAGCACAGGTCTATTCAACAGTATTCTACATTTAGAGCTTAAAACGAATATGTGATTGAATAGTAATTATTGGGTAAGAAAAGACATTTTACCTAGTGGGAAAATGCGCCATAACTCAGGGTAATAATTATTGGGATAATAATCGAGAGCGCAACTAAAAGCCCCCATTTGCCAACTTTAATTTCTTCACCTTCAGATTTTAGAAATGCAACCCAGCCAACAGATCCTATTAATATCCAGAGAAACCCAAAGGCAAGGAAAATAATAAATATTGAGTCTTCCATTTTCTTTACCTAATTATGATTTATTTCTAAGCTATGTCTGGTATAAGTTATGTTTTTCAACTAGCACAATAACAGTAAAAACAAACAATAATTCGGTGGTTGGCGATCGCTTCAACTACAACTATTTTAACATTGTCTAATTCTAATGAATCAGCGCTGATTTCATTCGCTGTCTAGCTTAAGACTATTACTGTGCATCCTACCCAAACGCTATGTTAATCATAGTTTTTGCTTCAAGCGCGTTCGCGAAGCGTCTCCTCGGGAGAATCGCACCCCCTTCCACCTGCAACTTGCTCTTACCTCAAACTACCAATTACCCAACCATAAATTAATCCTTGTCTAATCGTGTCATAGATTACGGCGTAGTTGACAGTAACCTGTTAACAGTTAGCTAATCACTTAAAAAAGAGGCAATCATGAAACGAGTAGCAATCAACGGATTTGGACGCATTGGACGAGCATTCTTGCGTGTTGCCTATTCTGCTCCAGATATAGAAGTCGTCGCCATCAATGATGTGGCTTTAAAGCCAGATGTAGCCGCCTACCTACTGCAATACGACTCAGTATATGGGCGCTTTCCAATTGAGGTTGGGCATAGCGAAAAAGGGTTGATAATTGGTGATCAGCAGATTTCTTTATTAGCTGAGAAAGACCCCGCCGCACTTCCTTGGAAGGACATGGAAATTGATGTCGTCATCGAGTCTACAGGCATATTCCGCACCGCAGAAAAAGCAGGACTCCACTTACAAGCCGGAGCCAAAAAAGTAATTATCAGTGCGCCAGCCAAGGGTTCTTCAGTACCAACGTTTGTATATGGTGTGAATCACGAAACCTACAAGCCAGAGCAAGACAATGTGATTTCAGCTGCTTCATGTACCACAAACTGTCTAACACCGATCGCAAAAATTCTGCATGATGAGTTTGGCATTGAAAAAGCACTGATGACAACAGTACACGCCTATACAGCCGATCAGCGTTTAGTAGATATGGCGCATCCTGAAGAGTGGGCGCGAGGTCGTGGCGCGGCGCAGAACATCGTCCCTACCACTACAGGAGCGGCTACAGCTGTCGCTTTGGTATTACCAGAACTGAAAGGTCGTATTGATGGTATGGCTTTGCGCGTACCTACGCCTACTGGATCAGTGACAGACTTGAGTGCAGTGTTAGAAAAATCGGTCACAGTCGAGCAAGTAAACGATGCTTTTCGCCATTATGCTGGTAATGGTATGAGTCAGATTCTGAAAGCAAGTGAAGTGCCGTTAGTATCATCAGATTGTGTTGGCGATCGCCACTCGGCAATTGTAAATCTCCCCTCAACCAGTGTTTTAGCTGAGAACTTCGTCAAAGTGCTGGCTTACTATGATAATGAGTGGGGCTACACTAATCGGCTGGTAGATTTAGCAAATTACATCTAGAAGCATCAAGAATGAAAATTTATTCGATGCAAATTTGCCTACGAAGTACCATAGTGTCACACTAAACTAATACTGTGGTTTAACGTTTGAAAGTGCAATGTAGGATAAGCTAATGCTCTTTCTAAAACCAAAGATCGGAGGAAATATTCATGGTTAAAACTCCTTAAGCAAATTCTTATGAGTTTTCTAAAAAGTAATCCTTGGACTTTGGTTTGATAAAGTTGGCATCAGTGATATTTCCCTATCTAATTGTAAGAAGGCTTCATTAAGCAATGCCTTGAACTTAAGTTCAAGGCTAATAACTCAAGTCCATTAAAACGGACTATACAACACTCACTTTTTCAGCTATATGTTCTTAATGGATTTGCTACTACGCCTATAGTTATCGGTACTTTATGCAGTCTGCTTACTTAGGAGCAAAGCTGCGTACGCAGCTGCTAAACAAAAAATTGCCAAAGTGGTATCTGTAAGTAAGCTTTCAGCGACTACTGAATTTACTATTTACGACTGGTTTCAACAGCAGATTTTCTGAATCTAGCTTATTGTTTCAACTAAGGATAAAATTGTTGTTGTTAAGGCTACTAGCTTGAAGATCAGTAATAATAGCAAGATTTTCTCCAAAGACACTAATTAAGGTGTTATTCGCATTGCTGTCAATACCCTGAGCGATCGCCAACTGCTCAAATGTTAGACCACCCGCCAAGCCAATACGGTCTGCTTGACTGATTTTGAAGTCACTAATAATGTCAACTCCCTGACTTGCACTCAATACAAACAAGTCGCTGCCTTTGCCGCCAATTAATTGATCTTGACCCACTCCACCTTGTAAAGTGTCATTGCCAATACCGCCGTTCAATAAATCATCATCGTTTCTACCCCAAATGCGATCGCTACCCTTGCCACCCAAAAGAGTATCGTTACCTGTATCACCCCGCAGCAAATCATTACCGCTTAACCCCCTGAGTTTGTCATTACCGCTTTGACCGTTGATAACATCTTGGGAATCATTAAAGCCTTTAGTAGTATTATCTAAATCATTGAGGAACGTAACGCTGTCACGGTTGAAAATCTGCTGCCGTTGCCAGTCTGCATTGAAGACATCAAAACTATCTTGAATTTGGTTTTGTTCGTTAAATAGGATGTTGCCTTTTGAATTGAGGTTATCTAGGTTTTCGAGATTGAAATTGTTGAGGATGACCTGTGTATCATTAACATTCTCAAACGAAATTACCAAATCGCTTTCAGTCTGAGTTAAGAGCATATTTTTAGCAATTAACCCCTCACCCTGGAATTTAATTGTATCCGCTTCAGCGATCGCATCCGGTGTTGGTCTGCTGCCAGTGCCGATGCCGCCAAAGTCTGTAATAGTATCAATACCATCGCCACGATTGATTACGAAAGTATCGTTGTCACCCCCTCCTGTGAGGCGATCATTACTCAAAAGACCTGTAATTGTGTCATCACCTTTGAAGCCGTTGATGCGATCGCTTCTGAAACTGCCAGTTAAGTTATCAGCATCATCTGTACCATTAACTGTGTTGAATAGTGGATCGCGGGGGTTGAAACTGGTAGTGTCAATTTCTAAGGGATTGAGGAAGGCATTGGCGACGTTCTGCCAAGGTACAAACTTAAAATTACTGCTGACGTTTGCTATTTCGCCGTCATCATTGACTACGACAGCAGGATCATTTGAGCCATCTTGAACGACCAATAATCCAGAGGGAAACTGTGTTCCAAGTGGTACGTTGATTACATCAGCGCCATCAGACTCCTCAACAGAATCAACTCCACCAGATGCACCGATCGCAAAATTGCCCAAGTAATCGTTATTGCCTGCGCGTGTGAATACTGCATAAGTGCTGTCTCCTTGACTAGAGGCAAGCAAATAGCCTTTACCATCAGCAGCATAGTAAATCGTTAGTCCTTCCACATCAGCTGCTAAGTTGCTGCCATCAGGCTTGACTGCCTCAATTAAGTTACCTGTATTTCCACCACTCGGTTCAGCCGAGAACTTAAAAATACCTCCTTTTTCCTGACCTACATACAGATAGCCAAGTTCGCGATCTGCCACCATCCCCTCGACTTGAGCATCTTCCAGCTCACCGCCAGTTGGAATTGGGACAGTAAGCGATCGCACTATTTGGGCATTAACTTGACCAGTCCCGTCATCTAGTAACTCTAGTTGAGCAACTTGATTGCCTTCTCGCTGGCTGACAAAGACGTAGGACTTACTAGAAACTGGACTTGTATAACTCGTCAAGCCATAAGCTGTCTGTTCGCCATCGCCTACCCCAAAGATCGATGCCGTAATATTATTGTCAGTAACATTGGTAAGTTGACGGGTTGTCGGATCAATCTTGAAAATAGCCAGCGTGTCATTTTCTCGGTCAGAAGCGATCGCCAGATCGACACTTTGATTACCAAGATTGAAGCTATAAACCAGATCGACGTTGTTATAGCGCACGTCACCAGGTTCGCCAGGTGAAATTGTTTGTGTCACCTTACCATTCAGGTCATACACTGATAATCCGCCGTCCTTCAGCGTCCCAATTACCAGACTTTTTGCTGCATCAGTGGGGTGAACGTAGATAGCAGGGTCGTCCGCATCTCCGGGTTCCTGGTTTTGAGGAGGATTATCCAAGTCAATAACCTGCGGTGTCTCCAGTGTCGGAGAGACTTCAGGAATAATATTTGTATCAATCGCAAAGGCTAGAACCTGGGTAATTTGAGTTGGACTGAAATTGTTATCACTGACAACAACCAGAGATTGCCGTCCATCTGGTAATGTCTCTCCTAAAGTAATACCCTCAATATTGTCTAATGGCACTCCCAGTTCAGCGAAGTCCAATAGCAGCCTTTTTTGAGCTACTGCTTCAACTTCAAGCCCGTCAACGCTATTAAAGCCACTAATATCAGTCGCTCCTTGTAAGCGCACCTCGTACAGTTTAATGTTGTTACCTACACCAACCGAGAAAGACCGCTCTAAAGCAAGCAGAGTGCCACTATTATCCAGCGCTAGTAATTCAACCAATCCATTCGTACTAAATTCATCAGCAGGAATCGGAGGCGCAGCAACTGGATCAGTTATATATAGAAATTCTGCAACTGGATTGCCCGTGACTAAGTTGTATTTCAAGATCCGCGAAGGACTACCATTTTCAGGCGTAGCGATCGCACCGTCTTGTGCCAAGGCATTCTCTGTGGCTGTATACAAGAATTTCTGATTAGGGGTAATTGCTAGGCTTTCAAAAGCTAAATTATTGCGGATACCGCGATCGCCTGTTGTCGGTAAAAACTTCTGGGGAACTGGCAATTCCCGCAGTTGTTCTCCTGCAAGTGAAAACTCGTTAACAAAGGGATTAACTTGCGGACTAGCTTCCACATCTCCTTCAGAAGAGATAAAAACAGTACCATCGTCAGTCAGCCTAATTGCTTCTGGATCGAGGCTTGTAGGCGCGAATGGTTGACCGCTAGCATTTAACAGTGTGGTCACGTTCTCGAATGTGACATCTCCGGTGTTAAGTTCACCGTCACTAAGATTAATGTCAAGCGTGTAAAACCGCGCTGGATTAAGTTGGCTGCGGTCATCGGAAATACTGTAGTAAACCCCTTTACTCGGATCATAAGTAATTCCTGATAGTCCTCCTAATTGAGTTCCTTCAACTACAGAACCTGTAGGGAAAGTTACTTGTCCCAAAAAGTCCACATTAACAACTGTGGTTTGGGGAGTAGGGGATGTAGTCAAGATATCAGCCCATACTAAGCGGTGATCTGAGCTAGGAAAACCGCCGGGTAAGTTTGGGTCAAATGTACCTACGAGATCGAACAGGCGATCGCTATTCTGCGGCCAAAATACAGCAGCATTAGTAATTTCTAAGTTATTTGAGGGTAATACATAATCTACGCGCAAGTTACCAGGAGGTTCGGCAAAGTCGGCGGTGTCAAATGCTGGATTACCTGTGTGAGTATCGTTAACTCCACCTTGCAGTTGAGCTTGTTGAATTCCTCCGGCGCTTGTAGGTGTGGCGCTAGTGTTAATTAAAGGATTATCAAGTAATTGCAGAATCGCGTTATTGGTGCTGTCGCCATCAAACGGATCGGCATTCTGATCACCCATAATTACAAAGCTTGCTCCAGAAGTCAGATTGCCAACTTTGCCGTTATCGTCGTAGATATAATCGCCTTTACCAGGAGTTATGTAATCTGACCAGAAACGAATTTCATCGTGGTTCCGCTTGCCATTGCGGTCTTCATCGCCATCAAATACAGGCGGTGTCGGATGACTAACTAAGGCATGAATAATCTTGCCATTAACATTAATCGGCACATCCCAGTGACTCTTGGAAGAAAGGCGAAATGCCTCAAGTTCTGCTGGCGAGTACCAATCGTTGGCTGCGGGTGTATTTGGGTCGTCAGGTAGCAATGCACCCGGCATATCTTTCCAAAGAAAGTTTTGGAAAGTACGAATGTTGTCGGTATCAATAGGATATTTGGAATACAGCGCCATCCCAAATTGACCTGAGAAATTGCCGAATCCAAAAGCATCGTTACCATATCCAGGTTCATCGGGATTTGTTACCGTAGTACCGTTGTTGTCTAAGTCAAAGCCAGAGGCAATACCTGTATTAGAAGCAGCAACATAGCGATATGAGTAGTCAACAGGGGAAGATCCGTTTTTGCTTTTGGATAAGTAATTTTCTTGAAAAAGCTGTGCGGCTGTACTGTTTGAATCGAAGTCGAACTCATTAATCAAAACAACATCTGGATTACTGCGCTGGATAATTTCAGCTATATTCTGTGCCTGAGTGTTGTTTTGAGTTAACAGATCAGTTATTAATTCACCTTCGCTGTTACGGTTTAGTGAAGCGTTGAATGTTGCAAAGCGGATAGGTTCTTGAATACTTGCCATAAAAGCTTCTTTATCAGGGGAGCGGGGGAGCGGGGGAGCGGGGGAGCAGGGGAGCAGAGAGAGTAGATGAACAGTTGTAGGGTGAGCGATGCCTATCTCAGTGATTCATCAGTGAGTGTTTGAGTCTCATCAGTGAATGTTTGAGTTTCGTGGGCAAGTATTTGAGCCTTGTCGGCGAGTGTTTGAGTTTCGTGGGTGAGTATTTGAGTCTTGTGGGTGAGTGTTTAAGCCTTGTCGGCGAGTATTTGAGTTTCGTGGGTGAGTATTTGAGCCTTGTCGGCGAGTATTTAAGCCTCATGATTAAGCCTTTAAATCTCATCATTGAGTGCTTGAGTTTTATCAGTGAGTCTTTGAATTTCATCATTGAGTGCTTGAGTCTCATCAGTGAGTCTTTGAACTTCAGGGTCGAGTCTTTGAGTCTCCCTTGACTGCAATTTAAATAACTGCCAGAACCAGAACTAGGGAATATAAAATATTCCCCAGTCAATTAAGGTGCTACCAAGGCATGAAATCAGCAGATGTAATTGTGCTAGCTTGCACTCCCGCTAAAATTGCGAGAATTTCACCGTTCTGGATACCAATTGAGGTGTTATTTGCATTAATTCCAGTGCCTTGGGTAATGTTCAGTTGTCCAAAACTCAGACCTTCTGGTAAACAAATCAAATCTTGATTTGTAAAGTCGCTGATAGTGTCAGTGGCATCACCAGGAGCGACCATAAAGCGGTCAATCCCGCTACCACCAAGTAGAGTGTCATTACCAAAACCCCCGTACAGCAGGTCATCACCGTTAGCGCCAATCAGACTATCGTTACTAACTTGCCCTAGCAGGATATCGTTGCCATTACCACCGTTGAGAATATCGTTACCATTACCACCACTGAGGCTGTCATCGCCGTTAGTCCCATTAATTTGATCTCTACCAGACGCACCGTTGAGCGTATCGTTGCCATTACCGCCATTGGTTGTTGTTATGGGACTAGACAGATTTATGCCAACAATAACTGGGTCATGGTCAGATGAACGGTAAGGTGTTGGTGTATAAAAGTCTGGCGACTGACTCCCACCTTTAAACTCAAGGTTGTAATCAAGAATTCTGGGTTCATCAGCGTTGATGTGCCACTCGGTAACATCCGTGACTTGAGGATTTAGGCTAGATGTTGCCAGCGCATGATCTAAGCGTCCTGATTGTCCATCGAAGACGAATGAATAAGGATCTGGGACAAACCGAGCCAGTTCATCCACTAATCCACCAGCACGTAAAACGTCAATGGGGTCTTCCTCTCCATAGGCATTTAAGTCACCCATGACTAGCACATCGCTATCACCCGATGAAGTTTTAAGCTCGTTCACAAAGCCTACAAGTGCTTCTGCTTGCTGGACACGCTGGGCATTAAAAGCACCTTGTCCATCACCTTGATCTGCATCTAATCCAGTACCCGTTCCACCTTTAGATTTGAAGTGGTTTACTACTGGGGTAAATGTCTCACCGTTGGAGTTGAGGATGAATGTCTGCGCTACTGGTAAACGATTGTAGATTGCGTCAGTGTCGCTGATCGCTTGACCAACAGGTGTAACGTTGTCTAGTTTGTAGATAAAAGCTACTTTAATTTCATCAGTCCCGACTCCTGATCCTGGAGCGCGGATGTAATCGTAAGTTCCTGCACCAACAGAGGTATTAAGACGATTGACTAAATCAGCGATCGCAGAATTAGCACCATCGCCATCGTTCTCCATTTCAATCAAGCCTACGATATCGGCATCAATCGCCGCGATCGCACTAACAATTTTGGCACTTTGGCGCTCAAATTCAGCCGGAGAACTTGCGCCACGAGCAGTTGGGAATCCGCCACCCATCCCATCGCCGTTGAAATAGTTAAGCACATTGAAGCTAGCAACTTTGACGTTACCGCCAACATCTTCTGGTGCAGTTGTGCGCGGGTTTGTTGCCGCAAAATTAGGATCAATTGTTGGCTGGACGCGGTAGCTGTTAAAGCCGTAACCAAGAACACCAGTAAGGTCTGTAGTTGTGTCGCCAACTCTGAGTGTATTGCCTTCCTGCAGGAAGGGAATTGTCGTCGGGTTTTGACTACTTCTGCCATCATCCAGCAAAATTTGATTGCGATCGTTGAAATTTTGCTGATTATTTACAGCACCAACGTTGTTCTCGTCATTCTCAGTTTCAGATGCGGGAATATCTGTAGGATCGATGAAGTTGGTAGGGTTAAATAACCGTCCATCAGCTGAGAGCGAGACTTCGCCAAAACGAGCTAGGTTAAAGTTCTCGGTAACAGTTAGGGTTTCTGGAAAGTTGACCAGCATTCCCTCAAAGCTTTCCAGGTTGTTTAGCGCAGTTATGGGTAGGTCAATGGCAGTGGGGGTAACTACTCCAGAACCCACAATGTCTAGAGTGCTAAGATTACTCAGTTGAGTCTGGTTGCCAAATTCGGAGACGGTTCCAGTTAGCTCTACTACATCGCCAATATCGACATTCACACTGTTAGGCGCAAATACGAAGATGCCATCGGAGGTTGATGAATTGGCATCTCCTGTGTCGTCTTGGATGTAGAAACCGTTTAGATTAGTGCTGCCTTGGAAGTCACCAACAACGACACCTTTGGTAAGAACAGTATTGCCAACAGACTCACTAGCTGCGCCACTCCCTTGAATGTTGTATATGGGAGTGAGTACAACATCGTTATCGGTAATGTTAACGCTGACATTAGGAATTGATGCGTTGGAGTAGGCTGGATCATTACTACTGACAGTGTGGCTGATTACGCCTGTATGCGGCGAACCTTCTGCCTCAAAGTCGTTAACCGCTCTAACTGTAATTGTTTGCGGATTGGTATTGTTTAAATCCAGTGTGAGCGAGTTAAAGAAGTTAACCCCATCAGAGCTAATTTGAGTTTCTCCATCCAATGCGATCGCCACACTAACGGTTCCGCTTGGTACTGTATTGAGAGCGATCGTGTAAGTGTCGCTCGTTTCCCCTGCCTCATTTACATCTGTGCTGCCAGCCGATTGAGTAATTGTTACGCCAGCAGTTGCGCCACCAGTGGTTGTGTGAGTTCCTAAGCCGTCAAACGTATCAGTTACAAATCCATCCCATTGAGCGCTTGGAGCGAAGGCATCATTAGAATTAATATCACCAGTAGTCACACTGCTCTTACGTCGTAGCGTATTATCTGCTGTACTAATGAGTCCACTACCCCATTCTGTACCTGGATCAAAGCCAACTTGACTGATTACATCAATAATCGTCCCAGTTGCTCCACCTTTACGCAGGGCGATCGCATCGTCACCATTAAACCATCCCGCACCATTCGTCTGATCTGCTTGAGCGAGAATAGCTGCGTTAGAGCTACTTTGGGCAAGGACAAAAACCTCACCATTTGCTACTGTGCCAGTTAAAGGAATTGTTAAACCAGCAGTGGTACTGCCATTGAAATACATTTGCACAACGTAGCCTGCTGCTGCCAAGTCAATTGCAGTTTCAGTACCGTTATAGATTTCGAGTGCCTTATTGTTACTGCTACCCTCGACATACTCTGAGAAAAATAAATCTGCCATTAAAGTTCTCGATGAATTGATAAAACTGTTGAATTAGGTTCAATACGGCTTTCGCTATTTAGAATGCGGAAATCATTTACTGAATATCCACTTAAATAGAAGGTCATTTAAGTAGGTAATTCCTAATGAATTTTTGCTTTATGCTCAAACAATGCAAGCATATTTTAGATACCTGTAAGCAAGCCGTTTCCGTTTTCATTGCTTCCCAGTTTTTTAACATCTCATAAAAACATTAAGAGAAGTCTATTTTTAGATTAAACTTATGTAATCTACTGAAAAATTTGCTGGCTAACTGAATTCTAAATAGTATTAATTTACTTTAATTAAATACTACAAAAAATATTTAAGACTGTTTTATATATTGCTAAAATGTTCTGCTCTCCGCTAAATATGATAAATTATCAATGTCGTAAATAAAATTTAATTGTGTAGTATCTAATCCTAAATTTTAGAAACTGCATTTCGTTTAATCGTCATCATCACCTCTTGCTACCTCTTTTTTATTTTATAAATACTTAAAATAAGGTTTTGTCATATTATTTTTCAAACTAAGGTAACTAAAATTGTATGTTTATACCAAGATATAAAAGCCTATGCCGTTGATTCAATTTACGTTTGAGCTTTCTTCCTATTTTATTAACATCAGCCATAGGCATAATTGCATAGCGACGGTTAAAACCATGCTTGGTCAGTGTTAAATTAGAGGTTAATCTAAAAGTCAAACAACCATAATATTTAGCCCAAGAATTAGCTTATCTTCTTAAAGATAGTTAAATAAATTCAGCACCGCAATTGACACAACCACTTCGGACTCAAAATAAATTTGATTACTGCGATTGTTAACTTTGAGCTAACCCTATTAGCTTGATTCATCTAAGAGATTCAATATGTCAGAGCTAGAAAGTAAAAGCTAGCATTGAAATAGAATTTCGTCTTAAGAGTCTGGAGAATATTCTATATGCAAGGTTCCCCGCAAAACTATTCAGAACAAAGCTTTTGGGATAAAATACCAACCTTGGCAACTCAAGTAGGGAAAGAAGCAGTTGAAAAGATCCTACTTCTTTTCTATGCAGCCCAACGACCCGAAACTCCACTGTGGGCAAAAACCGTAATTTACGGAGCCTTGGCTTATCTTATTTTGCCAGCAGACGTAATTCCTGACATTATTCCTGTAACAGGTTATGTAGATGATTTGGGGACAGTTACAGCAGCTTTGAGTACGATCGCTTTGTATATTAACTCCGAGGTTAAAGCAGCAGCGAAACAGAAAGTGACCGAATGGTTTGGTGATTCAGGGGAAGGACAAGGTTCTTAGGTGCAACGCGCTGACTCAAGTTGACAATATCATCCAAAAAAAACTACACTAGCAAAGTTAGCTGGAAAAGCGGGTAAGCTAGAAAGAAGAAAATATTGAGGTTGCTGAACATAAATGGCGCGCTCCCGACCGCAACCAGAAGCAGATCGAGAAGAAGTTCTAGAGTGTGTGCAGCACAATTGTGTCCA
>JAESFL010001045.1_pt1 | contig 11838 bp, 13 predicted proteins | sample 9269401 | NCBI WGS metagenome assembly JAESFL01 (sample SAMN14506025, study PRJNA617098) | algae metagenome | isolation source: Gloeocapsa sp. UFS-A4-WI-NPMV-4B04 and co-occurring heterotrophs from desert... | place: USA: Utah | collected 2006-10-01 | reverse complement strand
CTCGATCGAAAGCCCGGCGCAGGATCGCCCGGCCCGTCTCGAACACGTCGGCACCGCCGAAGTTCTGCCAGAGCCCGACCGAGATGACGGGAAGCTGCAGACCGCTGCGGCCGGAACGCCGGTAAGGCATGGCCTCATAGCGGTCGTTCTGCGCGAGGTACTGCATTCTTCACTCCTTCATTAGATCTGAAGTTGTTGGAGACTTACAGACGGCACGCCGCTTCCGGCGATGCATGCTGTTCAAACGTCGAGGCACCGACTGGTTCGGTGTTATAGCACGTTGCGTTGGCAAGATGCTGGCGGGCTTCATGCCCCGGCAAAGCGCTGCACGTGACAGGAAGGCTTCGTTCCCACTGAGGTCGCCCGACGGCGCACTGCTAGCAGGTTGGCCCTTGTCCCTCGTTCGGCGCGAAAGCGGATCACCCCGTAGAGATAGCAGATGGCAAGGATTCTGTTTCGCACCATTCACGATCTGGCGCTTATGCTTGACCGGGAACTTTCGGGCCGGAAGGCGAGCCCGTCAGCTGGGGTGATCGACAGCCAGAGCGTGAAAGCGCCAGCCGCTCTGGGCGGGGGCGGCTATGATGCGGCCAAGTAGGTGAAGGGGAGAAAGCGCCACGTCGTGATGAACACGGACGGGCGGCTTCTGATGGTCAATCTCACGCCCGCCGACCTGCAGGATGCCGAGGGGGCTGAGGAGACCATCAGGGCGACCCCCAAGCGCTGGCGGTGGCTCAGGCACCTGCTTGCGGGCGGAGCCTATGATCGGGGCAAGCTGATGAGCGCGGCAGTGTATCGGAATTTCGTGATCGAGGTGGTGCGCAAGATGGAACGCAGGAGGGTTTCCAGGTCCTGCCACGCCCGTGGGTGGTCGAGAGGAGCTTTGGCTGAATGATTCGCTGGTGCAGGTTGATGTGCGATTATGAGCGGCGCTTTGGTGTCTCGGAGGCTATAATCTTCGTCAGCATGGGGAGCCTGCTCCTGCGGCGCATCGCTCACCCATAGCTGTTCTCAAACAGGTTTTTAGCGCCCGCAAGATCATCATATCGGAGGGCAGCTTCTGCGAGATTGGTGAGCCTGGCTCGTTGATCCACGATCCAACAAGGAAACAGGAAGTCGGACGTTCCAGTCCTCTGGCTGAATTCGGCCTTGTATAAGCTTAAGAAGAACGCGTGCTCCATTCTGGCCAAGAGCATGAAGTGGCTGCTGAAACGTTGTGAGCGCAGGCTCGCAATAACTCGAAAACTCGATACCATCAAAACCAATAACTGAAACGTCATCAGGTACTCTAAGACCCGCGGCTTGCACCGTTTTTACAAAGCCAATAGCACTCGTGTCACAGCCCGCAAGCACTCCTGTTGGACGGCGCTTCATCGATAGGAAGGCTCGGGCGGCGACCACGCCGCCAGAGAATGTAGACTGATGTTCCCATCGAACCAAGTCACAATCAGGTAGACCAGATTGGATCAGACCCTCCCAAAATCCAGCAAAACGCTCTGCGTCACTAACAGTATCTGGCTGCCCCGATATGTATCCGAACTCGCGATGGCCGAGTTGGGTTAAATATTCTGCCGCTTGTCGCCCTGCCTCTTGATCGCGAACCACAACTTGCGGGATCTTTAGGCCAGGTATGGCAGCGAACAAGGCTGCCATGGGGACACCGGCCTTGCCTAACGAGCGCTTTCCGCGACTGGGAACGCGGCCTCCTAGAAGAAGCACTCCATCAAACTGACGTGACAGAACTAAATCGACATAACGCTCTTCGCGCTCGTCACAATCATCAAGATTTCCGATGATAGAGCCGTATCCTGAACAAGTTAGCTCCTCATCGACACCCCGTAGAACCTCGGCAAAGACAGGATTATTAAGATTAGGAACTACGGCGAGCACCATCATTGTGCGTTGAGTTCGCAAATTCTGCGCCACTCGGTTTGGAACATAGCCCGTTCGTCGCACTGCTTGCATGACGAGAGCTTGCGTCAGAGGTGTAGCTTGATTTGGACTTGTGAGTACCCGGCTCACTGTTGCGGTTGAGACGCCCGCTAGCCGAGCGACGTCGACGATACGCACATCCTTCTGGCCACGCCGACTATTGCGGCTCATACTTGCGACCCCTTTTCTACGAGGGATGTATAACTGCTGCAGGTGTTTGGACAAGACCAGTGGCACGCTGCAGCCAAACATCCATGAAGAATGTGCATTTGCCATGGCCGCGCGTTAAACGGCACTACAGTCAATCTGAATTTTAAGATTGCGCAGCGGGGGTTAAACCGGCTGGGTCGAGGCGCAGGCACCGAGTTCATTGCCAAAATAGCGCCCCGCATTGAACTACTCTGCTGCCTGACTTTGCCATAGATCATGCCGTGCCTGCTAGTGCTCGAGCTACGCCGGAAAAGGGTGCCTTAGGGGTAACAAAAAACTACACCGCTAGGCCCTTGAATAATCCCCTACGTGCGCTCATTCCACAGCTGGAAGTGTTTATTGGGAGCCCGAACGTACCTATCTTGAGATCTGGAGCGAATCTATATAGTGAAGTGTAATCGATTACATGGGCACGCTTAATTGCCCTGGGAGGAAGCTATGCGCCAAAAAGCACTCATATCGATCTATGCTCTCGCCCTCGCTTTGATCCCGGTCTCAGGGGCGCAGGCTCAGCAGATGAAGGCAGAGGTCCTGCACTGGTGGACATCCGCAGGCGAGTCGGCAGCGGTAAGAGTATTCGCCGATCAGTTTACTAAGTCAGGTGGCACCTGGATCGACAACGCTATTGCGGGCGGCGTGAATGCGCGGGCAGCATCGGTTAATCGCATGGTGGGCGGCAACCCCCCGACGATGAGCCAGTTCAACACTGGTTTGCAGTTTGACGAGCTCGTGAGCAATGATCTCGTGCGTGATGTCGAGAAACAAGCACAGGCAGGCAAGTGGCGTGATCTCATGCCAAAGCCTATCGTTGACGCGACAGTGCGCAATGGAAAATTCCATGCGGTGCCGGTCAACGTCCACGGTCAGAACTGGATGTTTTACAACACGAAAGTACTGGCAGATGCCGGCGTGGAACCTCCGAGAACGTTCCCTGAACTGATCGCAGCTGGCGATAAGCTGAAGGCTAAAGGGATTATTCCTATCGCGCTCGGAGGGCAGCCGACCTGGGAGCGCAACCTATTCAATGCGGTACTTGTGGGCCACGGCGGTCCCGATCTGTTCCGCAAGGTGCTAGGCGCTCGTGATCAGAATGCAGCTCGGAGCGCGAAGTTCAAGGAGGTCGCTGAGGTCTACGGTAAGCTGCGGGCACTGGTCGACCCCGCGAGCCCTGGCCGGAACTGGAACGATGCAGCCAATCTCGTGATCATCAACAAGGCCGCCATGCACTTTAACGGTGACTGGGCCAAGGGTGAGTTCATTGCGGCTGGGCAGACAGCGGGTAAGGAGTACGGCTGCACGCTTGTTGGCGAGGGCGGCGGCAAGCTCGTGATTGGCGGTGACGTGTTCGTCTTCCCAGTCACCAAAGATAAGGCACAGCTTGCGGTTCAGGATAAGCTCATCGAGGTGCTGCTCGACCCAGCCACTCAGCTTGAGTTCAATAAGAAGAAGGGCTCGATTCCGGTGCGCCTGGATGTGGACGTCTCGTCCATGGACGCCTGCGCGCAGAAGTCCCATGCGGTGGTGAAGGACCCAGCCAACCAAGTCGAGGCTCAGGAGCTGATCTCCACGCCGAACTTCACCGGTGCTATGCAGGACGCGATCACCCAGTACTGGAACAACCCTGGCATGTCGGCGGACGTCTTCATTGGGAAGGTCATCGCTGCCATGCGCGACGCAGCCTGATTTCTCCGACTGATGCACCTGACCCGGCCGGTGTACTTGCGCTGACCGGGTCATTGTCCTCCGCCAAGAACGACGGCGTCTGTCATGACCTCCGCCTCGCTTGAGATCCCCCCTGCTGCAGCAGTTGCACCACCGCCGGGCCGCCGGCGCCCGCGAATGCGGCTCCCTGCGGCTTTCGCCCTGCTGCCGACGGCTCTCATCGTCCTCGTCGTTTATATCGGCTGCATGGTCTGGACGGTGCGGCTCTCGTTCACGAGCTCGACCCTGCTCCCGCGCTCTGATTGGATCGGCTTCACCCAATACTGGCGGCTCTTCGCCAACGACCGCTTCCTAACTTCGGCCGAGAACATCGTAATCTTCGGCGTACTGTTCATCTCGGGCTGCTTGATCCTCGGCTTCCTGCTCGCAGTGTTCATCGATCAGAACGTGCGCGGTGAGGGCATCTTCCGCACTCTCTTCCTCTACCCTTACGCCATGTCCTTCGTGGTCACGGGCGTGGCATGGCAATGGTTCCTTAACCCGGGCCTGGGCTTGCAGAAGCTCGTGCGCGACATTGGCTTTGAGAGTTTCACTTTTGATTGGCTCGTCAATCAGCAGATGGCGATCTACACTATCGTGATCGCCGGCATCTGGCACGGAGCGGGCCTCACTATGGCAATCCTGCTCGCGGGCCTGCGAGGGGTCGACGCGGACCTCTGGAAGGCCGCCAGAATCGACGGTGTTCCGACCTGGCGCTACTACGTTTCCGTGGTGCTGCCGCTGCTGCGCCCAATGGTCGTGACCGCGACCGTGCTCCTAGCCACTGGTGTCGTGAAGCTCTACGACCTTGTCGTCGCCATGACCCTCGGCGGCCCGGGCATTGCCACGGAGGTGCCGGCTAAATTCGTTATGGATCACCTCTTCGAGCGCAATAACATCGCGCTGGGCACGGCTGCCGCTACGATGATGCTCATTACGGTGATCATCCTTCTCGCTCCCTGGGTCTACGCCAAGTACGTCCGCCCGCAGGGGAGGCACGCATGACTGCCACCGAACTCCCAGCTCAAAGCTCCGCCGGAGGGGTGACGCGTGTGAGTCCCACCGAGGCACTCCGCCCAGGCAATTCGATGCAAGCAGCCACGCACGGTGCACGTGCCGAGCCGTGCGGCAAGCGCCCGCGGCGGATTACGATCGCGCGGGTCGGGCTCTATGTCTTCCTGATCTCCGCGGCTCTGTTCTTCCTGCTGCCGCTCTGGATTATGGTCGTGACCTCCCTGAAACCCATGGAGGAGATCCGGCTCGGCAACATCCTGGCCCTGCCCGGGACGCTGACCTTTGAGGCCTGGACCAAAGCATGGTCTGCCGCCTGCACCGGCCTTGAATGCAATGGCATCAGGGTGGGGTTCTGGAACTCGGTCCGGATTCTGATCCCATCGGTCATTCTCTCTATCGCCTTTGGCGCGGTCAACGGCTATGCGCTCTCATTCTGGCGTGTCCGCGGCGCCAACATGATGTTCGGCATCCTGCTACTCGGCGCCTTCATCCCTTATCAGGTGTTCCTCTATCCTCTGGTCCGGATCTTCTCCACAGCAGGCGTTTACAACTCCCTGCCCTGCATCGTGATCGTGCACGTGATCTTCGGCCTGCCCACGATGACGCTATTGTTCCGCAACTACTATGCTGGAATTCCCATCGACCTTTTCAAGGCGGCGCGCGTCGACGGCGGTGGCTTCTGGACGATATTCCTGCGCGTGATGCTGCCGATGTCGACTCCGATCCTAGTCGTCGCAACCATCCTGCAGGTCACTGGCATCTGGAACGACTTCATCTTCGGACTGACCTTTGCGGGCCGCGAAAACCTACCCATGACCGTGCAGCTCAACAACATAGTCAACTCCACGCAGGGCGAGAGGGCCTACAACATCGACATGGCCGCCACCATGCTGGCCGCTCTCGTGCCGCTCGTCGTCTACTTCGTATCCGGGCGCTGGTTCGTCCGCGGCATCGCCGCAGGCGCTGTGAAGGGGTAGTCCACGGCAGCATCCTGAATCACGGGCGGCATCGCCGCCCAGAGCATATCAGGATCCGCCACAAGCCGGTTCATCCGCGGCCACACCGCGGGCTCTGTCAAGGAGTAAGCCATGGCCGCCGTTTCCGTTCGCGACGTCGCCGTCGCCTTCGAGTCCGTACGGGTGTTCGATGGTCTCTCGCTCGACATCGAGCAGGGTGAATTTGTGGTACTACTTGGGCCCTCGGGCTGCGGGAAGTCCACGCTCCTCAACGCCATCGCGGGCCTCCTCGACGTAGCCTCGGGCCAGATCTGGATCGGGGGCAGAAACGTCACCTGGGAGGAGCCGAAAGACCGTGGCATCGCTATGGTGTTCCAGTCCTACGCGCTCTATCCGCGGATGAGCGTGCGTGAGAACATGTCATTCGGCCTCAGGATGGCGCGCACGCCCAGGGCCGAGATCGAACGGCGGGTCAACCAGGCCGCGGACCTGCTCCAGATCACCCACCTGCTCGACCGTCGCCCCGACCAGCTCTCGGGTGGCCAGCGCCAGCGCGTCGCGATCGGCCGGGCGCTCGTGCGCGACGCCGCGGTGTTCCTATTCGACGAGCCTCTCTCCAATCTCGACGCGAAGTTGCGCAACGAGCTGCGGGTCGAAATCAAGCGTCTCCATGCGCGGCTCGCCAAGGCCACCATGATCTACGTGACCCATGACCAGATCGAAGCCATGACGCTCGCCGACCGCATCGTGGTCATGAAGGAGCAGAAGATCCAGCAGATCGGCAGCCCGATCGAGATCTACCGTCGTCCCGCCAACCTGTTCGTTGCCGGCTTCATCGGCTCGCCGCAGATCAATCTCATGAAGGGGCGGGTCGAGGCCGATGCGGGTGGCAACGCGCTTGCCTTTGTGTCCGGCCAGCGTCGTCTGCCGCTGTTGGCCTACCCCTTCCAAAGCCACCCTACGCCAGGCCAAGAGGTGGTTCTCGGCGTGCGGCCGGAGCACCTGGAGCCCGGAACAGCCGGCACCTGGCCAGACTTCAAGGTCGATATCGTCGAGCCCATGGGCGCAGACACGGTGATCTGGTGCAGCGACGGAGGCGAGCCGATCCAGGTGCGGACGTCCGGAACCCGGAAAGTCGCCCCCGGCGAGCGCCTCGCGCTCAGCCTCGACCCTGCCCAGGTCTCCCTTTTCGCAGCTGGATCCGGCGACCGGCTCTGATCCAGACACAATATCTATTTGTCGCCGGTCGCGCTGAAGCCGGTCCCTTCGTCCTGCATCACGGAGTTTCTCTATGAGCGTCACCGACATCCTTTCGATCCAGCTCTACACGCTCCGGTCCCTCGAGGATCTCGACCACATCCTCGATGTGGTCGCGGATGTGGGGTATCAGTACGTGGAGACCATCGGCTCCCATCTTGATAAGGCCGCCGAGGTGCGTGCTAAGCTCGACGCTCGGGGGCTGAAGACTTCGTCGAGTCATGTCAGCATGGCGGCCTTGCGCGAGCGGCCGGAGGCCGTAATAGACGCTTGCCGCACTCTTGGCTTCACCGACCTCTATATGCCGGCTGTGCCACCGGATGAGCGGGACATGGATGCGATGGGCTGGCGCTCGCTCGGACAGGAGCTCGGCCGGCTGGCGGAGCGCTTCCAGAAGGAGGGCATCCGCCTCGGCTATCACAACCATCATTGGGAGCTGAAGCCGAAAGAGGGTGATAAAACAGCCCTCGAGCTGATCTTTGAAGCCGCTTCTGGCTCGCCCCTTGCCTGGCAGGTGGACGTTGCCTGGCTTGTTCGCGGCGGCGCCGACCCGAAAGCCTGGATGACTCGCCATCGCGGCCTGATCACTGCAGCGCACGTGAAGGACATCGCACCGGAGGGCCAGAACCAAGACCAGGACGGCTGGGCAGACGTCGGTGCCGGCGTGCTGGACTGGCGTGATCTCTGGCACGCGAGCCGCGAGGCAGGCGCCCGTTGGATGGTGGTTGAGCACGACAAGCCTACTGATCCTGCGCAGACCGCCCGCACGAGCTTCAATTTTCTCAAGACCATCCCGGCGTGACGCATCCCGCCACAGGAGCGCGGCACGGTCGCCTTTCGCGTCCCGCAAACGATCCTACTCCTCATGGGGCGCAACTCGGTTCGCGCCGCATTCTAGCGACTCATCCGATCCAAAAAGGTTCTAAGTCATGACTTCTCTCAATGTCGGCATCATCGGCTGCGGCAATATCTCAACTATCTACCTCCAGAACATCTCGGCCTACCGGGGGCTCAGCCTCAAGGCCTGCGCCGACGTGAGACTAGAGGCCGCGCAGGCCCAGGCCACACGCTTCAATGCGGAGGCCATGTCAGTCAACGACCTTCTCGGCCGCAACGACATCGACCTGGTCGTCAATCTCACAGTTCCAGACGCCCATTTCGGAGTCTCAGTCGCAGCCCTGCGCGCCGGCAAGCATGTATTCTCCGAAAAGCCCCTCGCGGTAGATTTCGAGCAGGGCCGCGTGCTCGTCGACGAAGCGGAGGCGCGTGGATTGCTGCTCGGCTGCGCGCCCGATACGTTCCTGGGCGCCGGTGGTCGGCTCGCTCGCAGGCTCATCGATGAAGGCAAGGTCGGGCGCATCCTGTCGGGAACCGCGTTCCTGATGTCCCACGGCATGGAACACTGGCACCCGGATCCAGAATTCTTCTTCAAGCCGGGTGGTGGCCCAATTCTCGACATGGCGCCTTATTACCTTGGCGCGCTCGTCAACCTCGTCGGGCCGGTGAAACGCGTCGTCTCTATGGCGAGCGTTGGCTTCCCGGATCGCGTCATCACTGCGGCCCATTCTCCGCGCCACGGTGACAGGATCACCGTCGAGACACCGACCCACGTGCAGGCCCTTCTCGAATTCGCGTCTGGCGCGCAGGTCACGTTCTGTATGAGTTGGGATGTCTGGAAGCATGGGCACCCGGCCATCGAACTCTACGGCACTGAAGGCTCGTTGCGGGTTCCGGATCCGAACTTCTTCGGCGGTGATGTGGAGATCACCGAACGGGGCGGTGATTGGAAGTCGCTCGATACTAGTGCCTTGCCGCTCGGTGCTCCGAACTGGCGCTCGCCGAACTGGGCGCCCGAAGCGCCCTCCCGAGCCAACTATCGGGCGCTTGGGCTCGCCGACCTCGCGAGCGCAGCGCTCAATGGCACCCCGCACCGGTCTACCGGCCGGCTCGCGCTCCACGTCCTTGAGGTGATGCATAGCATCTTGGAAGGCGCCGCGACCGGGCAGCCGATGGCGATCACGACACAACTCGAGCGTCCGGCGGTGTTCCAGGACGAGGACGCGGCTGTGCTCTGGCAGGGGCCGCCCCAGACGGCAGCCTCAGCGGCTTAGCATCTCGATATCTGCGTCTCGCATTCCGTCGCGTGAGCAGTGACCATCTTCACACATCGGCGGCCAGTGATCTGACTGGCTCGCTTTGGACAGGGTTAACCGAGAGAGTTGACCCGAACCCAAGGAGCCCGAGATGGCGAGACGGAAGAACTGGAGCGTTGAGCAAAATGTTGCAAGACTGCGGCAGATGGAGGTCCAGATAGTACAGGGCAAGAGGCTGGCGCTCGCTTTATGCCAAATCCCGACGATCAGAATTCGTGAGCCCAATGGTGCAGTCCGATGGATCAGAACGACCCACTTTGAACAGGCCCTTAGGAATCAGGCTCCTAGGGACTGGGTACTAGAGCTTCCGCAAGCGGTGCAGATGAAAATGGTCACGGTGCATCTTTGAGACAGGTCAGCAAGTCCTAGGCGCAATGCCTGAGTTGCTCCACCGCTCCCCTCCCTGTGCTTAGCTACATCCGTGGCGCAAGCGTGCATCAGCTAGAGCGGACGGAGGTAGCGCCCGTAAACCCAACTCGCGCGAAACCGTCCGCTGCCGGTGGGGTCGAGCCAGACCTCGCACCAGGTGTTCCAAACGGCTTGCCGCTGGCGCCATTCAGGCTGACCTGCGACCCTGTTCAGATGTAAGTTCTGGCACCGGCCGGTGAGGCTCAATGGTGTCCTGTTCGAATGTCCCACCAGCGTCCGAGATTGGAAACTCGGATAGGCGCGGACACTCAGGAGATCGCCTGAAGGTACATCGGTCACCTGCCAGCCGAAGAAGATTGATGCCATAGTTGGTGCGGACGTGACAGTGAGCGCCCACACTAGGATCCACCGGGTCAGCTCCTTTATCGGCCGAGACATCGCTGGGCTGCTTGGCACCGCGAGGACCGGACCCTCGCGCCAGATTCTACCGGCGCGGCTCGATCCAGTCACGCTCAAGACTGCCTGCTGGACCGAACTTGACGAGCAGTTCCTCGCAGGCAGCGGCCTTGCTTGGCTGAACTGGCTGGTGCTTGAGGGGCTCCTTGAGAATGGCCGCTAGGTTCAGGCGACCAGGATCGATTGCCTCCTCGGCCTTCCAACTCAGCACATAGTCGCCGCATCTGTCCGACAGATACTCGGCTTGGGCATAATGATGCAGGATCTGCAACGAGCGAGCCGCTGATCCACCTTCGGGTTGGCTGAGTGCCGTACTCGCAATCAGGAGCACTGGGACGCAGGCCCATGCCTTTTGTTGCACCTCGACCCTCCCGCAGCCGCGTGCCAGTGGCCTCAGGTGACGGTGATGCCCTCTGGAGATGGCGGGTATTCAGACTGCCAAGAGATCAGGATGTCCAGCGGAATGCCGGCCCAGAGACACACAGCCTGCTGGACTCCACGGCCGCTGAGCCATTTCCCTTCATCTCGCAACTCCCAAAGCAGCCACGTCGGCAAAGCCTGCGGGACAGCCCAGGCGCCGAACGCAACCAAAGCTATCGTAGCGGTAATGCCGCGCCACACGTTGGCTTCACCCTCTTCGTGGCCCTTCTTCTACGTCAGCAAGCCGCCTCTTGGGGCGTTGACCCCGCAACACCAGCGAAAACCGGGGCGACAACGCCCCAGGCGAACAGGTGAACGGTCGTGCTGGCGATGAGAAGGCGGCGGTGTGCTGGCGTCATAGCATCATGCCTTTAAGATAAACTACACTTGGAACGGCCGCGCGCCTGGACCAGCCATGAACGCCAGCTCATTCAAAGAAGGTTGCCAGCTCGTGTGTCTCACGGGCGAACTTGCCATCTAATCGTGCCCAACCAGAGTTGTGGGCTGGTCTCCTGTGTACGGGACCAACCCAGCATGGTCGCGTTCCTCAGCGCCCGTGGATTGCACGGAACTTCACCTCAGCAAGTCCCGTGTATTCACTGTCACCCCAGTTTGAGGTGATCACGAACTTAACGAACCTTGCAGCGGCTTCGATCGGAACAGTCTGCTCGCCGGACAAACCGCTCTCGCGAGCAGCCTCCAGCCTCGCGAGTTTGAGGAGGCGATAGTCCGACCCGTCCCGAGACGACAGGATGCTCATTCCTCTCACACCGCGGGTTGGTACAAAGCTATACTGCCACACCTCAACAGACATGAGGCTGTAGATGCGACCGAGATCAAATGTGACGGTCCCAACCGCTCCATCCTGATCATTGAGCCACATACCCGTGTAGAGGTTATCGTGGCGACCAGCACTCAGGCCGGAATTGTTGATCAGATTAGCTTCGCGATAGGTGAAGAAGGTCGAGGACGCCTCCACCCGAACAGGCGTTATCACCTCGGAATCGGTCTGCGACCCCACGATCGTGGGCACGAATGCGAACGCGACTGTTAGAAGGGGTCTCCAACACATCGGGTTACCTCTGTATGCTGGTCGCTCAGCATGCCGTTACGCCCCTGCCCGAGCAAGATCACGTTGCCGGCGGGCAGAAGTTCGAGATGCAGAGCTCCTGCTGGACGACCCGGATTGATGAGCTCCCAGTGGTGGGAAGCCGGCGGACCTTCGGACAGGCCTACGTTCACGGAGGGTTTTAGGTCAGCATAGATATGAGCTCACTGATTTTGTCGTTTCCAGCGAAGCTGGCGAAGAGAGCGACGCTGACATCCACCATGCGCTTGGCCTTCGAGACTACAATCGAGCGCCGCCGGAA
>JAESFL010001044.1_pt1 | contig 11859 bp, 15 predicted proteins | sample 9269401 | NCBI WGS metagenome assembly JAESFL01 (sample SAMN14506025, study PRJNA617098) | algae metagenome | isolation source: Gloeocapsa sp. UFS-A4-WI-NPMV-4B04 and co-occurring heterotrophs from desert... | place: USA: Utah | collected 2006-10-01 | reverse complement strand
TAGAGGCTTTTAGAACGGCGATGTCTTATCGATTTTTCGATTGGTTGACCCTGCATCGTGACCTGTTTGCTACTTATAAAGCCAGTTTGGGTTACATTTGGGCTTAATTTTTGTCTAAGTCCCAATATCTCGTTTAACAGCAACATGGTGAATAATTTTACCTGCTGAATTACACACAGGAGAAATGGTTGCTTCTTGATAGTACAAAGAGCCATCCTTGCGCTTCCCGATATAAGTACCACTCCAAATTTTGCCACTTGAAATAGTGTTTGACATCTGTTGATAAAATGCCGCGTCATGCTTGCCGCTACGTAGCAAAGATGCAGAAGTCTTACCGACAACTTCAGCGCGTGTATATCCTGTAGTCTTTTCAAAGGCAGGGTTGACGTATTCAAATTTTGCCTCGGTATCAGTAATTTCAATTGCGTCTGCTGCATACTCTATAGCGGTAGCCAATAATAAGTTTGTTTCCTCCACCCGTTTGCGTTGCGTAGCTTGCCGATAGGCATCGCTAATATCTTGCGCCACACAAACTATTCCCTGCATTTCGCCACTATCATTACGCATAACTGAAGCTGACAAAGATACAGGTATTTTTCTACTATCTTTTGTTAAGTAGATTCTTTCAATGTTGGTGATACTACCTTTTCCAATTAATTCATGAATCCATAGTTTTTTATCATTCTCCTCTTGACTTAATATTAATTTAATCGGTTTACCAACTAATTCTGCTTCCTGATATCCTAAAAGCGTACTGGTAGCCAGATTAACTTTTGTAATTATTGTATTTGAATTAATAACTATAAGGGTATCTGTCATTGAAGTAATAATGTTATCAATATAAAATCTAGAGATGATTGTTATATTCAAATCATCCATCATTTGATTAAACATACTCGCTAAAATACCCAATTCATCTTTAGAAGTAATGTTTAACCTTGTATCTAATTTCCCTTGTTTTATTTTGTAAACTGCTTCTGTTAAATGAGTTATAAATTTTAAAATTGAGCCTAAAATTAATGAATATACTAAAATACTAGTAATTAAAATAGCAATAGTTAAAACTAGGGTTTTTTGATTAGAAATATTTATAAGTTCTATAACTTTAGCAGGCCCAAAAAGCAATTCTTTTTCTCGCTCATATCTATACTTAGCTACCATACTAAATAGCTTTGCTTGATACTGCTTATCTATAATTTTTTCAAAATCAGTTGCTTTAACAGAGCTTTCTTGAAGCAAAGCTAGAAATTTATAAATATAATTTTTATAGTTAACAAATTCTAATTAAATTTTATTAAGTTCTACTAATTTTTCAGACAATTCTTTTAGAGCTTCTGGATCTCCTATATTATTAAATTTCTGAATGTCAAACTCGGTAGCTTCTCTATTAAGCTGTAATTGACGTTCAAAATTAGCTAGACTACCTTTGATTTTAGTTTCAGCTTTTTTATATTCGGTTTGATTTATTTTTGGCAAACCATTAATATTTTTTAAAGCTATTTCATAATTTTTTAACTCTAGTAACTTATGAATACCAATTTGAGTTTCTTGCAAAACAAGAGAAATATCTGTAGCTCTTTTAACTTCTTTCTTAATAGTTTCGCTAACAAGTGAAGCATTCTGTTTAATATCAGAGTGCATCATTTTTGAAATATATCCTATAAATCCTATCAATAAAGAAGTTCCGAGCAAGCCTGAAATTACTTTCTGACGTATTTTCATTGTTTATATTTAGGCTTTTTTCAAACTTGCTTATTTTAATAAGCAGGAATTGAAGTAAGAGTTTATTCTTAATCTTTGCCCAAATATCTAAAATTAACAATAGCAATTTTATGGAAAGATATATATAAGGAAGTGTGAAAATGTAAGTTTTTGTATGAAGCCAAAATTATAAATTAAAATTTCTAAGGGATTATACTGATAACTTTAAATTAATTTGTTATTAGCAACGCAGTTTCTCAGTAAATTCTCGGTTAAAATTTGTTTATAATCTAATTTATATAGCTATGAATTACCTTTATAACAAATCAGTTTCTCAGTAAATTCTCGGTTAAAATTTGTTTACAATCCACTTTACTCAGTGAACTTATGTATTTTCTGGTTCAATATTCCATACTTGTAGGAGCAATTGAGCGATCGCCCCTACTTATAGCAGTTAGATAAACTAGCTGCATAATAGCTAAAATCTTAAACCAACACCGCCTTGGACTGAGACAGCGTTACCACTACCATTGCGGTAGGCATCAAAGGCAATAATAGCGTTGCCAAAAATAACGGTGTTACTGTTAGGAATAGCAAAGTCTATTCCTGGTTGGAGAGCAAAGCTAGTTTGATTTCCCACTGGTGAAGGAGTATCGCCACCACCCGCAAAAACAACCCCAGCGCCTAAATAAGCATCTGTTTGCCAGTTAAGCGGCAAATCGTAGGAAACAGTTGGTACAACGGCTGTATTTGCACCAATGAAAGCCTGAGTACGCAGAGAAACAGGTACTTCTAGCAGTTTATAGCGCACAGCAACCACACCAGCCAGTTGACGACCCTCTCCGGCTGAATTCTCGGTAAGGCTTAAAGAGGGACCAACACCGACATAGCTTCCGTAGGCGGCTTGAGCCGATGCTGAGTTAGAGTTTGAGGCAATATATGAAAGCGCTAGCGCCATGCTTAACGCAGTCATCTTACCTACTCTTGAAACCAAATACTTGAGACGCTGCACTTAGAAACTCCTTACTATTGTTACATCAACACCCCAGCAGTTAGGGACAGCGAGGATGACGACCGCCTTGAGTACAAATGTAAGCAAGTTGTCCTGCATCTAAGTTTTTAGCTTTACTAAAATCGACACCTTCCACCAAAGCAGAGCGCGCGTCGTTTGGAGAAGTTTGAATAAATGAATCAGCTGCTGTTTGTTTTGAGATAACGAAAATTGCTCCTTGTAAATCCGCTCCTGCTAAATTTGCCCCCCGCAAATCTGCTTGTGTGAGATCGGCGTTACGTAAGTTGACGTTTTCCATCTTGGTATTGCCTAAATTAGCGCCAGCAAGACGCGCAGCGCTGAAGTCAGCATTAGCTAAATTGGCGCGACTTAAATCTGCTGACGATAAATCTGCTCCTTGCCAATCAGATTGAGTCAAATTAGCAAACTGCAACTGCGTTCCTAAGGCGCTAACTCGACCTAATCGAGCGGCGGAGAGATTAGCATGGTTAAAAATCGCTTCTCCTAAATCTGCACCAGTGAGGCTAGCATTTGCTAGGACTGCATCACGCAGATTAGCTCCAACTAAGTGAGCGCTACTCAAGTTAGCATTACTCAGATGAGTACCAGAGAGATTGGCATGATTAAGGATAGAACGGCTTAAGTTTACCCTGTTCATCATGACGCGACTAAGGTTAGCGTCGGTGAGGTTTGCGTCTTTAATTTGGGCATCACTTAAGTCGGCAATTACATCATCGAAAGTATCCCAACGGCGATCTTCACCTACAGAACGCCAGGAACTACCGCGCAAACTTGCTTGATTAAGATTTGCCGCATTTAACTTAATTCCTGATAAATCAATTTGGTCGAGAACCAGAGTAAAGGGAATAAAAGCCGTAACTTGCCCTAAATTTGTCCGGCTAAGATCAACAGTGTGGAGGTTGCCGCTATAAAGTACAAGAATTTTGGCGATCGCTTGTTGAGTTTTCTGTAATTGCTGAGTACCAAATTCCTGCTCTTGAAGTGTGCCATTGTAGCGTAGCTCCAACTTATTAGACACTGATTGATTTAAGCGTTGCAAGTACGGCAAAGCTCTAGGTCCAGCACTTGCCAAAGATTGCTCAATAGTATCAACTAAAGTAGGATCTGTTTCCTCACTCAGCAGATTTACCAGCCATTGCAGCGCTTGTGGATCGTCCAGTGTACCCAAAGCCAGAATTGCTTTTTGACGTTCCTCCAACGTAGCGGGATTGGCGTTTAGTTGTTTTACCAATACGCGCAACTGCTCGTTTTTGTACTGCTCTTTCTGCCGTTGGGTTGCCTGATTTTGAATATATACTTGAGTACCTACCAATGTTCCCAAGACGGCAGCACTGCTCAACAGTGCGACTATTAGCACAGTAAAACTAGGATATTGCCGCATCCAGATCCACAAGCTGCGCTGTCGCCTTTTAGCTGCCCCTGGTACATTAGTAAATGTCAGCACATTTGTATCTACCTTTTTTGACTGGGCAGATTCGCGTTGGATAAGCTGACTAGCTGGGCTTAAACGTCCTGAAAACGGGATAAATGTGCGCCGTGCATCTACAACATAAGTCCCTGCCAGACGATCATGTAGACACCGACGCTGGCGATGAAATCGAGCGCTCATACCTTCTGCTAACACTAGCAAACAAGACAATCCTACTAAACCGGCCAAAGAGGGAAAGATAGCGCTGTAACGCCACATTAGATAGGCGATCGCGAGTGGTAAGCCCCAACTACCAACTCCTTCTCGAACTAAAATTCGAGTCATTCCTGGAGGTGAACCAGCCGCCGTCACAACTCGCACACCAAACCACCGCTTAGGCAGAGTGCTACCTGTTTTAGCAAGTAAATACAATTGCCAACTGCTCAACGCTAAAGGCATACCCAAGGCAGCATACCAAAATAAATTAGTCAGTGGTGCAACATTACGGTTGTTATCTATAGGCAGAGCGAACGTTTTAGCGATCGCATCTTCTGTAACTACCAAAACAGGATTTAGGGGTACTTGTTCGGTAGTTAGATTCACTTTTGCATACATCCCAATCCCAAAGGGAATTAACCCACTCGTCACAATCAGCCCCACCTCAACTGCCCAAGCCGCAAAGCGCCGAGTAACCATTGGTAGCGGCTTTGAGCGTTCTTGCCCTGAGCGGCGATCGCGATTAACATTCCTCACACTTGGATTCGCCATCACACAATTCCCTTTGACGTTTTTTCACGCCCAAAGCTTTGGGCGCAAAATGAATTATTGTTTATTTTCCGACCTACGGCGTACAAAAAACTGATACCCAAAGTACAGTAATACTGCTAAAACTGCCAGACTAATTACAGCAGATACAAGCTTTAATAATGCTCGGATTATGGCAAGACCAACTATAGCTGCAACGCCAACAACAATTAGCTTTCCAAAACCAGGTAAACTATTGAACCAGTTGCTCAATTTGTTAAATTGCACCTGAACTGGCTGAAAATTATCTGGCTGTGGCTGTGATGGTTTTTGGGGCTGAGAAACAATCGGCGGTTGAGGCGGCGGTGTTAGATCCGCTTCTAGTTGCTGGAGGCGACGCTCCAAGTCTTGATCTGGTTGAGGATTCATCGGTATTTAGTCCCAGAACGATATTAATCAAAAGACCATCCAACGTCAAACTTTAACGTTGTTAGCGCGATTTTAGCGAATATAAATCTTTTAAAGATGTATCAAAGTAAAAATTACATAAAAATAATCTTAAAAGTACAATAAAATCTGCTATTAGCGCTCCTTAAATATAATTAATTATTTTTCTTTGCCTTGATAGTTAACGATAAATTAAGGAATGACACAAAAAAATAGGGACAAGAGCTAACTTTCCTTTTATCTTATTCTGTCTTGATCAGGAACTAAGGCGGTTCGCGATCGTCTATAAAAGTATTAGTTCTTATATTAAAAACGCTCTCGAAGCAGTTAAAATAAATTATATGAAGCGTACAGATTGGCTGGTTATTCCCATAGCCTTAGCCTTCAATTTGGCTTTTACAGGGCTAACTTTAGCTGAAGCACCAGTAGTGCAAATTAATCCTCAATTTCAGCCAGATCCACTGGTTGTGCGTGGTACATCTGGGGGAGCAAAAGGTAGTGACTGTGGTAATATCGCTGCTGAACCTAATCAAGTTATTCAGGTATCAGAATCGCTGCCTTACTTGCGCTTGAGCGTTGAAAGCGCTGGTCAACCAACTCTTTTGATTAATGGGCCGAGTGGTCGCTTTTGTGTATTAGCGGATCGTTTTTCTGGAGGGAAACCGGAATTTTCTGGCTTTTGGCAAGCTGGTAAGTATTCACTTTACGTAGGCGATCGCGCTCAAGGTCAGCATCCTTATACGCTCTCTATTTCTCAAAAGAATAATTCAACGCCATAGTCAGCGAGCGTTGGTGCTAAAAGCTTTAGTCCTCGACTGGCTGGGTCGATACTTCGACTGCTTGGACATCAATTGTACCAGGAGGTGTCAAACGGTTAAACCGACCTCCATCTACCTTGAGAAGTTCGCCACAACTCGGACACTGTAGCTGAGTTCGATTTAAGCCAGCGAATTCATAACGACAGATAGGACAACTGTTTTGAACTAGGTTTCGTTGCAGCCACCACTGAAATCCAACAAATGCTAATACTGGTGCAAGCAATAGCAATCCAATTAAAATTAGAAACGAGTTAACCAGCCACCCTAAACCTACAGAGCCGAGTAACCAAATAATTACTAAAGTAGTAACCCAACGACTGAGGCTAGAAAAATTTAATTGCAAGGATTTAAAGCTCATTTTTTGGTTGTTTCCTGCTCTACTTCTAGGATAGCTATTAGTTCACTCTTCTTGATTGTGATCATAACCAAGTAGGCGAGAGCCGGGGAATATCCTTTCACCCCATTACCCTATCTGCACCTATTTTGTACTTAATAATTAGTAGACAGTTTCTCCCATTTGGATCGCGTTCATAGATAACTTGATCTGCTAAACGCCTTAAAAGAAACCAGCCATAACCACCTTCTTGCAGCGTACCTGGTTTCGGCTCTTCTAAGGCATCAGGATTAAAAGGCTTCCCCTGATCCCATATGCGGATTTCTAGCCTTTCAACAGATAAAGCTAGGTCAATATCAATAGCGGTTTCTGGGGGTAAGAAATGATGTGCGTGACGAACAGCATTGGTAAATCCTTCTGCTAGGGCTAAGTTGAGGCGGTAAAGTTGGCTTTCTGACCAGGAAAGTTGAGCTAAATGCCGAAGACAAAATTCTTTAAACCATTTTTGCACATCGTTTAAAAACTTCAGCTCGCTATGCACTGTTATGTGGTCTTGCTCTAACATGGCCTAGCTTGATCGTAATTTGATATTAACTAAGTAAGAAATAAGTAATTAGCTGTCAGATGCTGGTCTGAATTACTAAATGAACTGATAAATTTTATGTACTTTAATAGCAAATTTTTACTAAAATGACGCCTGATAAAGTTTTTTATCAGCACATCAGCACTAAATAAAGAACTCACAGGCGTCAAAGCGGTGTTTTGACAGAAAATTTAGAAAAGACCTAAAGTCAAGGATTTATCTATTGGGAATGTAGCACCAATGCCTAGCCAAATAGTGACTAATGTCCCAATCATAAATAGTGTAGTCGCGACTGGCCGCCGAAATGGATTTTGGAACTTGTTGACGTTCTCAATAAATGGAATAGTTAATAGTCCCAAGGGTACAGCCGCCATTGCTATCACCCCTAAAAGTTTACTTGGAACTGTCCGCAGAATCTGGAAAACGGGATATAAATACCACTCTGGCAGAATTTCCAACGGTGTTGCAAAAGGATTTGCTGGTTCCCCACTCATGGCGGGATCTAACACTGACAGAGCGACAATACACGCCCCTGTTCCCAAGATCACAACAGGAAAGATGTACAGTAGATCATTAGGCCAAGCTGGTTCGCCATAGTAGTTATGACCCATGCCCTTAGCAAGTTTCTCGCGTAAGATTGGGTCGCTTAGATTCGGTTTTTTCTGGGTTCCCATCGTTAACAGTGTTCTCCTTTGTAGGGTCAGTTTAGACAGTTGTTAAAGCTATCAGCTATTAGCTTTTAGCTTAAAATCTAAGTTTAAATTTTTTGCTGTTAGTTATCAGTTTAAAACAAATAACTCATTTAAGAGCTAACTGCTAACTCCTGACCGCTAACAGCTACGATTTGGCAGTAGGGGTAATTCATGAATTACCCCTACTGAAAATTACAATGGACCAGAAATGCCTTGCTTGCGAATCATTAAGAAATGTAGCAGCATGAAGACGGCAATTAGCCAAGGCAGAACAAAGGTATGGGCGCTGTAGTAACGAGTTAGTGTCGCTTGACCTACGCTTGAACCACCGCGCAACAGATCAGAAATTGTGGTTCCGACTACGGGGATTGCTTCTGGAACACCGCTAACAATTTTTACGGCCCAGTAGCCAACTTGATCCCAAGGTAGGGAGTAACCAGTCACACCAAATGAAACAGTAATGACCGCAAGAATTACACCCGTTACCCAGGTTAATTCACGGGGCTTTTTAAAGCCCCCTGTTAGGTAAACTCGGAAGGTATGTAATATCATGATCAGCACCATCATACTGGCAGACCAGCGATGGACAGAGCGGATCAGCCAACCGAAGTTCACCTCGGTCATTAATGCTTGAACGGAAGTATAAGCTTCAGTTACCGTCGGTCTATAGTAGAACGTCATCGCAAATCCAGTGGCAAACTGGATTAAAAAGCAAACTAGGGCCATTCCGCCGAAGCAGTAGAAAATATTGACATGGGGAGGGACGTACTTGCTAGTAACGTCCTCAGCGAGCGCCTCAATTTCTAGGCGTTCTTGAAACCAGTCATATACTTTTGAGTCTGTTACCTGCTTAGAAAACATGAAGCAAGAGTTCCTAAAACATTAATTACGGTTATGGAAACTCCCAATTTCCCAAAAGGAAAGGGAGGATTTTCAAAGTGCCAATTGCTGGAAATCCAGTTGGTTATGATTTTGTTGTAGTTGGTTCAGCCGACACAAAGCAGCTAAACGTTTCTATTTACCGTTAGCAGTTGAGTTTTTCTGCATTCGTTATATAAAAAAAGTAACATAATCGAGAGGGTGATTTCATTAACAGCGTACATAGAAAGCTTAAATAAGCTCTTGAGTGTGCCGCGTTAGGATAAGTATGATGTACAAAAGAATTTTTCGGGCTGGAATTTTACTTTTACTACCAATTGCTCTAGCGTTTGGCTGTTGGACACCATCGGCTGCTGCTTTGACGGACGAACAGAAGCTGGTATCAGAAGCTTGGCGAATTGTAAATCGTGCTTACTTAGACGACACATTTAATCATCAAAATTGGGCAGCAATTCGGCAGAAAACCCTTAAACAGCCGCTTAAAAACCGTGAGGAGACACATAAGGCAATTCAGGAAATGATTGCTAGCCTTGATGATCCTTTTACTCGGTTCATGAAACCGGAGCAGTACCGCAGTTTACAAGTAAATACTTCTGGTGAGTTAACTGGAGTGGGATTGCAAATCGCTTTGAATGCAAAGACGGGTAAACTCGAAGTGGTAGCCCCAATTGCAGGTTCTCCAGCCGAAAAAGCAGGAATTCGCCCACACGATCGCATTTTGCAAATTGATGGCGTTTCCATAGTAGAAATTACCCTTGATGAAGCGGCGGCGCGAATGCGCGGTGCGATTGGTAGTCGTGTTTCTCTGATGTTGGAGCGCGATGGGGAGGATAGTACTGAAGTTCAATTAGTGCGCGATCGCATTGCCGTTAACCCAGTAACCGCAGAACTACGCGGAAACCAGGAATTACCAGTTGGATATATTCGCCTGACTCAATTCAACGCTAATGCAGTAGCAGAATTAGCTCATGCGATCGCCAATTTGGAAAAACAGGGAGCCGATGCCTATATTCTCGATCTACGGAATAATCCTGGTGGTTTATTGCAAGCAGGAATTGAAATTGCGCGTTTGTGGTTAGATGAAGGCGCGATCGTCTATACGGTTAACCGCCAAGGTATTCAAGGTAGCTTTGAAGCCTTTGGCTCGGCGCTAACTCACGATCCGCTTGTAGTTTTAGTCAATCAAGGCAGTGCCAGTGCTAGTGAAATTTTAGCAGGAGCGCTGCAAGATAATCATCGCGCTCAACTGGTAGGCGAAAAAACCTTTGGCAAAGGCTTAATTCAGTCTTTATTTAATCTATCCGATGGTTCTGGATTGGCTGTCACCATTGCTAAGTACGAAACTCCTAACCACCACGATATTAATAAGTTGGGTATTATACCAGATCGCGTAGTTTCTTTAGAACCAATTGCCCGCGAATCTGTTGGTACAGAAGTTGATCAACAATATCAAGCTGCGGTGGAATTATTAAAAACCAATTTGGTAGTAGCAGAACATAGTTAGGAGCTAGTAGCTGAGTTTAGAAGAGTTGGCGGGTGACAAAAAGCTGGAAAACTCAACGATATTTTCAATTCCGCCCCAAAATTCCGTTGTAAAGGTTTGGAGGTGCTGCCGCGATCGCCCATTGTTTGTAATTCGTGCGATCTCAAAATTGGGCGATCGCTTCCATCGGTAAATCAATAGCAGCAATAGTCATGTCAGTTTTATCCCCAAAGCTTCAAGTTGCTGATTCATCAGTTGCGATCGCTGTTACTTTATCGGGTTCAATCGCTCGTTCTACTCTTGTTTTAGCGATTTCCAGCAGTTGCCTGCCGGATTATCCTAATAAATAAATCAATTCGTCTTTAGTCAAATCAGCGTCTCGAAGGATCTTCAAAAGTAACCCTTTTCCGATTGCCTTACGGGCATGAACGGGAATAGAAACAACTCGATTGTCTTCGTGTTTCATACGAATATGACTACCTTTTTGCCTGACTACGTAGAAGCCAATCTTTTGAAGTGCAACGATTAATTCTTCTCCTGTTATGCTTGGGAGCTTTGCCACTAGACGATCACCCTCTGCACACCAACAAATTCGGTTATTGTTTCTTCTTCTTCTAATTCTTCAAGACACATATCTATCACCTCGCGAATGTTTTGCATTAGCTCATCAATAGTTTCTCCTTGGCTATAGCAAGCTTTGAGTTGTGGAACTTCACCAATGTATATTCCATCTTCATCTCTTTCAATTACGACGTAAAACTCCTTCCCTTTCATTCTCCTGTCCTCCGTTGTATTAGATCAATTCCTAAATCTTCAAGTTGCTGGTTCATCCAGGCAATTGCCGTCGTTTCATCGGTTGCGTTGGCGGAGCCTCTCTGCAAGAGAATCGCCCATCCTACTTCTTTTTTAGCAATTTATAGCAGTTGTCTAGACATCCTCTTTTTCTTCGACTGCGAATACTACGATATTTCTTAGCAAGAGAGCGTAGATTTCGGTTGAACGTTGGCGAAGCTTCAACTTGAATTAAAGGCTGCTCAGGCATCTTCAATCCCTTCCCAAAGTTGAGCAATTGGGATATTTTGTCCAGTCATGGCTTCGTGCCAAGCTTGCCGGAAATCTGCTAAAATTTCTGCTTGAGATTTGTCGTTTAGGTCTGCTTCTTCTGGAATTAGAACAATGACTTCTACACGGCTATTTTTATCCGCTATGAGGGGACAATCTAAGGTTAGTTGCCCCTGTTCATCGAGCGTTGCCATAACTTTAAGTGATTTCATTGCTACTCCAAGATTGTTTCAATAGTAGTAGTTAGATTAATACCCAAGGCTTCAAGTTGCTGGTTCATCCAAGCTATTGCCTTCGCTTCATCAGTTTCAATCGCCAGTTCTACTCCTGTTTTAGCAATTTCTAGCAGTAGTTTAGATTCTTTCTTTAGTTCAAAACTTTCATGAATTTTTGAATTAAGTTTTTGTTGAAATTGTAAATCAAGTATAGGTATTGGTAGAGATTTTATAGAAGTCTGGGTTATAAGCGGTTGAACAGAACCACCTGAGAATCTATCCATCAATTCTCGATTAGGTTTTGTATTGAAATATAAAGTGTATACATTAGACCTAAGTACAGGACAAAAGCTTGCAAACAATGAAGGGAAAAGGGTTTCATAAGAATTACCACATTCTTGAACCATGAAACCCTATGAATCAGGTTACTTTACTTCGAGATGCTTTGCGCCCTCATCTA
>JAESFL010001043.1_pt1 | contig 11864 bp, 10 predicted proteins | sample 9269401 | NCBI WGS metagenome assembly JAESFL01 (sample SAMN14506025, study PRJNA617098) | algae metagenome | isolation source: Gloeocapsa sp. UFS-A4-WI-NPMV-4B04 and co-occurring heterotrophs from desert... | place: USA: Utah | collected 2006-10-01 | reverse complement strand
TTTGAAAGCCGGAGAGTGGTTCCGGCGCGGTCGCTTGCTCATGGTCTCTCCTGTCTGGCAGCCATTGTGGCTACGGTCAGGCAGAAACTCCACTTATCCCTCTGTTCAAATTCTCCAAGCCAGCTCTTGGCTCCTGCGAACGGTTGCAATCACCTTCCTTCTACTGTTCGCACTTGTCTATGGACCTGGCGCCAAAGCGGACGAACTTCATCCGGCCAATCTAGCGGGGTGGATCCCGATTGCCGACGGGGGCGCTCAACCGACAGGGGCCTGGAGCGAATTCTGCGAGCGGTTTCCTGCTGAGTGTGCGATTAATCCGGCCGAGCCTGCCACAGTCAAACTCGACAAGCGTGTGTGGCAGGTGATCGTGGCGACCAACAAGCACGTCAACACCACCGTGAAGCCGCAGGAAGACATCGACCATTGGGGTGTGATCGATCGCTGGGACTATCCAAACGATGGCTATGGTGATTGTGAGGACTACCAGATCCTCAAACGCCGCCTTCTGGTCCAAGCCGGCCTGCCGCGGCGAGCGCTTCGCATGGTCGTGGTGCTGGATGAACTCGGGCAGGGTCATGCCGTTACGGCGGTTCGCACCGATCAGGGCGACTTCATCCTCGACAACAAGCGGGAAGCGGTCCTGCCGTGGCATCAGACTGGGTACGTCTACATCAAGAGCGAAGGCGATCAGAGCCTCGCCTGGGTGATGCTCGGCAACCAGATCGTGGTGACGTCGGCGGTCAGCCGGTAATCAGGAGGTCCCTGACAGCAACCGGTTCCGAGACTGCGGCAGCGTGGACAGCAGAGTCGCAGGATCGTGACGATCCGACCAAGAAAATTGCTGCTAAATAGGCGCGGCAAATTCGACTTCCATTCACGTGGATTTGAGGAGTTCAGCATGCTTCCGGCTGGTTCCATTCTGTCACTGATCGCACAATTCGCAAGGTATCACTTTGTAACAGGCAAGTTGCCGCGGCTGTGGCATCGCCGGAGGTCAAAGGAAGCTGTCGGCGGCAACTTCCTACGAGCAAAGAAATTCCTGACGCTCGACCTGACGCACCCGAACTCGGGCGCGATCCGTTCGGTCGGGTTGTATCTGATGCCGCATCCCGCCTCACCTGCGGTCGGCGTAAGGGCGTATGGGGCCACAATCGTCGACCAGGGCTCGAACGCACATTCCGCCCGGTTCATCACGGACGGGCGAAACTGCTTGGTCGTATTCGCAAATACCCTGGGCACGAGTATAGCGTTCCAGATGAAGCCATGGTCCCGCAGGATCGCGGTTGCGGGCACGCTTCCGGACATGGTAGCGTTCTCCAACGATAATGGTGCGGTTGCCCCATGCGTGCAGCAGCTCTATGCCGCGGCCAGATCCATCGTCGATGCGGATCGGCCCAATACTCGGTCTGACATCAACAGGATCCGCCGTCGCGTGGCCAAACTCCTTCATCCCGATCTTAGCCCGGCAACCGACGAATTCTGTCGCGCTCGTGCCATGGCCTTGATGAATGCGGAGCTTGATGAGATGAGCTCAAGGCTGGCTGCATAATCTCGTCAAAGCTGAATCACTTGTCCGAGAAGCTCCGCCAGCCCCACCACCAACGACTCAGTGTGGTCATAATGGCAAGCGCGGCGAATAGCCATGCGATCGCGGCGAAATGCTCGGGCCACAGGCACATGGCAGTGAACACGATAATGGTTTCCGTTCCCTCAGTCAGGCCACCAAGATAGTAGATCCCCTTTTTCGGAAACGCCACTGATGAGAGCCTACGTTTTTCCGCGATGATGGCAAAGGCGAGAAAGCTGCTGCCCGTTCCGACGAAGGACAGCAGCAATGCGGATGCAGCCAGGGCATTGGAAGCCGGATCGGCAAGGGCGAAACCAAATGGCACTGTCGCGTAGAAGAAGAAATCGAGTGCGATGTCGAGGAAGGCTCCACGGTCGGTCGGGCCTGCGGCACGGGCAATGGCGCCGTCGAGCCCGTCGAGAAATCGGTTCAGAAGGATGCAGACTAACGCGGCACCATAGGCTTGCTGATGCAGGCACACGACCGATGCGAGGCCGACGCCGAAGCCGATGACCGTCACGGCGTCGGCGGAAACTCCCAACCGGGTGAGGCGGACAGCAGGTGCGGCAAGGACCCGGCTCTGCAGGGCTAGTATGTGCCGATCAAGCATAGAGGCTTTCCTTCAGGGAGGAGTCGGCGCCCTATCCATGAGCTTGGTTGTGGGTGCCGATACCTCGGAAGGCGGCTTGGTTTCCCGCATTCACGAGAATGATGGCCGCCGACGGAATCTCGAGAGTGACTACCTACACAACGGTCTATGCCTGCATATGGGTCAGCCTCGAATCAAGCTCCATCATGAAAGACGTGGATCAATAGGCGGACCCTGCCATGTGAACGATTTTTCAGCATTCTTGGCACTATTCCAGCAAGATCCAGACACAGAGACACTGCCTTATTGCTCCTGATGCCCGTACAATAACAAAGGTACTGGAAGCAGCAGCGGCAATGACTTGGTGACCCGCACCATTAGCGCCTAATTTCGGGATAAATGAGACCGAGTAACGGATCATTGGGGCTTGCATTGGGCTTCTGTTCCGACCGTGTGAGGTCGATCCGCGTTGCTTCTACATGGCGATACAGTTTTTAGCGCGCCTGAACACACTTGAGATACGAGCACGCGTCAGTCTCACCGGACGCTTTAAGGTGACCGACGACGGCGCCACAGGGCCCCCGCGCAAGAGCCATTCGCTCGGAAAGTGAAAAGGTGTCTCCCGAGCGGCGGCTATTCGATCTGGGTCCGACCGTGTCCATGTTCCCATCACTCGTTACGGAGAATGGTCATGTCAGCAAATTCAGTATCGTCCACCAGACCCGGTGATCCTGCTGGCTCATACGCCACCGGCGTCGCGGACCTTCGTGAAGTTCTCGGCATCCATCCCAGCCACTGACCTCTCATAGAAAGGCTTCCTACATGTCTATCTCCACGCGCATATTCCTCGGCTTTGCCGCCGGCTTTCTCTCGCACGTTATCTTCCAAGGTGCACTCGGCGCCGGATTCTACGCCACGAACATCATCCCCGCCCTTCCCTGGAGCCTCATGCCGGTGGGGCCCCTAGGCATACCGCGCACTATCTCGCTTGGGTTCTGGGCTGGTCTCTGGGGCATTGCCTACGCCTGGCTCGAGCCCTGGTTTACGGCTCGCTTCGGGCGAGTGCTGGGTGGAGCCATCTTCGGCATCGGGCCACTTCTCGGGCATTGGTTTGTCGCTCAGCCGCTCAGGGGTCTCGGTGTCGGCACGGGCTTCAAACCTTCCGTGATGCCGATTGAGATCTCGTTCCATGTGGTGTTCGGCATCGGCTTGGCCGTCCTCTTTGGGCTGGCTCTCAGCCTCACCCGGACGTCGCGCCCCGCTGGGGTCGCTGTGAAGCAGTAAGCCTCGGAAAAGGGCCTCCTCATGTCCATGGATTTCAAGCGTCTCCTCATTGGCTTTGCCGCTGGGTTCCTCTCGCACTTAGTCATCGAGGGGGCGGTTGGAGTGGGCCTCTATGCGGCAGGCCTCATTTCGTCACTGCCTTGGAGTCTTACGCTGGTGCCGCCCTTAGGGTTGCCCCAGAGCCTTTCCCTCGCGTTCTGGGCGGGACTCTTCGGGGTGCTTTACGTCCTGCTGGAGCCGTGGCTCACCGCTTGGCTCGGGCGTTTGCAGGGTGGCCTCTTCTACGGCTTGGCCGTGCCGCTTTCCGTCGACTGGTTCGTCGTGCTGCCTCTCAAGGGCCGCGGGATAGGCGGCGGCTTCCACGCCGAAGACATTCCGGTTGACATTGCATTGAATGTCTCGCTCGGCCTCGGTGCTGTGGCGCTCTTCTGGTGGGGCTTGGCCCTCACTGCTCATCGGCGGCCCATGTCGCCTCCCAATCCTCTGCGCGGGTAATCATCGAAGCACAGGACCCGCAGCAAGAAGGCCCAACCTTCACCGTACTATAGAAGAAAGCTGATCATCATGAATCGTAACTCCGCATATCAGCCCTCACCGGGCGGCGGTACGGGGCAGGCGCAGGCTTCGAACCCAACCGCGAAATCCCTGAAACTTCGGGTGGTGGTCGTCGCAATCGCGGTCGCCGCGGTGGTGGCCATCCTGAAGGTCACCGGACTGCTCGATTATCTCAGCTTCTCGGCACTGGCCCAGAACCGGGAATGGCTCGTCGCTCGAGTCGATGCGCTCGGTTTCGCTGCTCCGGCCGTGTTCATCCTAGTGTATGCCGTCTGCACCGCGCTCTCGCTGCCGACCGGCCTCCTGCTGTCGACTCTCGGCGGCTTTTTGTTTGGAACCGCATGGGGTGGGCTGAGCAACGTCGTCGGGGCGACGCTTGGAGCAACGATCGTCTTCCTGGCGGCTAAGACCGTCCTCGGCGATCTCCTGCGCACCCGCGCCGGCCCCTTCTTGCAGAAGCTGGAGGCGGGCTTTCGCGAGAACGAGCTCAGCTACATGCTCGTGCTCCGGCTAGTGCCGTTGTTTCCGTTCTGGCTCGTCAACCTGGCGCCGGCGTTTCTTGGGGTCCGTCTGTCGAGCTTCGTCATCGGTACCTTCTTCGGCATCATTCCGGGAGCGTTCGTTTTCGCCAGCGTCGGAACGGGCCTTGGCGCCATCCTGGAAAGCGGGGGCACGCCGGACGGTTCAGCGATCCTCCAGCCTCGGGTGCTTATCCCAATCGTCGGCCTCGCCGTTCTCTCCCTCATTCCGGTTGTCGCCAAGCGCTTTAGGCGCTCGCCCTCCGCTAATACGGAAAAACTCTCATGAGTGAAAAGACAATCAATGCCGATATCATTGTGATCGGTGCCGGCTCGGCCGGGCTGTCGGTCGCCGCCGGCGCGTCTCAGCTCGGCGCTTCGACGGTGCTGATCGAGCGCGACAAGATGGGAGGCGATTGCCTCAACACGGGCTGCGTTCCCTCGAAAGCGCTCCTCGCTGCTTCCAAGGCTGCCCGCCGTTGGCGCAAGGAGTCGGCGTTTGGGGTGAACTACACGCCGCCCGGCGTCGATGCCGCCGCCGTCAACCGGCACGTCCATGACGTCATCGCCGCCATTGCTCCGAATGACTCCGTCGAACGGTTCGAAGGGCTCGGCGTCAAGGTGATCAAGGGCTCTGCCCGCTTCGCCGGACCGCGCGAAGTCGTGGTCGATGGAACGCGGATCCAGGCCCGGCGCATTGTGATCGCCACCGGGTCGAGCGCCGCCGTGCCCCCAATCCCCGGACTTGACCGGGTGCCGTATCTCACCAACGAGACCGTGTTCGAGAACGTGGAACTGCCGGGGCATCTCATCATCATTGGCGGTGGGCCGATCGGTCTGGAGATGGCTCAGGCCCATCGGGGGCTCGGCTCCGAGGTGACCGTTCTGGAAGCTGTCCGCATCCTGCCCAAGGACGACCCTGAAGCTGCGGATTTGCTGCGGCAGCATCTCGTCGGCGAGGGCATCTCGATCCGCGAGGGGGTCAGGATCACCCGCATTGAGCCGGAGGGAGACGGCGTTGCCGCCGTAATCGAGACGGAGCACGGCGAGGAGCGGATTATCGGCTCGCACCTTCTGGTCGCCGCCGGACGGCGACCGAACGTGGCCGACCTCGATCTCGAGCGAGCCGGCATCGCATACGGTTCGCGTGGCATCGAAGTCGATACGCGGCTGCGCACCACCAATCGCCATGCCTTCGCGATCGGCGACGTTGCGGGTGGACCGCAATTCACCCATGTTGCCGGCTATCACGCCGGAATCGTGATCCGTAATGCACTGTTCCGCCTGTCCGCCAAGGTGGATTACCGTGCCTTGCCGTGGGTGACCTATACCGACCCCGAGCTGGCTCAGGTCGGCCTCACGGAGGAGCAGGCTCACGAGGCGCATGGCGACGACATCGTTGTCCTACGCTGGCCCTACCACGAAAACGATCGGGCGCAGGCGGAGCGCGAGACTCAGGGCTTCGTTAAGGCCGTGACAACGAAGTCGGGACGAATCCTGGGTGCGACGATCTTCGGGGCCCATGCCGGCGAACTGATTCACGTTTGGGTCCTTGCGATCAGCCAGGGGTTGAACATCAAGGCGATTGCCAACATGATCGCTCCCTATCCGACACTCGGTGAGATCAGCAAGCGCGCTGCAGGCAGCTTCTACACGCCGAAGCTGTTCAGCAAACGCACGAAGCGACTGGTGCGCTTCCTATCCCGCTTTGGCTGAAGCGACAAACCACTTGTGGGGCTCTAGCACCCGCGAGCATCTTGAGGAGGCGCTCAAAACCTTGAGGTACTGCGTCATGTACTGAACCTGCCACCGCCGCTGCTACCGGACGCGGTCCCGTCTATGGGTGCGAGGCGAGATGGCCGGTATGGTACCTTGCCATCACCTGATCTAGCGGAGAGATCCCATGCGCCTGCTCGCACTCACCTTCACAACTCTGGCCCTGCTCGCCTCGCCGTTGCGTGCTGGCGAGATCCGCTCTTTTGAGGATATCACCGCCAAGGCGCGCGGCCAGACTGTGGACTGGAATGCCTGGGCTGGCGATCCGCAGACCAATGCCTTCGTCAGCTGGGTCGGCGGGGAGGTGGAACGCCGTTACGGAGTCAAAATCAATCATGTGAAGCTCAATGACACGGCCGAGGCCGTCACCCGCGTCGTGGCCGAGCGGGCGGGCGGCCGCAACGAGGGTGGCGGTGTCGACCTCATCTGGATCAACGGCCCGAACTTTCTCGCAATGAAGAGCCAGGGCCTGCTGTACGGCCCGGTGACACAGGCGCTGCCCAACTTTTGGTTCGTGGACACTGAGAGGCGCCCATCCAACATCGTCGACTTCACCGTACCGGTGGAGGGGTACGCAGTGCCCTGGCGCGTGGCACAGATCGTCTATGTCTACGACAGTGCCCGCATGGATCCCAAGACCCTGCCCCGTTCAATCCCGGCCATGCTGGACTGGGCGAAGGCCAATACCGGTCGCCTCACCCATCCGAACGGTCGCAACTTCCTGGGCGTCACCTTCCTGAAGCAGGCGCTCTATGAACTCGCCCCCGACCCGTCCGTGCTGCAGAAGCCTGCAACGGACGAAACCTTCGGGCCAACCACTGCGCCACTCTGGGCCTGGTACGAAGCGCTGCGGCCGCATCTATGGCGGGAGGGGCGGAGCTTCCCGGAGACGGGACCTGCCCAAATCCAGCTTCTCGCCGACGGCGAGATTGAACTTGCGGTTTCGTTCAACCCGGCCGAGGCCGCGGTGGCGATCAACAGCGGCCTGCTGCCGGACACCGCGCGGGCCATGTCCCTTGAAAAGGGCACTATCGGCAATACCAGCTTCGTCGTGATCCCCTACAACGCGGCCGACAAGGAAGGCGCGATGGTGGTGGCGAACTTCCTCCTCCACCCCGAGGCTCAGGCGCGGGCGCAGAACCCGAAGCAGATTGGCAGCTTTACAGTGCTCAACCTTGACAAGCTCTCCCCCGACGAGCGCCGGCTGTTCGACCGTCCACCCGAGGCCAAAGGCCTGCCCACCAATGCGGAACTCGGCAACTCCCTTCCTGAGCCCCACCCGTCCTGGATGACACGCATTGCCGAGGAGTGGGAACGGCGCGTAGGGCGCTGAACGCATGTGGCTCCGCCTCGCGCCCGTTATCACTCTTGCGCTGCTGCTCGGGCCAATCGGACTGGGCTTCGCCTGGACCGTGCTGCCCGCCTTCGGGCATATGCCGAGCATCGGCGCGGTGGGGATAACGCTCGATCCGTGGCGGACGCTCTTCGCCACGCCTGGCCTTAGTGACACCCTGCGCGTGACCGTCACGGCGGGCCTGGCTGCAACCTGTCTCTCGCTGATCCTGGCTGCAGGGTTCTGCGCGGTCGCGGCCGGGTCGCGGACATGCTCGAAGCTCTCACGCCTCGTCGCCCCGCTCCTCGCTACACCGCATTCGGCCATCGCGCTGGGCTTTGCCTTTCTGGTCCTGCCGAGCGGCTGGCTCGTGCGCGCGGTCTCCCCCGAGCTAACCGGTTGGACGCGTCCGCCGGTGGGTCTCGTCACAACCGGAGACACCGCTGGGCTTTCGCTGGTCGGCGGCTTGCTCCTGAAGGAGGTGCCCTATCTCGTGCTCATGATGATCGCGGCGTCAGCGCAGGTTCCGGTTGCGGCCACGCTCGCTGTCTCCCGGTCCCTCGGCCATCGTGGCCCGTCAGCCTGGGTGAAGGTCGTAATGCCGCAGATCTACCCTCAGATCCGCCTACCGCTTTATGCCGTGCTCGCGTTCTCGCTTTCAGTGGTCGATGTCGCGATCATCCTAGGACCGAGCCAGCCGCCGCCTCTAAGTGTGCTTGCGACCCGCTGGTTCTCCGACTACGACCTTTCGCGCTATCCACCGGCCGCCGCAGCAGCGGTGCTGCAGCTCATTGTCGTGATCGCAGCCATCGGGCTCTGGAGGGTTGCCGAGCCTCCGATCGCGGCCCTTGGCCGGCGCTGGATTGAGGAAGGTTCTCGCGGCTTTGCCAGCGAGCTCCTTACCCGCCTTGCGGGGGGTGCAGCGCTCCTGGCCGGCGGGTTCGGCCTCGCCGCCATCGTTGGCATGGTAGTCTGGTCTGTCGCCCTCGTCTGGCGCTTTCCCGACGCCTGGCCCTCAGCGCTTGGCCTTACGACGTGGCAGGCGCAATCCGGCGCTATCTCGCCTGCACTGGTTAATACTGCGATCATTGGCACGGCCGCGACGGTGCTTGCAATCGTTCTTGTCCTTGCATGCCTTGAGAATGAGGTTCGCCACGGCCAACGACCAGGCGGGGCTGCGCTCTGGCTCCTTTTCGTCCCGCTCCTGGTACCGCAGATTGCCTTCCTGTTCGGTGTCCAAGTTGCCCTGGTGCGGGTCGGCCTCGACGGCACCCTGTCCGCCGTGATCTGGAGCCATCTCATCTTCGTCCTTCCTTACGTGTTCCTGTCGCTGGCCGATCCCTTTCGAGCCCTCGACCCGCGCCTGCCAGCGACCGCTGCGGCGCTTGGGGCAGCCCCGATGCGGGTCTTTGTCGCCATCAAGCTGCCGCTGCTCCTACGCCCACTCCTCGTTGCCGTCGCCGTGGGCTTCGCGGTGAGCGTGGGGCAGTATCTCGCGACCCTATTTCCCGGAGCGGGTCGCATCTCGACACTCACGACCGATGCAGTGACGCTCGCAAGCGGTGCGGACAGACGCATCATCGGTGTCTATGCGGCACTTCAGGCCGTGCTGCCCCTTCTCGTGTACGCGGCTGCTCTCGGCGTCCCAGCCCTCCTCTACCGTCATCGTCAGGCCTTGCACCCATGAAGCAGCCATTGGCACTCAACCTGCGCGATGTGACCGTGAAGTTTCGACGCACTGGGGCACTCCTATTCGAAAACCTCGATCTCACCATTGCGCCCGGGACTGTGACGACGCTCATGGGCCCGAGCGGATCGGGCAAGTCGACGCTGCTCGCCTTCTGCGCGGGCTTTCTCGACCAGAGCGCCTTCGCGGCCTCCGGTGCCGTCAGCATCGGCGAGGAACGGATCGACGGCTTGCCTGCCGAGCGACGCCGTCTCGGCCTGTTATTCCAGGATGCCCTGCTGTTCCCCCACCTCTCGGTTGGCGGCAATCTGCTCTTCGGCCTCCCGCGTAGCGCGGCCCGTTCGCGTTTCGAACGCCGGCAGTTCATCGAGGACGCGCTTGCTCAGGCTGGACTCACAGGCTACGCGGATCGTGATCCAGCTACGCTGTCGGGGGGGCAGAAGGCCCGGGTGGCGCTTTTACGAACGCTTCTGGCCGAGCCGCGAGCCCTTCTCCTCGATGAACCGTTCTCGAAGCTTGATGCGGCCCTGCGTTCGGAGATCCGGACCTTCCTCTTCGAGCACGCGTATGCCCGCTCTCTCCCAACGCTGCTCGTGACCCACGACGCAGCCGATGCGGTGGCAGCAGGTGGAGCGATTGTCACAGCTGAAGGATGGGGTCGAGCTTCCAACTCTCGCCTGAGCGTGAGGACGGCGTAAGACAAGCCCGAGTGCCTATCTGTGATGGCCTTCGATGCTAATGCGGAGCACCGGTGACCAATTCTGTGCTGATTTGCGCAGGATTGGCACAAACGGCGCAAAAGTCAGCCAATTGGCACACTTTTCCTTGCAGTCCAGGCCGGGCAAATCGGGCACAATGCTTATGATCCCGATCAAAAATCGGTCATCCCCAGATCTTAAGCACCTCCGGCAGCGTCCGGCGTTCAGGTGACACGACAGACGAACCTTGCGGGAGAGTACGCTAGTCTCTTTCTGGCAACTGGCAAGCAGCAGCAAGCGAGGGCATCATGCGAAATAACCATACCGCTTCACATGCGGAGAGAGACCGCGCTAGACGCTTCCTCCGCTCTAAGAGCCTATCCGAGTCAGTGATGATTGTTGCCGCCGTGGCGCTCAGCGCACCCGCTTTTGGCGCCAGCACGGGATCAGACCATGCCACAGTGGGTCCCCAACAAACCGCTCAAGCTGCGCCTGCAAGTCAACCGGAGGACAGGACTTCGTCGAAGACGCAAATTCGCCTGGAGCGTCGGACGCCAGCGTATTGGCGGGTTACGGTCGACAACCCACCCTTCAACATCTTCGGGCCGGAAACGATCCCTCAGCTCAATGAGGTGATCACGGCGATTGAGACGGACCCCCAAGTGAAGGTAGTTGTCTTCGACAGCGCCATCCCAGGCTTCTTCCTGACCCACTATAATTTCGTTCCGCCCCTCTCGGAATCCACGGGCCTGACCGCAGGTCCAACTGGACTTCATCCGCTTCCTGACATGCTGGTCCGCCTCAGTCGTGCCCCGGTTGTGTCAATCAGTTCGATCCGTGGGCGCGCCACGGGTGTGGGAAGCGAACTTGCCCTTGCAAGCGATATGCGCTTCGCCAGTAGGGAAAAGGCAATTTTGTCTCAATGGGAAGTGGGCGCGGCGCTCGTTCCAGGTGGCGGACCGATGGCACGCCTCCCGAGACTTTTGGGCCGCGGACGTGCACTCGAAATCCTTCTTGGGGCCGAGGACATCAACGGCGATCTTGCTGAGCGATACGGATACGTCAACCGCTCGCTGCCGGATCAACAACTGGATGGTTTTGTCGACGCGCTCGCAACACGCATCGCATCCTTCGACAAGAAGGCAATCGCCGACACCAAGCGTCTGGTTGACTTCGCAAGTTTGCCCCCCGATCCGGAGATTGCTGCGGGATGGAACGCATTCATCGACTCGGTTCAGCGTCCGCCAGCCCAGGCAAAAATAAAGCAGCTCATGAGCCTTGGCCTACAAACGAACAGCGACGTTGAAACGAGACTTGGTCACTATACGGGAACTCTTGGTGATCGTTGATGAGCGGCGAGTGCTTCGTACTACGACGGAGCAGAGATGTGCCAGGTGAGAAGCCCGTCTGCTCCATGCTCTTCGCCCGGCCTCCGGTCGCAGCATGCGACCAAACAAGGTAGTATGTGGTCTCCGACCTGCGGCTTTCCCGTCAAAGCCGGGTCCGGAAAGTCCCGACCGTGGCACTCAAGACATCTACGTTCGGCGCTCATTGCGATGCTTGCCACCGCGTGAGCGCTCACCTCACCGATGGGACAGCAGCAATGGCAGAGACAGGGCAGGCGAAACGTCTCCAGGTAGCGAATGCTTCCCTCAGCGAGGCGGGGCGCGGCATACCTCGGATAAGTCACCAAGCACTCGCAGCGATGGCTCTTCAGGAGGGGGAGGCCATCGAGATCATCGGAAAGCGCCACACCACGGCCATTGCAGTCACCCCCTATGCCGAGGACGAGGGCCTCACCATCGTGCGCCTCGACGGTCTTCAGCGCGTCAACGCCGGTGTCGGCAGCGGCGACCA
>JAESFL010001042.1_pt1 | contig 11880 bp, 13 predicted proteins | sample 9269401 | NCBI WGS metagenome assembly JAESFL01 (sample SAMN14506025, study PRJNA617098) | algae metagenome | isolation source: Gloeocapsa sp. UFS-A4-WI-NPMV-4B04 and co-occurring heterotrophs from desert... | place: USA: Utah | collected 2006-10-01 | reverse complement strand
GGAAGCCCGACATAACCGAGACCGCAGACCCCGACCTTTGCCACCCTGCTCTTAATTGCATGGTGAAGCCGCTCGTATGAGTTTGCGTTGAGCATCGCTGGCTCCTTTGCTTGCTAATCTGCCGGGAAATTCGTTTTCCTGGCTCCCGAAGCGGCAATGTGCAAATTAGCGAAGCAGCTGGATCTTGGGGCCAATTGCCCCAATGCAGACCTCAACTTGGTTTCTTTCGCTGAGAACCTGCCAGAAGCCCGATCTGTCCACCGCCGTTTCTGCTGTTAACGGCTTGGTAACACCGATTTTTTGTAAAGGATGGGAAGCTTAAAATTAGCCTTAACTTCGCCGGAACCGCATCGGAACGGACCGCGCTTATCTTTTGCTGTAGCGTGAGCGGATAAGTGCCATGCGGCCCGGATAAGGACGCAGCGGCGGCTTCAGGAACAGTCGGAGGGTCGGATGTTCACACGCCGCGAATGTCTCGTCGGCACCACCGCCGCCGCCCTGGGCTGCGGCTGGGTTGAGCCGGGTTCGGCAAGTATGTCGGCGCAAGGGGCCCCGGGATTACGGGAACTGGGCGCCGACAAGGGAATCGAGATCGGCAGCGCCTTCTCCGGACATTCGTCAGAAGCCTATCGGCAGCTGCTGGCCACGCACTGCGATGTCATCGCGCCCGAATGGCAGTTGAAGCCACGCCACTTGAAGCCGAGGCTCGCATCGGAGTTCAATTTCTCAGAGGCGGACGACGTGGCCGAATTTTGCAGAACGCGGCAGCTAAAGCTGCACGGTCACACGCTCTTTTGGAACGAAGAGCCTCTCCGGTGGGCGGAGCGGCCGGATTGGTCGGACGTCAAGCAACTTTACGGCACCTTCCTGGCCACGGTGGTCTCCCGTTACCCGCAGGCTATTTCCTGGGACGTTTTTAATGAGATCGTTGACGAGCAGACTGTGCTGAGGCCGGACTTCCTCATCGGCCGATACGGCTATCAGTTCATCGACTATTGCCTACGTGTCGTGCACGAACAGGCCCCAGCGGCCGCCCTTTGTCTGAACGACTACAATCTCGAATGCGCCGCGGAATGGTGCAGCGACAAGCGCGCTAACATGCTCGAAGTCATCAAGACGCTCAAACGGATGGAGACGCCCATCCACGCGATCGGGGTGCAGGCTCATCTCCAGTCGAAGTACCCTCCGGATGCACGAAAGACGCTGGAATTCATCCGCCGCGTCGAAGATCTCGGCCTCGTCGTCTACTTTTCGGAACTCGATGTGAACGACTCTGAGTTCAACGAGGACGTCGCTGTTCGCGATCGCCAGGTCGCAGACTACTATTACGAGTTTTTGGCTGCAACGCTGCAGAGCCAGGCGGTGAAGCGGCTGATGTTTTGGGGGATCTCCGACAGTGACAATTGGGTCGTCCGCGGAGAAACGGGCGAGCATCGACCGGTGGGGACAGCCCGGCCCGCGCTCTTCGGTTCCAGTAACGAGCCAAAAGCCGCTTTCCATGCTGTCGTGCAGGCGCTCAGCGAAGCTCCGAAGCGATGATTTGGGCGCGGCTATCGGGTAGGCAGACCCCCCGGCCGGGCAGAGGCGTGCAGCGCTTGTTTGGATGCAGAGTTGCACGCATTCAGTGCAGATTGGTACTCGCCATGCACCAGGACGTTACGTCCGCTCTCGAGACCAAATGTCGCCCTCTTCATGGCGGCAATGGACGCATATAATGCGTGCTGGCTTCTCCCGTCCCGTGTTTATGTACCAATCGACATCCCGGAAATCCCGGTGTGTGGCACGAGCAACCGTTCCGCTGTGACCCCATTCTAATTTATACAGGGCAGAAACGGACCTTTACGGGATAGGATCATAATGAACGCGGCCTTTGGCTGGCAGATAAGGGCGGCAAGGACCGCGCTTGGGATGAGCCTTGACGATGTAGCCCAAGCCACAGGGCTTCACCGGAACTCTGTTCACCGTGTGGAGACCATCCCGGGTCGGACAGGCGGACACGCCGTATCTCTCATTTCAGACGCATTTCTGGAGCGAGGCGTGTTGTTCTCAGAGCTTGATGGGCGGTCGGCTGTTTCGATGCCGAACCCGGGTCGAGGTGTGAGGCCGGCAAGATGGCAATTCTGTGGAGCCGCCAAAGCACAGGAATAATCGCACGCTCACTGCCCTGACAGGGTTTTGAGAGCGGGTGCTTGCGCCTAGACAGGACAGGGTGATTACCGCGAGAAATACGATGCAGGTCAGTTTATCGTCCACCCCGCTATCCGTTTCCGTCTTCACACGCTCACCGGTCTTCTTATCGACGGACGTCGTGATGATCGGGTCCCTTACCTGCCAGATGACACCCTCACCACTGGACAACCCCGACGTGACCCGAGAGTCCCAGCCGGGGACGGCTTGTTCAAAGAGGGCTTTTACCCGTCCCCACGATGTTCCCTTTCGGCCTTTCGCGGTTTCCCCGACCAAGACAGGCCAGATTTGTGGAGGATGCCTGTCGCCCTCGACCTGCAAGTACGACTGGCGTCCTGCCACGTTTCCGAAAGCGCATAGAAATTGCACCAGAATGGCCGCGCGGTCGGCCTCGGTGTGTGGCTCAAGCGTGAGGACTACGTCGCCGGCAAGCCCATGGAAGGCTTCCTGCGGAAGCGGCTCGGGCCATTTATTTGGCTGAGGAGGGTGCGAAAAAAGCGAATTATGCGAATTAAGGTCATCTCTGCCGTCGCTGGCTCTTGCGAAGCACCGCTCGATCTGGACACGGAGCCGCGCCTCGTATTTCTCCGCGATCCCACGCGGGTGCTGCGACAGCAGATCCTCGATCCTTTCAACCGTCCAACCAAGGTCCTTCAACCATCCGACGGCGTGGTGGAACTGGGTTGAGCGGTCACCTACGGGAACCCCGTTTTCAATGAGGTCTTGGAGGTCCGGTGGTAATGGCCATTCGAAACCGGAGGGCTTGGTAGGACTTGCACCGTTAGACCGAACCTTCCCTTTCTTTGCCACACGGTCGAGTTCAGCGACCGTCTCGTCTATCAGATCGTCAAGGTTGGCGAGGTGATCCGGCGTTCCGACGAGTTGATTGCCGGTGACGACGATGTAGCGTCCGGCGCGTCGGTAGGTCTCAAGTTCCCCATCATCGTCGCCGACCTTTTGCTTGCGGTGGGTCTCCTTTCCCACAGCCCTACCGATGATGCGCAGACCAGTCCCGGAAATCGTGATCTCCGTGTATGACCCAGCTTTATCGACGAGCGCTTTCGCCCAGTCCGCAATCACTCCAGTTTCTGGGTCTCGGCAGTTGTCGAGATCGAATGCGCCAATCTCGCTGTCCAGGAGGGTAAAGCCGATACCATCAGCAGAACGTTTGGAAACCACGGCGAGAGCGGCACTAACCGGCCCCCATGTCGCCGAGTTCGTTGACGAAGCTTTCCTGGTCGGATTGGCAGACTGGTAGGGGACCTTGGTTGGCCTCCCCTTAGGGTCCTTTTCCCACTTCCAGACCACCCAGCGAGGCACCTGGGCGAGCGGTTCAAGGACAGGCGGAATGTTAGGAGGGCTGGGGTGGGTTTGCATATTCATGGCAGCACCCGCGCGCTGTAACCGCGACAGATATTGAAACCCGCAGCGAGCCGTTTGGCGGCTTCCACGGCGGTCTCGTGGCGGCAATAGGCGTAATCGCGCTTAGTGACCCCTTCACGGTGAACAACGACCTCGTAGAGGTCGCTCCAGGCGCGCACTTCGATGGTCACAAAGTGACTCGGGGGATCATAATGCTCGAGGCCACGGGTCTGGTAATGATTGAGTATATCCTCGACGCTCTGCGTGACCCAAGGCGCTGCCGGTTTGGGGAGATGGTGTGTGATGCTCATGCCAAGCACCTCGCGAACCCGCGGTTAAGGCGCTGGGCAATGATGCTTGGCGCATACAAGTCCGCACACGGATGTAGCCGGTCCTCGCTGCCGTCCGGCCACACCACATAGACGGCGAAGAAGCAGGTGCCGCCGTAGGGGCGGACCTCTGCTCTCGGAGTCCTTGCCCCGGAGTCCTTGGCGCTGTATTTAGTCGGTGTCCAAGTCGTTTTGTTTTCCCTCTTGCCGTTCCTCGGTCTTGCCGGACCTTGGGCGGCAGAGGCGTTTTCAGGGTCTGGCGGACGCCAGCGCCGCGGCTTGATGATTTCGGCCATCATGCCCCCTCCCCTTCCGAAGCCTTGCCCGCCTCAAAGGCGAGCAGAGCGGAGAGCGGGAACAGGCGACGCCGATTGATGACGATGGGCCGTGGGAACCCAAGGTTCTCGTCATTGAGCCAGCGCCACCGCGTCATGTCGCTGATGCCGCCGTAACGCTGCCGGACCTGCGTGGAATTGAGGAAGACTGCCTCTTCCTGCTCGTCCCGCAGAGCGGACTTCAGTTTTTCTCTTTCAGCCTGCTCGGCAACTGCCGCCGGCGCTGACGAACTGCTCATAAGAGCGTTCATGGGACCGTCCTTTCGAAACGGTATCTTCGCGATACCGTGACGGACCATGGGCTCTCTTGCTATGTGGGTCTAGATACGATAACGTTCTGTTATCGTTCGCCCGAGCAATTATGACGTTAGCTGTCGAACTAAACTGGTTCTACTGCCCAGACGGGGTGCAGCTCTTCGATTATGGACCGGCCCCCGCGCCTACTCAGCAGAAGCGTGTTCTATTGGGAACTGGTCCGCACGGCCGCTATTTTAGGCGGGCCACGGAAAAGACGTGTCTCATCACACACGATCTGAATCTTAAGGCTCCCCTCGTTCAGCGGTTCATAAACAGCCGGACCGACGATGCCTTATGTAAGCTGTTCTCTAAGATCGGTATACCCAGCCAACAAATGGGCATCGACGAGATCAGCGTCGATGATGTCATGAAGAGTAAAGCCACATTGAAGTCTATGCACGACCGAATCGCATCCTGGTCGCCTGACGTTATCCCAGATTTAAACGAGGCATTAGACGACGAGAGGCGCGAGATTCTGAAGAACTTTGACTCACTCAATTCTCTTGTCGAGCGTTATCAATCCGCGCGGCTTCTCCCTCAGGTAATGCTGCCGAAGGGATCGATGACTCCGCAATTAGCATTCCGCCCGGCGACGCTTTACGGCTTCATGATATTCGAACTCGCGATTATGGCGACCGGCGGGCATCGATTGCATACCTGTGAGTATTGTTCGCGTGCTTTCGCCACAGGCACGGGAACGAACCGACGGAGTAAGTCCAAATACTGTGACACGACATGCAGGACGGCAGCACATCGGGCTCGCAATAAGGCCCTAACCGCTTAGGCGCTGCGTTTGGTCAGCCGATCCGGGACGTTCGAAGTTCAACTACATTTCCGGCCGGCGCATCCCCAATGAGTTCCGTGATAAACCGCCCCCATGCTTCCAAAGCGCGGCGCTTCTCGTCGGCGTATGAGTAACGATTATAGACCGGGGCGACCCCGCGGATCGTGCCGCTCTGATGGTTCAGGACTGCTTCGACGACGTGCACGGGTTGGCCGAGCCTAGCCATACCGCTCGCTGCCGTGCGGCGGAGATCATGCAGCCGCCAATTCGGCAGATGCGCTTCTGCCGGATCGTTGCCACGCGCCGATGCTTCCTCCCGCGCTTGCTGGAGCATAAAAGCATCAAGCCGTTCCTTGGCATTAGAGTAGCCGGTGACGGCCGTCTTACCCGTCGTTGAGAACAGCAGGTTTCTGTTGCTATCCAGGGCCGGTATCGTGGCCAGGACATCCATCGCCAGCGCGGACAGGGGTACTTCCTGCGCGCGGTTGTTCTTCACGCGCTCCTTCGGGATAACCCATGTAGCGGACGCGAGATCCAGTTCGGAGCGGGTCATGCTCCGGACCTCATCCCTACGCTGGCCTGTCACCAACAGCAGGCGGAACAGCGGCCGGAACGGGTAACCGAGCCGCTCGGTCCCGGTCCAGAACAGCCGGAGTTCATCGTCTGTGAGGATACGGTCCCGGCTTGCCTCGACTGCCGAGGGTTTCATCCCGACCACGGGTGAGGCGCTTATGATCCCGCGCTCCACACACCAGTTGATCATCACGCGCAAGTTCGTGAAAACCCGGTTGGCCATGTAAGGCGCGCCGCGGTCCATAATGGCATCGACGAGTTCGTTCACATCACGTCGCGTGATGTCCTTGATCGAGCGTTTCGCCCACGGCCCCGCAACCTCTTTCCTCAAGAGGCGCTCTACCTCCCCGGCACTGCGATTGTTCGGCCGGACATGGCGGGCAACGAACGTGTCGATCACCGCCGGCACAAGGTCAGCGCCGGCAACACCGGCCTTGGCGTTGCGCCTCGCCGTTACCTTTTCCCCGGCCGGATCGCGTCCCTGCGCAGCAGCCCGTAGCGCCTCCCGAGCGCGATCTCGCGCCGCGGAAAGATCGATTGCGGGATACGCACCCAGCGTCAACTTTCGAGGAGTTCCGCTGTGTCGGTAACGCACCGCCCAGCTCCGGGCGCCAGATGGCTGGACGACGAAATATAGGCCCGGCACTAGTCCGTCCGGGTGCTCTCGACGAGACGACCCCGCTTTCAGGTTCTCCAGTGCCTTGGCCGTCAGCGCCTTCGACATTTGCGTTACCCCACGCGTCTGAGGGTAACGGATTAGGCGCGATAGGTGCTGTTACCCCCTGTTACCCACATTGGCTAACGCCGGCCTGAATTGCAAGAGTCTCGGGACTTTCCCCATCGAAGCATGTGCGGCAGAGTGGTGCAGAGTTAGGCCATACGACCTGAATGGGGTTCAGGGGGTCGGAGGTTCAAATCCTCTCGCTCCGACCAAAATTCCTCACTAGTGGCAGCGGCTTAAGTGGCCAGGCCTTGCTGGAAGGGGACCTATTAGCCCGCATCTAGCTACCAAATAGCAACCAGGGGGTGTCACCTCTCACGGTGCGGCTAGAGGCTTCCGCGTCCCACCTCTCCGGTTGGTCTTGAGCGTGCTCCCCCAACCCACCCGCACGCCGCGCCTGAGCAGGACGACCTTTGGGCAAGGCAGACGTTGCTGGCTAATGGCCTTATCCGTCAGGATTTCCTGAGGTCCGCTTTGCGCCCATCCTGGACATAAACTCGGGCTGGGTCAGGTCCCGAAAGCAGACGCTGTCACGCTCATTATCCCGAGTAGCCTCCTTCATCGAGAAACCGCTGCTCTTCGACTTTCATCGTGCGCCCGAGGATGGGATTGCGGTGGGGAAAGCGGCCAAACCGTCTAACGATGTCGCGGTGTCGTTTGGCATGCGAGATGTTCGGCTCTCCGAGGCGCTCGGATAAGGCGACGCACCTTTCCTGGTCGTCCAGAACCTCCGAGTGGCCGAACGGGAGGTAGAAGAAGAGCTGCAGTTCCGGCTCGACAGCGTGATCATGTCCCGCCTGAACGGCGGCGGTCGCAACTTGGCGCGCCAGCGCATCGGTCACATACATGCGCGGCGACCCTCGGAATGCGTTGCGCGGAAACTGATCCAGCAGGATACACAACGCCAGCGCACCGATCGCCCAGCCCTGCCATTCGCGTAAATTGCCACCGGCAGCTTCCTCATGAAGGTGCAGAAACCGCTCGCGGAACTCGCGATCGAAGCTGTCGTCCTTTGCGAACCAAAGTTCAGGCCCCGCAGCGCGCCAGAAGTCGACGACCTCGGCGGCCTCGGACCGGTGTGGGGCCGCACTCGCCTTGTCGCCGGTCTCGGTTGTGGATCGGTCGGGTTCACTCGTGATGTGGCCCGCGTTACAGGCGAGCTGCACAAGCGCTTCGCGGCTTCTCGTCGCCATGAGGTAGGGCGCCCAATCGAAGGTGAATGACATCGCAGGTTCCATTCTGTCGTGAGCTAGTGTGTAAGCATCGATGAGGTCAGCGGGCCCGGTCTCGGGGTGCTCCTCAATGGCCCGAGGCTGTGGTGCGCGTCTTGCCGGCCGGAAGCTCGAACACCTCCGTATCGAAGGCACCGAGCGTGGCGCGCACGTTGTCCGGATGGTCTGGATCCAGCAAGCGTCCGATCAGCCGGTCGATCTTCGGTGTGAGAATGATCAGGTATCGGGCGCCTTCAGGAGCCAGATAGGTGTGCGGCAACCCCGCAGGGACGAATACCGTCGTCCCCGCAGGGGCATCGATTTCCCCGTCGGCGAAGATGAAGCGGAGGGATCCCTCCAGAACATGCCAAGCTTCGTCGTCCTGATTGTGGACGTGGAGGTACGACGGTCCTGGGAGGGTCCATTCGCGAACAACTAGAGAAGCGCCGGCGGCAGCAATCGGCGGCGAACCTGGTGTTGCTATAATCGGGCGGAGCCGCTGGTCGGCAGTCATTTCCGTTCTCCTCGGGTCAGTTGGCGCCGCAGCGCCGGTCGAAGAGGTCTACACTTCACCACTGCTGAATCCAGTGATATGATTTCAGCTATATGCTGAACGACAGTAACCTTGCTCGCATCGACCTGAACCTGCTCGTCTTGTTTGCAGTGGTGCTGGAAGAGCAACACGTTGGAAGAGCCGCTACCCGGCTGCACCTGTCCCCCTCAGCAGTGAGTCATGGTTTGAAGCGTCTACGGCGCCTGCTCAACGATCCGCTCTTCTTGCGAACTCCCAATGGTGTGATCCCGACTGCGCGCGCTTTGGAGCTGGAGGCGCCCGTCGGGGAGATCATGGCCCGCATCAACGGCATCATTTCAGCGGCAGAGGCGTTTGATCCCGCGAGCTCGACGCGGCGCTTCGTCATCGGCGCTCCGGATGCCGTGTCTGCGGTTCTCTTGCGCCCTCTGCTGGCGGAGCTGAAGGCAGGGGCGCCAGGAGTAGACATTGGCGTCCGGCAGCTCCTGCCGCCTCAGAAGGGGCGTGAGCTTGAGACCGCTTGGGCGCCTGTTCTCGAAGAACTGGAAGGCGGTGGGCTCGACATCGCTGTCGTGCCGATCGATTCAGTGCCGGCCCGCTTTATCGCGCAGACGCTTTATGAAGAACGCTTTGTCATCGTCACGCGAGAGGACCACCCCTTCGCACGCGATCCTAGCCTCCTAAACTATTGCGAGATGCAGCACATCCTCGTCTCGCTAACTGGCGATCCATACGGGCTCTTCGAGGAGGCCCTGGCCGAGCAGGGGCTGACCCGCCGAATCGCCCTAACAGTGCCGAATTTCGTGCAGGCAATGCTCCTCGTCGCAGAGACCGATTTGATCGCCGCAATGCCCGGGCGACTCGCCTCAATATACGCGGCACGTTTCGGGCTTAGCCTGACTGAGCCACCCCTGCCGAACGGTGCGGGTCCAATCCGCTCTGTCGCGACCAGAGCGGCCTTGATGGACCGCGGCGTAGCTTGGCTGTTTGAGTGCGTGCAGCGCGTGGCCGAGGGCGCAGAATAGGCCCATCCCGGACGACTAAGAAAAGAAGCTTCGGGGTTAGGCTGATGAGGCTCAGGAAGGGCGCAACGACGGCCCTGTGCGTAGGGTCGGCTTGGCGCCCACCTCGGCCACTAAGCGCAAGTGCTTGGATGTCCGTAAGCGGACGCTGCAGAAAGCAGCGTCTTACAGTTCGTGTGTTCTCTTGAGACCCCGGAGGTCACGGCTGTCAGTCGATCGGATCATGAATTATTCCGCCCGAACCGGCGTGCAAGCTCACCGAGCCTACTTTGCGTTCCCGGAGACTTGGCGATGTTAGGTAGCGTTGAAGCACGGGACCTACGTACTTGGTGATCTGCTCCGGACTCATCGCCACGACGGGTGGCACGTTCAGAATGTATCTGCAGAGCGCAATGCCGAGCAGGTGGCTCGAGACAAGGCCGGCCCTGGTCGATGCCTCCCGGCGGTCTGTGACCGACCCCAGCATCGGCATAACCTGACCCGCAAATATCTCACGCGCCTTGGCAGCCGCGTCCTCATTGGTGGCCGCTGCCCGTAGCAGGACCGCAAGGCTACCCTTGCTCGACGGCCCCTCCCAGAGGTCGAGAAAGTGCCGGATCAGCGTATCCCCGAGTTGTGAAGGCGGTGTCTTGGTCAGGTCGGGCAGTTGCAGATCGAACTCGGCGGCTCGGGCGAACAGGCCCTCCTTGCTGCCGAAGTAGCGGATCACCAAGGCAGGGTCCGCGCCTGCTTGCGCTGCAATCTCGCGCACCGTCGTGCGCTCATATCCGAGCTGAGCAAACAGCGCCCGAGCGGCATCGAGGATGTCGGCGCGCGTGCGCTCCGACTTGGCTGTCCGACGGGGCAAATCCTTCATAATCCGAATATGTCAACAGTTGTTGACAAATGCAAGCGATCTGGTAAGTCAACGGTCGTTGACATATGGAGAACGACCATGCTTCCTGAATCCACAGACGTTTTGATTGTTGGCGCCGGCCCAGCCGGTCTCGCGCTCGCTGTTACCCTGCAACAAGCCGGCGTCCAGCACGTCATCATCGACAAGCTCGAATATGGCCTGAGCACATCCCGCGCTGCGGTGATCCACGCGCATACCTTGGAGACCCTGGACTCCATTGGTGTTTCGGCGAGGCTGGCCAAGGCCGGCCTGAAGGTCTCCACCTTTAGTATCCGTGATCACGATCGCGCCCTGCTGAGCATTCCTTTCGGAGGGCTGCAGACCCAGCATCCTTACCTCCTGATGCTGCCACAGGATGTGACCGAGCGAGTTCTGGCTGCTCGGCTCGCTGAACTGGGTGGAAACATCCACCGCGGGGTCGTAGCCACCGCCTTCAATCCGGTAGAGGGCGGCGTTGAGGTGACGATAACGTCAGGAGAGGGAGAGCGCGTAATCCGGGCCCGCTACGTGGCCGGAGCCGATGGCATGCACAGCGCCGTCCGTGCCGCGGCGGGCATACAGTTTGAGGGTGCGCCTTACGACCACTCCTTCGTGTTGGCCGACGTCAGAATGGAGTGGCCACTGCGAGCCCAAGAGGTGTCGATCTTCTTTTCGGATTCAGGGCTCGTGGTTGTCGCCCCTCTGCCGGACGGCTCGTACCGTATTGTCGCAACCCTTGCGAATGCGCCGGAGCGGCCAGGGCTCGACGACATCCAGGCCATCATCGATGCCCGGGGACCGTCGAAAGCGGCCGGCCGGGTTACGGAGGTGATCTGGAGCTCACGGTTCCGGGTTCATCACCGGCTGGCATCAGCCTACCGCAACGATCGCCTTTTTGTTCTGGGCGATGCCGCACACGTGCACAGCCCTGCTGGCGGCCAAGGCATGAATTGTGGACTGGTCGACGCCTGCGTGCTCGGTCAACTTTTGGCGGATGTGCTCCGTGGCCGTCGCGCCGCTGAGGAGCTGGACAGCTACGAGGTCCTTCGGCGACCCGCAGCGCAAGGCGTACTTGCGCTGGCGGATCGCCTGACAACCATGGCGACCATGCCTGGAGGGCTGCGGCGCACGGCTCGCAACGCCGTGCTCAGCACGCTGAACCGCATCCGGCCGGCGAAGCACATCCTTGCGCAGAACCTGTCGGGACTGAGCCGGAAGCGCCGGGCGACATTGCCGACGCCTGCAACGCCGAGAGGCGCCGGTGGTCTGCCAACTGCCCGACCCGGAGTGGCGCCCCGGGGCCCGCTGCTGGTCAACGACAAGCGAATTGAGCGGATCTGGCGATGCGAGGGGCTGCCGTCGGCCCTCAGACGCATGCCTGACGGAAGCAGGCAGGTGTTTACCGGGTATATCGTTTCCCACTTATCAGGCCTTCCATAAGCATCGCGCGCATAGGCCACGGCGAAGGTATAGGTAAGTCGATCTCCCGAACAAATTTCGGGCCTAAGCTCTTGTAGAAAGGGACAGCGTTCAGGCTTGAATAGGCTTGGATCGGCTTGCCCCGATTGTTCGTGAAGCTTCAGCACAGGCCTCAAAGATAGCTCGTCCGATGCCTTGCCGCGTGCACAACGGGTGAGTCGCAAACTGGCGTAG
>JAESFL010001041.1_pt1 | contig 11892 bp, 6 predicted proteins | sample 9269401 | NCBI WGS metagenome assembly JAESFL01 (sample SAMN14506025, study PRJNA617098) | algae metagenome | isolation source: Gloeocapsa sp. UFS-A4-WI-NPMV-4B04 and co-occurring heterotrophs from desert... | place: USA: Utah | collected 2006-10-01 | reverse complement strand
CTCTGCAGGTGCGGGATCTCCAGCGCCGACCGAGGAATCTACTCGCCCGCCGCTCGTACCCCGCCCACCTGCGTGGACTCGCCCGTTCAGGCCCCTGTCACCGAGGGGCCCGGAGGGATGGCGCGGGTGGGTTTCCGGCTCGCCTCGGGCCACCTCAGTGGGCCGGGTAGATTCCTCGGTCGGCGCACAGGCATCCGGCGCGTTTCAGTATCGACCGGCGCCTCCCTCGGAATGACAGTTTCGCGATCGCTGCAACCAAATCGACGAAGAGCCTAATTTTTTCACAACGGGAGCGCGGCCACACGGCGGGAGGCTCGCCCGGGCACGGCATCCACACGATCGCGATCGGTAGATGCACGTCCTGGCGGGAAGGCGGTGCATCGGACCCTCGGACGGAGCACCCGCCGGTGCGGGGTGGGAGGCGGCCCGTCCCGCAATGGCAGGATCCAGGTCGTCCCGGACCCGGGAAACCTGGGGTCCGGGAGGAGCTTCTTTTGCCAACTCCATGACCTGGACAAAACGGGCGTATTTCGGATGGATTTGCGAAATCGGGACACGCGGGGCGTCTGCGGGCTGCCCCCACGGACCGGCGGTCCGCGGGTCCGTTCCTGCGGCTGGCCCCCGCCGCGTTGTGCGCCCGCCGGGGCGTGGCGAACGTCAAAACGCATTCCCCCCGCCCGCACGCCGCAGCGCCATCCCCGGACCCTGCAAGCGCGGGCAACGGCCCCCCGCCGCCCCTTTCGGCCGGGGCCTTCCGCATCCAGAGAAACCCCATGAGAAAACGAGTTCGAGCAGGAGCCCTCCTGCGCCTGCTCCAGGGGGTGCCGCTCGCCGCGGCAGCCTGCCTGGGCACGGTGTCACCCGCGCACGCACAGTTCGAGTTCAGGCCCCCCACCATCCAGGTCGGCGACGGGACCACCGCGTTCACCGGCACGACCGCCGCCAAGGCCGTGACCGTGGAGATCGTGGGGTGCAGCACCACTCCCGGCCTCACGGGGTTCAACGTGCGGCTGAACGGCGCGGACGTGACGGCGCGCTTCCAGGGCGCGCTCACGGGCACGTCGGACCCCGACTGCGCGCAGCGGTACGACGCCTCGGCCACCCTGACGTTCACCCCGGGCGAGCACCGGGTCGTCGCGAGCATCAACAACATCACCAACGACCCCGCCACCGACAGCGCCACGTACACCTACCGGATGGACGCGCGCGGCGTCGCCGTGACCCCCGACCGGGAGTCGGCCGCGGGCACCGCGGGGCAGTGGAGCTCGCACGAGTTCCGCGTGCGCAACACGGGCAGCGTGGCCGACACCTACACCCTGGGGATGAGCTGCGCGGACGGGCTGGGCGGATGCTCGCTCTCCGCGACGAGCCTCACGGTGGCCCCGGGGCGGGACACCACCTTCACCGCGAACTTCCAGGTGCAGTACCCCGGGCGTGAGTCGCTGCTGCGCGTGACCGCCCGCAGCGGCGCGGACGCCACGGTGCAGGACGGCGGCAGCGTCACGGTGACCGCGGGCAGCCCCAGCGGCACCGCGCAGGCGCCGGTGGTGAGCGTGCTGGGGCTGAACCCCGGCGGCACGCCCACCCCGTCGCTGTGCGTGACCATGCCGGCGGGGGCCGCGGCGGACTACCAGTGCGGCGACCTGCGCCTGGGGCACGCCCTGCCCAGCGTGCGCACGCTGGGGCAGGTGCGCACGCCCATGATCGTGTACCACTCGCAGCACGCGCACCCGCAGCCGGCGGTGCGCGTGGAGGTGGCGGTCCCCGCCGGGGCGGCCAGCCCCACGCGCGTGGACACCAGGCTGTTCACGCAGGCGGGGGCGGAGATCACGGCCGCCCGGCGCAGCTTCGACGGGCGCGAGTGGGTCCCCGGGCAGGGCGCCCGCGTGGTCTCGCTGGGCTGGTCCGACCCGGCGCTCGCCACGGGCTTTCACAAGTACAACCTGGAGGTCACGAGCTGGTACGGCACCACGCCCGTGTCCACGACGGTGCCCCTGACCGTGGCCGTGGTGAACCGCCGCAACAGCCTGTACGGACGGGGATGGTGGATGGCGGGGCTGGAGCAGCTGGACCTGGGCAGCATGACGTGGGTGGGCGGCGACGGCGCCATGCGCCGCTACGTGTCCGTGGGCACGGGCGTGTGGGTCGCCCAGAGCATCACGCACGGCGACACCCTGCGCGCGGTGGACCCCGCCAGCACCTACGGGCCCTCGCTCCCGGCGGACGTGCGGTACATGCGCGTGCTCCCGGGCGGCGGCGGCGTGTTCTTCGACGCGGCCGGGCGCCACGTGGGCACGGCGGACGCCCAGTACCGCTGGACCCGCTTCTACTACAACACGCAGCACGGCGCGCTGGACTCCATCCGCTCCCCCACGGGGCTGGGGCCGGAGCGCGGGCGCCGGACCCACTGGCTCCTGTACGACAACCGCAGCACGGCCGAGGGATGGCGCTTCGTGCTCACGCAGGTGCGCTCGTACAACGTGGCGGGGCAGGCGGAGCGGCTCACGCAGCTCTCGCACGTGACCGTGAACGACGTGCGCGTCTCCGCCATCCGCGACCCGGACGGCCATTCCATCGGCTTCGGGTACGACCCGGCGCAGGCCGCGCGCATCGTGTCGCGCACCGACCGGCGGGGGGTGCCCACGGCGTGGCGCTTCAACGCGGCGGGCAAGGTGGTGGAGTCACGCACGGACGCGGGAGGCACCCTGGCGCCCGTGGTGATGGCGTGGGATCCCATGGAAAGCCGCGGCTGGACGACCTCCACCCGCGACGCCGCCACGCAGATGGACGGGCCCCGGACGGACGTGGCCGACCTGACGCGGGTGGAGCACAACGCCCTGGGCGCGCCCACGCGCATCGTGGACGCGGAGGGCAAGGAAACGCGCATCACCTACGCCCCGCACTTCCCCGCCCTGGCCGTGCACACGCGCTCGCCCGGCGGGGTGGTGAGCACGGCCGCCTACGACGGGCTGGGGCGGCTGCTCAGCGTGACGGACTCGTCCTCCTCGCGCATCAAGAAGGGCGTGCTGCGCTACGCCACCACGCACTACGCGTACGGCGACACGCGGCACCCCCTGCGGCCCACGCGCGTGATCAGCGCCGAGGACGACACGGCGTACACGGCGTACCGGGCGGACGGGACGGTGGAGTGGGTGCAGGACGCGCGGGGCGACAGCACGCGGGTCAGCTACCACTACCGGTGGGACACGGGGCTGCTGGAATCCGTCCTCTCCCGGCGCGACTCGCTCCGCAACCACGCGCCCGAGCGCTTCGAGTACGACTCGCTGGGCAACCTGCGCATGCACACCTCCCCCGGCGGCCGGGTCACGGACTACGTGACGGACCGGCTGGGGCGCGTGGTGCAGACCGTGGAGGCGCCCGTGTTCTCCGACGTGGCCCCGCAGCGGGCGCACACGGAGACGGTGTACGACGTGATGGACCGCGTGGTGCGCACCAGCGCGCGCGGCCCGGCCGTCCGCTTCGCCACGGTGGGCCCCACCGGCGGCCCGGCCCAGCACATGGCGCCGGAGCAGTGGCTGCGGACGCAGACGTACTACAACGCGTCCGGCCAGCCGGACAGCGTGGCGCGGTGGGCCGAGCCGGACAGCCTGTCGCGGCTCAAGCGGCTGGTCACCCGCTGGGAGTACGACCGGCTGGGGCGCACCGTGCGCGAGGTGGCCGGCGACCGGCAGGCCGAGCAGCGGGCGTACGACGCCGCGGGCCAGCTGGTGGGCGTGCTGACCCGGCGCGGCTACCTGAACGAGGTGCGCTACGACCTGATGGGGCGCGTGGTGCAGCGCATCACCCCCACCGTCGACTACCCCCGCGTGGTTCGCGAGGGGGACCACGACACCGACTGGGTCTTTCCCCTCTTCCAGCAGGTGGGGCCGGGCGTGTTCGGCTCGGCGCTCAACGCGGGCGGGGGCGTGCGCATCGCCGCCGACACGGCCCGGTTCTTCTACGACTCGCTGGGACGCATGGAGCGGGCGGAGAACGCCGACGCCCGCATCGCCCGCACGTACACCGCCAACGGCACGCTGCTCACGGAAACGCAGCGCATCCGCACCTACGCGCCGGGCGCCGCCGCGTGGAACCGGGCGTACACGCTGCGCTACGAGCACGACCTGATGGGCCGGCGCACGGCCGTGCACCATCCGCCCAACCTGGCGCCCGTGCCGTCGGGGGCGCCGGCGGGGCAGGAGCGGGCCACGCGCTACTGGTACGGGCCGGCGGGCACGCTGGACAGCATCCGCGGCGTGATCAACGGCAAGCACAGCTTCGCGTACGATGCCAACGGGGCGATGGTCACGCGCAACGCCGCGTTCTCCATCGAGAACTTTGGCTACGACGCGGACGGGCGCACCACGCGGCGGCTGCACCAGTACGGCTCCCGCACCATCCACGACGACTCCATCACGTACAACGCGGCGGGCAAGGCACACCAGGTGCGCAGCGTGGTGCTGGTGCGGGGCGACAGCGTGGACGTCCTCGCCTCGCAGGTGCGCTACAACGGCCTGGGCGCCATGATCTACTCCAGCCAGATCAGCCAGGGCGGTAAGGAGCGCACCATCGAGTCGTACGCCGTGGACGCGTTCGGCAACCAGGCGTGGCAGGAGCAGGCGAGCTACAATTACCTGGCCGGGTCCGTGGGCGGGGAGCCCCGCGAGATCTCCATCTACCAGGAGGGGACGGGCCGGCAGGTCGCGCAGATCTACTCCACCCAGGTAAGCAAGAACGCCCTCATCTACGACGCGTCGGGGAACGTGGTGGAGACGGGGGCGGGGCGCGGCGTGCGCACGCCGTACGAGCACGCCGGCCAGAGCGGCGCCATGGCCCTGTCGTGGCAGCGCACGATGTCGTACTTCGGGGCCGACGAGCGGCTGCGGGTGCTGGACAAGCGCAGCTGCCTGATCTTTGGCACGTCGCCGGGGGAGTGCGACGAGGCACGGACGCCGCCCTACAACGACCGCTCGGCGTTCGAGGAGTACCGCTACGACGCCCTGGGCCGGCGGGTGCTCACCCGCACGCGCGCGTCGTACGCCTGCAACCAGCGCTGCTTCCGGTCGGTCATCCGCACGGTGTGGGACGGGGACCAGGCCCTGTACGAGATCAGCGCCCCCGGCGCCGACCACACGTCGGCCCTCATGGAGTCCGACACGCCGTCGGCCCCGGTGGTCAACGGGACCACGGGGCAGGGCTTCTACGCCTACGGGCGGGTGGCGTACACGCACGGGCCGGGGATCGACGCGCCCCTGTCGCTGACCCGCGTGGGCTACAGCAGCGCCATCCCCGAGGCGGTGGAGGTGATTCCGTTCGTGAACTGGAACGGAAAGTACGACGGCGGCGCGGCCCCCTGCACGTGGATCTCGTACGCCAACGGCGGGTCCACGCAGCTGCGGGAATACGTCCCCGCGCCGGGCGACCCGGAGATGATCACCCGCCCGCCGGGGTCCGGCGGGTTCGACCACTGCGTGGAGGCGGACTGGCCCGCGTGGGCCATGTACAATACCCTGGAGCGGCGCGACGAGAAGCGGCGCAACTGGGAGGGGGCCGTCTCGTGGATGGGAAGCCTGGTGCAGCACGGGCGCGACGCCAGCGGCCAGTACTACCGCCGCAACCGGTACTACGACGCCAACACGGGCCACTTTACCCAGGAAGACCCCATCGGCCTGGCCGGCGGCGCCAACCTGTACGGCTACGCCAACGGCGACCCCATCGGGTACCACGACCCGTACGGGCTCTCCGCGGATACGCTCCCCGTGGGGCCCGTTGAAGCGGAGGAGGAGGACGACGAATTCGGCCTCTGGTACCTGGGACTCGCGGGAGATTTCACCGTGGGAGCCGGAGTGGGCGGTGCGTTCGGCCTCTTCATCGACCGCGGAGGAATCGGCGGCTACGCCCGCGCCGCCACGCAGCTGGGTTGGGACATCAGCGCCGGCGGCGAGTTCGGCAGGGCCACCAGCCTGGGCGCCTTTCGGGGCGGCGCGACGGCGGGGTGCGCGGGCGGGGGGTTCCTGAACGTCTGCTCGTTCTTCAACGACAGCGGCACCGGCTGGTCGGTCGGGCTCGCGGTAGGCCCCTCCGAGTTCTTCGCCAACGGACATGCGGAGGTTTCGCACACGTGGACCCGCTACCTGTTGCGCTTTCCCCAGCTGGATAAGTTGACCAGGCCCACGTGGATGCTGCGCGAGGGAGGCCCCCGCGAACAATAGGCAGTGACCCGCGCCGGCCGGGCGAGCAATCCCCCAGGGAGAACGGGCCGCCCGCCCGGCCACTGCATGGCGAACGGATCAAAAGGCGAGCGATGGACGACGTGATTCGCGTGGTGGTGGTGGATGACGAGCCGCTGGCCCGGGCCAAGCTGCGCGCGTTCCTGGAGCGCGCGCGGCAGGTCCAGGTGGTGGCGGAGTGTGCCGGCGTGGACGACGCCGTCGCCGCGCTGTCCACCCTGCGGCCGCACATCGTCTTTTTGGACATCCAGATGCCGGACGGCACGGGGTTCGACGTCATCCAGCGGGTGGGGCCGGAGCGCATGCCCGTGGTGGTGTTCGTGACGGCGTACGACGAGCACGCCCTGCGCGCGTTCGAGGCCAGCGCGGTGGACTACCTCCTCAAGCCGTTCGACGAGGAGCGGTTCGACCGCGCGCTGGACCGCGCCATCCGGCTTTCCGCCCGCCCGGGCGGGCCGGACCCCGCGGCGGCGGCCCGCCAGCAGGCCGTGCTGGCGGACCTTGCCGAACCCGTGCAGTACGCCGCCCGGCTGGTGGTGCGCATGGACGGCGGGTACGGCTTCGTGCGCACGGCCGACATCGAGTGGATCGAGGCGGCCGACAACTACGTGGTGGTGCACGAGGGGACCCGGAAGGTGATGGTGCGGCGCGCGCTCGCCGGCATCATGGACGAGCTGGATCCCCGCACGTTCCTGCGGGTGCACCGGTCCGCCATCGTGAACGTGGACCGGGTGCGGCTGGTGCGCGTGTACTCGGGCACGGAGTACCAGCTGGTGCTGGAGAGCGGCGCCACGATCCTCACCGGGCGGGTGTACCGCGACCAGGTGCGCGCCCGGCTCCTTCGGCAGGGGACGGGCTCGCCCGGCGACGAGCGGTAGCGCCGGGACGGGCCGCTTACTTATCCGAGTCCGGGAAAAGAATTGGAGTACAGAGGAACAGAGGACAAGGGAGAGGAACAGAGAACTCCTTCACTCCTCTGTTCCTCTGGCTTTTCCCTGTTCCTCTGTACCCTCGATGTTTTTCGGATCCGGTAATCAGGATGGAGAATGCAGACAGGCCGGATGCCCACGCGGGCATCCGGCCTGTCGTCCGTCATCCACCGAAACCGCCGTCCTACATCCGCTTGTACGACGGGCCGCTACCACCCTCGCGGGGGGTCCAGCGGGGGCCGATGGCATCCGTCGCCTTGCAGTCGATGCAGTTGGGCGCGTTCACCACCAGCTTGTCGCCGTTCATCTCGTACACGCCGGCCGGGCACATGTGCACGTACAGCTCGGCGACCTCCTTGGGCACGTCCTGGCCCACGATCAGGTGCGAGGGGATGTCGTCGCGGGTCTGGTTGCCGCTCTTGAACACCGCGTCCACCTTGCTGAACGTCAGCTTGCCGTCCGGCACGAACGGCGTGGCCGGCGTCACCTGGCGCTCCACGTCGGCGTCGGCGTGCATGTCGATCTTGCCGCCGAACAGCCTGCCGCCGGAGATCGTCATCAGCCCCGCCTTGAAGCCGCCCACGAAGAAGCCGTCCTTGAACGCCAGGCGCTGGTTGCGGCTCTTGTGCAGGTCGTCGCGGACGTAGCTGCCCTCCAGCATGCGGTCGTACGCGGACAGGGCGCCGGCGCTGACGTCGCCCTTCTTGAGGCCCTCGAAGATGGCGCGGGCGGCGTACATCCCGCTCTGCATGGCGTAGTGGATGCCCTTGAGCGAGGGCACGTCCACCAGCCCCAGCGTGTCGCCCACGAGCACCATGCCGTCGCCGCTCTTGCGCTGCGGCAGGGCGTACCAGCCGCCCTCGGGGATGGTCTTGGCGCCCCACTCCACCATCTCGCCCCCCTCCAGGTACTTCCGGAAGAGGGGATGCAGCTTCATCCGCTGCAGCAGCTGGTGCACGTCCAGCGTGGTCTGCCGGTAGTCCAGCCCCACCACGAGGCCGATGGCCACGAGGTTGGGCTCCAGCGGGTACAGGAAGCTGCCGCCGAACGCATCGCGCGGCAGGGGCCAGCCCAGCGTGTGGATGATGCGGTCCAGCGGCTCCCTGGTCTCCCACAGCTCCTTGACGCCCAGCGCGAAGATCTGCGGATTCTCGCTCTTGATGCCCTGCCACTGCGTCCACGCCTGCCCCAGCGCGCCGCGCGTGCCCTCGGCCAGCACGGTCACGCGGGCGGTGAGGTCCGTGGCCGGCTCCGCGCCGGGGCCCGCGCTGCCGTCGCGCTTGAGGCCGGCCGGCGTGGTCCGCACGCCGCGCACGCCCTGGCCTTCCACGAGGAGCGAATCGACGGGAAAGCCGGGGAGCATGTTGACGCCCATCCCCTCGGCCTTTTCGCCCATCCAGCGGCAGATCTCGCTGATGCTGGCCGTGAAGTTCCCCGCGTTGTGCATGGGCGGGGGCGTGGGGATCTTGATCTGCCCGTTCTCGCGGAGCAGGTAGACGGCTTCCTTGTTGACCCTGTCCTTGAACGGAAAGTCCTCGTCCTTGAGCTCGGGAAACAGCTCGCGGAAGGCGCGCGGGTTCACCACGGCGCCCGAGAGGTTGTGCTCGCCCAGGGCGCTGGCCTTGTCCAGGACGGCGATCTGGGTCTCGCCCAGGGTGCCGCCGGCCTCGGTGTCCTTCTGGATGAGGCGCGAGAGCTCGATGGCGCACGCCAGCCCCGCCGGGCCGGCGCCCACGATCACCACGTCCATCTCGATCGCCTCGGCGTCGGGCGCGTCGGTGACGATCATCCGCTCGCGCGGAAGCGGCGGCTGGTGGCGGACGGGAAGGACGGTGCGTGCGGCGTCTGCCATGTGGCTCGTGCCCGGTTGAGTGATGTCTGGTCTGGTTTCCGGAAGTCGCGGCGGATTATACGGGTTGCCGCGGCGGGCCGCAAAGGGTCCGTCCCCCGCCGGACGCGCGGTGTTACGGGGCCGGATTCGGCAGCAACGCTTACGAACGGCGCGCGGGCGAGATCACGGGCGAAATCCGCTCCCCCGGCGTCCCTCGTGTGCCGTCGCGCGCCCCACCTGGGGCGGCGGCGTCTCAGCATCCCCCGCCCCTGGCGCCCTAAGTCGTTGCGAATACGGCATGGCGCACCCGGCGCGCGAGTTGCTGCCTCGCCGCCGTGTCCGCAGGTAAGCCCCTCACCCGGGAGACTACACCATGACCGACAAGCCCACCCGTGCCAAGCGCGAGCTGCAGCTCGTGGCGTCCACGTCGCGCACGCCCTCCGTGCGCCTGAAGGCGGGGATGAAGCTGGAAGTGGTCGCCGTATCGCTGGTGGACGAGAAGCTGGCCAAGGTGAACGCGGAGGGCTCCCGGCTGTGCGGCGGAAGCGGCACCTGCCTGGCGATCGTGCAGATCGGCGACGACGTCATCAACCCCGCGCCCTGACGTGCCCTCCACCGCATCCCTGCGCCCGTCGCGCTTCAACTTCAGCCTCCCCGTGGACGACGGCGTGGTGCTGTACAACGCCGCGTCGGGCGCGGTGATGCACCTGGGCGGCCCCCACGCGGCGGTCCTCTCCGAACTGCTCACGACGGAGGCGGCCGGGTTCTACGAGGACCTGCTGCCGGACACGCTGGCGGGGCAGCTGGCCCGGTCGCGGTTCGTGGTGGACGCGGCGAGCGACGAGGTGGAGGCGGTCCGCACGCGCTTCTGGCAGGCGCGGCGGCAGACGCCCATGGTGGTGACGGTCACCACCACTATGGACTGCAACCTGGGCTGCTACTACTGCTACGAGGACCGCACGGGCGACCGCCTGGCGCTGGACGACGTGCCGGCGCTGCTGGCCGTGGTGCAGGAACGGTTCGCGCGGGCGCCCTCCCCGTCGCTGCACGTGGACTGGTACGGGGGCGAGCCGCTGCTGAACGCGGAGTTCATGGAGGCGGCCACACCCGCGCTGCTGGAGCTGTGCGCGGCGCGCGGCATCTCGTACTCCGCGTCCATCATCTCCAACGGCACCTGCTGGCCGGACGACGCGGGCGCGTTCGTGCGCCGGCACCGCATCCGCCAGGTGCAGATCACCTTCGACGGGCTGCGGGCGAACCATGACCGGCGGCGCCGCTACCGCCGGGGACGGGCGCATCCCTCGGGGAAGTCGTCATTCGACCGCGCCGTGGACCTGGTGGACCGGCTGCTGGACCACGTGCGGGTGGACGTCCGCTTCAACATCGACGGCCGCAACCGCGGCGACCTGCTCCCCTTCATCGCCTCAATCCGGGAGCGGGGATGGTTCGGCAAGCCGTTCCCCGCCGTGTTCCAGCCGGCGCGGGTCTCCGCGTACTCGGAGCGGAGCGCGTTCATGCGGGCCGCGGAGCTTACGACGGAGGAATACGATTCGCTGCGGGCGCAGGTCCGCGCGGCGCTGGCCGGGGTGGGGGCCGTGGAGGAATCCGAGGCGCCGGAGGGCGTGCCGCTCCCCCGCAGCTCCGTGTGCGCCGCGCTGGCCGACGCGTCGGTGGTGGTGGGCGCGGACATGCGCGAGTACCGCTGCGGGCTGCAGGTGAGCGAGCCCAACCGGGCGACCTCCGCCCGCCGCACGGCGCGGCCGCGCCAGCTCCCCGTCCTCACGGCCGGCGGCGACGGGGCGTGGTGGGCGGCGTTCGATCCCACCCGGCAGCCGCAGTGCTCGCGCTGCTCGTTCCTGCCCATCTGCTGGGGCGGCTGCCCCAAGAAGCACCTGGAGGGCGACGCGCACGCCCTGGCGGAGCAGAGCGCGTACTGGCGCGCCAACCTTCCCCGGCTGATCGCCCGCGCCGCGGGACGCCCGGCGCCGGACGGATTTCACTACACCGAGGCGGACCAGTTCCGCGACTGATCCCGGTCCTCCGCGTCCGCGTGGAAATACGGCGCGGGCGGAGACGAAAAAATGAGGACGCGGGGAACACGCGCTGTTCCCTGCGTCCTCGTTTTTGTGCCCGGCGTGAAGGACCGGCGCCGGCCGATCAGCCGGCGCTTACGGCGTTCCCGTGTTGCTGGTGCTGCTCCGGTCCGGCGCGTCGCCCGGTGTGTTGGACATCCCGGTGGTGCCGGTGCCGGGGCGGTGCGGCGTGGTGTCGTTGATGCTGGTGGCCTGCTCGCGGCCGCTGGGCGAGCCGCCGGCCTGGCCGCCCTCGCCGGGGCCGGGCGCGCGATCATCGCCCACCGTGGGGGTGAGGCCGTCGTTGGAGCCGATGGCCGCGTCGGGGTTGTTGCCCGTCTCGGGCCTGGCCTCCTCGTCACCGCCGCCGCCGCACGCCCCCAGCGAAAGCGCCGCAGTGAGCGAGAGCGCCGAAATCCATCGATGCATGCGCATTTGCGTTTCGTCCTGTCTGCGGGTGGTCCGGATGCTTGCCGGCACCCCTTTGCAGGGCGCGGGCCGCGGCAGATGCATCCGTCCTCCCTCGATGGATGATCCCCGGCTTCTCGATCCGCATGCCCCCGGGAGGAAAAGGAAATCACGCGGAGGACGCGGAGGAAAACGAGAGAGGACGCGGAGATTCGGGTTCTCCGCGTTTTTCCATCGTCTTCGTTTGCCGGTCTAGAGCGGTTTTCGTGTCGGTTCGTAGTTTCTCACCCGTGACGTCATTCTTGTGTGTTGACTCTGTGCTAGATTCACCTCGTAGGGTAAGCCCGTTCATTCTGTGGTTCGACGAAACCGTCCCTCAGCAGGGGCGCCCTACGGGAGGTGGTCGCAAGAGCTCGAACAGT
>JAESFL010001040.1_pt1 | contig 11900 bp, 10 predicted proteins | sample 9269401 | NCBI WGS metagenome assembly JAESFL01 (sample SAMN14506025, study PRJNA617098) | algae metagenome | isolation source: Gloeocapsa sp. UFS-A4-WI-NPMV-4B04 and co-occurring heterotrophs from desert... | place: USA: Utah | collected 2006-10-01 | reverse complement strand
CAACGGCGAGATCTTCGACCGCCACTCCATCGCCGCCGCGCATCCCACGCTGCCGCTGCCGAGCTATGTCCGGGTGACCAACCTCGACAACGGCAACTCGATGATCCTGCGCGTCAACGACCGCGGCCCCTACCATGCCGGCCGCCTGATGGACGTGTCCGAGGAGGCCGCCCGCGCCCTCGACTTCCACCGCCGGGGCACGGCGCGGGTACGGGTCGAGTATGCCGGGAAGGCCTCGGTCGCCGGCAGCGACGACCGCAAGCTGCTCGCGACCCTGCGCACGGACGGCCGGCCCGCCGCGATCGGGCGGGCACCGATCATGATGGCCGATCTCGGCCCCTCCGAGCCCGATGCCGCGCCCGAGCGGCTCGAACGCGCTTCCCGCGCACTCGCCTTCCGCCCGGTGGGCGAGCGCGACGACGACGCGCCGGAGACCGCGAGCCCCGCCACGCGCCCGAGCCGATCGGCGCCGGTCGTCCTGGCGAGCGCCGCCGTCGCCGTCCCGGCCGCCGTGCAGCCGACCGCCGCCCGCGCCGCGCCGTTCCGACCAAATCCGGCGCCAAGCCCGGTGGCGGTCGCCGCGGCCCCATCCACGCCCGCCAAGTCGACCGAGCCGCGCCGCATGGTGGCCGAAGCCGGCCGCTCCGCCCCACCGATGCACGGCCGAGCCAAGGACATGCCGGCCCCAGCCGCGCCAACGCGCCTGGCCGCCGCGCCCGCCAAGGGCCACTCCGCTCCGATCCGCACGGCGCAAGCGGTGCCGCTCAAGCCGGCCGCGATGAAGGCGGCGCCGGTTCAGCAGGTGGTCGCCAATAGCGCTCCCAAGGGTGCGATCAAGTCCGCCGGAAAAGCCACCGAGCCGGCTCCGCGTCTCGCGGCGATGCCCGCTCCCTCGAAGCAGGCGATCGCCAAGCTCGCCGGCGCCGCCCCGGCGCCGGGCGCCAAAGCCGCTCACCCTGCCGCCAAGGCGGCCACCAAGACGGCCGCCGCTCAAGCGCCCGGCCCATCCGGTGCCAAGCCGAAGCGCTCGCAGGTGGCGGCGGCGAACTGACGCCGCCTCCACCGAGCCGTCACCCGGACGGGGCGGTGGCTCAGCCCGATGCTCCGGGCTTTTGGCTCGGTCGTCTTCCTCAGAAGGCCGGCGGCCACCTTTCGGGATGATGCTCTAGCGGAGCGTTGCTCTACTCCGCCTTGGCGTTCACTTCGAGCTTGTCGAGCACCGCCGCCGGGGTCGGGGCCGTGCTGACATCGACCATGCCGACGCCCTCGCCGTTCTTCGCCTTGGCGCTGATCGAGAGGGTGCCGGGCTTGGCCACGAACTTGCCCATCGCCGCGCCGATCGCCTTGGCGGCGGCCGAGTTGCCGAGGATCACCGGCACGCCGATCACGCTCGCCGTGACGTATTCCTTGCGCAGCTCGTCGGGCTTGAGGCTCAGCACCTTGGCCTGGGCGTCGATGAAGCGCTCGAACAGGCCGCCATTCTCGAGCGTCAGGTCGAGCGCCTTGGCAGTGGCCGAGAGCATGGCGAAGCCCGACACCGCGGCATCCGGATCGAACACTTCAGGGCCGATGCCGCCGAGCGTGGCGTTGAGGTGGAGGCGGCCCATATCCTTGCCGGAGAGCGACAGCTCCTTGAAGCTGAATTCCCGGCTGTCCTCGTTCCAGGCGGTGTCGGCCGTGGCATCGAGGTCGAGGTCGCGGTAGCCGTAGAGGCCGAGGGAGCCGAGGCCGGGCACGCCCTCGACGGCGGAGGCCGGCAGGGTGAGGCCGGTCAGACTAAAGCGGGTCTGCGTCGGCACGCCGTCCTTCGGCGGCCCGAAGCTCATGCTGGCGCCGCGCAGGCCGATCCGGAGCGGCGGGAGCGGGACCAGCTTCGGCGCCTTGAGCGGATCGCCCGAAGCAACGGGCCCAGGCACCGTGCCGGCCTGGGCGAGATCGAGCCCGAGATCGGTCAGGGTCAGCGTGCCGATGACCGGCGTCAGGCGGCGCAGTTCCGCCTCCTGCAGGTCCGGTGCCGGGGCGGCCCCCTTCGGCAGGGTCTTGTCGGCGGCGGGCGGCACCTGGGAGAGGCGGCGCAGGGCGGCGATGGTCGGCTCCAGGGAGAAGCCGGTGAGCGTGAGGCGCCCGACCTTGCCCTGCGCCTCCTTGGCGCCGAAACCAATCTCGGCCAGCGTGATCCCGGCCCCGGCACCGCCCGCGTAGCTCATGCGGCCGACGCTGAAGGAGAGCGGATCCTCGCCCTTCACCTCCTTCACGGTCAGGTCCGTCGCCTCCAGGCTGCCCACGGAGACCGATTCGGCGAGATCCGCGAGCAGGCCGGCGGCGCGGGCGCGCTTGGCCCGGTCGTCCTCGGCGAGGGCGCCGTCGCCTAGAGCCTCGACGGCTCCGCGCCAGGTCGCCGGCGTCTGGCGTCCGGCGAGGTCGCGGCCGGTCAGGCGGGCGATTGACACCGTGGTGCCGCGCTCGTCGATGAAGGCGATGCTCTCGACGGAGAGCGCCGCGTAGAGGCGCTGGAACGGGCTGCCGGCATTTCCGGCCTCGCTGTAGAGGCGCGCCAGCGCGGTGAGATCGACCTCCTCGGCGCGGATCCGGCCGTAGCTGCCGCTGCCCGCCTGCGGCGCGCCCTCGACGGAGAGCGTCGCGCCGGCCGCGATCAACTCGCTGATGCGCCCGGCGCGAATCGTCCGCGCCGCCACCTCGCGATAGGTCACCACCTGCCGCTTCTCGCCGTCCCGACGCTCGACCCGCAATTCCGGCATGGTCAGGCTGCCGGCATCGAGGCGCTGGAGCCGGGCGGGCCAGGATTCCTTGGGATCTTGGCCGTCCTTGGCGTCGGCCTTGAGGATCGCGAGCAGATCGTCACGCGACAGGCGCGTGCCGCTCACCGTCACCTTCGGAGCCGTGACGAGCGTGTCGCCGAAGGCGAGGCTCACGTTGTCGAGGACGAGATCCTGGACTGCGGAGGCCGCTTCCTGCGCGATAGCCGGTGCCGATGGCACGGGCCCTGTCAGCAGCGCCACCGCGCAGGCCGAGGCGAGCAGTGCCCGCATGAGGACGGGACGGCGCGTCGATGACGTCATGGCTGGGTCGGATCGCAGGCTGGCGGGAGAGCGGGGATGGACCGTGAGGCGTTTATCCCTGCCGGTTTTCCACAGGCGTGGCAATTGCGGCCGCGCCACGCAGCGGACGCTTCGCCCGCGTTGTTCGAGCGCGCCGCCTCGGATCGTGGTCCCAAGGCATCGTCTGTTGCCGAAAGCCGGCAACCACCGTTCGGGACGATGCGCTAGATCGCGAAGGAGGTGCCGCAGCCGCAGGACGCCGTCGCCAGCGGGTTCTCGATCTTGAAGGACTGGCCGATCAGGTCGTTCACGAAATCGATGGTCGCGCCGCCCATATATTCGAGCGAGACCGGATCGACGAGCACGGTGGCGCCGTCGCGCTCGATCACGATGTCGTCGCCCTCGCGGGCGTGGGTGATGTCGAAGGCGTAGGAGAAGCCCGAGCAGCCGCCGCCGTTGACGCTGATGCGCAGCGACGAGCCGGGGGGCTCGGAGCCCATGATCTCGTTGATGCGCTTGGCGGCGCGGGCAGTGAGGATGATGTCGGCCATCGTGGTACGGCCCCGTTCGTAAACCGGTGTCATGAAGGGCGAGCGCCCGCGATTGCCGCGGGCGTCGCACCACACAAGATATGAGGCGCGAGGGCCGGCCGCAACGCGGCGAGGAAGGGGATCGACTGTGCAGGTGCGGCAGAACGGCGAGCGCTGGCGGGCGCCCTACGCCACCGATCCGGCGGCAACTCGCGGGCGTCTGATCCCCGAGGCGTTCTCGCCGACCCGCAGCGACTTCCAGCGCGACCGTGACCGGATCATCCACTCCACCGCCTTCCGGCGGCTCAAGCACAAGACCCAGGTCTTCGTGCATCACGAGGGCGACCATTACCGCACGCGGCTCACCCACAGCCTGGAGGTGAGCCAGATCGCCCGGGCGCTGGCCCGCGCGCTCGGCCTCGACGAGGATCTCGCCGAGGCGCTGGCGCTCAGCCACGACCTCGGCCACACCTGCTTCGGCCATACCGGCGAAGACGCGCTGCACGCCTGCATGGCCGCTTACGGCGGCTTCGACCACAACGCCCAGGCGCTGCGCATCGTCACCCGGCTGGAGCGGCGCTATGCCGGCTTCGACGGGCTCAACCTGACCTGGGAGACACTGGAGGGCCTGGTCAAGCACAACGGACCGCTCCTCGACGCCAGCGGCGCGCCGGTCCCGTGCTACGCCGAGAGCGGCATCCCGGCGGCGGTACTCGAATACAACGCAGTCAACGATCTCGAATTGTCGCGCTTCGCCGGTCCGGAGGCGCAAGGCGCCGCCCTCGCCGACGACATCGCCTACGATGCCCACGACCTCGACGACGGCTTGAGGGCCGGGCTGTTCGACCTCGCCGACCTCGCCACGGTCCCCTTCCTCAAAGGGCTGCTCGACGAGATCGACGCCCTGCATCCCGGCCTGGAGCCGTCGCGAAAGATCCACGAGCTGGCGCGGCGCGTCATCACCCGCTTCGTGGAGGACGTGATCCGCGAGAGCGAGGCGCGCCTCGCCAGGCTGGCGGCGGGCAGTGTCGGCGACATCCGCGCCGCGTCCGAGCCGGTGATCGCCTTCTCGCCGGCCATCGCCACGGCGGATGCCGACATCAAGCGGTTCCTGTTCGCACGGATGTACCGCCATCGCGAGGTGATGGCGGTGCGCGCCAAGGCCGCGACCATCGTCGGCGACCTGTTCGCGGCTTTTCTCGCCGATCCGGCGCGGATGCCCGAGGAATGGTCGGACGGGCTCAAGGGCGCGAGCGAGGCCCGCATCGCCCGGCGCATCGCCGACTACATCGCCGGCATGACCGACACCTACGCGGTGCTCGAACATGGCCGGCTGTTTCCGGTCACGCCCAACCTGCACTGGAGCCCGCCGAGCCGGGGCCTGCCGCTGACGGAGCCGTGACTCCCCGTCGGCGGCATCGAATGCCCGTCAGTCGCAGACGCAGTTCGAGCCGTAGCCGGTGTTGTAGAGCGGGGCGTAGCCGGTGGTGACCGGCGCGTAGCCATAGCTGTAGCCGTAGGCCGGCGCCGCGTAGCCGCCGTAACCGTAGCCGCCCGTCAGCGCGCCCCCGGCGAGACCCAGGCCCAGCCCGAGCCCGGCACCGGCCAGACCGATCCCGGCCCCCGCGAGGCCGACTCCGACACCTCGGCCGTAGCCGTATCCGCGGCCATAGACGCCGCGCGCGGCGTAGCCACGGTATCCGTAACCGCCCCGATCGCCGAAGCCGCGATGCGCGAAACCGTGACGGTCTCCTGCGAACCCGCCGCGATAGCCGCCGACGCGGCCGGCATGACCGAAGCGTGCGCCGTAGCCGTGATGGCCGTAGCCGGCATGGGAACGGCCGCCGACATAGCCGCCATGACCGCCGAAATCGCGGGCCTCGGCCGTTGCGGGAGCGAGGACAAGGGCGGAAAGAGCCGTGGCGGCGAGGGCGAAGGACTTCATGGGGTGGTCTCCGTAGGGGATCTCACCCTCGACAACGTCGCTATTCGCGCGGTGCGTGCAACGCTGCATTCTACCGAGAGGAAGCGTTGTCCCCGCGGGGACGAGGGCATGGGACCGGACGACCGTTTGCGGAGGACCGATTGAGCGCCGAACCCCGAGCCCCGCGCGAGACCCGCGCCGCCTATCCCCGCCTCGTGCCGCTGACGACGCGCTGGGGCGACAACGACGTCTACGGGCACGTCAACAATGTCGTCTACTACGCCTTCTTCGACACGGCGGTGAACGGGATCCTGGTCGAAGCGGGCGCCCTCGACATCGCCCGCTCGCCGGTCATCGGCCTCGTTGTGGAGACCGGCTGCCGCTACTTCGCCCCGGTCGCCTTCCCCGACCGCATCACTGCGGGCGTGCGGGTGGCCCATCTCGGCCGCACCAGCGTGCGCTACGAGATCGCGATCTTTCGCGAGGACGACGCGGAGGCGGCCGCGCAGGGGCATTTCGTCCATGTCTATGTCGATCGGGAGACCCGCCGGCCGGCGCCGCTGCCGGAGCGGCTTCGGGCGGTGCTGACGGAACTCGCGGCCGACACTGCCCCGGCGCCGTGACACTCCCGCCCGCCATTGCTATGCCGCCCCGACGCCGGCCGCCCGACGCGCGGGCCGGCCGGCACGCTGAAACGACGAACACCTGAGCCCCATGAACATCTTCGCCCTCTTCGAGACGCGCGTGCGCGAGGCGCTCGAATCGCTTACCCGCTCCGGCGGGCTGCCCGAGGGGCTCGATCTGTCGCGCGTGGTGGTCGAGCCTCCACGCGACCCGTCGCACGGCGATCTCGCCACCAACGCCGCCCTGGTGCTGGCCAAGGAGGCGAAGCAGAACCCGAAGGCGCTCGGCGAGGCGCTGGCCGAGGCGCTGCGCAGCGATCCGCGCATCGTCGAGGCGAGCGTGGCGGGGCCCGGCTTCATCAACCTGCGGCTCGCGCCGGAGGTGTTTCACGAGGTGATCCGGGCTGCGCTCCGCGAGGGCGAGGATTTCGGGCGCGGACACATGCCGGGCGGCCCGGTCAACATCGAGTACGTCTCGGCCAACCCGACCGGGCCGATGCATGTCGGCCATGGGCGCGGCGCGGTGTTCGGCGACGCGCTCGCCAACCTGCTCGCCGCCGCCGGCCGCCCGGTGACGCGCGAGTACTACATCAACGATGCCGGTGCGCAGGTCGACGTGCTCGCCCGCTCGGCCTTCCTGCGCTACCGTGAGGCGCTCGGCGAGACGATCACGATTCCGGAGGGCCTCTATCCCGGCGACTACCTGAAGCCGGTGGGCGAGAAGCTGGCGCAGACGCACGGCCGGGCGCTGCTCGACCGGCCCGAGCACGAGTGGCTGCTGCTGGTGCGGCGCTTCGCCATCGACGCGATGATGGACACGATCCGCGCGGATCTCGCGGCAATCGGCATCCGCCACGACGTGTTCTTTTCCGAAGCCACGCTCCAGGGCGGGAACGGCGACCAAGGGAGCAACCGGGTCGCGGAACTGCTCGAGGCGCTACGCGAAAAAGGCCTCGTCTACGAGGGGCGCCTGCCGCCGCCCAAGGGGCAGTTGCCCGAGGATTGGGAGGATCGGGAGCAGACCCTGTTCCGCTCGACCCAGTTCGGCGACGATGTCGACCGGCCGCTGCTGAAGTCCGACGGCTCCTACACCTACTTCGCCTCGGACATCGCCTATCACCGCGACAAGTGGCTGCGCGGCGCCAACGAGCTCATCGATGTGCTCGGGGCCGACCATGGCGGCTACGTCAAGCGCATGCAGGCGGCAGTGAAGGCGGTCAGCGACGGCGAAGCGCGGCTCGACGTCAAGCTGTGCCAGCTCGTGCGGCTTTTGCGCGCAGGCGAGCCGGTGAAGATGTCGAAGCGGGCCGGCGAGTTCGTGACCCTGCGCGACGTCATCGACGAGGTCGGGCGCGACGCGATCCGCTTCATGATGCTCTACCGCAAGAACGACGCGACGCTGGATTTCGACCTCGCCAAGGTCGTCGAGCAATCGAAGGACAACCCGGTCTTCTACGTGCAGTACGGCCACGCCCGCCGCTTCTCGGTGCTGCGCCAGGCCCGCGAGGCGCTGCCCGGCGAGGACTTTTCGCGCGAGGCGCTGCTGGCGGACGCGGACCTCTCGGTTCTCACCGATCCCGGCGAGATCGAGATGATGCGGCTTATTGCTCAGTATCCGCGGGTGCTCGAATCAGCGGCGGCGGCGCACGAACCTCACCGAATCGCGTTCTACCTCTATGAAACGGCCAGTTCGCTTCATAGTTTCTGGAACAAGGGCAAAGACTTGCCGCAATTACGGATTGTTAATCCAACCGACAGAAAGTCCAGCCGGGCCCGCTTGGCCCTCGTGGAGGCCTTGGGCGGCGTTCTTGCCTCCGGCCTCGCGGTTTTGGGCGTCTCCGCACCCGACGAGATGCGGTGACCGAGGACGGCTGTTGAGAGGATGAGGCCATGACGGGACACGCTTCGCGCGCGACGGTCGATTTCGACGCCTTCGAGCGTGAGCTGCGTCAGACGTCGCAGGAGGCGATCCGGGCGAAGGCGCCGCAGGGAGCCCCCAAGGGCGACCCGCTCGCCGAACTGGCCCGCATCGTCGGGCAGGACGATCCCTTCCGCGCCCTGCTGGAGGCGCGGGAGAAGAACGCGGCCCAGGACGCGCCGGCCCAACCGGCGCACCCCGCTCCGGCGCCACGCGCAGCCGAGACGGGCCGTCCGGCCCGGGTCGAGCCGACCTTCGTGGATGCGCACGCAGCACACGGGCAGATCCAGGCTCCGCCGCAGGGCTCGTCCCAGCACCCATCCCAGAGTCCGGCGGACGCCTTCGACCAGTATCTCGCCTCCGTCGAGCAGGGCATGTACGCCGAGGGCCCGGCCGATCCGGCCGCCTTTGCCCAGTCCGACGAGGGCTATCGCACGGGCCGGGCAGAGCGTCCGCGCGCCCGCAACCGCCTCGTGCAGGTCGGGGCGGGCCTCGCGGTGGTGGCTGTCTGCGTCGGCGGCGCCCTGGCCTGGCGCGGTACCCACGGCATCGGCGGCAGCAGCGGCCCGATCACCGTGCTCGCCGACAAGACGCCGCTGAAGGTGCAGCCGACGGCCACCGACGGCGTCGAGATTCCCGACCAGAACAAGCAGATCTACGACCGCAATGCCAAGGACGGTCAGATCAAGATCGTGAACCGCGAGGAGCAGCCCCTCGACGTCAACCAGGCCGCCCGCACCGCCGCTGCGCGCAGCGAAGGTGCGGAGCCGGGGCAGGGCGGGGCGACCCCCGGCCAGGGCAGCACGCCCTCCGACCAGTTGTTCGGGGAGCCGCGCCGGGTGCGCACCGTCTCGGTCAAGCCGGATATGCCGGTGCATCAGGCCGAGCAGGCTCAAGCCCAGGCGCCGGCCTCGCCGATCCCGACCATGACGATGCCCGATCCCTCCGGTGGCACCACGCCGGCGGCGGAGCCCCGCAAGCCCGCCGCGCTGCCCTCGCGCACCCTGGCCTCGAACCCGGCTCCGGCAGCGCCCGTCGCCGAGGCGCCTCCGGAGCCGCCGGCCGCGCCCGCCGCGCGCCCGAAGGCCGCGCAGCGCGTCGCCTCCGTCTCGCCCGAGACCACCGCCAGCACCGCCGAGCCGGCGCCCGCCGCCGCCTCGCTCACGGCGCCGGTCAGCGGCTACTCCGTGCAGCTCGGCGTGCGCGGCAGCGAGAGCGAGGCGCGAGCCGCCTTCCGTGAGATGCAGGGCAAGTACAGCCAGCTCGCCGGCAAGCCCGAGCTGATCCGGCAGGCCGAGGTCAACGGCAAGACCCTGTTCCGCGTCCGCGTCGGGCCGCTGGCCAAGACCGAGGCCGCGAGCCTGTGCAGCGCGCTCCAGGGCGCGGGCGGCCAGTGCTTCGTCGCCAAGAACTGAGGCGGGACCCCGCCGCATTCGCCGGCTCGACTTCGACCGTCCCATTCGATCCCTCATCCTGAGGTGTCCGCGTCAGCGGGCCTCGAAGGATCCTCCAGCCATTACTCGGGATCTGGAGGATCCTTCGAGGCCGCTTCGCGGCACCTCAGGATGAGGGCGTGAATGGGATCGAATCCATGCTCTGCCCTTGTGATGACTGCACGTCATCCTCTTCCGTCCTGCCCATCCGTGGAATGCCGGTCCCATGACCTCAGCCTCCCCGCCCCGCGCCGTCATCCTCGGCTGTTCCGGCACGGTGCTGACACCTGAGGAAACGGCCTTCTTCCGCGATCTGCGGCCGTGGGGCTTCATCCTGTTCAAGCGCAACATCGGCACGCCGGACGCGGTGCGCGCGCTGACGGCCGCGCTGCGCGACACGCTCGGCCGGGCGGATGCGCCGATCCTGATCGATCAGGAGGGCGGTCGGGTGCAGCGCATGGGCCCGCCGCACTGGCCGAAATACCCCGCCGGCGGACGCTTCGATGCCTTCGGGAAGGAGGGCGCGGACATCGCCCGGCTCGGCGCCCGGCTGATGGCCTACGATCTGGCGCAAGTCGGCATCAACGTCGATTGCGCGCCGATGCTCGACGTGCCCGTGGCGGGCTCGGACAACATCATCGGCGACCGGGCCTACGGCGACACGCCGGAGCGGGTGATCGAACTCGGCCGCGCGGTGGCCGAAGGATTGATGGCGGGCGGCGTGCTGCCGGTCATCAAGCACATTCCTGGTCACGGCCGGGCAACCTGCGACAGCCATCTCGACCTGCCGGTGGTCGAGGCCGACCGGGCGAGCCTGGGCGCGAGCGACTTCCGCCCGTTCCGGGCCCTCGCCGACCTGCCGCTCGCCATGAGCGCGCACGTGGTCTTCACCGCCCTCGACGCGGAGCGGCCCGCCACCCTGTCGGAGCGCGTCATCCGCGAGATCGTGCGCGGCGAGATCGGCTTCGACGGCCTGCTGATGACCGACGACCTGTCGATGCAGGCGCTCCGGGGGCCGTTCCGTGAGCGCGCCGAGGCGGCCTACCGCGCCGGCATCGACGTGGTTCTCCATTGCAACGGACGCATGGACGAGATGCGGGCAGTGGCCGAGGCGACCCCCGACCTGACGGGGGAGGGGGCACGCCGTGCCGACGCCGCACTCGCCCGTCTCGCCCCGTCGGTTGCCTTCGACATCGCCGAGGGCCGTGCCCGTTTCGAGGCCGCTTTCGACGCGATCGCATAACAGCGATCACGCCGCCTCTTTGTGGCCTCAAGCGCCGGCGGCTGCCTCCGCGGCCCTGGCTTTCGCTTCCCTCGACGCCTCGGCGGAGCCGAGGCCCGCTCCGCAGGGCGCTCTTCGCGCCCATAGGCCGGTGACGCGCCCAGTCACGAGGCGGAATGCGACAAAGAAGGGCAAGGCTTGCGCGGCCTTTGCCCGCCTGCGCGCCCCGCGCTGCTTGTGTTCGCGCCACTCGATCCCTAGGTTCGCCCCAATTCACGTGGAGGCGCCGCCGGAGTTCGTGCGGTGCAGGAGGTTGCCATGGGCAGCATGAGTGTCTGGCACTGGGTCATCGTTGCGGTCGTCGTCATGCTGCTGTTCGGCCGCGGCAAGGTGTCGGAGCTGATGGGCGACGTCGCCAAGGGCATCAAGGCCTTCAAGAAGGGCATGGCCGACGACGAGACCCAGCCGAGCACGACGACGGCCGTCCCGCCGGTGGGTCCGAACGATCCTGTCCGCACGCTTCCGCACCAGGGTGCGCCGGGCACCGCCCCGCAGTCGACGCATGTCCAGCCGCACGTTCCGGCAGGCGATCACAAGGCCGTCTGAACGACGGCACGCAACGGCTGAACGGTGGTCGGGCACGGTTGAAGATCGGCTCCGGGCAGGATAGCGCGGGCCGCGCGCCCGTCCTCATCAGGCGCGGCCCCGCGGGACGGACGACGCAATGCTGGACATGAGTTGGGGCGAGGTGATGCTGATCGGTGGCGTCGCCCTGATCGTCATCGGACCCAAGGATCTGCCGAAGGCCCTGCGGACCCTCGGCCAGATCACCACCAAGGTCCGGCGCATGGCCGGCGAGTTCCAGTCGCAGTTCAACGAAGCGATCCGCGAGGCGGAGCTGGAAGAGGTCCGCCGTGACGTCGAGGGCGTCAAGCGTACCGTCGATGCCGCGCGCCCAACCTTCAATCCCGTGGACACCATCCGCAACGAGATCCGCAGCGCGGTCGAGAGCCGTCCCGGCGCCGGCTCGAAGGACGCCGGGGTGAAGGATACCGGCAGCTTCGACGTGCCGCGGCCGACGCCCGAACAGCAGGCGGCGCAGATGCACGGCGCTTCGGCGTCTTCCGCCGCCGAGGCATCTCCCACCACCCCCGGCACCAAGACCGAGACAGGCCCGACTCCATGAGCGAC
>JAESFL010001039.1_pt1 | contig 11901 bp, 12 predicted proteins | sample 9269401 | NCBI WGS metagenome assembly JAESFL01 (sample SAMN14506025, study PRJNA617098) | algae metagenome | isolation source: Gloeocapsa sp. UFS-A4-WI-NPMV-4B04 and co-occurring heterotrophs from desert... | place: USA: Utah | collected 2006-10-01 | reverse complement strand
GAGCTGGGACGGGTTCGCCTACATCGCCTACGGCTCCGAGGAGGACATCCAGGCGGTGCTCGGGCAGGAGCAGTACGCGAAGCGCATCATCGCGGACGAGCGCACGGCGTTCCGCATGGTCACACGCGAGCTCGCCCGCGAATACATCGTCATCCCGAGCGCGCGGCACCGCGACCCGGTCAGCCTCGTGAAGATCCACCGGCGCCGCCCGGGGCTCTCGCGGGAGGCGTTCCAGGCGCGCTGGCTCAAGGAGCACGCCGACCTCGTGGCGGGAGCCCCCGCGACGGCGGAGTACGTGCGCCGCTACGCCCAGCTGCACCCGTTCGGCTCGACGCAGGAGGACCCGGAGGGCTCGAAGATCGACGGCATCTCGGTGCTGTCCTTCGCCTGCCTCAACGACGTCGAGGACTACCTCGTTACGGCCGACTACGCGGCCATCGAGGCGGCCGAGGCCGAGCTCGCCGACCCGGAGGTGACGGAGTTCTGGACGGCGGTGAACTACAGCGTGATCAATCGCCTTGCGTCCGAGATGGCCACGGAACGTTGAAAGCGTAAACCAAGGGGGCCGGATGCTTGGCCATACCCGGCCGCCCCGGGGACATGTCGGCGTCAGTCGCGGTACTGCTCGTAGGCCACCTGTTCGAGCCACTTCACGACCTTGCCGTCGACGGCCTCCTGGACGGCGATGTGGGTCATGGCGTTCGTCGTGGTGGCGCCGTGCCAGTGCTCGACGCCCGGCGGAATCCAGACCACATCTCCAGGACGGATCTCACGCTTGCGGCCGCCGCGCTCCTGAACCCAGCCGAGTCCGGCGGTGACGATCAGCGTCTGACCCGCCGGGTGGGTATGCCAGGCCGTGCGCGCACCCGGCTCGAAGGTCACCTGGGCCCCGGCGGCGCGGTTGCCCTCGGCCGGCGCGAACAGCCGCTCGACGCGCACCGCGCCGGTGAAGTCCACCGGGTTGCCCTTCTGGGACATGCGCGCGCCGTTGGGCGAGATGGTCAGGCCCTCGGCGGCCGCAGGGCCGGCAACGAAGAGGGCGAGCGACAACGTCGTCGCGGCGAACAGCTTCATGTCGGAGGTATCCTCAGTCAGGTGCAGGAACCCCGGTGCCTCGGTCGCCAGGCACCGGGCAGGAGGTCACTTCTTGTCCCGCTGGGCGACCAGCTCCTTGAAGGCGGCCAGGTCGAACGTGTCCGGGTCCGGCCCCCCGCGCTCGCCCGTCTCCAGCCCGTCGAGCGCCGCCATGTCGGCCGGGGCGAGCTCGAACCCGAAGACGTCGAAGTTCTCGGCGATGTGCTTCGGGTTGGTCGAGCGCGGTATGGCGACAAGGCCGTGCTGGAGATGCCAGCGCAGCACCACCTGCACCGGGGTCTTCCCGTGCTTGGTCGCGATGGCGCCAACCTGTCGGTTCGTCAGGAGGTGCATCACGTTCTTGCCGCCGCCGATGGGCGACCAGCTCTCGGTGACGATGCCGTGCCGCGCGTTGGCCTCGCGCAGGGCGGCTTGGTTGAAGAGCGGGTTGAGCTCGATCTGGTTGACCGCCGGCACGACCGACGTCCGGTCGAGCAGGTTCCTGAGGTGGTCCGGCTTGAAGTTGCTGACCCCGATGGCACGGGCGCGCCCGTCGGCCTTGATCTTCTCGACAGCCTTGTAGGCGGCCACCGTCGGTTCGAAGTCCATCGGCACCGGCCAGTGCAGCAGGTAGAGGTCGAGGTAGTCCAGGCCGAGCTTGGACAAGCTCGCGTCGAAGGCCCGCATGGCGTTGTCGTAGCCGAAGTCCTCGATCCAGAGCTTGGTGGTGACGAAGAGGTCCCCGCGCGGCAGCCCGGCCCGCGCGATGCCTTCGCCGACCTCCTTCTCGTTGGCGTAGTTCTTCGCCGTGTCGATGAGACGGTAGCCGGTGGTCAGCGCCGTATGGACCGCGGCTGCGGCATCCGGCGGCTTGATGGCGAACGTACCGAAGCCGAGCTGGGGGATCTCGGCGCCGGTGTTCAGCTTGAGGGTGGGTATCTTGCTCATGGTGTCTCGCTTCTGTCCGGGGGCGGGCGAACCCGAGGCTCCATCCGGCCGCGTCTGCGCGGCGAGCAGGCTCGGGGCGAACACGGCGCCGATGGCGGCAGCCGAGAGTAGGTTGCGTCGCGTGGTCATGTCGGGCTCCGGGGGCGTAGGGGGCCGGCGTCGGCCGGGGGCGACGGGGTGGGCTACTTCCGGGCGCGTGCCCGGATGAGGTTCATGTCGAAGGTCTCGGGGTCGCCGCCGCCGCGCAGGCCGGCGTCGAACGCGTCGAGCGCGGCCATATCTTCCCGCGAGAGCTCGAACCTGAAGACGTCGATGTTCTCGGCGATGCGCTCGGGATGGACCGACTTCACGACCGCCGCGACGCCGCTCTGCAGGTGCCAGCGCAGGACGACCTGGGCCGGGCTCTTCCCGACCCTGCGGGCGACCTCGCCGATCCGCGGGTCGTCGAGCACCCGCACGACCGCCTTCGGGTCCTTCGGGTGGTTGGCGAAGATCCCGCCCAGCGGCGACCACGCCTCGGTGAGGACCCCGTGCCTGGCGTTCGCCTCCCGGACCGCCCGTTGCGACATGTAGGGGTGAAGCTCGACCTGGTTGACCGCCGGCACCACCTTCGACCGCTCGATGAGGCGCTGGAGGTGGTCGGGCTGGAAGTTGCTCACCCCGATGGCCTTGACGCGACCCTCGGCCAGGAGCCGCTCCATGGCGCGGTAGGCGGCCAACGTCCCCTCGAAATTCGACGGCGTCGGATAGTGCAGGAGGTAGAGGTCGACGGTGTCGAGCCCGAGCTTGCCCAGGCTGACGTCGAAGGCGCGCAGGGCCTCGTCGTAGCCATAGTCCGCGATCCAGAGCTTGGTCGTGACGAACAGCTCGCGGCGGGGAATGCCGCTGCGGGCGATGCCTTGGCCGACCTGTTCCTCGTTGCCGTAGAAAGCCGCGGTGTCGACGAGGCGGTATCCGGCGCCGAGCGCCGTGTTCACGGCCTCCGCGGCGCCCTGCTTGATGTTGTACGTCCCGAACCCGAGGGCGGGCATCGGGACGCCGTTGTTCAACCGCAGGAGCGGGACCTTGCCCTGGGCGCCGCCAGGCGGGACGTCGGCGCGGACGGCACCCGGCAACGCCATGGCACCGGCGCCTGTCGCCGCCGCGGCGAGGAAGCTGCGTCGCGTGGTCATGGCTATCCTCATGTCCAAGGGGAATGGTTCGGCCGCACGATGCCGGCGGCCGGGATGGCGGCGTCAGGCCTTCTCGGCTGCGGCGGCGCGTGCCCTCATGAACTCCAGGTCGAACACTTCCGGGTCGGGGCCACCGCGGCCGCTGGAGCCGAGCCCGTCGAGGGTCGCCATCTCCGCGTCCGAGAGCTCGAAGTCGAAGATGTCGATGTTGGCCGCGATGCGGTCGGGTTGGACCGACTTCGGGATGGCCGAGAGCCCGTGCTGGACGTGCCAGCGGAGCACCACCTGCGCCGGCGTCTTCCCGTGGGCCTTCGCCAGCCCGACGATGGCCGGGTGGTCCAGGAGCCGCACGACCGCGTTCGGGTCCTTCGGGTGATTGAGGAAGGTGCCGCCGATGGGCGACCACGACTGGTTGACGATGCCGCGCTTCGCGTTGGCCTCGCGCACCGCCCGCTGGTCGAACATCGGGTGAAGCTCGACCTGGTTGAGCGCCGGCGTCACCTCGGTCCGCGCGGCGAGGTCGTCGAGGTGGTTCGGGTTGAAGTTGCAGACGCCGATGGCCCGGACGCGGCCCTCCGCGAGCAGCCGCTCCGCCGCCTTGTAGGCCGCGACGGTCTTCTCGAAATCCTTCGGCGCGGGCCAGTGCAGGAGGTAGAGGTCGAGGTATTCCAGCCCGAGCTTGCCCATGCTCACGTCGAAGGCGCGCAGGGCTTCGTCGTAGCCGAAGTCGGCGATCCAGAGCTTGGTGGTGACGAACAGGTCGGTGCGGGCGACCTCGCCGCGGGCGATGCCCTCACCAACCTGCTGCTCGTTGCCGTAGACGGCGGCGGTGTCGATCAGGCGGTAGCCGCTCGCCAATGCGACCTGGACCGCCGGGGCGGTCTGCTCGGGCGGGCTCAGGTAGACGCCCAGGCCGAGGGCGGGGATCTCGACGCCGTTGTTCAGGCGTAGGAGCGGGACGGACTTGCTCATGGGGACCTCGTGGGGATTCCGATACGGAAAGGTCGGGCGACGGGCGGCTCAGTCGTCGACCTTGATCGGGAAGGTGTTCGCGTCGACGACGTCGGGGTCGGGCCCGCTGCGCTCGCCGGTGTCGAGCGCGTCGATGGCCGCCATGTCCGCGTCGGAGAGCGCGAAGTCGAAGACGGAGAAGTTCTCCCGGATGCGCTCCGGGCGGACCGACTTCGGGATGGCGATGTCGCCGCGCTGGAGGTGCCAGCGCAGGAGGACCTGGGCAGGGGTCTTGCCCGATGCCTCGGCCAACCTGACGATGACGGGGTGCTGCAGCGGGTCGAGCTTCCCGTCGTCCTCGTTCCGACGCACGCTCAGGCCGAGCGGACCCCAGGCCTCGGTCGCGATCCCGCGGCGGGCGTTCTCGCGTCGGAGCGCGTGCTGGTTGAAGTAGGGCTGGATCTCGACCTGGTTCACGGCAGGCACGGTCCCGCACCGGGCCGCCAGGGCGTCGAGGTCCGCCGCGGAGAAGTTGGCCACGCCGATGGCCCGCACCCGACCGTCGGCGAGCAGCTTCTCGGCCGCCTCGTGCGCCCGCACAGTCGCCTCGAATTGGGTCGGGACGGGCCAGTGGAGGAGATAGAGGTCGACGTAATCGAGCCCGAGCTTGCCGAGGCTCTTCTCGAAGCCTTTCAGGGCGCCCTCGTAGCCGTACTCGGTGAGCCAGAGCTCGGTCGTGACGAACAGCTCCGAGCGGGCGATGCCGCTCGCCGCGATGCCGCGACCGACCTCGCGCTCGTTGCCGTAGGCCGCCGCGGTGTCGATCAGCCGGTAGCCCGTGGCGAGGGCCGTCTCGACGGCGGGCTGGACCTTGTCGAGCTGGCCGCGGTCGAGCGTGCCGAAGCCGAGGGCCGGCATCGCGACGCCGTTGTTCAGGGTGATGAAATGGGGTGCGTTCAAGGTGTCGCCTTGGGTTTCGGATGGATGGGACGACAGGGACGCTCGCTGGACAGGGGTCGCCGGAGGGGCGAAGCCTCAGGCGCTCCGGAGTTTCGCGATGTCCTCGTCGGTCCGGTTTCCATGGACCGGGACCTTCGCGAGCTCCCGTTCGATCCGGGCCATCTCGTCCGACGTGAGCGAGACCTCGGCGGCGCCCAGGTTCTCCTCGATGCGCTCGGCCTTGCGCGACCCCGGGATCGGCGTGACGAACGGCCACTTCGCCAGCATCCATGCCAGCGAGACCTGGGCGGGGGTCACGCCCTTCTCCTCGGCGAAGCCTCGTAGGAGCGAGACGAGGGGCTGGTTCGCCTCGACGTTGTCCGGGGCGAACCGCGTGATGGCGCGTCGCACGTCGTCGCCCTCGTAGGTCTCGCCGCCCCGCACCTTCCCTGACAGGAAGCCGCTGGCGAGCGGGGAGAACGCGACGAACCCGATCCCCAACTCCCCGCAGAGCGGCAGGACGTCGTCCTCGAACATCCGTTCCATCATGGAGTATTCGCTCTGGACCGCGGAGATCGGCGTCACGGCATGGGCGCGACGGATCTGGTCGGGCGTGGACTGGGACTGCCCCCAGCCGCGGATCTTCCCCTCGCGGATGAGCTTACCCATCGCGTCGGCGACCTCCTCGACGGGAATGTCGGGGTTCACGCGGTGCAAGTAGTAGAGCGCGACGTGGTCGACCCCCAGGCGCTTGAGCGACGCGTCGAGGTGCTCGCGGACCTGCCGCTCCGCCGACTTGACGGACGTGTCCTCGTTCAGCCGGAGCTTGGTGGCGATGGCGACCCGGTCGCGCACGGGTGCGAGGGCTTCCCCGACGAGGATCTCGTTGTGTCCCGCGCCGTAGCCTTCCGCCGTGTCGAAATGGGTGCAGCCGAGCTCGGTCGCGTGACGGATCAGCCGGATGGCCTCCTCCCGCCCGGGGGCGGGCCCGTACCCATGGCTGAAACCCATGCAGCCGAAGCCGACGGCGGAGACCTCGATGGTCCCGAGCAGGCGCGTCTTCATATTGGTTCTTCCTTCGCAAGGGGGGCTTTCGGATCGGGGCTTCCGGCCTTCGCCGTTCAGACGGCGGTGTAGCCACCGTCCGGCGAGACGGTCTGGCCGACCATGAAGCCGGCCCCCGGGCCGCACAGCCACAGGACGGCCGAGGCGATCTCCTCCGGCCGCCCCATGCGGCCCAGCGGGATGGCCTCGATGACCGCGTCCATGCGGCCGGGCTCGCGCTCCATCAGCCCGGTCACCAAGGGCGTCTCGGTGGTGCCGGGGCAGACCGCGTTGATGCGGATGCCCAGGGTCGCGTATTCGAGCGCCGCCGCCTTGGTCAGGCCGATCACGCCGTGCTTCGAGGCGGTGTAGGCGGACAGCCCCGGGATGCCGACGACGCCGCTCTGCGACGAGCAGTTCACGATGGCGCCGCTGCCCTGCTCGCGCATATGGCGGAGCTCGTGCTTCATGCAGTTGAAGACGCCGCGCAGGTTGACCGCGACGATGCGGTCGAAATCCGCGCCCTCGACGTCGGCGGTGTCCGCCTTGCGGACGTGGATGCCGGCGTTGTTGAAGGCCGCATCCAGGCGGCCGAAGGCGATGACCGTCTGCGCGACGGCGGCGGCGACCTCGGCCTCGTCGGTGACGTCGCACCGGACCGCCATGACCTTGTGGCCTTCCGAGGCGAGCTTCCCCGCCGCATCGCGTGCAGCCCCCTCGTCGAAGTCGGCGAGGGCGACCGCCGCGCCGGCCTCCGCGAACGCCCGGGCGGTCGCCAGCCCGATGCCGGCCGCCGCGCCCGTCACGAACGCCACTTTCCCGTCGAACGACATGTCCATGTTCGCCATCCCAGTCATCGAATCCCGTAGCGGAGCCACACGGCTCCCCCGTCCAAGACCTGGCAGCTCTCCAGGGTCATCGCCTCGACCGGGGCCGCCTGCCCGGGCTCGCCGCCGTCGAAGACGCCCGCCGACGCCGTGATCCCGTCGAGGTTCGGGAAGACGACGAGGCTGAGGGCGTCGATGAGCCCGGCGCGCAGGAACGCGCCGTTCGTCGCGCCGCCGCCCTGGAGCACGACGCGCTCGACCCCGAGCTCACGGTTCAGCGCCTCCAGCGCGGCGGACAGGTCGATCTCGTCCTCGCCGGCGAAGACGTAGGAGACGCTGTCGGCGCGCAGGCCGGCCAGATGCGCGTCCGGGACCCGTTCGGTCAGGACGACGACGATGGGGTCGCCCTCGATGTCCGCGCGGCCCCAGGCGATCTTGCCGTGCGGGTCGAGCACGACGCCGTAGGCCTTCGCCCCGCGCCGCGCGATCCACGCCTCGCGCGGGAATCGCTCGTCCGTCGCGTCCGGGTAGGCCTTCGCCTTGGCGTATTCCTGCCCGGTGACGCGCCCGACCAGCCAGGTGCCGCCACCGAGCTCCTCGAAGACCCGCTCGAACAGGCCGGCCGCGAAGGTGCCTTCCGGGCGCCAGCGGGAGAGCAGCGTGCGACCGTCGGCGCTGGCGACCATGTGGCAGGTGAGGTGGGGCTTCATCAGGCTTCCGCTTGGTCGGTGCGGTTGCAGGCCTGCGAAGGCCGACCCGTTCACCGTGTTCACCAGGTAAGCTAGCCCTCGCCCGTTCCCGCAATTAGACGGTGTTCATCGCATGTGCCTGTGAGTTATGCTCAGCAATGCCTAGGGCCGGTACCAACGACCTCGTCGCCTTCCTCACCGTCGCGCGCGAGCGCAGCTTCACCCGGGCCGCGGCGCAGATCGGCGTCTCGCCCTCGGCGCTGAGCCATTCCATCAGGGGGCTGGAGGAGCGCCTGGGCGTCCGGCTCCTGACCCGCACCACCCGGAGCGTGACCCCGACCGAGGCCGGCGAGCGCCTGCTCGGTTCGGTCGGGCCGATGTTCGACCAGATCGACGCCGAGCTGGCCGCGCTCAGCGCCTTCCTCGACAAGCCGGCCGGCAACATCCGGATCACCACGGACGAGCCCGCGATGGGGCTCGTGTTGCGGCCGGCGCTGCGGCGGTTCCTGCCCGAGTACCCCGACGTCAACGTCGAGGTCGTCATCGACGGCACCCTGACCGACATCGTCGCCGAGCGCTTCGACGCGGGCATCCGCCTCGGGACGACGGTGGCCAAGGACATGGTGGCGGTCCGCGTCGGGCCGGACCTGCCGGTCGCGGTGGTGGCGACCCCGGACTACTTCGCGACGCACCCGGTGCCGCGGACGCCGCACGACCTGACGGAGCACCGCTGCGTCAACCTGCGGCTGCCGACCCGCGGCGGGCTGTATGCTTGGGAGTTCGCGAAGAACGGCGAGGAGGTCCGGGTTCGGGTCGAAGGGCAGCTCGTGCTGAGCAGCGTCAACGCCAAGCTCGACGCCGCCCTGGACGGGCACGGCGTCGCCTTCGCGCTCCGGGACACGGTGCAGACCCACATCGACGCCGGGCGGCTGGTGTCGGTCCTGGAGGAGTGGTGCGAGCCCTTCGAGGGCTACCACCTCTACTATCCGAGCCGGCGTCAGCCGACGCCCGCGTTCCGTGCCTTCGTCGAGGCGCTGAGATACCGCGGCACGGGATCGGCGTCCGCTTAGGAGGCTTCCGCCTTCGGTTCGGCTCGCATGAAGGAAACGGACCGGCCCGGACCGCACCGCGACGCCAATCTTGCAAATTGCGTTCTGCAAGATTATTTGTTGGAGCGTGGAGCGAGTGATGACCAACCCCCTCATCGGACTGCGCCTGAAGGCGCTGCGCGACGAGCGCGATCTCAGCCAGGAAGTTGTGGCCGATATCCTCGGCATCGCGGACCGTCAGACCATCTCGTACATCGAGAACGGTGAGCGTCAGGCGAGGCCGGAAGAGCTCGTCGCGCTGATCGACCGATTCGATCTGGATCCCGACTACTTCACCGATCCCTTCCGCCTCGTCGGCGAAGGTGCGTTCAGCTGGCGGCAGATCGACTGCTCGCCGACGGCCCTTACTGCCTACCAGCAGCGGGCGGGGCGCTGGCTCGCCGCCTATCGCTCACTCAGCTCGATGGACGAGCGGCCGGGTCCCCCGGAGCGCCGCAGCCTCCGCCTTTGGGAACGGTCCACCTTCGAGCAGGCGATGGCCGAGGGCGAGCGCATGACCCTCACCTACAAGATGGGCGAGGTTCCGGCCCGTCGGCTGCCGCAGGTCATGGAGGAGAATTTCGGGATCCTCGTGCTCATGGTCGACATGGAGGACGGGATTTCGGGCGCGGCCTGCCGGCTGCCGGAGCTCGATGCCGTCCTCGTCAACCGCAACGAGAACAGCAGACGCCGCAACTTCGACTTGGCCCACGAATTCTTCCACATCCTGACGTGGGATACGATGCCGCCGAAGCCGGTCGAGCGCGCCAGCATGAAGGGCGGCGGTCGCATCGAGCTGCTGGCGAACAACTTCGCCGCCGCGCTGCTGATGCCGCAACGGCTGCTCGTGCGCTTCGGGGATTGGCGGGACCTCGGGAACGCCGAGCGCGCGGCGCGGCTACGCGCAGTCGCCGACCACTTCCAGGTCTCGACGCAGGCGTTGCATTGGCGTCTCGTCGCGCTGCGGCTCCTGGCCGCCACGGCGCGGCATCTCGAAGTTGTGCCGTCCGAGGCTCCTGCCGCCGACGAGAGGCCGCCGCTGTTCTCCCGGAACTTCGCGCGGGCCATCGCCGAAGCCATCGACCGCGGTCGTCTGTCCGTTGGGAAAGCCGTGAAGCTGTTCGAGCAGTCCCGCGACGAGCTGAGGGCGCTTTTCGCCGCCCACGGCGTCCCGGTGCCGGTCACGCTCTGAGCCCGGGACTGGCGAGATGGTGTCGCGGGGACAGATCATCCTGATGGACAACAACGCCATCTCCGCCTGCCACGACCTGGGAGGATGGAAGGCGCTCACGAGCGGCTTCCAATTGGAGACCGTGGACGAGGTCGCGAGCGAGGCCGGCACGGGTTACCAGCATCGGGAAATCATCGACCCTGCCGAGTTCAGGGCAGCCGTGGCCGTGCACACGGTGACCCGGCACGACCGCTTGGCGTGCCAGTCCCGGTACGCCGATCTCGGCATGCTCGACGATGGGGAACGCGACCTCTGGGTCCATGCCACGGGTCGCTCGGACGCGTGGATGCTCTGCGGCCCCGACACCGCCAGCATCCGGTTCGGGGTCCGAGCCGGCTACGCCGGCAGGCTGGTCTCGCTGGAAGAACTCCTGATGAAGGTCGGGTATCCAATCAGGGGTGGCCTCCGGGAACACTTCACGAAGAAGTGGCTGCAGGCGAAGATCGACGAGTTTTCCCTCGAACTGGCTTTCGAACGGGCGAAACCCGAGGCGAAGCCTGCACCGGCCGGAAGGCGGGGTGGGGCCACGAAGGGCTGAAACTATATCCGCTTCCGGCCATGCCGGGTGCCGGCCGAAGGTTACGCGAGGCGTCCCCGACGGACGAAGCCCGCATGCGCGAACATGCCGTATTATTGAAGTCAGCTCACAGCCTCATGCGCCGATCCCCCGGTAATCGCGAGGAATGGTTTCGGTAGGATCTCGCGGCGGAAGGGCGCCCACCTCCACGGGTGCCAAGGCCCGAGGAGCGCCGGCAGGTGATCGAAGGCAACGATGGTGACCGGGCTCACTTAGCAGCACCCGCACGGGCCGAGGTCGGTCCCTGGGCCGGACGGCGAGCCAGGTGGCTGCTCTCGCTGACGCTCCTCGCCGCCCTGGCGTACCTGACCGACGCGGGAAGCGGGGTCCATGTGACCCTCGCCCAGGCGACGACTGGTCCCGAGCGGTCCGAGGCACCGATGATGAAGGACGGCATGGTCGACATCCGGCGCCGCCGGACGAGCGACCTCGCCGCCGCATGCCTCGCGGCCCAGGGCTCCCCCTCAAGCTGGTGCAGCGCCTACCTCATGGGGGTGGCGGATACGCTCACGGCCATGGGCAACGGCGGCCACAAGGGTGGCATCTGCCACGTCGACTACGGCATCGAGGACCTGCCCGGGATCTTCCTCACCTTCGCCCGGGAAAACGACCGCTTCCTGAACGTCGACATGCTGGCGGGGGCGAGCCTCGCCTTTCGTCAGCGCTGGCCCTGCCGAGGCTAGCCCGACCCGCCCGCGATCCCGGGTCGCCGCCGGGCCGGCTCAAGCCGCTCCACCACCCCCTCATCCTCAAGCCACGCCGCCGGTCGCGAACGGCTGCACCCCCATGCCGGAAAGCCCATGTTCCAAGACAACCGTCCAGCCGAAATCCCGGCCGTCCCGACGACCCCGGCCTGGGGCGCGGTCTTCGCGGTGGCGGTGAGTGTCGCGGGGCTCCTCACCGCGGAATTCCTGCCGGTCAGCCTGCTGACCCCGATGGCGCTGACCCTCGGCGTCTCCGAAGGAATGGCCGGCCAAGCCGTGACGGCGACGGCCTTCACCGCGATCTTCTCCAGCCTCTTCATCGGGACGGCGACGCGCGGCATCGACAGGCGGCGCGTCGTGCTGGCCTTCTCGGTGCTCCTCGTTGTGTCGAGCCTGCTCGTCGCCGTCGCGCCGGGCTTCCCCCTCCTCGTGGTGGGCCGGGTCCTGCTGGGCCTGGCGCTGGGCGGGTTCTGGGCGATGGCCGCATCCCTCGCGATGCGCCTCGTGCCCCCCGCCGACGTGCCGAGGGCCCTGTCCATCGTCTTCGGCGGGGTCTCGGTGGCCATGGTGGTCGCGGCCCCGCTCGGCAGCTTCCTGGGCGACGTGATCGGTTGGCGCGGGGTGTTCCTGCTGGCCGCCGCCCTCGGGGCCACCTGC
>JAESFL010001038.1_pt1 | contig 11901 bp, 14 predicted proteins | sample 9269401 | NCBI WGS metagenome assembly JAESFL01 (sample SAMN14506025, study PRJNA617098) | algae metagenome | isolation source: Gloeocapsa sp. UFS-A4-WI-NPMV-4B04 and co-occurring heterotrophs from desert... | place: USA: Utah | collected 2006-10-01 | reverse complement strand
ACCTAACGTTAAGTTAATTGTTGCGCCCTTTCCTGACAAACAGCGCGGCTCTAACCAATTTTTCTTTCAAGCATTTTCTAGAATCCCCTTGACAACTGCTTTACAGCCTTAACTTGTCACCAATGATATAAGCCTGGTTCAACTAATGATAAATCTGCCGCAGTTTTACCAGAGAAGTAGCCACTGAGATTAACGCGATCGTATGCAACACGAGGTTCTTCGCAAAATGTAATTAAGTTCCAGTACTGCGTTGCACCTGATCTAATCATCAACTCTAGGAACTTATGTCCTACCATGCCATTGCCAATAACAATAAGATTCTTTTTGGCTGTCATTGATTTTTAAAACGCTTATGTCTTCGTTATCCTAGTAGGAGTTTAAAAAAGTTTCAGAGTTATTTTGTAGTTTTTGCTACACAATAGTTACTGTCGATGCAATAAATGAACATTACTAATTCTGTTTTTGCATAAGATGTAAAATTTGCTCAATGCAACATACTTGACGCTATGGAAGTAATACAGGCAATAAATAGTTTAAATGTGAAAACTCAAGCGTCTATCAATAATTAGCCAGTTTTAGCCTCGCTCTGGTTTGCTATTTGCCTAATAAGATTACTCTTCAACTGAGTACAGCGAAGGTAATTAGCATTACTTATAGTTATTCATTGCGTTAGCGCAGCTTAACGAAGTTATCGCTGTACTTTTCAGTTAAAACTTGAGATTCCCCAACCCCTTTTTAAGGAAGCTATATTCCCCACTTCTTAAGGGGGGTTAGGGGGGATCTGCGAGAAATCAACATTACTAACCGAGATGTATTGCATTGCGATAACTTTTTAAATTAGCGTCATACAAAATACATCAGCGTGACACAATTCCTCCACACCGATGCGATTCAATTCAACTGCATAGGCTACTCAAAGGAGAAGCCGTGTTTGTACTTAGATTTCTACAACAAACAATGCAGTATATTTCAGAGGCAGCAAGTGAAATTTTTAGTCCGAATCACGACGACTATCCAATAATTGAAATTCAGCCATTTACAGGGGAATCTTTTAAGAAACAGCATTTTGGGGTAAGTGATTTTAACTGAAATTACTACATTTTTACCTGAAATCACTACACTAAAAGCCTCAGTAGTAATTTCAATTACTTGCTTTCAAAATTTACCCAACTTCTGCTAGATGGCTAAATAATGCTGCTAAGACAACATTAGAAAACAAGAATCCCTGCGGATCAGTTAGCCTGATCCTCCCTTGAAGTGGTACTTGCTGTAAATCGCACCAGACAACAGATTGAGAATCAATTGTGACAATTTCTACCCAACCTTGCCGATAGTATGGTTGCAAGCACGTCCAAATTTGTTTGAGTGTTTCTTTACCAAACAGTTGTGCCAAGAATGACAAACTTACGCCCTCTTGCAATCGTAACCCCAGCATGAGTGTTTCTAGCAGCACTTCATCCGGCGGTGTCTGTGGAAAATCTAACACGCCGCCAGCTGTAATAAAATCTTGCACCCACTGGTAGTATTCTTTAGTTTTACGGGGTCTAGTGAACCTTTGCCCTTGAACGTAGCTTGTTGCTCCCATCCCAAAGCCATAATAAGGGCGATTTTCCCAATAAACTCGATTATGTTGACACTGATGCCCTGGTTTGGCATAGTTAGAAATTTCATAGTGTTGATAGCCAGCAGCTGTGAGAACTTGCCTAGCTTGACAATACATTTGTGCTGTAGCGTCGTCAGTAGGTAGAGGCTGCACACCGGGTTGATAGTACCGACCAAAGGCTGTAACTGGCTCAATGGTAAGATCGTAAATTGAAATATGCGTAGGTGCGATCGCTATTATTGCGTCTAGTGACTCTTGCCACTGTTCTATACTTTGATGTGGCAATCCTGAAATTAAATCTAAGCTGAAATCTGGTATCCCCACACTTTGAATCATCTCAACAGATTTCCAGATATCTTCTACAGTATGCGATCGCCCACAAACTTGTAATAATTCGGGTTGAAACGCTTGCACACCCAGACTTACTCGCTTTACCCCAGCTGCACGATAACTCTGAATTTGATTCAAATCAAATGTACCTGGATCAATTTCCATTGAAATTTCAGCATCCTCTGAAATTCCAAACTGTTGATCCAAAGCTTTTAAAATTTGAGTTAGTTGATTTATTGATAATAAAGAAGGTGTCCCTCCACCAAAGAAAATTGTCTTTAATAGTTGCTTTGAAGCAGGGGTAATTGCAATTTCTCTGCACAGTAACTGAACATACTGAGAAATAGTGCCAGAAGTGTCACCACGATTATTATCTCCCACAATAGAAACCGGAAAATCGCAGTAATAGCAACGCCGTCTACAAAATGGAATATGCACATAAGCAGAACGGGGAATGCCTAAATGTATAGCTTTCTGGGCTTGATTGAGATGATTTTCCACCGAAATGTTAGCCAAAATTAAAATAATTATTAGAAAGCTGGAAATAGTTAATTAGTTACTAAAAATCAATAAATAATTCTATTTTTCTATAGCAGTCCTAAATGATTTATAAAATCCTCTCCTTCTTTCTTCCTTGGTGTTCTTGGCGACGCAACGCGGTTCGTTTCAAATCCCTTATTTTCTGTCAAATTACTCAATATAACTTATGATTTATTATAATTTAAGTTTGTGTCAACATTAAACCCAAACCAGCGTTTAATAACGCCAAAGATATTATGATAGAAACAGATCAACCAACCGGATGATTTAAATATATAATCTGTGTTGAATTTTACAAGCAGAAGTACAACCAAATTGAGTTGGATATAACAAATGCTTGACGCAATCATTATTCTTTCATTCATTGTAGCAGGCGCAGGCATAGGCTTTTACAGCCTTGAACTGCTGCCGTTGGGTGCGTTAGACCAAGTGTCGAATATAGAAGCTTTGCGCTTCGTTCTTGCCGTCTTCGCCGCCTTAATTGGGGGTGTAGCTGGGCTAAGTTTCCAGGTAACTTTTCGGCGCTTTGAGACCAAAGTTCGAGAAATGCCTGTTGATGTGATCTTGACGCGGGCGATTGGCTTGGTAATTGGGCTATTAGTAGCTAACTTGATGCTTGCGCCGCTCTTTTTACTGCCAATTCCTGAAGATTTTAGCTTTATTAAGCCTCTAGTGGCGGTTTTGGGAAGTTTAATATTTGCTTTCTCTGGTATCAGTTTGGCAGATACCCACGGTAGAGGTTTCTTGCGGCTAGTTAATCCTAATACACTTGAAACGATATTGCTGGCAGAAGGCACACTCAAACCTGCTACAACTAAAGTTTTAGACACTAGCTGTATTATTGATGGTCGCATTGAAACACTACTGGAAACAGGGTTTCTAGAAGGGCAAATTATAGTACCGCAGTTCGTTTTACAGGAATTGCAACAAGTCGCTGATGCCTCTAAAGATCAAAAGCGGGTGAGAGGACGAAGAGGATTAGAGATTCTCAATCGCATCAAGGAAGCTTATCCAGAGCGAATCTTACTTAACCCAGTAGACTACGAAGATACTCCTACGGTAGATGCCAAGTTAGTTAAATTTGCTCAAGAAATCAATGGCACTTTGTTAACCAACGACTATAACTTATCTAAAGTTGCTAGCGTCCAGAAAGTGCCTGTGTTGAATATTAACGATCTCGTTCACGCAGTTCGTCCCAGTTATCTACCTGGTGATAGTATTGATATCAAAATTCTCAAAGCAGGCAAAGAACCCAGCCAAGGTATCGGCTACCTAGAAGATGGCACGATGGTTGTGGTTGAAGAAGGTAGTAGTTATGTTGGTGGCGAAGTTCGAGTGGTAGTGACAAGTGCTTTGCAGACTTCAGCAGGGCGGATGATTTTTGCTAAACCTCAAGCTTCTGCCTTGGCTTAAAGGTGATTGGAAGTTATTTGAAAATAATGCCTCGAATTTTTCGCCTTAGCCCCTTGTAACCGATGCACTCAAAACGCATCGGTTTTATTGTATTTTTGTGTTTTATTCCTGCAATATAGTTTTAGAAACAATCCGTGTTTTCTTGCGATCAGCTTCCGAAAGTTCTTGCCCAGATTGGAGGCGGGTTGCACTTGTTTGTAAGACAGTTGCAGCGCCTTTATCTCCCATTTGGAGTGCAGTTTTGGCAGCCGTTTGTAACATTGTTGCTGCACCAGCGCGATCGCCTTGTTGTAATTTTGTCTCGGCTAGCTGAGTTTGACGATACTTCGCTAATGCCAGAATATGTGGCTGTACTTGAGCATCAATAGCGGGCTGGTAAGGTTGGACAACGTTTGCTGTAACTGAGATAATTTGTGTCAACTCAGTACGATTTTTAGCTGGATCGTCATAGCGTACTTGCACAGTTGCAATTGTTTGTCTGCCTGCTGGCAATTGCCCTATATAAAGATTCGCCAAAACTACCCGTTGGACATCTTTCATCAAGTCTCCCAGGCGGACTGCGAAGCGTCCATCAGATTCTTGTTGCAGTGGTAGTTCAATTGTATCGGGGGCAACTTGGGCGATCGGTTTGAGTTCCGCTAGCCGCACTTTAGGCATCAATGACAGCAGCAAATAAGCATTGGTTAATCCTACACCCTGAATGCGACTGAACAAGCGGCTAAACTCCTCTATAGCTTGATCGGGCTGCTGAATGTAAGACAAATTACCCCCGCCAACATCGGCAATTTGTTCCAAAATATCTTGGTTCCAGTGATCGCCAAATCCCAGCGTATTCAGCGTTAAATTGTAGCTAGTAGCTAAGTCAGCAAATTTAAGACAGCGAGCATTATCGCCGTGTTCATTTTCGCCGTCAGTTAACAGAAATGCTTGAGAAATACTTTCTTTTTTGCCCTTTGCTAGTTCCTCAATCCCCAAGCGTAGCCCTTCATCAATTGCCGTACCACCAGAGGCTGCCAGTTTGTTAATTTGCTGTTTAATGAAGTCTGGATTGTCAATAACTTGATTTGGGACTAAAACCTTCGCGCGGTGATCGAAAACTACAACCGACAAGCGATCGCCAGGTGATAGCTTATCAACAAGCCGATTCGCCGCTTTTTTTACCGTCTCTATCGGTCGTCCATTCATCGAGCCACTATGGTCGAGAATCAGGCATAAATTGAGTGGAACATTGCGGTCAAATTCTTCTTGAGCGATCGCAGACATCGAAATCGCTAGCTGGCGCTGACTATTTGTTTGCGTTGCGTCTACATTGGCATCATTCAAGGCAGGCTGCAAGAAGACCTTCATAGCACTTTCCTATCCAAGCAAAACGAAGTTATCAATGACTTCACGCTCCAACATTAGGCTACGCAAAAGTCACTAAAGACGGCTACATTAACTAATAATCAGGATATCCTACCAAGCCAAGCTTCGCGGCGTGCGTAGCACTAACCAAAAGGCGAGTAATCCGTACACTGCTGAGTTTAGCGTCACGCTAGGATAAATGACAGATAAAAGTATATTTACAGTGCCCTCATTTGCTATGGAACCCATTAAGGCTGTTCAAGCTCCATATTACGGCAATGCTTCCTACCGGACACCCCCTCCAGATTTACCGTCTCTGCTGTTGAATGAGCGGATTGTCTATTTGGGTATGCCCCTGGTTCCTGCTGTTACTGAATTGATTGTTGCCGAACTACTGTATTTGCAGTACGAAGACCCGGATAAACCGATTAAAATCTACATCAATTCTACTGGTACTTCTGGTTACAATGGCGACCCAGTTGGCTTTGAAACCGAAGCTTTCGCTATCTGCGACACGATGAGATACATCAAGCCTCCCATCCATACTATCTGCCTTGGTTCGGCAATGGGTATGGCAGCGATGCTACTCTCAGCTGGAACAAAAGGTTGCCGCGCCAGTCTGCCCCATGCGACGATTATTCTACACCAGCCTAAGAGTTACGCCCAAGGTCAAGCAACGGATATTCAAATTCGGGCTAAAGAAGTTCTGGCTAATAAGGCGACGATGATTGACATTTTGTCTCGCAATACAGGTCAGTCTACAGAAAAAATTGCCAAGGATATGGATCGGTTGTTCTACATAACTCCTTATGACGCTGTGGAGTATGGTTTGATTGACCGGGTTCTAGAAAAGCAAGATGTCGCTAACCTCCCACTGCCTGCTGGAGTTATCTAAGGTCAAGAGACTGCTTGCTACGCCGATTCTTTCAGTAAAACTAATCAACATTAATTTTGGGAGTCCATTATGCCTATAGGCGTTCCTAAAGTTCCCTACCAAATGCCAGGGGATCAGTATACTCAATGGGTTGACATCTACAATCGTCTTTACCGTGAACGCATTATTTTTCTAGGTAGAGATGTTGATGATGAAATTGCCAACCAAATTATCGCTGTAATGTTGTATCTGGATTCCGAAGATCCAGGTAAAGACATTTACCTCTACATCAATTCCCCCGGTGGGATAATCACGTCTGGCATGGCGATTTATGACACCATGCAGCACATCAAATCAGATGTGGTGACAATCTGTGTAGGCTTGGCTGCTTCAATGGGATCATTCCTCTTGGCAGCTGGGACAAAAGGAAAACGGCTAGCGTTGCCTCACTCCCGAATTATGATTCACCAGCCTTCTGGTGGTACAAGGGGGCAAGCTACAGATATTGAGATTGAGGCTAGAGAAATTTTGCGGATTCGGCATCAGCTGAATCAAATTTATGCAGAAAAGACAGGTCAGTCTATAGAGAAGATTGAAAAGGACATGGATCGTGACTTTTTCCTGTCGGCACAAGAGGCAATGGATTACGGCTTAATTGACCGTGTGATCGAAGAACGTCCTTAGAATTGAGCTTTCAGCAGTTAAAGGTCAGGTAGAAAGAGTGTAGGAATGTTAGATTTTAGCAAAATCCTTGGCTCAAAATGCTAAACCATGATTGCTGAAAGCTGATACCTACTTGAGATGAATCTTGCAGATTGCTACCAATTATTAGAATTAAGGGCGGGAGCATCGTTTGCTGAAATTAAAGCATCTTATCGACGGCTAGCGCGGCAATATCATCCTGATCTCAATCCTAATCAACAAGCTGCTGTTAAGTTTATTGCCATAACTGAGGCATATAAGCTGTTGCTTGGTGTTGTCCAGCTAGGTCAAACACAAGAAAATTCAACTACGCCTGAACGTCAAAATCAAGCCCCAGTGAGGCAGCAACCGGGGGGATCGAAGGTAAGACGCAAAGATAAGACACCTCCACTATCGGAAATTGAGCAAAAGTTAAAGTGGAATTCTTATCGGCATTTGCAACAATTATTAAAATATCAGCGATTTCCCAAAGCGATCGCTCTTATTGAAGGTTTAGCTCAACGTCTACCCCAAGATCCAGAAGTGCGCTCTTGGCAAGCGATCGCTTATCAACGTTGGGGAAGTAAATTAGTAAATGATCAACAATTTGATAAAGCTAGAATTTACCTCAAAAAAGCACTAAAAACAGACCCCCACAATCGCTCTCTATGGTCTGAGGTAGACCGGGATTTTCGCCGCATGGAGAAAAATTTTTAAGGCGATGCTTGTGTACTTAGGGTAATCAGAAATATCTTTTGGATAGTAATACTTTGTGAGCTATTAAAAAAATATCTCCTGACAAACGTAGATTTATTCAACCAAAGTCACAACGTTTCTACAGGTGCGGGTTTCCACATTTCTCCATAGTGATCGCGCAAAGCGTACCAAGCTTCAACTTGACCAGACTCATATTCTCCTGGCTTGCCCCATTGGAGAAACAAGCTTAGAGCTGGCTTTTCTTGCTGATCTAGAAACCGGATTGCGTAGGTAGTAAAATTGCCTCGTTTCGCCTCACCAGTTTCAAATTTCACTTGTTCAATTTCATCCATATTCAAGTGAAACTCGAAGCCTTCAGTGTGCATATTTGCATACTTTCCCTTCAGCAATTCTGCATAAAAAAGCTTCTCTATTTTGCCACGTGCTTCTAATACAGCAGCACTGCTAGTCACAATCAGTCGCAGCGTTGAGAGTGTGTGACAAGCTTCTAAAAATTCCTTCAGTGTATTACTCATAATTAATCGCTATTTCTCATAGTGTTCGTAAGCAGCAACGATTCGTTGTACTAGGGCATGGCGCACAACGTCTTTTTGGGAAAACTCGGAAAAAGCAATACCTTCAACGTTTTTTAGGATCTTCAAAGCTACTGCTAATCCTGATTCTTGACTCAGTGGTAAGTCAGTCTGCGTCATGTCACCTGTAACTACCATCCGCGAACGGAAGCCCAAGCGAGTCAAAACCATTTTCATTTGAGCGGGTGTAGTGTTCTGCGCTTCATCTACAATCACAAAGGCATTATTTAGTGTCCGCCCCCGCATATAAGCTAAGGGAGCTACTTCAATTACACCGCGTTCGATTAAATTGGGGACTTTTTCTGGATCAATAAATTCATTGATCGCATCGTAGAGAGGGCGAAGATAAGGATTAACTTTTTGCTGCAAGTCTCCAGGCAAAAAGCCAAGTTTTTCACCTGCTTCTACGGCTGGACGGGTTAAAATCAGCTTTTCGTATTGGTTGGTAAGAAGTTCTTGAACTGCTACGACGACAGCTAGGAAAGTCTTACCCGTACCAGCAGGTCCAGTGCAGAAGGTAAGGTCATTTTTACGCAAAGCTTGAATATATTGCCGTTGGCGGAAAGTTTTAGCGCGAACTTCTTCACCTTTACGAGTTCTCGCAACAATATCGCGCTGTAAATCTTGTAACTCATCTTGGCGTTGAGTATCTAGGGCTTGGCGGGCTGTCAGGATATCGGTATTAGAGATCCTTTTGCCTTTGAGCCACAAATATTCAAGCGATCGCACTAATGAGCGGCACAGATCAATTTGCTTTTCTGTACCAGAAATGTATAGTTCTTGCCCCCGCAGCACTAAGGTAGCTCCTGTAGTCCTTGCCAGGGTTTTCAGATTTTCTTCTTGCTCTCCTGAAAGGGCGATCGCGCTTTCTGGATTCGGCAGCTGAATGGTCGATGCCTCTGCCATAGTTATTGTTAGTTGTATACCTACCTAATTTATGAGATTTTAGGGGTCAGTCCTGGATACGAACCAACCCCTAATCTTAACTTTTGCGCTCCCGCTAGCAGTTTTAGCGCTGTATATTTACCGATTAACTGAAATGCTCCTGTAAAAATAATAACGCGCAACTTATCTGCTCGTTAAATTTTTATTTGTCCCAATTTTTACTCAGAACTAGAGCGGGAGCGCGGTTTAGGCAGAGGTTTAGGCACACCTTCACGCCGTTCTTTTGGTTTTGTTGTTACTTCCGCTTCTTCAGCACTGGACAGAGCGTTAAAAGCCGCACTTCCGTAGATGTCAAGATAGACAGAATGCCCAGCTAATGATGCAGCAGCAGCAATTACAGTCCGAATTGCCTGTATATTGCGTCCCCCTCGACCAAAAACTCGCCCTTTGTCTTCGCCTTCAAAGGCAATGCGAATCCAAACTCGTGCTGTGTTATGTGAAACCTCACAATCTACACTTAAGGAATCTGCTGACTCTAGAAACGGCTCAATCAGAAACCGCACAAGTTTGGCATAGTCAATATTTTGATTTTTTTGATTGCTTGTAACGTTACTCGGTGACTGAGGCACGGACTTGTTCAAAAACATTAGCTTTTTCAAAGATGCGACGCACGGTATCAGTAGGTTGAGCGCCTTGTTGTAGCCGCTTGACGATTCCGGGAACATCTAACCTAACTTCGTCAGTTCTTGGATTGTAGAACCCTAGTTCTTCTAGAGGGCGACCATCGCGGCGATCGCGGCTATTAATGGCAACAATCCGGTAACTTGCTTCCCGCTTTTTACCAAATCGCTTTAATCGCAATTTAATCATGTTGAGGACTAATTCTCCTACTGTTTATATGTCAGCTATCAGATTTTAGCTTGATATCTGAATAGATTATTTTAACAAAAATTGAGCCAGAAAGCTCAACTATTATTCTTGGGAAAACTAGAGGGTACAAATTGCGATCGCAGGGACTTACGAAAAGTTGACGTGCTACATCACAGGGATAGGCTCATAATCAACGCTTCTGCTGCCAAGCTATCCAATGGTCGAGAGAACAAATATCCTTGCCCGTAGTCGCATTCCAATTTTCTAAGTTCTGATAGTTGCTCTAGAGTTTCCACACCTTCTGTGATCACATCCATCCCTAGCTGGTGGGCAAGCGTCACGATCGCCTGGATAATCTCTAAATTCCCCTCACTAACGCCTATCCCACTGACAAAGGAGCGATCAATCTTTAACACATCAATTGGAAAATGATGTAAACGTCCCAATGATGAATAACCAGTACCAAAGTCATCAATGGACACCTTAACACCCAAATTTCTCAGTTGCAAAAGCGTGGCAGTTGCAGACTCGTCTTCCATGATCATGCTTTCGGTGATCTCTAAACTTAAACTACTAGCATCAAGTCCAGTCTCTTGGAGAATTTGGTCAATCTGATCAATCAAATCCGGTTGCGAAAACTGCCTGCCAGAGAGATTTACACTAATTGTTAAGGACTTTGCGGAAAAGCGTTGCCATAAGCACAATTGGCGACAAGCAGCGCGAAGTATCCAATAGCCAATAGGGACAATCAGCCCAGTTTCTTCTGCCACTGGGATAAACGTTGCTGGCAAAACGAGACCCTGACTAGGATGTTGCCAGCGCAGTAGTGCTTCAAAACCGATAACTTTGCCAGTTTGCAGTTCCACAATTGGCTGGTAGTAACTCCGAAACTCTTAACGTTCGATGGCTCGGCGGAGGTCATTCTCCACCTGCAAAAGTATTAACGCCTGAGTATGCATAACTGGGTCAAAGATTTCATACCGTGCCTTACCCAGTGCCTTGGCACGATACATGGCGATGTCAGCGTCACGAAGTAAGTCTTCTGGTTGGTCATAAACGGTTGTACTTAAAGCAATGCCAATGCTCGTGGTTGTGAATACTTCATGTCCGCCTAAATTAAAAGGTAACGCTAGTTCCTGTCGGATTCGTTCGGCTATATGAGTTGCGTCACTGAAACTTGTAATATCTTCTAGCAGAATTACAAATTCATCTCCCCCAAGACGTACAAATGTATCTACAGAACGTAAACACGCTTCTAGTCTGCGGCTGAATGCAATTAGCAGTTGATCTCCAATGTTGTGTCCCAGGCTATCGTTGATCACTTTGAAACGATCAATGTCAAGGAAGAGGATGGCAAACAGATAATCCTGATGCCGTTTTGCCCGCTCGATTGTCTGCTGCAACCGATCCATGAATAAGATCCGATTGGGCAGACCTGTGAGGGCATCATAAAATGCGTTGTAACGAAGTTGCTCCTCTGCACGTTTGCGATCGCTAATGTCCGTCATACCACCAATCATGCGTATCGGCTTTCCCTTGTCGTCATGCACAACATAAGCGCGATCAATAATGTAGGAATAAGTTGCATCACCACGACGAAAGCGGTATTCATCTGACCAAAATGCTTCACCCCTGTCAATTACTGCATGAATGCCAGAAATAACCCTCTGTTTGTCTTCTGGGTGGATAAATTCATACCACCAGCTAATGTGAGCAATGATCTCTTCTGTTGTGTATCCAAAGAGTGTCTGACAGCCTTCATTGCGCCACACGACATTTGTCACTAAATCCCAATCCCAGATTGCATCGTTAGTAGCGCGGGCGACGATTTCAAAACGTTCTTCGCTTTCACGCAAAGCTGCTTCTGTCCGCTTGCGCTCAGTGACATCTAGAGCGATCGCCATGACCGACACTAAGTCGCCCAACTCGTTTAGCAAAGCTGAGTTAAGTGGTTAATCAAATTTAATTACACAGAGTAAGAGAAACAACTATGCTAGCCTGAGTTGTCGATTGGAGAGAGTGATGCAATTGACGCGAGAAGTGTTTCCTGAAAATCAACGCTTGTTGCACCG
>JAESFL010001037.1_pt1 | contig 11906 bp, 14 predicted proteins | sample 9269401 | NCBI WGS metagenome assembly JAESFL01 (sample SAMN14506025, study PRJNA617098) | algae metagenome | isolation source: Gloeocapsa sp. UFS-A4-WI-NPMV-4B04 and co-occurring heterotrophs from desert... | place: USA: Utah | collected 2006-10-01 | reverse complement strand
TCCACCCAGACCCGCGGGAGCGCCTCCGCCACCGGCCGGCTTCAGATCGGAACGGTGGCCGGCTTCGCCTCGGAATGACGGCCGGCTTCAAATCGGAATCCCCGGCCGGCTTCGTCGGAATACGCAACTACGGCAACCGCGGCATCAACGTCTTTCAGGACGGCATCCCGATCAATACCTCGGACGGTCTGGTCGATTTCTTCGGGATCGATCCGACCGCCTACCGCTACGTCGAGGTCTTCAAGGGCGCCAACGCGCTGCGCTTCGGCGGCAACGCCCTCGGCGGCGCGATCAACCTAGTCACGCCGACCGGCCGCGACGTGTTTCCCCATGACGCCCGCATCGATGTCGGCAGTTTCGGCTACGTGAAGGGGCAAGCCGCCACGGGAGGGGTGTCGGGTCCGGTCGATTACTTCGTAACCCTGTCTGGCGAACGCTTCGACGGCTTCCGCGAGCACAGCGAGGGCAACTCGGTGCGCGGCAGTGCCAATATCGGCTACCAGTTCTCGCCGCAGGCCGAGACACGCTTCTACATCAACGCAAACACGATCAACCAGCGCATCCCCGGCGAGGTAGATCGGCAGACCGCTCTACGAAACCCGCGTGCCGCGAACCCGTACTGGGTCCTGTTGGATCAGCAGCGCAACATCGACTCGGTACGGCTTGCCAACAAGACCACGTTGCGGTTCGATGAGACGACCGTGGACTTCGGTGTCTTCACGGTCCAGCGCCACGTCGATCACCCGATTTACGAGTATCTCGACTACACCGTGCAGGACTACGGTGGCTTTGCGCGGGTCACCGATGACCGACTCATCGGCGGCTTCCGGAACCGCCTAGTCGCAGGCGTGAACATCGACAACGGCACCATCGACTACCGACAGTTCGTCAACCTGCCCGGTGCCCGGAAAGGGCCGCTGACGTTCTCCACCCTCGACTACTCCGAGAACCTGACTGCCTACCTGGAAAATTCGTTCTTCGTCCTGCCGAACGTGGCCCTGATCGGCGGCGGCCTGTTCGTGCACGCGACCCGCGATCGGAAGGACCGCTTCCTTTCCGATGGCAACCAGTCGGGCCGCAACACCTACGACATCGCCAAGCCGAGAGTCGGGGTGCTCTGGGAAGTCGATCCCACCTGGCAGGTGTACGGCAACATCTCGGGCAGCGCCGAGGCGCCGACTTTCGACGCCAACTCGTTCGCGACGGCGGCTACCTCCAACCTGCGCGCCCAGACCGCAACGACCTACGAGGTCGGCACCCGCGGGTTCCGGCCGGATTTCACCTGGGACCTCTCGCTCTACCGCTCGGAGATCCGGAACGAGCTACAGTGCCTGACCACCTCAATTTTCAGCCCCTGCAGCATCATCAACGCGGACCGCACCGTGCACCAGGGCATCGAGGCCGGGGTCGGGGCCGCGTTCCTCAAGGCGGTGTTTGCGTTCGAGGATCGGGTCTGGCTCAACGCCGCCTACACCTACAACGACTTCTTCTTCGAAGGCGACGCCCGCCACGGCAACAACCGTCTGCCGGGGGTGCCGATTCACTACCTGCGCGCCGAACTGCTCTACCGTCATCCGAGCGGCTTCTACGCCGGCCCGAACGTCGAGTGGTCGCCCCAGGCCTATTTCGCCGACAACGCCAACACCCTAACCGTACCGTCCTACGCGCTCCTAAACTTCAGGATCGGCCATGACATCGGCCGGGATTGGTCGGGCTATCTCGAAGCCCGCAACCTTCTCGACCGGCGCTACATCTCGAGCGTGGCCATCGCTGGCATTGCCGATCTGACCTCGGAGATCTTCAACGCGGGCACCGGCCGGGCAGTCTACGGCGGGTTGCGGTACCGGTGGTGACGAAACAGCGCACCGGCAAGCCGAAGCTTGGTGAAGCTGGTCGAAGAGCGTCAACGGCGAAGGCGCAGCGGTTCCGCGATGGCCTCCGGCCAATTATCGCGGAACTGCGCAGCACTGGCACGACGACTTGTGAAGGTTTCGCAAGAGGCCTCCGGTTGCAGGGTATTCGGAAGCCGCGCGGAGGCCTCGTATGGACGGCCTGCGAGGTGCGTAGGCTCCTACGCAGCATCGCAGAGTAGCCCAGGCAAGTGGAAGCAATTCCAGACCATCCGCATGAGCCCGCATTCCAGACGCATGTCTCGCGATCAACGAACGACCGCATTCCACTCCGTCCGGACCTTCGACGACGGCACCTCGAACTTCCGCTTGGGGGCAGGAGTTCGCACGCTGGTTGTTCGGCTGTGCGCCAAGGGGGGTCATTGGGCTGGCGCGGCTTGAACCGCCGCTACCGACGACCCCTTGCGGACCCTCGGAAGGTCCGCTTCCAGGCTGTTGAGCAGAGGCCAACGGCCGGGTTGAGTGAATTTCTGCCCGTCCGCTTCCGAACGGCGGATGCATCGAAGCAGACCCAGCCGCGGGGACCGGTCGCGACTGTACTGGGGGTGTCTCACACGGTCCGGCGGCAGAGCTCGGCCACGCTCGCGTCGAAGCACAGCTTGCATTACGATCCGTATCGTATCATAAATTTCAACGCCACTACGCAGTGACGTCCATCTTTTCGGGCGAAGGGAATCGGATGCCCAGCCACAATGGTCGAGAAGCTCGATCGCCCGGTCGACCGAGAAGCGAATTCTCCCGGCGGTCGGTCCTCGAAGCCACGCAAGCGCTCCTTGAAACCACATCCATTCGCAACCTGACAATTGAAGCGATCGCGCAAAAAGCAGGGGTCGGCAAAACCACGATCTATCGTTGGTGGTCTAGCAAGACAGCTATCGTCATTGAGGTATTCATGAATCTAGCGGCGCTGGATGCGCCGGCAAAAGACGCAGAGAGCGCAAGTTTAGCGCTCTCTGATCAGATATCACGGCTAATCACGCATTATCGTGGAGAGACGGGGAGGATCGCTGCGGGCATACTGGCGGAAGGGCAGTTCGATCCCGAGATCATAACCGAGTTCCGTCACCGGTTTTTCGTAAAGCGCCGAGCTGAGGTGCAAGCCGTCGTCGACAAAGGCGTTGAGCGCGGAGAGTTCACAATCGAGGCAGACGTCGACACTGTCATCGACATGATCTACGGAGCCATATACTTCCGTCTACTGATAGGGCACTCAGCGCTTGACGCCGAATTCGCTGCTTCGCTTCCGGCGATGGCGTTGCGGGTCCTCGGGAAGCAGGAAACCAGTACTAGGCACCCAGTTAGCGCCGTACCGAGCTAATGAGAACCGACATCTAGGCTGGCAATCGGGCCGCATTAACAGGCCCGCTGCTGCGAGCCTTCACCGCACCTGAGCCCACCGTCTGACATTCGACGCAGAGCCGGCTTGTCCATTCGGAACCAAAAACGGTACGTTTCGTATCGTAGCCCAGGCCGGGCTCTCCAACTTGGAGACTAGGTTAGTCAGGCCGTTCATATGGAGGATATGATGATTAACGATGTCATCGACGGTTGTCGTCTGCCACCCCTGAGGAAAGCGGATCTCGATCCGCAGCAAGCCGAAGCATACGAGTACATCGATACGACGTTGATACCGTGGGCAGACAAGGGCGGCTTCAAGGGCAAAGCGGAGGACGGTTCGTTCTACGGCCCATTCAACGCCTTCCTGTACAGTCCCGTGGTCGCATAGGGCATGTTCCGGTTCATGGAGGCGGAGTCGAAGGGCACCGGGCTCACTCCTCGCGTTCGCGAGGTTGTCATCCTGAGCGTCGCGTCGGTCTGGCAGGTCGCCTACGAAATCTATGCACACTCGGCCGTTGCCCGGCAGAACGGCTTCTCGCAAGAAGCCATCGATGCTTTGGCCGTCGGCAAGCCGAGCGACGAACTCGACGATCAAGAGGCGCTGGCACAGAAGCTTACGCTTGAGCTCGTCGGACAGAGGAAGATCAGCGACGCCACGTACCGGGCTGCGGCGGAAACCTTCGGCCGCCGGGGCGTGGTCGACATGACCTTCCTCATCGGGGAGTACCTCTACACCTCCGCCGCTCTCAACGCGTTCGAGATCCCCGTGCCTGCTGAGCCGGATGGGTCCTCTCACGCCAGCAAGAGAGAGCAGCAATGAGCAGCAGCTTGTCCGGATTTTACGCCGTACCAGGGACTGGCCTTTATCCCGAAGGCCTTGCGTTCGACGCGCGATCTCGAACGCTGTTCACCACCGCCATGCTGAAGGGCACGGTTTTTCGCGTTGCGCTCGATGGACGAGCCTTTGAGGTTTTTTCTGAGGCCGGCGCGCACGGTTTGACCTCCTCGACAGGTCTCAAGGTAAACGAGGCGACCCGGCAACTCGTGGTTTGCGGTGGTGTGACTGGCCTCGTCCACGTATTCGATGTGGACACGGGCAGGGTGATCGGCCGCTACTCGAATGGGTTGGTCAACGCAGCGCCAGACACGGTGGTCCCCAACCCTGCGGCCTCCACCTTCGTCAACGACGTTGCCTTCGCAAACGGCGATGCCTTCATCACCGACTCCTACAAACCGGTGCTGTACCGACTCACGGCGGCGGTGCTCGCAAGGGGAACGGTGGCGGAACTCGGACGACTCGAGCCTTGGCTACCGCTCGATGGCACGCCAATCATCTACCAGGAAGACGGTACGTCGCCTGGACGTTTCAATCTCAATGGCATCCTGGCGACTCCCAACGAGCGCTTCCTGCTCGTCGTCCAGACGAACACGGGCAAGCTGTTCCGCATCGATGCGGTGACGCGCGAGATCATCGAACTCGCGGGCCACGGCAATCCGGGCGGGGACGGGCTCGCTTACCTGTCCAATACGGACGTGCTGTCGATCGACATGTCGAAAGAGCGAAGCCTGACCCGGCTTCGGCTGTCGGCCGAGTACGACGCCTACGAGGTGATCGGCCAGTACGATATGCCGGATAACGCCTCCCCAACAGCAGGGCTCGTCATCGATGATCAACTCCTTCTGACCGAGAGCCAAATCATTGATGTTCTATTCCCTGGGAAGCCCGAGCGCTTGCCGTACCGAGTAGTGAAGTACCCGCTCACCTCGATCGGCGGCTGAAGTGCCTCTTTTTCACCGCTACGGGCCGGCACGCCCGCCTCGCAATCTGACCTGTTGGAGAGACGCCATGCTGCTGTACCAGTTCCGCAAAGGCACCAACCCGCGCCGTGTCATCATATACATGTCCGAAAAGGGCATCGATGTGCCGCGCTACGAACTCGACTACGAAAACAAGGAGCATCGCTCCGAAGCGTATCTGTCCATCAATCCTTCAGGGCGGGCGCCGACCCTGGTGACCGATGCAGGCGAGGCGATCACAGACTCCGCCGCGATCGTAGAGTATCTTGAGGAGCTCTATCCCAAGCATCCGATGTTCGGGACGGAAGCGGCCTCGCGTGCTCGCGTCCGATCGCTCGAGCGTCTCGCGGCCGACCTTGTCGGACGCGGCCAGCTGTGGCTGTGGAATCGCACCGATGCCTTCCTCGGAAAGGAGCCGGCACCTTCGCTTGAGGTCGCAAACCGAATCTCCCGCTACGTCGACGAGATACTGAACGTACTGGAGAAGGAAATCGGAGAGCATGCGTTCCTCGCCGGCGATACGCCCACCGTCGCCGATTGCACCGCCTTCCCGATCTTCCAGACTGCGCGGGAGCGATTTGACCTACCCTTCGGCGACAAACATCCGCGGCTAGACAGCTGGTACAAGCGGTTTCGCTCTCGACCCAGTGCGGACTATTGAAAGGAAGCCCCGTGATGACTCGTGGCCGAGCGGACCGCCTGATATTCTGCGTACTCGTGTTCGCAGCGGTGTATCCGCTGGTCACGGCGCTATCGTATTTCATGCAGTCCATCACGCCAAGCTGGCCACTGTGGCAACGTCACCTTGTCGTCGTTCCGATGATCGTCACGGCGATGGTCTTCGTCATCATACCTGGCATCAACAGACTCCGCGAACATTGAGCCGCGTCTGGTGTGTGTCCGGTTCGCACAGCCTTGGTGCCTGTATTGCCTGGCGCGCGGCATCGTTCCCTTCCATCACTCCTGCAGAAGCTCAGTAGGTTACTCCATGATCGACCGTCGTAAGTTCTCGACCTTGCTCACCGCCGCGGCTCTGACATCCGCCGTTCCCAACGCGCCTCGCGCGGAGTCGCGTCCAACCGCCAAGAACGTCGTGTTAGTCCATGGCTTGTTCGCCGACGGTTCATGCTGGACCGAGGTCATCGCGCGACTGCAGGCTGCAGGTCTCAACGCCACTGCCGTTCAGAACCCCCTCACCACCCTGGAAGAAGCCGTAGCTTCGGCCAGACGCGTGCTGGCTCGGCAGGATGGCCCGACCGTGCTTGTCGGTCACTCCTTCTCCGGCATGATCGTCACGGAGCTCGGCGTGGATCCGAAAGTCTCCGCCCTCGTCTACGTCGCCGCGCGGGCGCCCGACGCCGGAGAAGACTATGCCGCCCTGGCCAAAGCCTATCCCACACCTCCGGCCAGTGCCGGCATCGTCTACGACGGCGAGGAGGGACGGCTTGGCGAGGAAGCCTTCCTGCGTGACTTCGCCGGCGACCTGCCGAAGGCGCAGGCCAGGGTCCTTTACGCCGTACAGCAACCCTTCCAAAAAGGTCTACTCGCGGGCAGGACGACCGTCGCGGCATGGCGAACAAAGCCCAGCTACTACGCCGTTTCGACGGAGGACCGAACGATCAATCCCGACTTGGAACGGTTCATGGCTAAGCGCATGGGCGCCAAGACTATCGAGGTGAAGGCCAGCCATCTTGCCCTGATCTCGCATGCCGACACAATCGCCAAGCTGATCATCGAGGCGGCCGGCCGGTCCTGACTCGTGACACCCTCCTCATGGCTCAAACCCATAACTGAGGGCAGACCACTTTTCGGGGGGTCCAACTCCTTCCAGGATGCGTCAGCAGCAGTCCCTACGGCTGGCATGGGTCGGATGTGGAAGGTCCGCTTCGGGAAGGAGGGTCAAGGTCCAGTTGCCACCGAGGCTGTGTGAAAACGCTGCGGTTCTGGTAGTCTCTGCATGACGGTGGAGGCTTGTATGACGCGGTTCGTTAGTGGCGCAGATCGCCACCAAGTCACGCTGTTGCCGAACCGGTTGGACGACTATGTGTCCGAAGACAATCCGGTGCGCGTCGTCGACCTGTTCGTTGACGAGCTTGATCTCACGGCGCTGGGCTTTGCGAGCATGATGCCGGCCGCGACCGGACGGCCCGGGTACCATCCCGCGACGCTGCTGAAGCTCTACCTCTACGGCTACGTCAAACAAGTTACATCCAGCCGCCGTCTGGAGCGTGAGGCCGGTCGCAACGTCGAGCTGATGTGGCTGACCGGCCGCCTCGCCCCCGACTTCAAGACCATCGCCGACTTCCGGCGCGATAATGGTCCTGCGATCCAGGCCGCCTCCCGCCAGTTCGTGGTGCTGTGCCGACAACTCGGCCTCCTGGCCGGTGGTGTCGTGGCTCTCGACGGCAGCCGCTTCGAAGCGGTGAACACGCGTGATCGCAATTTTACCCCGGCGGCAGTCCGGCGCCGCATCGAGCAGATTGAGGCCAGCATCGCGCGCTATCTCGCCGCCCTCGACACCGCCGATCGCCAGGAGGACGAGGTCGCCCACGTGCGCAAGGTGCGCATCGCGGAGCGTCTGGACGCCCTGCGGACGCGGATGCGCGAACTGCAGGCGATGGAGACGCTCGTCGAAGCCGCCCCCGACCGGCAGATCTCGCTGACCGATCCGGACGCGCGGGCGATGGCCACGCGCGGCAAGGGGACGGGGATGGTCGGCTACAACGTGCAGGCGGTCGTCGACACCGAGCATCATCTGATCGTCGCCCACGAGGTCACCAACGTCGGGCACGACCGCACCCAGCTGGTGCACATGAGCCGCCAGGGCCAGGTCGCAACCGGGCATGAAGCGCTCAGCGTGCTGGCTGACCGCGGCTACTTCTCGGGCGAGGAGATCCTAGCCTGCGATCAGGCTGGTATCGCGGTGACACTGCCCAAGCCGCTGACCTCGGGTGCCAAGGCGGAAGGGCGCTTCGGCAAACAGGACTTCGTCTACGAGGCGGAGGCGGATACCTACCGCTGTCCGGCCGGTGAGCAGCTCCCCTACCGCTACACGAATGTCGAGGGTGGGCTGACGCTACGGCGCTACTGGACGGCAGCCTGCCACGGCTGCGCGCTCAAGGCGCGCTGCACGCCAGCCAAGGAGCGGCGGGTGACGCGCTGGGAGCACGAGGCGGTCTTGGAAGCCGTGCAGCGCCGGCTCGACGCGGATCCTCACGCGATGCGCACGCGGCGGCAGACGGTCGAACACGTGTTCGGGACGCTCAAGGGCTGGATGGGGGCGACCCACTTCCGGACGCGACGGTTGAAAAACGTGGCGACCGAGATGAGCCTGCAAGTCCTGGCCTATAATTTGAAGAGGGTGCTGGCGATCCTCGGCACTGGACCACTCCTCAGCGCCCTCCGGGTGTGACAGCACGCGGCACCGCGCGCTGTCATCGACTCCGAACCGGCCCAACACTCCGCGTTCTCACACAGCCTCCACCCCGTCCGGACCTTCGACAGCGGTGACTCAAATGTCCGTTCGGGGGGGAGAGCGGAAGTTCGATGCTCCCGCGATGAACGTCTGGATTGGGAGTCACGGTGGACGCGTCGGCATGATGCTGCCGAAGCCGAAACTGGGCCATAACAACAAAAGTTAGCAGGCCATGAGCCCGCATCCAGCCGCATTTTCTCCTGTCGTGCTCGTCGTCGAAGACGAAACGCTCCTGCGGATACTCGCGGTCGATTTCCTGGAGGATGAAGGGTTCACCGTGCTGGAAGCCGGTACCGCCGAGGAGGCCTGGCTGATCCTTGAGAGCCGCGCCGATATCGGCGTCCTCTTCACCGACGTGAACATGCCTGGGGAGATGGACGGGCTGGCCTTGGCCGCCCGCGTCGCGGAGCGTTGGCCGCACATCCGCCTCGTGGTGACCTCGAGGCGGCAGGGGCTCACCAGCGATCAGCTGCCCGACGACGGGCAATTCGTTCAGAAGCCGTACCGCCAGACCCAGATTGTCACGGCGATCGCTCACGCAGCCTGAGGCGACAGTGACGGACGGTAGAGGGCTGACCCTAGCGCAGCGTCTCGCATACCTAGCGCTCGCGACTTCCATCAGCCACTCATCCGCAGCTGCGGCTGCCCCAGGTGTGTAGCCGCGGCTCAATGAGACTATCGCAGCGAAGTCTTTGCTTCCAGCGACTAGCCGTGCGCGCTCCGGGGATTAGGCTACCGCCTAGTGGAGGAGCTGACCGCCGCGACAGCACGCACTGACTCCGGCCTCGCAAACGGCTTCTCCAGGCGCGGGCGATCGGCGTAGCCGGAGCCTCGCGAGAGCTGAACGTCGCCGGTTGCGAACATGTGGGGCACGCCAGACTCGCCGAGGCGGCCTGCAATCGGGAAAACCGTTCCGCCGAAGCCGAGGTTGAGGTCTAGTACCGCTGCGTCAATCTTATCTGGGTCGATCAAACCGAGCGCTTTCGCGCTCATTCAGGACGGGTCCGACAACTTCAGCACCGGTATCCTGCGGCTGAGCCGCGTCGGGCATAGGTGATCCTTGCGCACTTACTAGCCGTTCAGGCTACCGCCACGAAGCCATGTTGCCGGTTGCGTCGAATGCAATACGGTTTCGAAGGCGCAAACGCTGTTGGGTCAGGCAGAGCACCCTGGTGAGCGGGACGAACGTCGGAGCGGCTTTCACGCGCGATCCTCGTCGAGGATACGACCGACGTGTTCGAGATAGGCCCAGGCGGTGCGGTTAGGAAGACGGCGATGACGGGCGACGAGATTACCGAGCTGAAGCGAACGGTTCAGGACAAGGAAACGCAGGTCGCCGCGCAGATGGTGTCGCTGCTGGCCCTTGCGGAAGGGGGCTTCGACACGAGCGAGGCCGAGGCGGCGCTGCGGCTTGAGACGGATCTGTTGACGGCCCTGCGTTGCTACCAGGCATCTATCGTCGAGACGAGGGATGAATGAGCGCCGGGAGTTGGCGCACCGTTGTTCCGGCTTTCCGTGGCCGTTCGCTTTTCGGCTCCGGCCACTGCCAGAATGTTTCAAGGGTTCATGCGGGGCCGGTTCTTCGATGCGGGCCGATGCAGCCGGCGTTCTATCGACGATGATCCGAGACGTGTCGGACCGGCTCGGCATCGGGACGGCAGAGACCTCGCCGACGGTGGCGCGCCAAGCCTCGAGGAAAGCCGTCGGCGGGATATGGCGAGAGCGTCCGAGGCCGGCAGCCCCGCATCGTTTGGCATCCGATGGCGCCTGGCACCGGGGCCGATTTCGAGGTGTGGTCGAGCAATGCCCGCGCCTGCGGGGCGTGGGCGGTCGACACCTTCGCCGCCGAGCCTCGCTCACGATGGAGCCGCCGGCCTTGGCCTACCCGGGAGCAGTGGACAAGCCGAGGGACAGATCGATCGGCTCGAGCTCCTCGGGCGCCGTATGTCTCGGCGCGCCGAACTCGACTTGCTCGGCGGACGCTTCCTTTTCCAGCCGGATCCGCCGAACTCAACGATGAACCACTTCCGGTGGGGGCGGATCACCGCTTGCACGACCGGTGCTCGAAACCTCAGAACTTGTAGGTAAGGCCGGCACCGACGATCCACGGATCGATGTCGACGCGACCCCGGATCGCGCCGGCGTTGAGCTTCACCTTCGTGTCGAGGAAGAGCTTCTTCACATCGACGTTCACGCCCCAATGCGCGTCGAGCATGTAGTCGAAGCCGACTTGCAGGGCGGGAGCGACGCTGTTCGAGAGGCGGAAGCCCGTGAACCCACCCCGCTCCTGCTCGCCGAAGAAGATCGAGTAGTTCACGCCGGCGCCGACATAGGGCTTGAGGGAACCGAGCCCGTCGAAATGGTACTGGAGGGTGAGCGTCGGCGGCAGGATCCAAGTGCTGCCGATACGGGTGCCGGCCAGCGACCCTGCGCCCTGCACGCCGTGCCGGGTCACGCCGAGGATCAACTCGGCAGCGATGTTCTTCGTGAAGAAGTAGGAGATGTCGAGTTCGGGGACGGCCGAGTCGGTTATGGCCACGCCCGCGCCCGAGAGTGGGGCGCCTCCGGCCGATAGACGCGCGGCCGCGTCCGGCAAGACCCCGAGCACCCTCAGGCGCACGAGCCAGGGCGACCAACCGGCCGGCACCAGCTCAGCCGCCGGGGCAGAGGGCGGCAGATCGGCCGAGCGTGCCGGGTGCGAGCAGAGCCCGAGCGCCACGACAGCGGTGAGGGCGATGATGGTCTTGGACATGGATGCTGGTCGACTCGGGAGTTCGTGGCGGAGCGCCGCGTGGAACGGCGCGCCTACAATCTCTCCGGGTGCTCGGCCGTCCTTGATCCAAATCAACGGCCAAGCTTGCTCCGGTATGACCGCCTAGATCTGAGCGGCTGAGGAACCTTGCGCTGAAGCGTCCTCTCGTGCCGAACCGGCGTCCACTTCGGCTGAGAGCGGTCTCAAGCATCGCACTGGGTCACCGGTCCGGAACGATGCTCCAGGCCCTTGTATTCGCATCGCCTTTTCCGAAAGGCGGAGTCCGCCCTTCGGAACGACGCTCTAGCTGTGGATGCTCAACAGGTTGTCCTCTGTCAGGCGGATGCGGCTGATGGGTGTGCTGCCGTTGATTCCGCCGTGTGGGCGCTGCCAGTTGTAGCGGAACAAGAAGGCGGGCAGTTCGGCGCGGCGCTGCTCGGAGGTGTCGTAGGCCCGGGCGTACGCCCATTCGCGCAGGGAGGTCTGGACGAAGCGCTCGACCTTGCCGTTATCCGGCATGATGGCCCTCGGTGCCCTCGCGTTCCGCTGATCTTCGGATCGGCGCTATGGTGAGCCCATCCGGGACACGGGGCACCGGGAGCACGTGAGTGCGGGCAGGCCGACCCTTAGACGA
>JAESFL010001036.1_pt1 | contig 11941 bp, 9 predicted proteins | sample 9269401 | NCBI WGS metagenome assembly JAESFL01 (sample SAMN14506025, study PRJNA617098) | algae metagenome | isolation source: Gloeocapsa sp. UFS-A4-WI-NPMV-4B04 and co-occurring heterotrophs from desert... | place: USA: Utah | collected 2006-10-01 | reverse complement strand
CCCTGGTCAGCCACTTCGCGCCGAAAAGCTACCACACCCTCTTGCAGGACGTTCTTGCAATGTTCCAGTGGGGGTCATGCGATTCGCGGCCGACCAGCTTAGGGACAAGGCGCTTCTGGCGCTGGAGGAAGCGGTGCAGGAGGCCCGCTACGGTCCGGTGAGACGCACCATGGCGCTCAGGTTCGCGCTCGCCTACTTGTGGGCCTACTCAGGCCTAGATCGAGCGGAATTCGACACCTTGTGGCGGGCACTCGCCGGCGAAGGCATGTGGCGCTTCTCGGGAGCGGACCAGGCGCTGAGCGCCATCTACCGATCGCTGAAGCTGAAGCGAAACCATGATGTGGGCATGGCGATGTGGAAGCGGCAGCAGGAACGGGAGCCATGAGGAACGGGCCGCTAAGACGCATCGCCTGGATTCAGCGACCATGGGCTAATCAATAACCTTGTCAATCTAGACCCAATTGATATGGCCTAAAGGCGGGGTGGCCCGAGGCGACGGTCATGGCCCAGTGCAGAGTAGCGCATGACCAGTCCCAACAACGACAATCCCCCATCAAGCGACCAGCGTTTCCAGCTGCTGATCAACGCCGTCACGGACTATGCCATCTACATGCTGGACCCGACGGGGCACATAGCGACCTGGAACCCGGGTGCGGAGCGGTTCAAAGGTTACCGCGCCGAGGAGATCATCGGGCAACATTTCTCGCGCTTCTTCACCGACGAAGACCGCGCCATCGACCTGCCGGGCCGTGCCTTGCGCGTTGCTGCCCGCGAAGGTCGGTTCGAGGCCGAAGGGGAGCGAGTGCGCAAGGACGGCACGCGGTTCTGGGCTCACGCCATCCTCGATCCTATCCGCAACGGTTCCGGCCAGCTCATCGGCTTCGCCAAGATCACCCGCGACATCACCGCCCGAAAGGAGGCCGAAAAAGCTTTGCGCGAGAGCGAGACGCGCTTCCAGCTGCTGGTCAACTCGGTCACGGATTATGCAATCTACATGCTGGATCCAATGGGCCACATCGCCACCTGGAACGCCGGGGCGCGGCGCTTCAAGGGTTACGAGGCGGACGAGATCGTCGGTGACCATTTCTCTCGCTTCTTCACGCCTCAAGACCGCAAGGCGGGCAAGCCCGCCAGCATCCTGCGAACGGCCGCGCGGGAGGGGCGGTTCGAGGCCGAAGGCTGGCGCGTGCGCAAGGACGGCACCCGCTTCCTCGCCCACGTGGTTGTCGACGCGATCCGCGACGAGAACGGGGAGCTCGTCGGTTTTGCCAAAATCACGCGCGACGTCACTGATCGGCGCCAGAATGAGAAGGCGCTTTTCGAAAGCGAGCAGCGCTTCCGCCTGCTCGTCCAGGGGGTGCGCGACTATGCCATCTACATGTTGGACCGCGACGGCATCATCACGAACTGGAACGCCGGCGCCGAGGCCATCAAGGGCTATGAAGGGCACGAGGTCATCGGCCAGCACTTCTCCCGCTTCTACACCGAAGACGACCGCGCTCGTGGCGAGCCGGCCCGCGCGCTCGAAATTGCGTTGCACGAGGGCAAGTATGAGCGGGAGGCGCTCCGCGTCAGGAAAGACGGCTCTCTGTTCTGGGCGAGTGTCGTCATCGATCCCATTTTCGACGAGACGGGCGACCACATCGGTTTTGCAAAGATCACCCGCGACGTCACCGACCGAAAGCGGACCGAAGAGGAGCTGGAGGAGGCGCGCGTGACCGCCGCACAAGCGAAAAAGCTACAAGCGCTGGGCGAGCTCACCGGCGGCATTGCCCACGACTTCAACAACCTGCTCACCGTTATCGCCGGCTCGACCGACATAATGCTGAAGCGGCCGGACATGCCGGAGGAGAAGCGCCGGCGCTACCTCGAGGCCATTTCCGAAACGACCAAGCGAGCGACGACGCTTACCAGCCATCTGCTCGCTTTCGGGCGGCGGCAGCCGCTGCGGGTCGAGGTCGTCAATTTGAATGTGCGCCTCGACGCCCTTGCAGAGGTGCTCGACCGAACGCTCGGCAGCCGCATCTTGGTCAAGCTCAACCTCGCCGCAAAGGATGCGCATGTCGAGGTCGATCCAGCCGAGCTGGAGACCGCTATCCTCAATGCCACCATCAACGCCCGGGACGCTATGCCGGAGGGCGGCACGCTCACCATTTCCACCGTCGACATGCACGAGGGGGAGAGCGGCGCCATCTGCCTCGCGATTGCCGACACCGGCTCAGGCATGTCGGAGGACGTGCTGGAGCGCGCCTTCGAGCCTTTCTTCACCACGAAGCCGATCGGCAAGGGTACTGGCCTCGGCCTCTCCCAAATTCATGGCTTTGCGGCCCAGGCGGGCGGTCGGGCGGAGGTCTCCTCGACCGAAGGCAAGGGCACCTCGGTGCGGCTGATCCTGCCGCGGTCGACCCAGCCCGTGAGTTCCGTCACTGACACACGCGACGCAGCGGTGCTGCCGCATGGGCTGAGGGTATTGCTGGTCGAGGACAATGATCAGGTCCGCACCTTCGCCGAGCAGCTGCTGTCGGACCTCCATTGCCGAGTCATCGTTGCGACGTCAGCGGACGAGGCGCTTTCGCAGCTAAATCAGGAAGACGTAGACGTGGTTTTCACAGACGTGGTCATGCCGGGCCTCAGCGGCGTTGATCTTGCCGATGCGCTGCGCCAGTCACGGCCGAAGCTGCCGGTGGTGCTTGCCACTGGCTACAGCCCAGACGTCGTTGCGAGCACTGCCTCGGACTACGAGATCGTGCGCAAGCCCTATGACGCACACACCGTCAGCTCGGCACTGGCGACGGTGATAGCTGAGTCCCGGAACCGGGCTGCCTAGTTTCTCAAACGTGACGGGATCGCCGCCTGCAAGAAATGCGCGCGGCGATCATAAGGCGATTGCCTGCTTCCCACCCATCGCAGACACTTGCCGTCGGCCTCACCATTCTGGCGTAGTTGAGCGTGAATGATCTACGTAGAGATGAGGAGTAGCAATGGAAGAGACAGCTAGCACTCCGAAGGTTTTGACGAGCGGGAGGCGCTGTTTGAACTGCCGGGACCTAACGAAGGTAGCTGCGTCTGACTTCAATCAGCCGAGCTTCACCGGAACCTGAGACCGCGTGAGTGGCCAATAAAACGGCTGATAAGCCGACCCAGTTAGAATTTCACCGATGACTCCATCAAATCGCATCAACTGCGGTTCAAGATGACCTTCTTAGCTAATTGCTGATATTCGTCCGCGACCTCCAGAAGTAACTCGGCCGCGCGCATATCCCGCGTGGATGCTGCCAAACTCCGGCATCTCCTCGCTTGAGCTTGCAGGTGAGAAGCGTCGTTGCTCATCATTCTAGTCGGCCTTCGCATCTGCCCAATTGTTTCACCTCGAGGCGACAACTTCAAGACAGCAGATGCTTTACTTTAAGGACTGTTGTTGTGAACCGCCATACGTTCCGGGACGAAACTTCAAGAAACCATTTGCTTCCAGAGACTTCAGGCGCAGAAGCGCACGACGGATCAACGCAGCCGGAGCTGGCGATCGATCGCGCCGGCGCCTCCACCCATGCAACCGAGTGTCATGACCAGTCCTCAAATCGATGCGATAGCTGATGTTTCCGACGTGAAAGCATCCTCCGAGTCGCCAAGTCTCAAGAAATGGCGGAGAGATGATCGTGCGCACTGCAGCTCGGTAGATCCTGAACAGAAAGTTCACGTGCTGGACGGGCGTGGCAACATTGTGCGCAGCATTTCGCTCGGCGAATTGCTCCTCTTAGCCGGCCAATAGCCCTGCTTGTTTGTCAATTGCGAGAGCCGAAAAGCTATTGCCTTCCAAGTTGCCACTCCCGCCGGATCGCAGGTCAAAGCAAGCGCTCCGATCCGCTCCGCACGTGAACAGCCGTCTTACCCGGGTGCTTTTTCAGAGCCGCCGCGCAAGCCCAGAGTTCCCGATCCGTCAGCATGACTGGGCCACCGGCCGTCCACTGGCCAAGCGCACGATGATGTGCGTGATCCAATAACGCGGTGATCCGCCAATGCGGGAGAACTGACGTGACCCGGAGAAGCCTTTCCCATACGGGAATTCTACGGTTAACATCTTATAAGCCAATTAACCTTATCATGGCCCCGCAACCAATAGGGGTCGGTAAATGGCTGATGCGCTTCGTACCGTCGCTGCCAATGATGAGCAGATACCAGCCTATGAATGGACGCATGTGCTCCTGTCCGCAGTGGTGCGGAACGCCTTTGGCGAGCACCCCGTCAAGATCCGTGAAGTCTCCCCCAAAGGGGCGGTCATACAAGGTGCCGCGAGCCCTCCTACAGGGAGCCGAGTTCTACTCATCCGCGGAGCCATCGCCGTTATGGGAACAGTCGTTTGGGCCAAGGCTGGCAGATATTGCTTAGAATTTCAGGATATCATCGGCCATGAGCAGCTGCTCATCGCGATTCCTACCGCCGACAAGCTTGCTCAACCTCTGAAGCCGCTCTTTCCCCTGCCCGATGAGATCCCTGGCATCGTCGCCAAGCACTGATCTGGCGGTTCCTACTGGGTGATTTGTTTACTAGTTTGAGTTATCTGTTTTGATGCCGGAGGGGTGGGGCAACCCGGCGTGGGCGGGAGCACTCCGAATTATCCCTGTCGGAGCCGTCTGCTCCCGCCCGCACATTCCGCTCCTCGTGCGCCGCCCGCCCCACACATTCGGGTGGCATCCAGCCGGGCCTCTTCGGAAACTACTCAGGCGCGGCAGCGGCGCGGGCTTCGGCATCAGCTTATCCGGGTCAGAGCCGTACTTCTCGACCAGCTCGATCTGCTTGGCAGTGACGCGTTAGCGTTTGCAAATGGCCCGAGACTAGCTGCTCAGCGGCGATCGGGAGATTTCCGCCTAGAAGCAAAAGCGGCACCGCTTCCTCAACCGGTGTGTGTGCACCTCCCCCTAACCTAAGTTGATGCGCAAAGATCTAACTTGAGTGACAGCTCGGCCTACCCATCGGAGCTGGATGATGTCAGAGACTAAGACCCCCCTGGCCACTCTCGTGAAAAAGCTGCTGCTTCATGCCCGTTTGGACAAGCAGGACCAGGATGCGGTGCTCGCCTTGCCACATGTTCTCCGGCGTCTGGAAGGAGGCCGCTACATTGTGCGGGAGGGGGACAAGCCAACCCATTGTTGCCTCGTGGTTTCCGGGTTCGCCGTGCGCCATAAGCTCGTGGAAGGCGGCGGTAGACAGATCGTCAACATCCATCTGGCGGGCGATATGGTCGACTTGCAGAACTCGCTGCTGACAATAGCAGATCACAACGTTCAGACGCTGACGGGAACGGAGGCCGCATTCATCCCGAGAGAGGCCTTGATCAAACTTGCGTTCGAAAGACCAGCGGTAGGGAAGGCCTTGTGGCTCGAAACCTTGGTGGAAGCGTCCATCGCGCGCGAATGGATTGCCAACGTCGGAAGGCGTGATGCTCGAGCGAGAGTGGCGCACCTTCTTTGTGAGTTCGCTTACAGGCTCGATGCCGTTGGTCTCGGTGAACAATGCGATTACGAGCTGCCGATGACCCAGGAGCAGCTGGCAGACACCGTCGGGCTAACCGCTGTCCACGTGAACCGCACCTTGAAGGCGCTCGACGCCGAAGGCCTGACCACCCGCTCGCAAAGGTCCGTAAAGATCAACGACTGGCAGCGAATGGCGCAGGTCGCTGACTTCAGATCGACGTACCTGCACCTGCCGCAAGAGGCCTTTTGAAAGGCGCTTGGATCAGATTAAAGACCGGTTATCTCCAGCGCCTCACGGAACGAGACGGTCATCAAATCTGCTCCTTGAGCATCCTCCACACGAATGTGGCACGAAAGGCAGAGTCTGCCAGCGGTAACCTCCGAACTCATGATCGAACGCGCTGCCCGGATCGCCAAACCATAAGCATCGGGGAGGTTCTCCACCTCGGTGCCCTCCTCGTCGACAACCACACTGCCACACTCGTGGAGGTGAAAAAACAACTTTGGCATCGCGTTAGAGCGCACAAACGCTCAGAAATATCCGCTCTTTCACATAAATCAGGCGACCGGCCGAGCTCATCTGCGGGTGCAAAAGATGTTCGCGAGCGTCGGCAATGGAAGGAGAGGTTCGCGTTGATCCAGAAATGAGACGATGCCCTCCGTGGTCGCATGGCGGAGCATCTCCTCAACCTTGAGGAAATTAATTCCCACCCACATCTCCGGGCGTAGCCGGGAGGTCTCCTTCCGCGGCTCAGGCCATTTCGTGGTTCCTCAAGGGTGAGGACGTCTCCTAAGCTGCGGTAGTCGATGATTTGCCCGCCTGCCGCGCAGCGATAGAGATGATCGGCCTCAGCGAGATCGGGAGCCGAAACAGGAAGGGAGTTCATCGCTCCCCGCGTGCGCCGCCAACGAAGCTTTCGCTGCTCGAGGCTGGAATTCCATTGCATTGGGTCTCGGGCTCTGACGCGTCGGGCGCCATAAGCTGAAATATCGTCACCCGTAGTGAAACGCACTGATGGTCCGGACAGAAAGCAGATCTTCACGCCGCCTCCTGACGGATCATCGACTTGCTGGGATAAGGTGAACTGACCTGCTTTGCCCCGGGCCGAGCGGCACAAAGCGGTGAGGCCCGCCCCGGGGAATCAAAGCTCGAAGCATTGGGATCGCCATCTTGACCGAGTGCAGTAGCTATGCCTTCTCACGATGTAGGTGCCCTCCTCCATCACGACGAATTTGCCCTTACAGAATCATCTGACCTTCAGCCAAGCCTTCGTGCGACCACTCCGACAACGGATTATGATCCGCTTTGAAAAAATCCCCTAATCGCATCTGATCCGCCGCCAGGAAGAGATCAGCGCCTGATCCGACCCCGTAGTCGCTGAAATGGATGCAGCAGCTTGGATCGCTTGTGCCTACCAGCTCCTGAAGCAACTGGTGGGTTCAATCAGCGGCTTCGCTGCTGATGATACGTGAACAAGGGTGTTGCCCGATTTGGTCAGCCGCAAGTGGTTAGACTTGATGAAGTGTGGTAAGCTGGATCTAGGGCGACGATGTCCTATCGATTTTCTTTAGTGATCTTGAGCACTTCGTTGCTGGAGAACGCGCCATGCCGAATGTTAGTCAGGTTCGCAGACTCAATTACAACGGTGAAGACCTCGGCATGGGCTTCAACAGTGATACGGGTCTTGCGGTCGGCACCGCACTTGAGTTCGCTCCCCCAGATGGCGCGGTCGCGCAAGAGGCTCAAGCTGAAGTCAGCATTGTTACCTCGCATGAGCAGCTCATGCGCAGCATTCACATGTCCGCGGATTTGGAAGGCCGATATGCGTTCGTTTCCGGAGGCGCAAAAGCAGACTTTGCGCGCAACACGCAATATAACAGTACGTCGACCTTCGTTGTCGCCAGGATGGTCATCACGAATACCGTTCGGCGGGGCAAGAACTTCAAGCTGAGGGCGGAACTGCAGCATCTTCTGGATACCAGCCAGAAGGAGGTTTTTGATCGCGCCTTCGGAGACTCGTTTGTCCGAGCTCACTACGAGGGAGGCGAGTTTTACGCGGTCATGCGCGTAACCTCGGTCGATTCCAAAACCGAATCGAAGCTTGCCACATCGCTTCATGCGGCTGTCCAGGGCGGAATCGGCAGCGTTGATTTCAAAGCCGCTTTGGATACTGCCAACAGCGACAACAATACCCGGTCTGAGTTCTCCTGTAAATTCTATCAAAAGGGGGGCTTGGGACGCGACGAGATTGGAACCACCCTCGATGTTGAAGCCATCAAGAAGAGGCTGCAGGACTTCCCCGACGCAGTTGAAAATCACCCGTTTCCTTTCTTCATCGAAGTCGCAACTTACGACACCGTGCCACTCCCCTGGCCGCCGAAGGAACAACAGGAAGCGTTCCTTCTGGCGCTTAAAGATGCAAATGCAAAAAAGCTGAAATATCTAGAGCGGCAGAACGATTGTGAGTTCGCTGCCGATCATCCTGAGTACTTCTACCAACCGCCGCCCCGGGATGCATTGTTGGCGGCGGCTGGAGTATACTTGCAGCTAGTCAACGGCGTGCTCGATCACTCGGTCCGGCTCGCCAAAGGGCAAATTAACCCTCCGCAGCTTTTCGACCCTTCGAAGCTGACTCCGCCGGTCCGCGAGCCAGATCTAATCCTCCGAAAGAAAGATGTCGGACTAGAGGCTGGCTTTGCCGACTTCTGGGTGAACAAAGACCTGCCGGCCACCCTCAGGAACGATCGCGACCTCATCATGGAAATCGGCTATGGTGCGATGGAGGAATTGAACGACTTCAACGGCATTCGTGACCCAGGTGGTGATCCCATCAAGACCTTGCGCATGCAAGGCGAGGCGCTTGCGCGCGTCGTCGCATCTTTCAAGGGATATGATTGGGATCGTGCGGGAATGCATTGGGCTTTGCGCGGGAAGCTCGACTCGTTGGCGAAGCTCCCGGCGATGCTTCCCAAGACGGTAACCTCTCTGAGCTTCACTAAAAACGAGATCGCTAGCACGGCCGGGCTTCAGCAATTTTCTTCTCTCGTGAACCTGGATCTGTCGTGCAACCGGATCGAAACGATAGACGAACTTGAAGGACTCCAGGAGCTCAGAACTCTTCGAGTTGTGGCCAACCGGATTGTGAGTCTGGAGCCGCTACGAGGCTGCCCGGCCTTGGAAACACTGGACATTTTAGGCAATCAGATCGCAGATCTTGGGCCGCTCGCCGCTTGCAAGTCTCTGAAGAGCTTGCAAATGACCGGGACGCTTTTTGTCGTCAATGATCATGCCTTTCCTACAGGTAACCCGATCAGCAATTCTCGGGCGCTTTCTGAAATTCCAGCGTTCGCTAATCCTTTCGTGCTTGGGAATGTACTCAAGGTTCGAGCAGGAGTGCTGAAGGAAGGGCCGGAGGCACAATTTACCGGCACAGCAACCCGTATGGGAGACTCTCCGCGGTTCCACGTGATGCTTACGCGGGGAGGTGAGACCAGGGAGACCACTTGGGCATTGATGTCGATGATCCCGCTTTCAATAGAAAGCTGGAATGAGCCATCTCTTATGGAATTCTATGGCATAAGAAGCCCCACCGATTTGCCGTCTGAAGGCACGCAGATTACCTTAGTCGAAGCAGCCGCACCCCGTGACAAGCTTGTCGGCTTCTCGTTTGCCATCGGAAGCTCGGCTACCGATATTTCCATCGGCACGGGAAGCTATCCTGTGTTCAACACAGGGTTTCCATTCGCAACAATAGATGCTGTCATGGTCTCCTGAATGACTGGTTTGGCCCGGCTACTCGCAGACCCGTGCGGCAGGTAGATATGTCGGCGAATTTGGCTTAGCAGTTCAAGTCACACCGGGCGCTAGATCGGCAGCGACTGCGATTGCCATCCCTGGTGCACCTGGCGCCCCGGCCTGCTGCTGTTGCCAGGTGATAATTATTTGATCCAATGTACGCGTTGGGATCTCGCGGCCGTCTTGATCGGTGTACCCCCCGTAAAGCTCTCTCCAGTCGGGGCTCCACGGATCCTCAGGTCCCTGCATCTCGTAGCCAACCAGCAAAAACCCATTCTGTTCTGCCAAAGCATATGCCTGCTTCAGCGTACTTCCCACAAAGTTAGGGATGAGATTTGGGAGTTGTACATGTCCCTCTTTCAGCTTTGGCAGCGGGTCAGGCAGCATACCTTTGGGGTAGGCGATGCCTTCTTCTACTGCATGCTCTGACGTCGAAACTGCTCTACTGATGTCATTCATCGCGCGCGATGCAGTGGCCGCAATTGTGTCGAGATCTGACTGATAATTGTTCAGTGCTGTGAGCACAGTGCCGGGGGTGGTCGGCTCTTCAAATTCAAACCGATGGGGTTGGTGCGCTATATACTCTAGGAGATTGATGTGGTCCATCGTTCTGCTGCGCTGCTTGGCACACATTACCAGAACATCCTGCGCGTGCTGTATTTGGGCGAGGTTCGGCGGAATGGGCCCGTCCGCCGCCGTGATTGGCGCTAGTGTAACGTAGTAGGGTCTCGAATTCGACTCGGGGTCGCTCTGAAAGGAATCAAGCCATTTCTGTAGCATCGTATAGAGCTCAACAGGATCATCGAGGCTGTTTAGGGCGAGGTTAACTGGTCCCCCTTCGTGGTACACGCTGATGTGTATTTCGCTTCTATGATTTTGGCGGACCTTCTCAAACTTCATCTTCGCGTCCGCGGAGAATAAACCGTATGATCCTTCGAGCTCCGCGGATATCGCATCTGAACTCTGCGACGTGGCCGCATCGATGCGGAGCACCCCCACGAACAGTCCCCCTCGGCCTATTCCTCTCACAAACATGTTGCCGTAACGTTCGCTAAAGACGTCTTGTCTGTTCACGATATTCGCAGCAGGAGGCGCGAGAACTGGTTCGTCGATCGATATGAACTCCAACTCCACGCGTGCAGTAATCGCCATAAATAGTGACGAACTCTGCACCTTCGATGTCTTGGCAAAGTTGAAACGAGCGGAGACACCCGCGAATGCTCCAACTCCATAGCTAGCTTGAACATCTATTCCTAACCGCTCTTCGAGCTCGGATGTTTGCCGTATTCGTGAAACGTCGAAGCTGGCTATTGATCCGCCCGCGCCCGTTACGCCACTGGCGATGCCTTTCACCACCATCCCCATCGGACTGCCAGAGGCGAGGTCCACCCCTACACCGAAATCGTAACCGTGAGCATATGGCGCAGTGACTTGCTTAAGCGGCATAGTTGACCCTCGTTTACCGAGTTAACAAATCCTGAATCCAGCCTAGTGATCTTTACATAGCAGAAGGCATATGCCGAGTGGAGTCACCAGTTTCACGCAGCACTATAAAGGGAGATTATCGTGTGGTATTGCTTACGACGACTCAAAGTGAGCCGCTGAATACCACTTTGCTATACGATACCTGCGAAGATGTGCCGCGAAATGCTTGATTTTGTGCAGAAATAACTCTGGTCTAACTTCCTTGATCCGCAGTCGGGAGGAAATTGAGCTATGGGAGATCCCGAGGAAATCGACGATGATCCGAATGAGGCTAATCCAAGTCCTGGTTCCACGTCATCAATGTTCGAGCTGACGAGCGCCGGTGTTGGGGTGATGCCAGATCCCTCGGACAACCCCGCCGGCCATATTTCGCCGCACAGCGAGGCGGGAACTCGTATCAGTTTCGAACTAGTCAATGTAGGTGGAAGTGCTGGAGTGGCTCGCATTGGGATTGAAATCAACGATACGTTTTTCGAAGAAATCGAATCTGAGCAAATCGAAGTCGGCATGACCTGGGCTGCCTACTCTTCGCTTGGGCGACTATCGCCCGGCAGCCATGAAGTGCTTGTATACGTGAACCCGGGATCCGGTTCCAACGATCACGGAACGAACCGGTTCGAGTTAGAATAGCGTTTCATCGTATGGAGGGAAAGCAATGAGCACCGAAGTCGCAGCAGCGGATTGGCAGTGCGTGGGAGTTGCCCAAGTGGGTGGAGCGGTCGTCCTCGCTGCAGGCCTGTTCTGTTTCGAGTTCCGAAGCGAGGCGGCGAATTTCCGTGGGCAGTATTTGTTTGTGGGCGGCGGCATCGGTGCCGGCGGTAGCTTAGGGGGCGGAACAGCACCGAGTCCCGGCGATTTCATTAGTGATACGCCTCCAGATTTGTGGACATCGCTCCAGTGCGAACGAGAATTTTCTGCTGACGACCTGCATCTCGCTTACGCTGCTCTTTCCAACCTCGGAGCCGCTGGTGCCTACGGCTACACTCTGATGGGCATCTCAGCAGGTTTAACGGATCCACTATTCACCGACCAAAACGTCAGCGGATGGGGGACCGGCGTGGGAATTTCAGGATCTATTCTTGTCGGTGTGTGGACGCGAATTGGCGGAACGGACTTCTACTGAATCGCGCCGCTGCGATCGAAGGCTGCGGCTACGACGCACAGGTGGTGACGGGATCATCGTCATCTG
>JAESFL010001035.1_pt1 | contig 11943 bp, 10 predicted proteins | sample 9269401 | NCBI WGS metagenome assembly JAESFL01 (sample SAMN14506025, study PRJNA617098) | algae metagenome | isolation source: Gloeocapsa sp. UFS-A4-WI-NPMV-4B04 and co-occurring heterotrophs from desert... | place: USA: Utah | collected 2006-10-01 | reverse complement strand
CGCATCAATAATTTTTTGCCGCAGGTCTACGGAGTATGCCCTTCCCATTTAGCTCTGTTCAAGTTTGCTGCTTAATTGTATCTTGCTCAATCAAGAACTGCTGTAAGTTCAAGGCAGTGACCGCAAAGCAAGGTGCAATATCTAAGGTAGAGATGCTTCTAGAGCAAGATGCCAACTTGTTAATAGACAGAGAGCATTTCAGTATGGCGGCGAATGCACCAGTAGAAATTAAAGATGAAAGGCATTCCAATTACCAGGGGACGGAGGTTAAAAAATAAAAACGCTGTTTGTAAGTGGTAAGCTATCTACCTGGAGTTAAGCAAAAGATAGATAAAAAGCCTTACTTCTTGGAACTACTAAATTGCCAAATGACCTTGATTAAAATACATCTGAGTAATTAGGGCTGCAAATTTTTGTATTAGCTCCCGTGGGCTTGTCCCACATCGCTTGTTAAACATGATGGCGGTATGTCTAGCTACCCAGATACCATTTTCTTGAATAGTTGAGTGCCTAACTGTGCTGAAGTTGCTTTTGTCTTTAGTTAAGTTTCTAAAGCAGTGCAGTTAGTTAAGTAGACAAATGAACTTAACAGCATCTAGCAAATTACAGTCTGTACAAATTTTATATTCTTAGCGAGGAGCTAAGGAAAGAAGGAGTTATCGTTAGAGTTAGTTAAACCTTTAATCCTACTGCCTCCAATTCCTAAATTCTTAATTTTTTGTCTTTCATTTTAGTACCTAGTTCTTTATGCAGCCCACTGACCCTAGTAAATTTACTGATAAAGCCTGGGAAGCAATTGTGAAATCCCAGGATGTGACCCGTCGCTTTCAACAACAGCAGATGGAGGTCGAGCATTTAGCAATTTCCTTATTAGAACCAAACGAAATGGCCGATCGCATTTTGAGTCGAGCAGGCGTTGATACAACACAATTGGGACAACAAATCGAAGCTTTTACCAAGCGCCAGCCCAAAGTTGCCAAAACTGATCAACTGTACCTGGGTCGCTCCTTGGATGCAATGCTAGATCGGGCAGAAGCGACTAGAACCGCTATGCAAGATCAATTTATTTCCGTTGAACATTTACTACTAGCCTTTGCCGAAGATGAAAGAGTTGGTCGGCGCTTGTTCAAAAGTTTTAAAGTAGACACACCAACCTTAGAAGCTGCAATCAAAGCTGTGCGGGGCAGCCAAAAAGTAACAGATCAGACCCCAGAAGCCCGCTACGAAGCTTTAACAAAATTTGGGCGTGACTTGACAGAACAAGCAAAAGCTGGTAAGCTTGACCCCGTTATTGGACGAGATGACGAAATTCGGCGAGTAATTCAGGTATTGTCACGCCGTAGTAAGAATAATCCTGTCCTAATTGGAGAGCCTGGAGTTGGAAAAACGGCGATCGCAGAAGGTTTGGCGCAACGCATTATTAACGGTGACGTTCCCGAATCCCTGAAAAACCGTCAGTTAATTTCCCTAGATATGGGGAGCTTGATTGCAGGGGCAAAATATCGAGGAGAATTTGAAGATCGTCTGAGGTCTGTACTCAAGGAAGTTATAGACTCTAACGGTCAGATTGTACTATTCATTGACGAATTGCACACCGTTGTCGGTGCTGGTGGCACGTCGCAAGGAGCGATGGATGCGGGTAATTTGCTCAAACCAATGCTGGCGCGAGGAGAATTGCGCTGTATTGGAGCAACTACGCTCGACGAATACCGCAAGCATATTGAAAAAGATGCTGCTTTGGAACGGAGATTTCAGCAAGTATTTATCGATCAACCTAGCGTTGAGAATACAATTTCAATTCTGCGTGGTCTCAAAGAACGCTACGAAGTACATCACAGCGTTAAAATTACCGATTCGGCGCTTGTGGCTGCTGCTACGCTTTCTAGTCGCTACATTAGCGATCGCTTTTTGCCAGATAAGGCGATCGATTTGGTAGACGAAGCAGCTGCGAAGCTGAAAATGGAGATCACCTCCAAACCTGATGAATTGGAAACAACTGAACGGCGCTTAATGCAGCTAGAAATGGAAAAGCTGTCTTTAGCAGGCGAAGATCAGCGTTCGACAACGACGAGAGAGCGTTTACAGGGAATTGAGCAACAAATCGCTGACTTAAAGCAAAAAGTCGCGGAATTTAACGCCCAATGGCAAGGTGAAAAGCAACTTTTAGAAGCTATCAGCACCTTGAAAAAAGAAGAAGATTCTTTGCGGGTACAAATTGAGCAAGCAGAACGCGCTTATGACCTCAATACTGCTGCAAAACTGAAGTATGGACAGCTAGAAGGAGTACAACGCGATCGCGAAGCCAAAGAAGCGCTGCTATTGGAAATTCAAGCTCGTGGTTCTACCCTTTTACGCGAACAAGTGACAGAAGCCGATATTGCCGAAATCGTCGCCAAGTGGACGGGAATTCCTGTAAATCGACTATTAGAATCAGAGCGCCAAAAACTACTGCAACTAGAAAGCCACCTGCACGAGCGAGTTATTGGACAATCTGAAGCCGTCGAAGCCGTTGCTGCGGCGATTCGCAGAGCGCGGGCGGGAATGAAAGATCCTGGTCGCCCAATTGGTTCTTTCCTATTCATGGGGCCTACAGGAGTCGGCAAAACTGAATTAGCTCGTGCTTTAGCTCAGTTTATGTTTGATTCTGAAGATGCCATAGTACGGTTGGATATGTCTGAGTACATGGAAAAAGGCTCTGTTTTACGGCTAATAGGAGCGCCACCAGGATATATTGGCTATGACGAAGGAGGCCAGCTTTCTGAAGCTATTCGCCGTCGTCCCTACTCAGTAGTGCTGCTCGATGAAGTGGAAAAAGCACATTCTGATGTCTTCAATATGTTTTTGCAGGTGCTAGATGATGGGCGGATTACTGATTCGCAAGGGAGAACGGTAGATTTTCGGAATACCGTGATTGTGATGACAAGTAACATCGGCGGTGATCACATCCTCAATGTGGCTGGCGACGATAGTAAATATGAAGAAATGCAGAAACGAGTGCTAGATGCCTTGCGATCGCACTTCCGCCCAGAATTTCTCAACCGCGTTGATGACATTATCTTATTCCACACTCTCAACCGCAGCGAACTGAGTCAAATTATCCGTATTCAACTCAAGCGGGTACATAATCTGTTGGCTGACCAAAAAATTAGCTTAGAGCTATCACCAGAAGCTTTAAATTACCTGGTAGATTCAGGCTACGATCCAGTTTATGGCGCTCGTCCCTTGAAACGGGCAATTCAGAGAAAAGTGGAAAACCCGATCGCTACCAAGTTATTAGAAAATACATTCGTTAGTGGAGATACGATTTTAATTGACGTAGTGAATGACAGCCTGACATTTAATAAAAAGCAGTCAACACCCAAGCCTCAGCCGTTAGTGCTAAGTCAAGGACAGTAGAGGCGGGGGAGCAGGGGAGCAGAGGAGAACATTTTTCTCACCTGATGCCTAACCCCTGCTCCCTCTCCATGTAGGGTAAACCGAATCACGACTGGTGGGCGATCGCGCTAATAAATAAGCAGGCGATCGCCTTGACTCAGCATTTATGATCCTGATTGAGATACTTTTAGCAAATCAATAATTATGCTCGAACAAGGCACAATCAGTATTCATACTGAAAATATCTTCCCGATTATCAAGAAGTCTCTCTACTCAGATCACGAAGTCTTCTTGCGGGAACTCGTATCCAACGCTGTAGATGCTATTCAAAAGCTGAAAATGGTGTCTCGCGCTGGAGAATATGCAGGTGAAACTGGCGTTGCAGAAATTCAAATTGCCATAGATAAGGACAAAAAGACTCTCTCGATGACCGATAATGGCATCGGGATGACAGCAGAAGAAGTCAAAAAATATATCAATCAAGTTGCCTTTTCTAGTGCTGAGGAATTTATTAGTAAGTACCAAGGTAAAGACGAGCAAGCGATTATCGGTCACTTTGGTCTTGGCTTCTACTCCTCATTCATGGTGGCGCAAAAGGTTGAAATTGATACTCTTTCCTACAAAGAAGGGTCGCAGGCTGTTCACTGGTCTTGTGATGGTTCCCCAGAGTTTCGCCTAGAAGATTCACCCCGCCAAGAGCGCGGTACTACGATCACGCTTACGCTTCAAGAAGAAGAACAAGAATATATTGAAGAACCACGAATTAGGCAGCTTGTCAAGACATATTGCGACTTTTTGCCAGTACCAATCAAACTACAAGGCGAGGTAATTAATCGCCAAAAAGCACCTTGGCGTGAGTCTCCGAGTAATCTAACTAAGGAAGATTATCTAGAGTTCTACCGCTATCTGTATCCTTTTCAGGAAGAGCCACTGCTATGGGTGCATCTAAATACTGACTATCCGTTTATCCTTAACGGAATTCTATATTTTCCCAAGCTGAAGCCTGATGTGGATGTCACCCAAGGGCAAATCAAGCTGTTCTGCAATCAAGTCTTTGTCAGCGATCACTGCGAAGAAATTATCCCAAAATTTCTTTTGCCGATGCGCGGTGTAATTGATAGCACTGATATTCCGCTAAATGTGTCGCGTAGTGCATTGCAAACCGATCGCACTGTGCGGAAAATTGCCGATTATGTTTCCCGAAAAGTAGGCGATCGCTTAAAGGAACTCTACCGCAACAACTCCTCTGAATACATCAGTGTTTGGCAAGACATCGCTACATTCGTTAAATTCGGTGTACTCAACGACGAAAAGTTTAAAAAACAAGTCGAAGACATCATTATTTATCGCACTACAAACGAGGCGAGCAAGCAGGAAGCAAAAGGCGAGACACCAGAAGTTCAGGTGCAGTCCTCGGAAGGAGATGCTTGGCAAGATGTCACCCCAGCTACCGATACCGATTCAGCTTCTAGCCCCCAATACACTACGCTGAAGGAGTATTTAGAGCGCAACAAAGATCGCCACGAAAACCGTGTCTTCTACTGTACCGATCCTGTCACGCAATCGTCTTATGTAGAACTGCACAAAAACCAGGGTTTAGAAGTCCTGTTTATGGATTCCTTCATAGATACCCACTTCATCATGTTTTTGGAGCAGGAATATAATCAAGTCAAGTTTTCTCGCGTAGATGCCGAACTGGATAAAACACTACTTGAGGAAGACAAAGCAGGGGAAATTGTTGATCCTAAGACAAATAAAACCCGCAGCGAACTGGTTAAGGAATTATTTGAGAAAGCCTTGAATAAGCCTAAGCTCAATATCCGCACCGAAGCGCTAAAGTCTGACGATCCCCAAGGAACACCGCCAGCAATGGTATTGTTACCAGAGTTTCTGCGCCGGATGCAGGAGATGAACGCCTTGATGCAGCAGCAAACACTTCAATTCCCTGAAGAGCATATTCTGGTTATCAACACGGCTCACCCTCTGATCCAAAATTTAGTTAATTTGAGCCAAGGTAGTATTATTCAGGGTGATGGTCAATCTCCATCAGCAGAACTAGCTAACTTGATTTGTCATCATGTTTATGACTTGGCGCTCATGGCTCAAAAGGGATTTGATGCTGAAGGTATGAAAGCATTTGTGGAGCGCTCTAATCAAGTCTTGACTCGGCTTACTGAACACAATGCTGCTGCTTAGAACACCGTTGTCTTTCTGAGCCTTGTTTCAAGCCCGCTTACACGGGCTTTTTTACAAACAGATAACCAAAAAGGCGATCGCTCTTCTTCGTTTCAGACGATGCCGATACAATAGAAGATTGCACTCGATTCCAATAACTGCACATCAGGAGATATTCTATGTCCCGAAAATGCCAGCTAACAGGCAAAAAAGCAAATAATGCGTTTGCTATTTCCCACTCCCACCGCCGTACTAAGAAGCTGCAAGAAGCAAACTTACAGTGGAAGCGGGTTTGGTGGTCACAAGGTAATCGCTGGGTTAAACTGCTGATTTCTACTAAAGCAATTAAAACTTTAGAGAAAAAAGGTTTAGCAGCAATGGCGAAAGAAGCTGGAATTGACCTAAATCGTTATTAAAACATTCTTGGTAGGGGCAATCTTGCCCCGTACGTTTTCAGCGTGATTCCAGTCATTCATGCTATTTTCCTTGCTGGCTGCCCTCTGCCAACTGTGCTTGACAAATACGCTTAATTATGCTACTGGTGGAACGGTTTTCGATAAACGGTAAAATCTCAACAACACCGCCTAACTGTTCTACAACTGAGGCTTCTGGTAGCGTTTCTTTCGTGTAGTCACCGCCTTTGACATAAATATCCGGGCGAATTAGTTGGATCAAGTTGATCGGGGTAGCCTGATCAAAAGGAATCAAATAATCAACACTGCTGAGTCCAGCCAAAACAAGAATACGGTCTAAAAGCGGGTTAATCGGGCGAGTTGGTCCCTTGAGAGAGCTAACGCTCACGTCAGAATTGACACCAATAATCAAAATGTCTCCTAATGCACGAGCGCGATTGAGGTATGAGACATGACCAGCATGGAGAATATCGAAGCAGCCATTGGTAAAAACGATGCGCTGTCCAGAAGCGCGGTAAGATACTATACGGGCAACAAAACTACTAGGGTCAGGTACGTATTTATCAGGAATGGTGAAGGGTGATGAGTGATGAAGTGATAAAGAATTCTTCTGTTTCCTCTCTCCTGTCTCCTGTCTATAAAGGTACTCCCGTAATTCCTGAACAGAACAAGACGTAGTACCATCAGAACTTACGACAACGGCAGCAGCAGCTAAAGCAAGTTCTATAGCATCTTGTGTTGTGGCAATCGATGCAAGGGCAATCAAGGCACTAACAAAAGTATTACCTGTACCAGTAGCACGAGAGTGATTTGTTGCTTGAGCGTAAGTGCGATAAGGAGGGCGGTTACGCTCAAACGCGATCGCCCCCTCAACATCTAGAGTGACGGCAACAATTTGAGCATTGGTGAGATCAAGTAGTTTTTCTCCATAGCTTGCAATTTGCTCGGTATAATTGCGATCTAGTACAGATACACCTAATAATTGCACAGCCTCGCTGTAGTTCAGATTAACTGCGGTCACATTAGCGTTACGGTAGGCAGTTAGACGCTTAGAATCAACAATTAAAATCCGGGGCGAAGATTGCTGAAGAAGCGCGATCGCTCCAATGATTTTTTCCGTCAAAATTCCATAACCGTAATCAGACACAATTACTGCATCAACTTCATGAAAACAGCGCTCAAGTTGTTCAATCAGCGCTTGTTCAGTCGCTGAATCTATTGCCTCAGTGCTACCTCGATCAAATCTAACTAGCAGCTGATCTGCGGCTATTACCCGTTGTTTAGCAAGCGTTTGTCTGCTTGATTGAGTCAGGATATGTTTTGTTGAAACACCTTGTTCTTCCAGCGATCGCTGCAATATTGATCCGTACCAATCATCACCAACTACGGAAAGAAATGTCACTTTTGCGCCCAAAGCTTGGACATTCACAGCCGTATTTGCTGCGCCCCCTGGAACCTGCTTTTGCTCAGTTACATTGACAACTGGTACTGGTGCTTCTGGACAAAGGCGATTGCTAAATCCTTGCAGGTAGCAATCTAGCATTGCTTCGCCAATTACCAGCACCTTTAGATTAGCAATTGCATCAACTAGCTTGATTAGGTCATTATTCACCAGTATTCTCCACAAAGGGCAAGGAGTGAATTAGAGGCTTAATATTAACTGAAGTAATTAGCCGTCCAACTTCGGTAAGATCAGCAACCGGATAATGTGGCGATCGCGAATGGTGACAACTGCCACTGGGTTGCCCTTGTCGATTAAAATTGTCTTACATCCAGCCAGACGACCTGCTTCTACATTATTTAAAATGTCACCAATAAACCAAGATTGTATATCTATATCATGTCTGGTTGCTGCATGAAGAAGCATACCAGATTCGGGTTTGCGACAAGAGTAGTTCTTAGTAAACTCTTGAACTATGCCGTCTGGGTGGTGGGGACAGTAGTAGAACCCAGCTAAGGCAACTCCCACTTCTGCTAATAATTGGCGCGATCGTTCCTCCACCGCTAATAACGCTGATTCTGGGAAATATCCACGTGCGATGCCGGGATTTGGGCGATGATTCACACTTCCCCCTAAATAATTGATTACCGCTAATTTCAATCCGTGATGAGCAACGCTTTTCTCTTTATCTTCAACGATCTACTTAGAAGCCTCAATCACTAACTCCACCAAAAATAGCGGAATTTTCCTTGCTGTTAAAGTGTTTGGTGAGGATATTGTTCATTCCAGGCTAGCAAGCGGCTGATCGCTTTTTAGCTTTTATCCTCATGAGTATTAGATATGCCTCAAAAGGCAGCGTATTAATAACATAATCAAAGTCTATACGTTATTATTTCGCATAAATATCTGTATACGGCTTCTCACAACAGTATTCAGCCAATAGAAGTATGACTAACCAATTTACTTTGTGGTATGGCATTGTCTGGTAACTCCAAATAGCAAGGATTAAAACAGATATGCAACTAACAGGTAAAGTAGCTCTGGTAACAGGCGCAGGTTCTGGTATCGGTAGGGCGGCAGCACAATTGCTAGCAATTGAAGGTGCTAAAGTTGCTGCACTGGGGCGTACACAGGAAGAAATTGAAAAAACCGTTACTCAAATTCAAGCCAGTCAGGGCGAAGCAATACCCCTAGTTGCTGATATTTCTCAGCCAGAGCAGATGCAACAAGCAACTGAGCAGATTATAAACCGATGGGGACGGCCTGATATTGTATTTGCCAACCCAGGTATTAACGGTGTCTGGGCCCCTTTAGAAGAGCTTGCACCTGAAGAATGGGACAAAACACTGAATATTAATCTTAAAGGTACGTTCTTAACGGTTAAATAGGCTGTACCTTACCTCAAAAAGCAGGGTGGCTCGGTAATCGTCACATCTTCGGTTAACGGTACGCGCATTTTTAGCAATACTGGTGCAACAGCTTATTCCTGCACGCTCGCAGCTCAGGTTGCCTTTGCAAAAATGGTTGCTTTGGAACTTGCACTCGCACCGCATCCGTGTCAATGTTATTTGTCCAGGGGCAATTGAAACAGATATTAGCGAAAATACTGAGCAACGAAATTTAGAGCAAATTCGCGAACCAGTTGACTTTCCTGAAGGCAAAATCCCCTTAACCGATGGCAAGTCGGGAACGTCAGAGCAGGTGGCACAATTGATACTATTTCTTGCTTCAGATGCTTCAAGCCATATTAGCGGTACTGAGATATGGATTGATGGAACGGAATCGCTACTGAAAGGGTAACAAAGGTGCTATTTACTGCGGGGGCTTTACCCCGAAGAAGTGTAAAAGCTTGATACAAGTTTAACGATGAGTGCTAGTTACTGTAGGGACTTTAGCCCGAAAAAGTGAGTAGTAACAAAAGTGCTAGTTACTCTGTCGGCTTTAGCTTCTAAGGCGATGCTATTCTCTCTTGCCTAGTAGAGAACTAATTGAGCTAGGTGTACAAGTCTCTCTAGTGTCTTTTACACTTTGTACAAGGTTCATCCAAAATTCTCTGCGTGAACACTCAGACAACACCAATAGCTTGGATTGGCTAAAAGCCTGTACGTTGTAGTTTTGTTAACTCCCCAGGCAAGATTCGAACTTGCGACCAATCGGTTAACAGCCGATCGCTCTACCACTGAGCTACTGAGGATTGTGTATTCCGAATTTTTATATTAGCGGTAACGCATACTATTTGGCAAGCGCTCTGGCAAATTTTTTTATAATTTGTCTAGGATACGCTTAATTGTAAAATTCTTACAGCTTATCTCCGCTCTCATCGGAGCTAGTTGATAATATTCATACATCTTTCAATCCCATCCGCAAGTCAGCTAGACGTTGGCGCGCCTTTGCATCGATTGAATTAGCTAAAAACCTACTAGAAGATTGTTTTCGTGATTTGTGCTGTCGTCGCGCCCGAACAGCTATAGCTTCTACATCATAATAAAGTTGCAGAGCAGACATCCATTCAGCACCATATCCCACCACCATTAGTTGCTGTGTCCGATCTGAGGTGGCGACAATTAGCCGACAAAGGTGAGATTGTTTTAGATAAGGACGAAAAGATGCACAGGCTTTTTCTATGTAAGTGTCTGCTGTTTGTCCAAAATCAGTGTAGTGAATAGATAAATGCTGAGTAATAACTTCTTGATTACTACAACTGTTTTGATACTGAGCATCAAATACAATTTGAGTTTCATAACCTTGAAATGCACTGTAATTAATCAAATCTTCAATTAGTTGCCCACGAGACGCTTCTAGTCCAGCGCGATCGCGAGTCTTTTTAAGACAAGGCCAAGCGCCTATAATGTTATAGCCGTCTACAAGCAAAACGGCTTGGGGTAAGGGACGAGACATAATTTAGCTTTAATTTTTCTAAAGTTAGCATTAATTATTCATAACATTAATGTTAATCAAAGTATCTGGAATCACACTTTGAGCGCCAAAACATCATCCAAGCAACATAGTATGAATGCGTAGTTATGTTGCTGCACTTTTTTAATAAAGAAAGAGTAGGAACTTTACCTACTCTTTCTTATCTAGCACCAACTCAATGAAAGCAATTATGTTTATCTTGCTGCCTTACCAGTTATGGCGCTACATCCTTAACTTGCATTAAACGTTGCTTAAGGCGTTTTGGCTCTCCTTGATCTACTACATAGCCTTGTTCTAGTAAGAAAGCTCCATCACAATAGTTTAGTTCATCTAAGCGATGTGTCACCCAAAGCGCAGTTAAACCCCGGCTTTTAACTAAGCTTCGCACTTGCGCTACCAAGTCTAGCTGACTATCAGGATCGAGCAGAGCAGTGGGTTCATCTAACAGCAAAACTTCGCACTGACGAGCGATCGCACCCGCGATCGCCACTCGCTGTTTTTGACCCCCACTTAAGGCATAAATTGGCCGTCGTTGTAACTCTTGCAAATTTACTGCACAAAGCGCTTCCGATACTCGTTGGCGTACCTGTATTGGCGCTAAATTTTCTTCTACCAATCCAAACGCTACATCAGCACCGACAGTCGGCATCACTAGCTGATGATCGGGATTTTGGAAGACAAAGCCAACCGGGTGCAAAATCCGAATCTCGCCAGATTGAGGAGTTAACAACCCCGCCAATAATCTCAGTAGCGTTGATTTTCCACTGCCATTAGTACCTAAAAGCATCCAAAATTCGCCTCTAGGTATCTCAAGCGTGCAGGATTTCAAAACAGCTTCTCCGCTAGGCCAGCTGAAGTGTAAATCCTGCACCTGAACGGCAACCGCCATTTGCTTACTAGCTGTTGAGTTCATTCTGTCAGCGCAAAGAAGCCTGGGGGTTTGCCAGTGCTTGTACTATCTTTCTGAGATACCTGTACCCCAGAAATTTCATTAGTACGGATAGCTACTTTTTTTTCTTTCTGGCGATCGCACGTCAATTCCAAAATATCAGAACTGCCAGACCGCATCGCTGCTAAAACTTGCTGATAGACAGCATCAGCCTCCTCTTGTGACTTCCGTTGCACTTGCACAGGAAAAGGCATATTCTTCAAAGTCAAGTCAATAGTGAACATTGTGCGTTAAGTAATTTAACTTTAAAACTTATTTTAACGTCAGCTACCTGCTGTCCTTACAGATTCCTTTTGCCTACACGCTCCAAAACTTGCTTTGAGCAAGGGATATTCATAAGTTTGACTAAATATAATTCACTGATTTTTAAATTTATGCTAATAATTTGGTTCAAAAATGAGTTTATTGCACATGATATGATTAGAATGAGTAAAGAATCGTAAAGTTGGTTGACAACAATAATGGCTGTCTGTAGTAGCTGTAAAATAGCTAAAACAGGGAGTTGATTCGATAACTACTGCACTTATAAAATTTGGAGTTCTACTGTAATGACAATAGCAGTTGGACGCGCGCCGAGCGATAGAGGGTGGTTTGATGCCCTAGACGACTGGCTAAAGCGCGATCGCTTCGTATTCGTAGGGTGGTCAGGAATATTATTATTCCCGACAGCATAT
>JAESFL010001034.1_pt1 | contig 11949 bp, 18 predicted proteins | sample 9269401 | NCBI WGS metagenome assembly JAESFL01 (sample SAMN14506025, study PRJNA617098) | algae metagenome | isolation source: Gloeocapsa sp. UFS-A4-WI-NPMV-4B04 and co-occurring heterotrophs from desert... | place: USA: Utah | collected 2006-10-01 | reverse complement strand
GAAAGTTCGCATTCTTGAGTTCATCGATTATTTTAACCGCACAATGGCAAAACCGTTTCAGTGGACTTACAAGGGGAAGGCGTTGGCTGTATAAAGGCAGGTAGACTTACGCCCAAGTCTACTAGATACTTTGACTTGAACACTATGGTTTTTGGCTTTCGCCACAACTGGTACGGCTGAAGATAGAGCTACAGTTGAAACAGGTGTGCCGTTGCATTCTCTGAGATAGGGAATATCCGTTATAAGCTAATGGACACTTAATTTGCAGGAGACAGGACGATCAGCCCATACTCTACGGTTTTTGAGACTGTAATTTGAATGTCCTTCAGCTTATCCCTCTTCTGTCAAACTGGGGTGAAACCTTGATTTGTCGTGGGCTGAAATAACGTAAATCCGTCAAATTCTCCCAGAGTGACAGAAGAAAGTTAGTACGTAATATTACTATTACTTTCTAAAGTTTACTAAGTTATCTTAGGAATGGCTGAAAGGCTTATTATCTCGTTCTCATTATCAAGAGTGTGGTCAATAAGGAAAATATTATGGAAGCTTTTTTATTATCTTTGTCTTTTATGGTCACGCCGATAGCTACTCAGTATGACAGCGTTAACCCTAACGCCTCTTATCAAGCTATTGATGGTAAAGTCTATGATATGTCTGATGGCTGGGCTAACCGTTGCCCTAAGTTCCCTGGGTTAATAGCCATATACGAGACAAAGAAGGGTAAATGTTTCCATCTGACTAACCCTAGCTTTCAGTCTTATATACAACCATTCTTAGGTGATCTTAGTAAAGTTGATACGACCTACTGGTAACGCTAATAGGCGTTTTTTTAGCAAGTGGACAGTAAACAACGTTAGGCTTAAAAGTTAAACGCTGTCTAGGTTCTATATCTAAATAGTTGGGTTTAATTGAGAACGCAACTAGAAGGCATCTTACTCCTTACAAGACTGCTTCTGCATTGTTAATTCAGCCTGAACATTAATTTAGCAAGGAGTTCCAGACTTTGTAATATCAACCTTCTGTCTTCTTGACAGAAGTGCCGAAGTGCAATTGCTACACCTGATTCTAGAGGTTAGCGTTGTTTTTTATCAACTTGCTACAAAAATGCGAGGTACAACAAACTACAGGCTTAATTAATCGGTTGATTACCCAAAAAGAGCAGAAGGAACAGCAGCTAAAACAGTTGGATAAACTTGATGAAGTTTACCAGGCGTGGGATAAATCTCCTCAAACAAGCCAAATGCGATCGCTTGCTCAAGTATTAAATTCACCATTAATGCAAGAACGGCTAGCTAATATCAACCAGCAGCGACAGCAGCAAGAGCAATTGCCAAAGTCAGCGCTACAACAACCGCACCAAAAGCAGCACAGAGCAGGATTGTCACTTTAATGTTGCTTTCTGCCTACGTGAACCACGCCCTCGGAAATGCTGTGCTCCTTGCTTGCGCTACTGATATTTCGCTTTCTCCTTACCTTAGCATCTACTATTATTTTCATGAGCAGACTGTAGAGCGTTGCTCTTGCCTCTAATGAGGTTAAACTTTTGTAGCAAGCAATTTGGTACTAACAGGGAGTTAGAACAGGAGATGAACAGAAGAGGAGCAGGTATTGCTCTGCTTGCTATTGCAGCGTTTTTAATCGGTATCAAGTATCTAACTGCTGGTGTCTCAGGTCAAGCCTACCTTGTTAATGGAGTACCTACAGTTCCACTATTTTATGTTGGCTCACGGCTATCTAACCTTGCTGTTATCAGTGGCATTGCAGGTGTTGCTTACCTTGTCTGGGCAGAAGTTGAAGCATTTGCTGCCAGAAAGAAGTAATTTTATTACTTGCTCCTTTGTAGACTTCGAGGAGCGACAAAATAAATCTTCAATGGCGGCTCTCTACGCACAGAAGGCATTGCATTACGTGGGTTAGCACTCGTCCCTGTGCTTGTAGTTGGCGCTGAATCAGCCGCGTAATAGAGCTTGACCTGATTCTTTATGGGGTGAGGACGATGATGGATATCGCCATTTTTCTCCAACGAACGCAACAACTGCCCAGCAGTTGCAACACTTATGCCCAGTTGGTTTGCGATCGCGTCTCTTGTTTGTCCTGGCGACTTATAGAGTAGTTGCAACACTCTCCCTCGACGTTCTTGTAGCGTATCAACTTTTTTCGAGCTTGTTTTAGTGGCACGGTGTTCGTAGACTCCACCCCATACTCCGTTAGGGAATACTCCTGTGGGGAACACCAGCCTTGTTGTGGGTGATTCTTGCACAAGGGCGATCGCTCTAGTCATGCGCGTGATTGTAATTAGTTGCCAGTAACCGTCTTCAAGTTCCCAAACAGTCAATAGGCTCAAATAGTCAGTTAGATCGATAGTGCTTGATTTAAAGTTCATTGTTTTACCTCCAACAGATGCTCTATAACCGCTAGTTCTTCAGCAATTGTTCTGGCGACTGCCAGTTTTCCGCAGGTGGACAAACATAGAATTAGCTCAACGCTCTGAGTGAGCAAACCACAGCCTTCAAGTTGGTAGCTGAAAAACACATTCTCTACCTCTGTAGATTCGTAGAGTGCTACCATCACTAATGCTGCTTTTTGATTTACTGTTAGCTGCTGCAAATGCTTGTCTAGTTGTTGCAATAGCGGCAGGTCAAGATTATTCGTACAGTGAGAATCTACTTGGCTCATTGTTTTAGCTCCTGGGAAATAGAAAAACCCCAGCTTTCTTAAGCTGGGGCAATAATGGGATTTAACTGGTAATAGACGCAGTATTAACTCAAGACAGGAGTATCGGGCTTACAGCAATTTTCAGATAAATAGACCGCAGTGATTAAACCAACCGATTACATCATCTTCAGTGATAGCATCTACAACTTCAGTCATTGCTTGGTCAAGTGCATCGTGAGTACGGGCAGATTTGAAACGGAGGAACTGCTTAAGTTTCGACCAACACAACTCGATAGGAGATAAGTCTGGTGAATAAGGGGGTAAAAATACCACTCGTGCCCCAACCGCTTCAATAGCACAGCGAACCGAGTATGCATGGTGCACTTTGAGGTTATCCATTACCACAATTGCCCCTACCCATAACTGTGGAGCTAACACCTGATTGACATAACTCAAGAATACCGCTGTATCAACGCCTGAGACTCATCGACGCAATCAAGCCATCGAGACTGAGTGCCCCAATCAGCGCTCCGGTTCGTTCCCCGATTGCGAGGGACGCTATCGATGGCTCGTTCCCCGCGAAAAGCACGCCCGCTCCAAGGGCACCATGCCCAGATGAACCCCTGCTTCGTCAATAAATACTAAGTTTCGCACATCCACTTGGTCGAGCCATTGGCGGTAATCGTCACGCTGTTTGCGAATATCAGGAGTATCTTGCTCACCCGCGGACAATGTTTTTTTTTCCGAGGCATCTCCAAGCGCTGCGCAGCTCTACACATTGTGGACTGGCTCACTTTGATCTGCGTGCGCTCTTCAAGTTGCTCACACAATTCCTCTAATCTAATATCAGGTTTGTTCTCAATCAAACGCTGCACCAGCAGCAACGCTTCTCCACTAATTCTCGGCACAAGAGTTGCCCCTCTTGGTTTAGCACCTCTTTGGGTAGTGGTGCGATATCGACGCAGGACTCGTTTGACAAAGCTTAAACTCACTTTGAATCGTTCTGCAAGTTGAGCTTGCGTCCCTTCTTTCGCGTTCTAAGCATCAATCACGCGGGTACGTAAGTCAGTCGAGTAAGCAACAGGCATTTTACTAGGTTGATAGTTTTCCTCCCTATAGCTTAACCAAAGAGCGCTAATTACCTGAAAACTGCTGTAAGCTGCATCTTCTTGGTTTATTTGTCGTTCAACTATAGCAATCGCAGCATTAATGCCTGCTACCCTGGTTTCTAGGTCATCCCGCATCCACTTAAGAAACCTTAGCCTCTTTTGGAGAAAACTCTGGCGAGACACTGGTTCACTACCATAGCAAGTGCTGCCCCAAAACGGAAACGTAGTTTGCCTCTTTACATATAACTCTATTTCCAATTGTGGATAAATCTTTTGCTCACAGGAGGCGAAAGTATTAGGGTAAAAACCGAACTGTTAGCACTGCTGTAGTATATTGAAAATGTTGATAGTCCGTTACACTTCATCTTGTGAAGTAAAGTCGAAAACAACATACTCCTCAGTAAGAAATGCGCGAGATTTAGAAAAGTCAACAAAGTTTTCTTCGTCTGCAATATATTGTTGTGCAGCTTCAATACCTTCAGGAGAATTAACACCTGCTAAGAATTCCTCCATGCTATCCCACCAAATTTCTGTGACACCATCGTAGGGTGGTGATTCAAACCCACGAGAGTTAATCATTTCCTGATTAATTGGAGTATTCATTGTGTGGCTTTGGATATATTTCTTCCCTCGAATTGCTTTCGCAAGACTACGAATCAATTCACTATGCTTCCCACGCCAGTATGTGTGGAACTCCTCGTTTGATAGGTCAGCCCGTTTGCGGATGCAGTAAACGTATTTGAGCACAGTCAGCCCTCTTTTGATTTATAGTCACAGTTAAAATAAGATCTTGCCAAAGTATCTCCTAATTTGTATATAACAATAAGCTTCTCGTACTTTGCTCAATGTCAAGCTTTGACAGTAATTAGAATACTACGTAATTCCAGCTATGAACCTGAATTTCTGTGTTTGTTTTATCTGATTAAGGTTGAAGCTGCTGTAATCGCGATTCTACCATCACAACCTTCTTGGAAAAATAAAACACCCAGTTCAAAGCTGGGGTGAGAGCAGTAATTTAGTTGCAATAGTTACTATCTTAAAACTGAAAGCAGCTGTTTGATGGACATCAACTCAAGCTAGAGGAGTGCCGTTTTTCTAACACAGATATAACAACTTCACCTGGCCTACTATTTCTTTGAGGCTGTTTCCTGCTTTTTCTACTCAAACTCTTTTTCAGCTTTTTAATTTCTTTATTGCCTTTAGATTTTGAGTGGGACATCATAGTTCTCCTATGGAGCTATACTCCCGTTCTAGCAAATTCCAAGCAATTAGTCAGGCAATTGCAACACAACACAAAAATTTGTATAGGAGCGTTACGTTACCATTTTACAACTGCTATAGCGAATCCTAAAGAAATATCTTGAACTGTGAGTAACACTTATGTTCAGTTATGCTACTTCGTTAAACAGTGCTGCTGTTGTTATTTCTTATCTGCAAAATTTGCACGACCTTTTAAATACAACTAGGGATGCCAGTTACGACATCCCCATATATCTCTTCTACTTATCTAGCGGTTAAATCACTCACTTGAACGCTTCAGTTGTTGTAGTAGTTGCTTTCTGCTTCCAACTGACGCACTAAGTAGCTAGGTGAAATTAAGTATAAAATACGAGAGGTTGTTAATTATAGGTTAGTTAATGCCTGCTCCGCTTCGGATTCGCCTCACCCCTGAAGAAGATTTCACCTTATCCGAGTTGCGGGTGGCAACAACAGTTGCCCAGCGAACTAGAGATCGCGCTCATATGCTGCGGTTGAATGCTCAGGGATGGACAGTTAGGGCAATTGCAGAAATCTTTGGATGTCATGAGCATACCGTGCGAGCGACAATTCGGCGTTGGCAAGAGCAGGGACTTCGTGGTTTATGGGAAGCTTCTGGTCGAGGCACAAAGCGTAAATGGGCTGAAGCCGATATAGAGTATCTAGAACAATGTTTAGAGCAACAGCCACGTACTTATAACAGCAAGCAATTAGCAACAAAGCTACAACAAGAACGGCAAGTGAGCTTGAGTGGCGATCGGATTCGGCGTATCCTGAAAAAAAGGGCATTCGATGGAAACGCACTCGACACAGCCATCGAGCCAAACAAGACTCTGAGTATAAACAAATCAAACAAGCCGAGTTAGATGCACTCAAACAGGTGGCGCAATTAGGATGTATTGAATTAATGTACCTGGATGAGTCTGGCTGTTGTTTGTGGAGTCCTGCCAGTTACAGTTACAGTCGCGTGGGGGAACAAAAGCGAATTGAGCAGACTGACCGACGTAACGGACGCATTAGTATTTTAGGAGTGTGGCAACCAGATCAAAGCTTTAAGTATGCTTTAGCTTGTGGTAGTTTCAAGAGCGAAAGTTATATTAAGGTCATTCATTGGATTGCACAGCAAGCGTTCGAGACTTTAAGGACTACCGGACGGATGACAGTGGTGGTACAAGACAATGGTTCTTTACACACCAGTCATCTGACTCGCCAACAGTGGCAACGCTGGCATTCTCAAGGGTTATTTTTCTTCTTCCTGCCCCCATATTGCTCCGAAATGAACCGGATTGAAGATGAATGGCATCAGCTCAAAACCCATGAAATTGCCGGACGGATGTTCGAGGATGAATATGATTTAGCCTTAGCAATTATGGATGGAATGGAAGCTCGTAGTCTTAAAGGTGGTTACACACTGGAACGTTTTAAGTTTAATTCCGCCTAACTACTTAGAGTTTGATCCCCTTTTGCTCTTGCTACTTCCAAGCGGTGCTGTAATATTCTTTGAATATTTGCCCGGTGATTTGCAACTACTTGTAAGCGCTGTTGATTGTTGTTGTTCATGCTTAATTCTCCTTTTCACCGATAACGCGCACTTTAATCAATGATTTTTAGATCGGCTGCTACCCTAGTCAACATTGACTTAGCACGTTGCTGGGTTCTTTGACGGTTAGCACTCATTAGCTGACGTACTTGGTACGGAACCGTTTGCGTATCGTGATTGGAAAGAGTATTGTAGTTATCGAGTTTCATCTTCGCCTCTTTGTGATTATACAGAACCAATGAGGCGCGTTCCTTCAGGCGTTACCCCTACCTCCGTCTCTTTAATTAGAGAGATGAACGATTTATCCTGACTTTTTAACTTTAGCGCTCACCTTTTTCGGTTGCCTTCTACCACTAGATATAAAACGTTACCCACACGAGTTGTCACGCTCGTCTAGGGAGAAATATAGTAGGCTGACAACCTTTGTAACTAGGTATTTTAATCCTGAGTAATACCAATTTCTAAGACGAATGGCACTCAAAACTTTACCTGTTTACTCATCCACTGAGCCGCCAGTTCCTCGTTGCCTAGTTCTTGCGGTTGCAGCGTTATCCACTCGCTAAAAGTTGTTTGAGCTAGAGCTTGTTCCATGCCACCATTCGTAACAGCCGCGTCAACACACATCGCGTCAACTATTGTTTTGACTTCTAACTGAGTTAACTGGTTACTTTTCAATCCAGGAAAGTTAGCTTCCATAATTGCGGCAATCTGTTTACTCGTGTGTCCTGTTGTCTGACCAACACGCTTGAGTATTTCTCTGTTCGGGTTATCTGTTAGGGCTATACCTGGTTGGTTAATGTTTGTTGTAACTTCTGTTTTGGCTGGAAGGGGAGGATAATGATGCTCTATTTCATTAACCACTGGTGCTACTACACCATTATCTAACCACTGCTTCAGGATATCTGCTACTTGTTGCCCTGGTTCAATGAACGCTTTGCCACTGAGAGCCGGACAACGTGATTTCGTGATTGTTAATGTGTTCTGCCAGTTTAACTCTCCCGCAACATCGAACTCGAACTCTATGCCTTGAGTTTGAATCGGTGCAGTCCCAACTTTACGTGGTTCCGCCTTCCCCTTGTCGTTAGTCTCCACTACCCACTCAGTTCTACTTCGCATGGTGGCAATCAAGTGACACTTGCAACTTAGCATCGTATCAATCAATGCTCTCTCTAGTGGTCTTACATCTTTCCAAGCAGTGAATGAGTTTTTCGCTCGGTCTACCAGTTCCAGTTCCCCGTCTTTCCCTATCCAGGCGTGTGAAAGTGAATCAATCACAACCACGTCATAGCCTGCTTGCTGTGCGGCAAGAATAGCTTTGACATACCGATTTGGGTGAAAACTCTCTAGTTCCACAACATCAAACTCAAACAAGTCTGCATAGCGTGAAGCGCTGCCATGCTCTGTGTCAATTACCGCTATCCGTTTACCTAGCTGTGAAGCGATCGCCAAAGACGAAAATGTTTTTCCACTGCCGCTTGGCCCAGTTAGGGCAAGGCGCAACTTAATTTGCGTTTTTGTTGCTTTTTTAAACATGGTAAATTTCCGTAGTTGAGGTTAATAACAGCTTGAAAAAGTCTGATTTTTCGCTCGTAGCAAATCTTGTTAATTTTGGCGCTATACCTAGTTACCAACAGTTGCTCAATACTTTTGCAAGTGTTTTATCTTCGCATTAAGTTTTTTCAGGTATTGGTGTAACACCTTTTTGCCTTCAGTTTTCGCGTTCCGAGAAATCTTGATGTAATGTACCTGATAAAATTGTAATTGTTCAAGAGTTTTTGGCATGATTTTACCTCCTGTTAATCAAAAAGGGCTAGAACACTTCAGTCTCTAAAGACTGGCTAATTGACGGTGCAGTTGAGAGAATTAGCTACTTGGGAATAAGGTTTCCTTGGACAATAAGCTTTCTATTTCTCTACTTGCCAAATCAACCTACTAACTTTCAATCTGACTTTAAACACTCGCTATTTCCGGTCGTTATAGTCGCGCTTTAATGCCATTTGCTAATATTGTTTTCATCACGGCAATCTGCGCGATTGGCACGAAAAATGCAATAGCGCACATAATTAAATCTGGAGATATGCTACTTTCCATGCTGGCTCCTTACATAACTAAATCAATTCAATACTTGGCGAATGGAATTTTCTAGACTAAGCCTAAGAGCCAAAGCTCCAGGCTAAAAAAAGCTGGTACGAGCGCTTTATTTCACGGCAAAGGGCTGTTTTACAACGCCGTTTGATTTTACTTTGGGCAGCGACACATCGGTGTGACTCCTCTTGGCTCTTTGGGGCATTATCTTGACGCTGACCTTACAAGCAAACTGAATGTGTGGCGCGACTAACCACCACATTTGGGTAATGAGCGATATGAATACCTCTCCCAGTTGCTCACATTTAGCGAAGCAGGGATAATTCGTTGATGAGAAAAATATTAGAATGATGAAAACAAATAAGTTTTTGAAATTAAGATGGCGGTCAACTTAATTCACTCATTGCAGGAAATCAAAGATTTCCGAACATCTCGAGGTAGACGTTATCCACTGTGGCTGATTTTACTATTAGTGGTCATGGGAACCATGAGTGGGTGTCGAAGTTACTACGCACTGGAGGACTTCGGGGCGCGCCACTATGGGGCAGTCAGCGAGCAACTAGGACTAAAAGTAACTCGCCTGCCATCAGATACGACTTTTCGGCGGATCTTACAGAAGCTCGATTTTCAAACTTTGGCACAGCAGTTCGAGCAATGGGCTGACAGCACTTTCGATCCCGAACCAGGTGAGTGGCAGGGCAAACGCATCTAAATTCTGAATGCCTTACACAGTGAGGTTTTCAAGAATCGATAAACATAAATACTAAACGGCTAAAACCCCTACCCAGTCTGCCTTTCAAAACTAAGATGCGTTTGCCCTGAGGTGAGTGGCTGGCGATAGACGGCAAGAGTATTAGAGGAACTGTTAATGAACACCGAACGGCTTACCAGAACTTTGTGAATATGGTTTCGGTCTACAGTAGTCAACAAGGAATCGTGCTTGCCGCCCAACAGTTTGAATCGAAACACAATAGGGAATTGAAAGTAGTGCAAACAATGCTGGAGGCATTGCAGCTTGAAGGGGTAGTATTCACCATGGATGCCCTACACTGCCAAAAAAACTACTAAGCTGATCATTGAGGGCGGCAACGATTACGTTATTACCGTCAAAAGTAATCAGCCTCAGCTATTGACACAACTTAAAACGATTGCTGAAACTCAAAAACCCTGGGAACGGTTTGTTAATATTGAGAAGGCTCGTGGTCGAATTACTTGCCGAATAGTGGAAGTTTTTACTGAACTTAAGCACATTGACCTTAATTGGGTAGGAGTGCAAAGTTTAATTCAAGTCGAACGCATCGGCATTCGCTCAGGGAAAAAATATCAACAGACCAACCATTACATTAGCTCTTTAGTCACAAAGGCGAGGACATTTGCGGATGGAATTCGTCAGCATTGGGGAATTGAAAACCGCTTACATTGGGTTAAAGATGTAGTTTTTGGCGAAGATGCGGTGCCATTGAGTAACTACAATGCTGCTACTAATTGGTCTATTATCCGCAATATCGCTATCAATCTTGCTCGCAAGGGTGGTTATGATTCTCTCACTAAAGCTGAACGATTTCTTGCACATGACATCGATAAGCTATTTTTACTTCTAGAATGAATTATCCCTGCATTTAGCGAAGTCCGCCTCGTTTCCAGTTACGTCGATTTCTAGGATTAGCTTTTGGGTCTTGAGCGGTCTATCTTTAGAACACATTTTTGCAAGCCTCTAAATATTTCAAAAAGGCGCTGTGTGTAGTGATGCCAGCGCCTTTCGGGTTGTGTACTAATCAGTTATTTACTGGTTAAAACGGCGTGTCACCATCTGCCCAAGCGAAGACTTCCCAACCCGAACCAAAATGCTTTCTAATTTCTGTCATCATTGCTGTGAAGCCGTGTTCTTGAATCACTAAATCAACGCGCTGCAATGAGCCATTGAACCGATTTAGTAGCGTTACCAAATATCTATTTCGAGGCTTTTGAGGGTCTTTAACAACCGTAATGTACTCGGTATCGCCTAACTCAATCCCTTGCTCATTCTCTAGTTCTGGCTCTTGGCGGTACTCGGTATAGGGGATACCGCCAGGGCAAACGCATCTAAATTCTGAATGCCTTATGTAGCAAGGATTTCAAGAATCGATAATCATAAATACTAAATGCCTAAAACCCTTGCCCAGTCTGCCTTTCAAAAATAAGATGCGTTTGCCCTGGGGATACCGCCGACTTCCACTGTTTGAATTTCTACTTGTGGGTATGCCATTATGTAATTACTCCATTGTTTATTAAGTAAGAGAGCGGCAGTAGATTGCTCGTCGGTTGCCGCTCTCTATTTTTATGTACAAAGTCATAACAACAAAGATTTCTTGATCTGCCCTTCGCCTCAAGCGTTAACCATTACAGTAGGGTCTGTCTCACCAGGGTATCGCTCCCTTTTTTCACAGGTCATCCACTTTATAAGTGGGGTGGGCGGTGGTTGTTCGTCAGTTCCGCTCTCTGGCTGCTCTGTTGTTTGTGGAATTAGTTTTGAGACTCTTTATTCCGTTCGGGTGGGGCTGTCTCTTTGCCTGTGCCTCTATGCTTTTTATTATAGCAAGTTGACTTTCAACTGTCAACATTCGACATTCAATATACTGACGTGCAATAATTAGATAGTCAATCTATAGGAGACAATATGCTCTGTAGTGTTTTAATTGAGCAGAGCGTGAACGTTTATGTTGATATTTCAGAGTATTGGCCTCAAAACAGTGATGGCAGCCCAAGGTCTGTTAATTCGGTTTATGAGGAAATCAAAGGTACAGAGTATGAAGTTGGGCGTAATACTTTACGGCTGGCTCTAGATGGAAGGTTAGATAGGGGACATTTTAAAAACTTGTTTCTCCTTACCCAACTTGCTTCTAGGTGGTCAGGTAAAAAAGTTAGTATAGGCGACCTGTTGAAATCTCAAGAGGATTAGCATTATATGGCTAATTGGGAAGTTTTAAGCCAATTATTTCTTCCAAGTAGCGTCTTTTCTAGATGCCTGGACTTACACAAGTAGCGATCGCCTAACTCTTGGCAGGGGAAGCGATCGCTACCTACCACAACCTAAGTTATTAACCGTAGAGGTTATGGCATGACAATCGTATCCGAATCTGTGCTGATCGAGTCAACATCAGCCCAAAATAACCAGCTAGCGCCTGTCTCTCATGACCGCGCTAGTATTCTAGGGCGTAAATTCGGTTAGGGTATAAATGACGAGATTAACTTGACACTCATGCCCTGCAAATCGCTGACAATCACCCTGAGTGACACTGACCAGCAAGCCCTAGAAAAGTTAGC
>JAESFL010001033.1_pt1 | contig 11953 bp, 13 predicted proteins | sample 9269401 | NCBI WGS metagenome assembly JAESFL01 (sample SAMN14506025, study PRJNA617098) | algae metagenome | isolation source: Gloeocapsa sp. UFS-A4-WI-NPMV-4B04 and co-occurring heterotrophs from desert... | place: USA: Utah | collected 2006-10-01 | reverse complement strand
CGTCCAGGCAATCAGGAAGCAGGGTGGTCTGCCGGCGGTCTTCCCCTTCAACGAAACGCTTCATGCTGCCCTCCGTCGATCAAGAGCAGCTTAGCAGATCAACGCGTTTCCACACAGCCTGGACCCAGAGCAGACGTTCTAGGACAGTGGGCGAGATATCCATCGAAACCTAGAGATAAGCGGTCGACAGCGCTGGAACTATTGCGATGATGAGAAGTCCGATGAAGAGTGCTCCGATGTAGGGCCAGATGGCCCCCATGGCTTCATCCGGCGAGACGTTGCCGATCTTGCACGCGATGTAGAAGCCAATGCCGATAGGCGGTGCCATCAGGCCGACATTCATGGCGGTCACAACCACCATGGAATAGTGGATGTCGTTGATCCCGAGATTCTTTGCTATGGGGAACATGATTGGCGCCATAAGCACGATGGCCGGCAGGCCTTCGAGCACGCAGCCGAGCACCATGAAAACCGCAATCGTGACCAGCATATAAGTGACCCAGCCGCCGGGCAGGTCGGTGACGATCGCAGCCATCTTGAAGGCAAAGCCGGTCTGGGTCAGCGCCCAAGCCATGGCGGAGGCGGTGCCCAGGATGATCAGGATAGCCCCAGAGAGGGCCGCCGTCTCAACCATCATGTCATAGATCTTGCCAGGACGGATGCCGCCATACAGAACCATGCCGATGATCATGGCGTAGAGCACCGCGATGGTCGAAACCTCGGTTGCTGTCGCCACGCCCCCGCCGACGGCGCTTCGGATCAGGAAGGGCAGCACGAGCGCCGGGCCTGCGACCATAAGCGCCTTACCGACGGTTCGGAGGGGAGCCCGCCGGATGCCATCCATCACCTCGCCGCGTGCTTTCCAGCGCGCGAGGACGGCGAGAACGAGGAGCAGCACCATGGCGATAACGAAGCCGGAGGTGAACAAGCCTGCGATCGAGACGCCTGCCACGGATCCCAGAACGATCAGCACGATACTTGGCGGCACCGTATCAGCCATGGCGGCACCGGTTGCGAGGAGGGCGATCATCTCCTTCGGCTTGTGGCCGCGGCGTTTCATCTCTGGAAAGAGGGCCGGCGCGACTGTGGCCATATCGGACACCTTGGAACCGGAAATGCCGGAGACCAGGAAGAGCGAGCCGAGCAGCACATAGGACATGCCTGCTTTCACGTGGCCGAGCAGTGACGCGAGAAACTCCACGATGGCCCGACCCATGCCGGTTGCGTCGAGGATACAGCCGAGGAGCACGAAGATGGGAACAGACAGGAGGATGAGGCTGGACATACCTTCGTCGATGCGCCCGATCATCACCATCGTCGGCACGGAACTGGTGAAGGTGAGAAAGGTGAGCGCCCCAAGGCCGAAGCAGAAGGCGATCGGCACGCCGATAACGAGGAAGAAGGCGACGAAGCCGACCAGGAAGATGAGGATGTTGATGTTGCCCAGCGATAGCAGAGACGGGGAGGCGAGCCACAGCAATGCACCGGCAGCCACGATTACGGCCGCCGCCATGGAGATTTCTGGCCCTTTGGCTGCACGCAGCGTTTCCCTGAGCGCCAGGAGAGCCATCAAGCCGATGCCGACCGGAAGAGCAGCCACGCGCCAACTCATGGGGATGTTGAGCGCGGCCGATGTGATGTAGGATTCCTCGATCACATACTCGATGGCAGGCCACAGCATTCCGACTAGAAACACTGCGACGAGAAGCGGTCCCAGCGCGCCAAAGAAGCCACGCAGTCTTTCCGGAAACATATGGAGAAACAGGGTCAGGCGGAGGTGCTCGTTGCGGTCGACCGCAATAACTGCGCCAAGCATGGCGAGCCAAAGGAAGCAGAAGGCAGCCGCCTCATCGATCCAGACGATCGGCAAAGAGAGCACGTAGCGTGAGGTTACGCCCATCAGGAGCAGGCCGATGATCGCCAGCAAGATGGCGGAGGCGATCATCTCGATGGGCTTGAGGAGCGCCGACCCGCTTTTCAGACCGGTCGGCATGTCCTCGATTTCGCCGACGCCGATGCTCTCAGTTGCCATAGTCATTGTCTCCTCCATCGTCTTTGATTGTTCTTGTTCTTCGTTGTTGTGAATGTTTGCGGTCAGGGCAGGTTTTCCCTGAAGACGACTTCGACGCGCATGGGATCGGGTAGGTTGCCGAGCTTGTGCCCCTCCCGCAGATCGCGAAACAGGGCTGCACATTTAGCAATAGTGTCTTCGGCGCTCTGGGTGATGACGGCATCCATCGTGCCGTCGAGGAGGAACTCTCTGGTGTCGCTGGTCAGGCCGTGGCCGACGAAGACCACATCCCTCTCGCGCCGCGCATCCTTCAGCGCGCGTCCGATGCCGGAGGCGCCGCCGCCAATGTTGTAGATGCCGTCCAGATCCGGATGGTGAGACAGGAGAGCCCTCATCTGTCGATAGTTGAGCGCCTCGTCGTCATGTCCCTCACGCAGCCCGACGACTTCGATCTCTGGATAGAGTTCCTGCAGGATGTCGAGGAAACCCATCTCGCGCTCTCCATGGGCGCGATAGCTGAGGCTGCCCGCGATCATGGCAACCTTGGCGGGGCGTTTGCTAATGAAGCGGGCGAGAAGATAGCCCGCCATGCGCCCGGCGGCCCGGTTGTCGAGGCCGAAATAAGCCGTCCGCGCGGGGCTGGCCACATCGGAGATCAGGGTCACCACAGGCTTTCCTGCTGCGGCGATACGGGTGACGGCCTCGCGCACCACGGGATGTTCGATCGCCATAAAGGCAATCCCGTCCGCTTGCTTGGCGTGACGGTGCAGCGCCTTTGCCAAAAGGTCGGGATTAAAGCTGTCGATGTATTCGACCGTGGGCTTGATCGAGAACCGCTCCAGTTGCGGCGTCATCTCGGTGATCATGCGGCCAAGCATGGTGATGTAGCGATTCGTGCCCTGGGGGAGAATAAACGAGATCTGCCCAAGCGGGCGCACATTGCGGATACGCTCGTCGCTATCGTCAACGTATCCGAGCTCCGCCGCAGCCTTCATGACGCGCTTGACCGTTGCAGCCTTTACCCCCTGGCGGCCATTCAGAACCCGATCGACGGTAGCTGTCGAGACATCGGCAAGCCGTGCGATATCCACGATGGTGGTGCGCCGGTTGAGGGAGGGCGTATCGACCGAGAGGTTCATAGCATTACATCAAAAAACATCAAAATTATGATTTGACCACATCATCATTATGACGGATTTTTTCGTTCGGAAAGCGCAAAAACCATCTTTTCGGGAGAAAATTACGCCATGCCCATCAGCAGAAGGACGCTTCTCAAAGGCCTCGGGGCTGCTCCGGCCGCCGTCAGCCTGTTCTCGATCCCGCGCTATGCTCACGCTGCCGAGATCACCCTGCGTTACGGCAACAACCTGCCGCTCAGCCATCCGCTCAACATTCGCGCCAAGGAGGCCGCCGACCGGATCGCGAAGGAGACCAACGGGCGTGTCGAGATGCTGATCTTCCCTGCCAACCAGCTTGGCGGCGACACGGACATGCTCTCCCAGGTGCGCAACGGCGCTCTCACCTTCTTCACCCCGTCGGCACTGGTGATCGCCACCCTCGTTCCGGTCGCGGCAATCAACGCCGTTGGCTTCGCGTTCAAGGATTACAACCAGGTCTGGGCTGCCATGGATGGGCCCGTCGGGGCCTTCGTGCGTAAGGCAATTGCCGATTCCCGGCTGCACGCGCTGGAAACCATGTGGGACAACGGCTTCCGTCAGATGACCACGAGCGGCGCACCGATCCAGAGCGCCGACTCGATGAAAGGGCTGAAGATTCGGGTTCCGGTGAGCCCAATCAGCATCTCGATGTTCTCCGGCCTCGGCGCTGCGCCGGCCAGCCTGCAGTTCAGTGAAGTCTACACCGCGCTCCAGACCAAGGTGGTCGATGCGCAGGAGAACCCCCTTCCGATCATCCAGGTGGCGAAGCTCTATGAGGTGCAGTCCTCCTGCGCGCTCACGAACCACATCTGGGACGGCTACTGGTTCATTGCCAACGGCCGCCAGTGGGCCGGCATGCCGGCGGACGTGCAGGAGATTGTCTCCCGCGCCATCAACGAGGCCGGGCTGAAGCAGCGCGAGGATATCAAGGCACTCAATGAAGGGATCCAGACCGACCTTCAGAGCAAGGGCCTCAAGTTCAACCAGTGCGAAACGGAAAGCTTCCGCGCGAAACTGCGCGAAGCCGGCTTCTACAAGGAATGGAAGCAGAAGTTCGGCCCAGAGGCCTGGGGTCACCTCGAGAGCGTCGTGGGGACGCTCGCCTGACGAATGTTGTGCGATCCGATGAGGGTCATCGGATCTTCCTCTTCCTCGGGCGCGGCTCAAGAGCCGCGCACTCATTAGATTTGTAGGTAGGGTATGAGCCGATTTCTCGGAGAGATCAGGCAGGCTGGCTATGTTGTCGACGACATCGAGGCCGCTATGGATTATTGGTCACGTGTTCTCGGCGTGGGACCATTCTTCTATAAGGAGCAGGTGCCTATCGAGAACTACACGTACCGAGGCGAGAGTTATCGGCCGCATAATTCTGTAGCTTTGGCCAATTCCGGTCCGCTCCAGATCGAGCTCATCCAGACCCGCAACGATGCACCGTCTATGTACCGCGACTTCAAGCAGGCCGGTCATCGCGGCCTACAGCATGTCGCATACTGGACGGAGAGTTACGATGCCGATCTGGAACGGCTGATGAAGCAGGGTTTTGTTCCGGTCATGAGCGGTGAGGTCGGCGAGCGCGGCCGCTTCGTCTATTTCGACACCGAATACCATCCGGGCACCGTAATCGAGCTCTCGGAGGTGGCCGGGCCGAAAGGCAAGATGTTTCAGTTGATCAGGGAGGCCTCGGAAGGCTGGGACGGACGCGATCCGGTCCGGCCGTTCCCTAATCTCTCTCAGCTGTGAGGCCCGTCATGTCAGACGCACATTACGAGGCGACCTATCTCGTCGAAACTCCACTGCCACTTGAGACGGTGGCCGAGGTGATGGCGGGCGAGCAATCTTGCGGAACCTTCACCCGTGTCGAAGGCGAAACCGACGAGCTACGCGAGCGAGCCCGTGCGAATGTCGTTGCAGTCCGGGATCTGGGGGAGGTCGCGCAGCCCTCCGTCCGCAGCTCCTGGCTCGACCGCAAGGGCCTATCGGCTGCCTCGCGCCGCGGCGAGGTAGTCGTGCGTTTTCCGGTCGCGAATGTTGGTGTCAATCTGTCGACGCTTACCGCGACTGTTGCTGGCAACCTCTTTGATCTGGGTGAGGTTACAGGTCTGCGGCTCGAAGCTCTCAGGCTTCCCGGCGCCTACCGGAAGCAATATGCGCTGCCGCGGCATGGCATTGTGGGAACGCGACGTCTGACCGGTGCTGTTCAGGGTGCACTCATTGGCTCGATCATCAAACCGAATGTCGGACTCCGTTCGGAGGAGATTGCGTCGCTCGTCGAGCGCCTCTGCGCAGCCGGCCTTGACTTCATCAAGGATGATGAAATTGCGGCCAATCCCGTCCACGCGCCCCTGTCTACCCGCATCCCCGCCGTCATGGCCGCCGCGCGCCGGCATCAGGATCGAACTGGCAAGCACGTCATGGTCGCCTTCAATATCACGGATGAGACAGATGCCATGCGCCGTCATGCAGATCTGGTCGCAAGGGAGGGTGGAAGCTGCGTGATGGCCAGCCTCAACTGGTGCGGCTTCTCCAGCATTGAGACACTGCGGCGTGGCACCGATCTGGTGATCCACGGCCACCGCAACGGCTACGGCGGGTTCTCGCGCCACCCCGCACTCGGCATCGGATTCCGAGCCTATCAGACGCTCTGGCGTCTCGCCGGCGTCGATCACATGCATGTGCACGGCTTGGGCGGAAAGTTCGCCCAAGCCGACGAAGAGGTGGTTGACAGTGCTAAGGAGTGCCTAACGGCGCTCTGTGACGTCGATGACCGTGTCATGCCAGCCTTCTCCTCCGGTCAATGGGCGGGAACAGTCGAGCAGACCTACCGCGCCGTGAACACATCGGACCTCCTCTTCATGGCGGGCGGTGGGGTCATGGCCCATCCGGGCGGACCTGCGGAAGGCGTTGCGAGCATTCGCGAGGCTTGGCGGGTTGTAGAGGCCGGCGAAAGCATGGATAGCGCGTGCACGAAGCATCGCGCGCTTGCGGATGCATTCAGCTTTTTCCGGAAGCACTAGAGGAACTGAGGCCGCCGTGACCCCTTCCTATGGCTGGTACGGAGACGATTTCACAGGGGCGACGGATACGCTCGCGACAGTGGCGCGGCGCGGCTTCCGCGCGTTTCTCTTCCTGCGCGTGCCGGATCCGCAGAACATGGCCCAGGTCGGTGATCTGGAAGCCGTAGGCATTGCAGGCGCTGCGCGTGCGATGGAGCCAGGCGAGATGCGGACCGAGCTTGCACCCATTGGGGCGTTCTTCCGCGATCTCGGAGTTCGCATTCTGCATTACAAGTGCTGCTCGACCTTCGACAGCGGGTCGGCGCGCGGAAACATAGCAGTGGCAACCGAGATCCTGCGTGAGTATGTGGCGCACAAAACCGTTGCCATTGTTGGCGGCCAGCCATCGCTTGGCCGATACTGCGCCTTCTCTAATCTATTTGCGTCATTCGGCGCCAATGGAGGTGTCTTCCGGCTCGATCGTCACCCGACGATGAGCAAGCATCCGGCAACCCCGATGACCGAGGCCGATCTGCGGCAGCATCTTTCTGCTCTTGGCATGCAGAGTATAGGGGCGATCCACTGGCCCCTGCTGACTGGGGACTCAGAAGCAGTTGTTGCCGAATGGCGGCGACTGGCAAACGCAGCGCCAGCGGTGCTGCTCGATGCGTTGGATGCACACCACGTGAACGCCATTGGCCGCTTGCTCCGAACAGAAAGCCAGCGGCATTCGCTGCTGGCGGTTGGTCCCAGCAGCGTCGCCCAAGCCTTCTTCGAGGAGGGACAGCCTATAGTTAGCCCTCCGCCGACCCTCGGGGATGGGGATGGGCCTGTGTTTGTCTTTGTGGGAAGTCTTTCTCCGACGACGAGGGTGCAGATGGCGGCCGCACGGTCCTACACTCGTCTGAACGTGGATCCCGACAGCCTTCTGTCGAGCTCAGATGCTCGCGAGCGGATCATCGAAAATGCCGCGGCTGCCTTGGCTCGAGGCGAGCATGTGATGGTCTCGACGGCCCCTGAGGCAGACGATCCTCCGCATTCTATGGCTGCCAACCTCGCAACAGTTAGCGCCTCCCTCGTAGAAGAGGTCCTCAGGCGTCGTCCGGTCCGGCGGTTGGCAATTGCCGGCGGCGACACGTCAAGCCGCATTGTCGGCCATCTCGGCTATTGGGGTCTTGGCTATCATAGCCAGATCAGTAATGGGGTCGCCGTCAGCCTGGCACGGAGCAATGATTCATTACGCGACCGGATGCTCGTGATGCTCAAAGGCGGCCAGATGGGTCACGAGCTGTTATTCGAAACATTCCTGGACAATAAAGCTGGTTCGTGAGCAGGAGCGCAAAGCCACATTCCTTAGCAGGTTGAGTAGGGAAGGTCCGCAACTGGCAGATTTTGTTGAAAAACTCTCGGGCGCTGCTTCGTCGGTCTATTACTAGCGTCAGTGTGCCAGAGCAGGCCCAGCATCCTGTATGTTGACCACGCGAAAAATGGCACTTGCCGACTTTTTCAACAGTATCGGCACATTCCGGACAGAGGGCGAATTTCTGCCACGACCGCAATACCTGACGTCCTGAAACCAGTAGATCTCTTGTTTGGAACTCTCTCACACAATCTAGGGCAGGACTTCAATCATTCGTCTGAACGCGTGCCGACGGGTTGAATTTGCTCGGGTTCGTCAGTCTTGGTGACGCGCAGGAACGGATGCAAGAGCCCGGGAGACGAGGGGATCGTTAACGATCCGCTCACCATGCTGAGTGGAAGGCGCGTTGCCTTTTGAACACCTCCTCCTGGTTCGGGGTTAGCCAACCGAACTCCTGAAGGAAGGGTACCCGCATGATCCCGATCTCACCGCTCTGGAGCCGAGCCTCCCAGGCCCCGTGTGCAGCCCCCGAGGCAAGCCCCATCCGTGTACTCGTGGTTGAAGATGATCTCATGGTTGGCGCCGTGGCAGCTGAGGCCTTGGAAGAGGCCGGGTTCGTAGTTCTGATTGCTGCCAGTGCCGAAGAGGCCGAGATCATTCTCCGCCAGGAGATCATCGATGTCTTGTTCACGGACATCGATCTGGGTGGGCGCGACGGTTGCGACCTCGCCCATAGAGCGCTCAAAGCACGGCCCGATCTTCCGGTCGTTCTTGCATCGGGCCGCTCACGGAGGTGTCATGCAGCTCGTATCCCAGCGGGTGCAGCTTTTCTCGCCAAGCCTTACCGCCTGTCGCACATGATCGATGAAGTGCGTCGTGCTGTGCAAGGGTGATTAATTTCGTAGCCATTAGCCTCGGGTCCATTTCAGCACCGTCCGATCGCATTTCATCCAAGGGAGATATCCATGCGCTTTGCTCTCACGATGCTTGCCGCCTCGTTCCTTCTGGCTTCTCCTTCCGTTGCTCAGGTGCCTGCCGAGGTCGAGGCGTGCCGCCTGTCCGGCCTGGCTGCTCTCAAGGAACGATCACCGTCGCTCGAGCACCTGACCTTCGACATGGAGTCGCTGGCCATCTCGAAGGCAGCCACCCGGGTTGAGGATACGCCGATCCGCATGGTGGTCATGGGCGAGGCCTATCTTCAGCGCGAGAAGAGCGACAAGCCGAACCGTTTCGTGTGCCTCGTCAGCGACAAGGGCAAGGTCGTTCTCACCTTCTTCACCGAACAGTAGGTCCAAACGTGCGTATCCGTCCGCTCAGCGCTGTGCCGACTACCGGCGTGCCAGGACGATCTCGGAGGTCTGCTGGGCAGGGCCGCCGGGCGTGAGATTGTCCGCAACGGTAATGCGCAACGTGCCCTGGCCGTCGTTCCTGATGACCATAGCGGCCTGCGTGTCACCATTGACCGGACGGGGCCACTCGATCCTGAGGTTCACGGCATCACCGCTGCGGGTGCCAGTCAGCCGAGCGGGACCAATCTGAGAGCCCGTGTAGGTGCCACGATAGGTGCCAGAGCGAGGATCGTAAGCGAGGTCAACACCGATCGGGCGAGTGAAGATGAGAGCGGCGCGGCAGGTTCCCTGCGCGCTAATCCGGTTTTCGGCCGGGCTTCCGGTGACGGAACAGGTTACCTGCCGCGGCTGAGAGGCGCCTTCGCGTTGGACCTTGCCGGAGCCGGCCCAGTTGCCGCGGAAGCGCTCGAGAAAGTCTGTCTCGGCAGCTCGAAGGGAATTGCACGTGAGCGCAGTGACAATGCACGACAGGGAGGCGGCTGCGATCAGGCGGGGCGCGGCTGGGCTCATGCAAGCATTTCCTGTGGTCTGCATCAACGCGAGGTGTCCGCGCCCGTTCCCGGATCCGCGAGAGTAAGAACCGTGTGAAGTACACTTCCTTACTGGCAGATCCGGTATCTCCTTACTGGCAGATCCGGTATCGATCGCTCGATCCGTGCCGCTCAATGTCGACGTGGAGATGGTCGTGATGCGCCTCGTCCGAACCCGGACCCAGGATCGTCGTGAACCAGCCGCAGGCGGCGGTCCTAAGCGCCGCAAGTGCCGGATCCGGCGCGGCGCCGGCTTCCGGCTTGACCCGCAGGGTCGCTCCGTTGGCGAACTCGAAGCCGGAAACGTCGATGGCAAGCCCTTCCGCGTGGGCCGAAAGCTTGCCTGTTGTTGCACCGTTCCGGTTGCGGCATTCGAAGCCGGGGCCGGTCCGGACAGCCTTGAGTTCCGTGTTCTTGAGTCCGACCACCAGGGGAGCGACCAGATCTCCGATCCAATGCCCGAGTTGACCGGCAAAGCGACAAGCCAGGATAGGTTCATCCGTCAGGCGCACTGTGGATCCCTGCCGGGACAGCACCGGAACGGCCTTCAGCCGGACCGGTGCTTCGATCCGGCAGCGATCATTCGAACTTGAAGGCTGCTCCGCAGTCTCGATGTCGAAACCCGCCGTTTTGAGTGCAGTCAGGCATATGCCGGGATCCGTCGGAGATGGTGCCGCAGCCTCGGTTGGAGGCTTCTCGGCTTGGGGAGCAGGTGTCTGCGCGGGAACGGCAGCATCACTGGGTCGCGGCGGGGGCAGGGGCGGAACCGGCTGGGCCGCTACAGTGCTTCCCCACAGCATAACCATCATCGCCAATGCCTGTCGGGTCCGCACCATGCCCTCGCCTTGCTCTCGGAGGCAACGCAACGGTCATGCTTAGGGTTCGTCCGCCGCCGCTTATTGCCGGGTTTCTGTAATTGATGGAAAGCGGTCTTTCTGCCGCTACGCTGAAACCACCTCATCAGCCAACAGTTGCCCTGACTAACGTATGTTAGCCTGACGCACATGGTGCTGCGGCAGGCTGACGAGATGTTTCAGGGAGAAAGCCGATGCCCCACGACGCCCCAGGCGACGTGCGCCTGCCCCATGTCGCCGACGTTTGCCCGGACGTCGCGACCTTCATGATCGCTAGGGCCTTCGCCGAGGTCTATCGAGACGTGCTTGTAGAGCCTGTTCCTGAACCGCTCGCAGCTATTCTGCGGCAGATGGACAGCAGTGAGGCTCAATATGACCACGATGCAGCCTGAGGCGCATATCGCCCTGATCGTCGAAGACGATCCCGATGTTCGGGAACTCGCCGCGGCCCTGTTGCAGGAAACCACGCTCGATGTCGTAGAGGTTGAGAACGCCGAGGCAGCGCTGCATTGTCTCCTGGATCAGGGAGGGGAAGTGGCGATGATCTTTGCCGATATTCGCCTGCCCGGCACGATGGACGGAGTACAGCTTGCAAGAGCAGCCTGCACCCTCTGGCCTACGATCCGGATCGTTCTGACCTCCGGTGTCGCAAGTGATCGGCCGGACGAATTGCCGGACACCGTCACCTTCATTCCGAAGCCTTGGCGCGGCCTCGACGTGCTGGTCGAGGCAGACAAGGCCATACGCGAACCGCAGCCGCCGGTAGCCTGAATGAGACCTTGTGAATCCATCAGGCCAACCGTGGTCCTCCTGGTTGAGGACGAGCCATTGGTACGCATGACTGCCGCTGATGAACTGGATGATGCCGGCTTCCGGGTGCTGGAGGCCAAGAACGCTGACGAGGCGCTGGTGGTGCTTGAAGCACACTCTGCCGAGGTACAGGTGCTGTTCACGGACGTGAACATGCCGGGATCAATGGACGGCATGGCTTTGGCCGAGCGGGTCTACCAGCGCTGGCCGCACGTGCTGCTGCTGATCTCCTCCGGCTATGCTCGGCCGCATCCTGACGAGATCCCAGATCACGGCCGTTTCGTGCCCAAGCCTTATCGCGGTGAGACGCTCGTCCGGCATATCACGGAGATGATGCGGACGCGGCAGGGATCGTAAAGTCCGGAAGGGCTTTTACCTGTAGTGTAATGGAGATACTCAGCTACGGTTCAACACCAAGCTTCTCGTCGTGAGCGCATCACCCGTCGCGGCAAAGGCTGCCGTGTTGTCGAAGATACACCAAGTTTCGATCTCGGTTGCGGCATCACGTGCAATCCGCTCGGCAACGGCCGCGAGATATTCCGGACTGTAGGCAGAGTAGTAGATCTTGGGAGAACCGTGTAGGCGATAGTACGACAAGCTACGCCAGCCACCTGGCTTGTCCGCGCTTGGGACCGGGGCCGGATCGGCTGCCACCCGGGCAATCCGAAGCTCGTCGAGCAGGCCCTCCACGTCCGGCGTGAACCAGGAGGCATGGCGCGGCTCGCAGACAAGGGGGCCTTCGACGCGGCTTCGCAACTCGCACAGGAAGGTGTCAGCAACTCCGTCTTCGAACCTCAAGCTCGGAGGCAGTTGAACCAGGAGCGGACCCAGCTTGGGTCCGAGGCCACTCACCTCCGACATGAATCGGTCCAGCAGGTCATCGGCGTCT
>JAESFL010001032.1_pt1 | contig 11970 bp, 11 predicted proteins | sample 9269401 | NCBI WGS metagenome assembly JAESFL01 (sample SAMN14506025, study PRJNA617098) | algae metagenome | isolation source: Gloeocapsa sp. UFS-A4-WI-NPMV-4B04 and co-occurring heterotrophs from desert... | place: USA: Utah | collected 2006-10-01 | reverse complement strand
TCGGGTGGATGATGTGCAAGGACACGCATCCACCTCCGCCGCCGCCATGGTGCCCCTCCGAAAAAACGCGGATGCCGTCTCCCGCCGGCCGCAGACTTACTACCAAGGATCTCTGGCATCCTGCTGCCCGCCGTCCGATCCGCGTCCGGTCGTCCCATTCACGACGCTCCGGCTTCGCGGCCTTCTCCAGCACCGTACGTGCGGGATCCGTGCGTCGCGACGAGGGATCGCTGACCGGATGGGCAGCGCAGGAATCCGCGTCCCGAGGTACATCCACGTCGCTGCCGGCGAGAGGCCAGCATCCGCGTTTTTCCAAGCAGGATGTCAGCAGCACGGGGCGAATACCAGCCCAGAACCCGGAAAGACGACGGACGGGAGGCTCTAAGCCGCACATCCATCTGTCTCTTCTTCCCAGCGTCCGGCGCGGGCGAGCTTTACGGATCGCGATCGGGTGGATGATGTGCAAGGACACGCATCCACCTCCGCCGCCGCCATGGTGCCCCTCCGAAAAAACGCGGATGCCGTCTCCCGCCGGCCGCAGACTTACTACCAAGGATCTCTGGCATCCTGCTGCTCGCCGTCCGATCCGCATCCGGCCATCACGATGGCAGCCATCCCGTTTCGCGGCCTCTCCTCAATGCCATCCCCGCGGGAGCGATGCGCCGCGACGGCCGGACGCGAATCGGCCGGATCGTGCACGAGGCATCAGGCCCCGGGTAGATCCGCCGCTGCCTGCGAGGGGACGGCATCCGCGTTTTTTCAAAAGCAGGATGGCGGCCGCACCGGCGGATGTTGGCCCAGGTACAGATCCACCTGATCGCGATCCGTAAAAGCCGGCCCGGGCCAGAAGCCCGTGCATCGGATTCAGACGGAGCCACCCGCCGACGGGATCGTGGAGCGGATTTGTCCGGAAACGGCCAGGCTCCAGTCCATTCTGGGCAAAGAACCGGCACGCTGCACGAAGGCCCCGCCGTCGCCGGCGGGGCCTTCCGTTGATCGTCGTCGAGATCCAGGCGCCGGATCAGCGGCCGATCCAGTAGGTGGCCTTGATGACGAAGATGTTGTCCGGGCGCTGGTTGAAGATGGCGCCCGCGTCGCGTGAAAAGTCGAAGTCGCCGTACGCCTCGCCCCCCGCGCGCTGCTGCTGCCACACGAAGAAGAGCGTGGAGCCGGGGCGGTACTCCCAGCGAAGCACCGCGTTGCCGCGCAGCGAACGCACGTTCAGGTCCGGGTTGCCGAACGAGAACGCCTGCGGCGAACGCTGCGCCGCCACCGCGCAGTTTCCGTTGGGATCCGCCGTGTACTGGTTCCCCGCCGGGTCGAAGCAGAGCGTGCCCACGTCCACGCCGTACTCCGCCGTCTCCGTGGTGCGCGTGCCCGTGAACTCCCGGAACCGCGAGTAGTCGCCCGCGAACACGAACGGCTGCGCGAACAATTCCAGCGACAGGGTGGGCGTGAACGTCCAGTTCAGCCGCGTGGTCATGGAAAAGACGTTCTGGTCCAGGTACGCGAACACCGCCCGCTGCCCCAGGAAGTTCGTGGCCGTGGAGTCCGCGAACCGCGCGACGAACTGCGTGGTGGCCCGGTCGAACGTGTACTGCGGGCCCAGGGTGAGCTGCACGTTGGGCGCGGGCTTGATGCGCACGCTCACGTCGGCCACGTAGGACACCCCGCCGTCCTGGTCGTTGGAGTACGACTGGCTGGTGGAGAACACCACGCGCTTGCGCGCGTCCGTGTCCAGCCGGCCGTGCAGCAGGTACGCCGCGGGGGTGCGCACCACGGGCCCGCCGCGCGTGAGCCGGTCGTCGCTGGTTTCCGGGTGCAGCTCCGTGTAGAGCGCCACGTTCCAGTAGTTGAGCAGCTGCCCGCCCGTGAACAGGTGCACCTGCGCCGCCGTGCGGTCGCCGTCGTAGTTGTGCTCTTGCTGCCCGCCGACGATGGCCGTCCAGTTGCGAAAGTAGCGCGTGGGCGTGCTCCACTCGCGCGCCACGTTGGCCAGCGTCCACACGTAGTCCGCCCGGGTGAGGAACGAGGCGTCGTTCACCTCAAAGCCGGGGCTGCGGTAGCTCACGGCCCCCTCCCACCGCCAGTCGCCCGCGTCCTTGGCCATCCGCAGGTACCCGCCGTATCCCCGCAGCGCCGTGGCGTCCGTGTCCAGCAGGTCCGAGAAGAGGCCGTTGCCCCCGCTGGCGCGGTCCGGCCGCTGAAAGTACCGCGCGGACGAGCGCTGCAGCCGCTGCACGGCCAGGGGATCGCCCGACACGTTGGACACGGCCAGGTCGCCCAGCAGGTGGTAGGTGCGGTTCTTCCACCACGCCTCCCAGTCCACCCCCACGACCTCGGCGTGCCCGGGCAGCAACTGCTCCAGGTCGTTGGAATCGAACCGGCGCACCACGGAGGTGGCAATGGCGCCCACCGTGGCGTTGCCCTGGCGGAAGTTGCGCCGCACGCGGCCTACCAGGTAGTTGCTGGCCGGCTCCACCTCTTCCGTGAGCCGGTTCCCCGCCGTGTCCAGCACCAGGGCGCGCCCCGCCCCCGTAACGGCGTCCAGCACCCCCACCTGCAGCCCGCCGGCCGTGCGCCCCGTCACCTTGGCGGCGGCCAGGATGGTGCTGTTCTCCGGCGACTCCACGTACAGCGCGTCGCCCCGCGTCACCACGCCCTGCGGCGCCCGCCCGATGCGCCGCGAGTAGAACAGCGTGTTGCCGCCCGTGTCGCTGGAGCAGTTGATGCACCAAAACTCGCCGAACCCGAACAATCCGCTCCCCTCCACGAAGAAGGGCCGCTTCTCCGCGTAGAAGGTCTCGAACGCGGACAGGTTCACGGACGCCGGGTCCACCTCCACCTGCCCGAAGTCGGGGTTGATGGTGGCGTCCAGGGTAAAGGTGGAGCTCAGCTGGTACTTGAGGTCCGCGCCCACCCGCAGGTCGTACTCCTCGCCACTCGTAAAGGGGCTGCCGGGCTGCACGGGGGTCACGTAGCGCGCGCGGCTCAGGGCGTACGGCACCAGCTCCATGCGGCCCCGGTTGCGGGGGGCCCGCAGCCCCTCCAGGTGCCCGTACAGGGGCGGCCCCCCCGACTGGCCGCGCCTCCACGGGCTCCACATGGAGCGCTCGTTCAGCCGCTGCACGTAGCGCCACACCTGCAGCCCCCACGTCTGCACGCTGTCGCGGGGAAAGCGCAGCTGGCTGAAGGGAATGCGCAGCTCCGCCGACCACCCCAGCGAGTCGATGTGCGTTCCCGCGGACCACACGGGGTCCCACGACGGGTCCGCGAACGCCGACGCCTGCCCCATGTCCAGCTTTACGCCGGACGGGTTCACGTTGAAGACGGTGCGGCCCGTGTGGTCGTGGTAGGTGTCGAAGACCAGCTCGATGTAGTCCGCCTCCGTGGACGCGTCGCGGCGGGCCAGCCGCGTGCGCACGCCCCGCGCGCCCAGCGAGTCGTACATCCGGGCGCCCACGTACAGCGCGTCCGCGTCGTACGCGATGCGCACCTCCGTGCGCTGCGTGGCCGGCTGCCCCTCGTGCGGCTCGAACTGCACGAAGTCCGTCACGACGGAGGGCGCCTGCCACACGGCCTCGTCCAGCCGGCCGTCCACCACGACGGGCACCGTACGCGCCACCGCCTGCACGCTCGGGCGCGGGCCGCCGGTGGAGTGGGCGGCCTCCTGCGCCGCCCCGGAGGTCGCGGCCAGGAGGACGAGGACAGGGGCCAGTATACGGGCAGCGCAGCGGAGCATGGGCATCAGGCCACGGGAGCGGGGACGGTGCCCCGGGAAAACGAGGGCGGGCCGGCGCGGCCGGCCCGACGGGTTCGATCCAGCCCTGCCCGGCGGGGAGCGCGGGGCTCCCCGCCGGGACGGGGGGCTAGCGCCGGGCGCGGGGGGCGCCCACGCCGTTCAGGCGCATCCGCACCAGTTCCTCCGGAGACGCGGTGGTGAAGCCGGCGGCCCGCATCTGCCGGATGAAGGCGGGGGTGACGCCGTGGATGCGCAGGTCCAGCAGCTGACGCGTGGTCAGGTCCCGCAGCCCCAGGGCGCGCAGCTCGCGGATCCCCGCGGCGGAAACGCCCTGGATGCGCAGCTGCAGCAGCTCGTCGCGGCTCAGGCGGGTATAGCCCAGCGACGCCAGCTCGCGGATGTACTCGGGCGAGACGCCCTGGCTGCGCAGCTCCACCAGCGCCGCGGCCGACAGGTCGCCCAGCCCCGCCGCGCGCATCTCGCGGGCGTACTCCGGCGACACGCCCTGCACGCGCATGGCCACCAGGTCCGCGGCGGGCAGGGCCTCGCCCCCGGGGCCGCGGAGCTCGCGCGCCAGGGCCGGGGTCACGCCGTGGATGCGCATCTGCACCAGCTGGGCGCGGTCCAGCCGGTAGCCCAGGGCCTGCAGCTCGGTGACGATCTCGGGGGTCACGCCGTGGATGCGCATCTCCACCAGGGCCGCGGGGGTGCGGGTGTCCTCCACGCCCAGCGAGCGCATGGCGCGCACGTACTCGGGCGTAACCTTGTGGATGGCGAAGCTCACCACGTCCGCCGTGGCCAGCGTGCCCAGCTCCAGCGCCGCGAGCTCGCGCACGGAGGCGGCCGTGGTGCCGGCCAGGGCCAGCGACATCAGGTCCTGCTCCGAGGCCGCCCCGGCGCCCTGCACGCCTGCCGCGGCCAGCGCGGCCACGAACGCGCGGTTGGGCTCGAAGCGGAACTGCCCGGCGCCCTGCCCGTCGCGGAAGGTGCCTTCCAGGTGAAAGGTGCCCGCTTCGCGCTCCAGCTGAAGGCGCACCGGCAGGGGGGTTCCCGCCTGGAACACAGCCTCGTCCAGCCCGCGGATGTCCGCCAGGGGGGTGAGGCGGCCCCAGTTGTGGGTGCTCCAGCCGATGGTGAGCTGTACCAGGCCCGCCTGCGCCCGGGTGATGGTCCACGTTCCCACGCTGTCGTCCTCTCCGGCCGCGGCCCCGGCGCTGTCCGTCCCCGCCCCGCCCCCCGCCCGGGCCGACGCGCTCAGCACGGCGGCCATGGAAAGAAGGGTGATGACGGCGGTGATGATGGCGATGCGCATGGGCGCTGCTCCTGTGCGTCTGGGTGGGGCCCGGCCGCCGGCGTCGCGGCCGGGGCCGTGCCTGGATCTCCGCGCGGCCGTGCGCGCGGGCTGCCGTGCCCGGCGAATCGCCGCCATCCCCCTGCGGGGACGAGGACCGGCGGCGCCCGCGAACGACGGCGCCGATCCCACCCGCAAGCCTACCCACACACACGGAATCCGTCAAGTTCTCACCACCAAAAACGGCCGGCTGGGACCGCTTCTCGTCCGGCCGGATCAACCCCAACCCGTTTTCCGCAAAAGAGTCTAAGATCCCGAAGTGAGCGGGCGCAATGTTCTCCGCAAGCGCCGGATCGTCCCGTGGGTCCGGGATGAACGCTGCAGCGCCGGCGGTTCTCCGCTCGGCCCGGTCCGTTTCCATCGCTGAGGGGAGATGCGGGCCGGCATGTGCCGCCGGCAATACCGCCCATCGCCGTCGGACCGCCCCATCCAGGGGGGGCATCATCCGACCGCGCGACCATCTCGCCCTTCATCCGGCTCTCCGGCGCGGGCACGGGCTCAACCGATCGCGATCAGGTGGATGATGTGCCAGGCCAGGCATCCACCTCCGTCGCCGCCATCGTGCCTCCCCGAAAAAACGCGGATCCGGTCCCTCGCCGGCAGCGATCCATCTACCAAGGGCCTGACGCACCCTGCCGCTCGCCTCCGGTCCGCGTCCGGTCATCACGATCGCAACCCTCCAGTGTGGCCGTCTCGATCCGGAATCCCCGTATCCCCAGCAGTCGCGGCGGAGAGAACGAAGACGGGGACGGACGAAATCCACGTCGCTCGCGAGGACGCACGAGAGGGTTGACGGCCGGAGGCACGCCGCGTACTTTACCATCAAGTTAAGTAACTGAACGGTTAAACACGCCATGACCGACGATCCACTCAGCGCCACGTTCTCCGCCCTCGCCGATCCCACGCGGCGGGCGATCCTGGCGCGCCTGTCAAAGGGCGAGGCCACGGTCACGGAGCTGGCGGAGCCGTTCGACATGAGCATGCCCGCCATCTCCAAGCACCTCAAGGTGCTGGAGCGCGCCGGCCTCATCGAGCGGGGGCGCGAGGCGCAGTGGCGGCCCTGCCGGCTGCAGGCGGAGCCGCTGCGGCAGGTGGAGAGCTGGGTGGAGCAGTACCGCGCGCACTGGGAGCAGCGGTTTGACCGTCTGGATGCGTACCTCCGTGAACTTCAGGCCCGGGAGAACAAGAGCGATGACGGCAGCAGCAGCGAATAGCGTGGACGCCACGCAGGTGGGATGGGAGGGGGGCGAGCTCATCATGACCCGCGTGTTCGCCGCCCCGCGCGAGACCGTGTTCCGCGCGTGGACGCAGCCGGAGCACTTCGCGGCCTGGTTCGGCCCGGCGGGGTCTTCCCTTCCCGTCTGCGAGATGGACGCGCGCCCGGGCGGCCGCCTGCGCTACTGCCACCGATTCGGCGACTACCCCGACGTGTGGATCGGCGGGACGTACACCGAGGTGGCGCCGCCGGAGCGCCTGGCGTGGACCACCTGGTTCACGGACGAGAACGGCAGCCACGTGCAGTTCCCCGGCTATCCCGCCGAGATGCACATCTCCGTCGCGTTCCACGAGCACCCGGAGGGCACGCGGATGGTCCTGCGCCAGGACCTCCCCGAGGACCGGGGTGAGGTGCAGGGCTGGATGGAAGGACTCGATCGCCTGGCCAGCGCGCTGGCCGTTTCCCACACCCCCAACGACGGGAGGATCTCCATGCTCACCGCCACCCTGGGCGCCGGTCCGGCGCCCGCCAGCACCGCCGCGGACAACCGCGAGGCCGTCGCCACGCGCGTTTTCGACGCCCCGCGCGAGCTGGTCTTCGAGGCCATGACCAACCCCGAGCACGTCAAGCGCTGGTACGGCCCGCGCGACACGCAGCTCAAGTCGTGCGAGATCGACCTGCGCCCCGGCGGACGCTTCCGCTTCGTCATGGCTGGGCCGGAGAACACGGAGTTCGCCTTTTCCGGCGAGTACCTGGAGGTGGAGCGCCCGTCCCGCATCGTCAACACCTGGGTCTTCGAGCCGTTCCCGGACAGCCCCGCGCAGGAGACGGCCACGTGGGAGGAGCAGGACGGGCGGACGACCGTGCGGATGAGCATCCGCTTCCAGACCGTGGAGGACTACGCCGGGTGGGCAGGCTCCGGTGCGTTCGGCGGCTGGGCCGAGACGCTGGACCGCCTGGCCGAGACCGTCGCCGGGCTGTCCGCGGCCCGCGGCTGATCTCCATCCGCCGTGCGTGGCCGACCGAGGCCCCGCACGGCAGCGAGACCGATCCACCGCAACCGATCCACCGCAACCGATCCACCGAGACCGATCCACCGGCGCCCGGCCGAACGCTGGCCGGGCTCCATCCACCTTCTTCGCCGGAGCAGGACCATGACCGCCGTACAAGCAGCGCCCGACACCACCTCGTCGACGGCCGATCGCGAGATCGTGATGTCGCGCGAGTTCGACGCGCCGCGCGACCTCGTCTTCCAGGCCTGGACGGACCCCGCGCACCTGCACCAGTGGTTCGGCCCCAACGGGTTCTCGCTCACCATCCACGAGGCCGACATCCGCCCCGGCGGCAGCTGGCGCTTCATCATGCACGGACCGGACGGGACGGACTACGGCAACCGCGTGGTCTACCAGGAGATCGTGCGGCCGGAGCGGCTGGTGTACCTGCACGGCGAGGACGTGGATGACGATCCCGGCGCGTTCCACGTGACCGTCCGCTTCGAGGAGGTGGACGGCCGCACCCGCATGACGCAGCGGGTCCTCTTCAACACCGCCGCGCAGCGGGCCGGCGTGGTCTCGTTCGGCGCCATCGAGCTGGGCCAGCAGACGTTTGCGCGCCTGGCCGAGCACCTCCGGACGATGTAGTCCGGCCGGCGGGACGGCCGTCCGCGCCACCGCTGTTCGCGCCACGGGCGGCCGTCCATGTCGAGAAATCGATGGCGGCTCCGACTACGGGGTGACCCTGCGCCACGCGGCGCATCCATCCCCGGAAATCGCACGCGGAGACACGACCATGACCAGCATCACCGGCACGCTCAACGGCCACACGGAAGCCCGCGCCCCGCGCCGGACCGCGCGCAGCATCGGCGCCGTGCTGGCGGGACTGATCGCCATCGTCCTGCTGTCCACGGCGGCGGACGCGGTGCTGCACGCCACGGGCATCTACCCGCCCTTCCCCGAGCGGATGGCGGACGGGCTCTTCGCCCTGGCGACGGCGTACCGCATCGCGTTCGGCGTGGCGGGGAGCTGGCTGACGGCGCGGCTGGCCCCGAGCGCGCCCCTGCGGCACGCGCTGGTGCTGGGCGGCATCGGGACCGTGCTGTCGGTCGCGGGCGCCGCGGCCATGTGGGCCTACGGGCCGGCGTGGTACAGCCTGGCCATCATCGCCATCTCGTTCCCCTGCGCCTGGGCGGGGGCAAAGCTGCACACGCGCTGACCACGAGGGCCGGCGCCACACATCCCGCAATCGGACGGAGAACCACCATGACCACGACCCAGAATCCCGCGATCACCGTCACCCTCCCCTCCGACACGGAAATCGAGATGACGCGCGTGTTCGATGCGCCGCGCCGCCTGGTGTGGGAGGCGAACACCAATCCCGAGCACGTGTCACGCTGGCTGCTGGGCCCGGCCGGGTGGACCATGCCCGTCTGCGAGATCGACCTGCGCCCCGGCGGCGACTGGCGCTACGTGTGGCGCGGCGAGGAGGGGGAGATGAAGACGGGCGGCACGGTGCTGGAGGTGGTGGCGCCCGAGCGGCTGGTGCAGACGGAGTGCTGGGAGATGGGCAGCGACTGCTCGCACAACACGCTGCTGCTCACGGAGCACGACGGCCGGACGACGCTGGTGCAGCGGATGCGCTTTCCCAGCCAGGAGATCCGCGACATGGTGCTGCAGACGGGGATGGCCGACGGCGTGGGCCAGAGCTACGACCGCCTCGCCGAGCTGCTGCCCACGCTGGCCTGATCGCGGACAGGCGGAGTTCGGTCGCGGAGTTCCGGGACGCGGAGTCCCGGCGCGCCGCGATCCACGAGTGAGGGCGAGAAGATTCCTCGGTCGCGCGCGGAGGGTGGGAAACGGGCGAGTGCCGTCCCGCGCTCCCTCGGAATGACAGTGGCGTCGCGGGCTGGGTTCTCCCCCTCTCCCGTACAGGGCCGGCAATCGAGGGTGCAGAGAGGTGGTGTACGGGAGAGGGGGCCGGGGGGTGAGGGGCGCGCGCGGACCCCGCGGACCGTTGCCGTTCTCCCTCCCCCGCGCAGTTTGCGGGGGAGGGTCGGGGAGGGGGGCGCTCCACCCGCGACGATCCCCCGCTCCGCCATCCGAGTCCCATCCCCCGAAAACGCCGATGTCGATTCCGCCCCTCCCCGTTCGTCTACGAGATGAAGGGCGAGATCCAAGGCCACGCAATCCACCCGGACGGCCGATGTCGAAATCCCGATGCGCCGTTCGTCGCACCCGTAGAAAGCAATCGTCCGGGGCACCGACGCACCGGGCAAGAACACCGAACCGGACCTGAGCCATGTCCATCCACGAACCGTCCGACTCACCCTGGACCAGCCGCATGCTGAGCATCTTCCGCATCGTCGCGGGGGTCATCTTCTTCAGTAGCGGCACCATGAAGATCTTCGGGTTCCCGGAGAACCCCATGCCCAACATGCCGCCCATCGAGCTGTGGTCGCAGATCGGCATCGGCGGGATGCTGGAGGTGGTGTGCGGGCTGGCCATCATCGTGGGGCTGTACACGCGGCCCGTGTCGTTCCTCATGGCCGGCATGATGGCCGTAGCGTACTTCCAGTTCCACCAGCCGCAGGCGTTCTGGCCCACGAACAACGGCGGCGTGGCGGCGGTGATGTACTGCTTCTTCTTCCTGTACCTGATGTTCGCCGGCGCCGGCGCCTGGAGCCTGGACGCCATGATCGCCCGGCGCGCCCGCGGCGGCGCGTACGACGGCCGCGCGGCGCGCGACCTGCACACGGCGCGCGCATAAGGAGCCGTCGCATTTTTCGCGGCGCTTGCGGAGGCGGAGAAACATGCATATACATGCACCCATGAATCCGCACCGACCCGCCGCCGAAGTGATGACCGCCGAGTGCCTGTGCTTTCGGGCCCGGCGCGTCTCCCGCGCGCTCACGCGCATGTACGACGAGGCGCTGCGCCCCCTGGGCATCCAGGCCACGCAGCTCACCCTGCTCAACGCCATGGCCATGACGGGCGAGGCGGGAACCATGGGGCGCCTGTCGGGCATTCTGGCCATGGACCAGACGACGCTCTCGCGCAACCTGCGGCCGCTGGAAAAGGCGGGGTGGGCGCGCATCGAGCGGCTGCCGGCGGACCGGCGCGTGCGCGTGGCGCGGCTCACGCCCCTGGGAGAGCGGATGATCGCCGACGCGCTCCCCCTGTGGACGACGGCGCACGCGCGCGTGGTGGAGGCGCTGGGCGCGGATGCCGCCGCGGAGCTGCGCGACCGCTTCGATGCCACGGCCGCCGCCGCGGCGCTCTCCCCCGCCCTGGCGGCGGGCTGATCTGGATCCACCCGCGCGCCGGGACGTCCGGCCGCGCGGCGCTGCACCCCATCCTTTCCAGGAGCGTCCCCGATGACCCAGACGACCACCTCCAACCTTCCCGCCGTGGTCTCGCGCGACGAATGGCTCGCCGCGCGCACGGAGCTGCTGGCGAAGGAAAAGGAGTTCACGCGGCTGCGGGACGCCCTGAGCGCCGACCGGCGGCGCCTGCCCATGGTGGAGATCACCAGGGACTACGTGTTCGAGGGGCCGGAGGGAAAGGTGGGCCTGGCGGACCTGTTCCACGGCCGCCGGCAGCTGGTGGTGGGCCACTTCATGTTCCACCCGGACTGGGACGCCGGCTGTCCAGGCTGCACCGCCGGCGCGGACGAGATCTCCGATGGCTTCCTCAAGCACCTGGCGGCGCGCGACACCACGTTCGTCTACGTGTCCCGCGCGCCGCTGGCCAAGCTGGAGGCGTACAAGGCGCAAAAGGGGTGGACGTTTCCCTGGTACTCGTCGCACGGCAGCGACTTCAACTACGACTTCGACGTCACGCTGGACCCGGCCGTAAAGCCCGTCGTCTACAACTACCGCACGGCCGAGGAGCACGCGGCGCGGGGCGAGGCGTTCGAGTTCGAGGGGACCGCGCTGGAGCGCCCGGGCCGCAGCAGCTTCCTGCGCGACGGCGACTCCGTCTTCCACACCTATTCCGTGTACGCGCGCGGGCTGGAGAGCATGGGCGGCGCGTACTACCTGCTGGACGAGACGGCGCTGGGCCGGCAGGAGGACTGGGAGGAGCCCAAGGGCCGCTCGCAGGCCGTACGCGGCGCCAACCCCGAATTCGCGGACTGAGCCGTACCCGCAACCGGAGCGAACCGAACGTGAAGGTGATCGAACGCACCATCCAGCTGCCGCGCGCGGGGGCGACGCCCCTGCGCCCCTGCCCCTTTTGCGGCGCGGAGGCGGCCATGGAGCCGGACCCGTGGCTGGACGAGAGCCTGCGGATCGTCTGCGGCAACGAGGCGTGCGGAGTGCGCCCCCGCACCGAGACCCTGCTGGCGTGCTACGCCGACGAGCTGTGCGCCGCCTGGAACGCGCGCCCCGCGCCCCCGCGGGAACCGTCCTGAGCCGCGGCGCATGATCCTGAAAGAATGAGCGTACAGAGGAACAGAGGAAGACAGAGGAAGATGAATGCCGATGCTGGTTTCTGCTCCTCTGTCTGACTCTGTTCCTCTGTATTCCCCGGTGTTGTTCTTCGGATTCGGTAGTGCGCCGTGCAAAGGCGGTGCGTTCTAGCAGGTGAAAGTCCTGCCGGAGGAGTTGGCGGTACACCTCCGTAGCTACGGGCGCATGGCAGAGGACCGCCATGAAGCCGCCCGGAC
>JAESFL010001031.1_pt1 | contig 11972 bp, 14 predicted proteins | sample 9269401 | NCBI WGS metagenome assembly JAESFL01 (sample SAMN14506025, study PRJNA617098) | algae metagenome | isolation source: Gloeocapsa sp. UFS-A4-WI-NPMV-4B04 and co-occurring heterotrophs from desert... | place: USA: Utah | collected 2006-10-01 | reverse complement strand
TGTGCTGCCGCGACCTCCTGTACGAGAGGCGGAACCGGCATCTCTGCAAAGGGCTCCACCCTCTCGCCAGCGGCTAAGCGTGCGGCAAGGCTGTGGTTAACCGGGATGAGGTCGAGCGTTCTCACACCCAAGCATCTGCCCCTTCGGTGAGAGAAGTCGTAGCCTGTCCTTGCTTCATGTTCACCACATCACCGCCGTCCTGGAGAGAAGTGAAGGATGGCAGCGGCTGCCGTAAAGGCGAAGGCCAATGACGCACAGACGGCGCGTACGTGGTTCCAGGCTGTCCAAGGTTGCTGATACTCAGCCCAAATGCGAGCGGCGGTTTCGTTCGTAGGGTTTGCCTGTGCCAGAGCTTCGTTGAGGGGCACATTTACCAGGAAGGTCACAGCAAAGACGCCAACCCCGTAAGTGATCGCAGCAAGAGCAGAGAACACCGCCGCACGAGGGTCGCGCCCAAGCCAAGCCAGGATGGCACAAGCGGTGGGGAAGAGGAGTGCACCAAAGAAGGCAAACGCGAAGGTCGGCGTGCGGATAACCGAGTTGATGCCCTGCATAGCGCGAATGGCCGAGTGTGGATCGGCAGCAGTGAGACCCGGCATGGCCGAGATCGAGTAGGTGTAGAAGAAGCCAGCGCTCAGTGCAGAGGCCAGTAGTCCCAGCAGGATCAATCCACGTTGTACGGCGGTCAGCATGTGAGGGATGGCCCTGAACAAGCTCACGGCACTTTGCCAAGCCACGGGCTGTCGGTCGGTAGCTCCGCTGTTATCCGATGTTACTTCTCGGCGATGTAACGGACGACAAGCACACGATCTAAGACCGATAACGCTGTCAATCGGTAGCCTTTTGCTCGAACTTGCGCCAGCCTGCTGAGCGCTGGCCTGATGAGTCCACCTCCTCGAAGCTCTCATAGTGCGCCACCAAGCGCCCTGTTGGATCGTACTCGGCGTGCATCCAGTATTCAGCGCGTTTCAATCCACCTCGGCTCCGGGACCGGAGGGCGACGAGAGTATGTACGGCAGGTACGTCGTAGACGGCCTCGAAGCTCGGCACGTCCTTCAAAGATGGTACCAGAGGGTTCCAGCCGGAGGGGGAGAGGTGAGAATTTTCGTGCTGCCCCATGCGTGATCTCACCTGATCATGCCTGCCCAGGGGACCTGCCCCTCGGTCCTGCAACGCCTCCCCTACAGCAGTGTTCCTAGGCTTCCGCTGGCCTGCGAGTTGTGGACCTATCACTCTCACCCACCTGACTCTTCCTGCGCCAGTTGCACTGGACTTCCAGGCAGGATGGTCGAGATTGCCTGCTTGTAGATCACCTGCGACTGACCAACCCTGGTGAGTTCGAGGGTGTAGGCATCAGAGTAGGTGATGTTTCCCTGAAGCTTGATGCCGTTCACAAGGAATATCGTGACCGGCACAGTGTTCGAACGCACATGTTCCAGGAACACGTTCTGGAGGGTCTGCGTGCTCTGACCTGCCATTGTTGCTTTCAGCCGAAGGTATGCTAAGACACCTCACCCAAGAAAAAAGGCCGCTGTTACCAGCGGCCCGAAGTTTAGGGAGGAAACGCCCAAGAAGGGCAAGCAACCCGGCGATGCCATCGCCGTGTTGCAGTGCACAAATTAGTTCATACCTAAACCAAAGGCAAGCACAAACGGGCAGCATGGCTGCCCTTTTTTGTGCCTGCTGGCATGCTCCCGGTGAATGGCAAGGCTTTAGTAGAAGGTGCCTCCAACCCGCCCGATGCTCTACTCCTGTAGCTTCCGGTTACCTCCCAGCCTCTGCGTGACAACCCAGTGAGGAGCGTGGCTCGTATTTCTACGTTTGAGTGGTGAAGCTGTGAGGACAGAGAAGCGCAGCATCGCGATAAATACCTCCAGACCCTCTGGAGGATCACCCATGCCCCACCGCAGCTTCTACGATCAACAGCCCGAACCCGAGCACCCCGCGAAACGCGAGCGGCCTCACGCCGTCGCCTCACTCTTCGTTCACACAGCCGAGTGGCCCGACCTGGACCGAATTCGCGAGGTACACGGTCCGACCGAGATCGTCCGCGTGAGGCCCGTACCGATCATTCCGGCTTTCATGATCGAGGTCGTCTGCACGGATCAGAGCACCGCTTTGGCCCTGATGGCGCCATGGCTCGACTACTGCGCGACGAGCCCTCGCCGGCCTCGTACCGAGGCAGAGCGCGAGGCGTTGAACCGTAAGCTGGTGGAGCCGGAGTTTGCCAACCTCCCACCAGACTGGACGGTCTGACCCTCACAGTGTGGCGATCACCTTCTCGACCCAGGTCGGGACCGTGGTGCTGGCTGGGCCGTACATTACTTCGTCGAACTGCCGGGCATTGTCGGAGGGCTCCAGGTTGACCTCACAGGTGCGGATACCCTGCCCACGTGCTTCGGTCACGAACCCAGCCGCTGGGTACACCGACCCTGATGTTCCAACCGCGACGAAGAGGTCAGCCTGCTGAAGAGCGTCGTAGATCGCATCGATCTCCAGCGGCATCTCGCCAAACCAGACCACGTGCGGACGAAGTCCGCCTGTTCGGCGGCAGGAAGGGCACGCCAACTTGCCCCCGAGGTCTCCCTCCCAGGGCACCACGGCCTCACACCTGAGGCAGCGGGCCTTCAGAAGTTCACCGTGCATATGGACGACCCGCTGCGATCCGGCCCGCTCGTGGAGGTCGTCGATGTTCTGGGTGCACAGGAAGAGGTCACCCCCATGATCCTCCAGGGCAGCCTCCAGCCGGGCAAGCGCATGGTGCGCCTCGTTGGGCTCGGCGGAGAGGAGGTTGGCTCGCCGTGCGTTGTAGAAGGCATGCACCTGACCGGGGTCATGGGCGAAGGCTTCTGGGGTGGCCAGCTTCATCGGGTCGAACTTGGCCCAGTGTCCACCCTTGTCGCGGAACGTGCCGAGCCCGCTCTCAGCCGAAACGCCAGCACCGGTCAGGACAAAGACTCTCATCCTATCTTCCTCCACCCACCGTCACCCACCCGACTGCCTTCAGTAGCAACCGCTCCACCACGTTGATCTTTAATTTAGGTGTTCCGGCACCCGGCTTGGTACAACCGAATCGTATTGCAGCGGTCAGCGGGAATGATGCCGGAGAGCAGTGCCCCTTGCCGATGTGTGACCCGAGAGGGTCTCGTATTTCAGCGGTGTGATTGATGAGTCGTGTTTACGAAACCAGGGGCAGGAGCCGCGAGGCCGCAGCAGCCCACGTTGGCGTTGGGCCGACGAAATTCGATGAGATGGTCGCGGATGGTCGGATGCCCGAGCCGCGCGTGGTTGATGCCCGTGTTGTCTGGGATGTCTATGAGTTGGACGAGCATTTTGATCGGCTGCCACGCCGTGGTGCCGCTACCCAATCCAAGAAGCGCCCTGACGATCCCTGGGCAAGAATGGCGGCGTAGAATGGGACGGCCAAAGCTTGATCCTAAGCTCAAGAAGCTCCGGCTCGACGCTGCTAAGAAGCGGGCCGCGAGCTTGAACAAGAAGCTCCCACAGCCGCATGTCTATGCCTTCGCCAAGCCTTCTGGTGGGGTCTACATTCGGTATGAACCGCCAGGAGGACGCAAGGTCATCCTGCGCTCGCCATTCCCTTCGCTCGACTTCGATCGAGAGCTTCTCGCGGCGAAGGAGGGACGGGCGCTTTGGGTTCCGAAGGAAGAGCGCGCCATCCAAGCAGGGGTAGGTACCGAGCCGGAAACATGGCGCTGGCTCCGCGAGGAGTTCTTCAGGAGCAAGGCATTCCTCAGGTACAGTGGGAACGATCAGCGAGTGCGGCGTCGGGTCTTGGAAAAGACTTGGGATGAGCCACTCCTGCCAAACGAGCCAGGAAGTCCCTTGTTTGGGCAAATGCCGGTCAGACGGTTCCAAACTAAGTCGATCATCACGTTACGGGACCGCAGGGCTCGGTACGAGCGGCAACCGGATGCCATGTACCCCAACGATCGCGGAAAGGATAGGGAGGTCTCCACAACGCCAGAGGCAGCGAATTCGGTTGTACGGTACATCCGGCTTGTCATGTCATGGGCCGTCGAGGAGCATACCGATCTTGTTGGTGGCCGGAATTGGGCTAAGGAGGTCAAGCTGCTTGACAGTGGCTCGGAAGGAAACGCCACTTGGGGACCGCAGCAGTGCTCAATCTTCGAACGAGCCTACGCGCCCGGTACGAAGCCGCGCCTGATCTACGATCTTGCCCGCAGGACATCGCAGCGGCTCTCAGACCTCGTGCGGCTTGGTCCAGGAATGCTGGGTGCGAGTCCGAAGGGTTTTGAGCGACTGAGGTTCGTGCAGGATAAGAACCGTAACCGCAACCCGGTCACAGCCTTTGTGCCGATGACGGACGAACTTCGGCAGGCGATTGATGCAGCACAAGGGGCAGGCATCCTTGGCAAGGAGACCTGGATCGCCAAAAAAGATGGCCAGCCGTACACAACCGAGAAGAGTGTCGGCAACGACTTCACCGAGCATTGCAAGAAGGTAGGACTTGTCGGCTACTCGCTGCATGGGCTCCGCAAGACGGCGGTGGTGGACATGATCACGGCGGATTTCTCCTTCTTCCAGATCATGGCGATCACCGGCCATCGCTCGAAACGCGAGATTGAGAGATACGGACGCGAGTACATGCGGGAAGTTGCTATGGAAGCAGCCTTCGAAAAGTGGCTGGACCGCCACGGACAAGAGGACGAGTTCGACGAGCGGCTGATGGATGCCGCCTGAAACAAAAGGCCGCCCGAATGGGCGGCCTTTCTTTTTAGCCATGTGCCGGGTAGGGAAGGGGCCTTGCCATGACCTGCACCGTGAATTCGTCCGATGCTCCGAGCGAGCCGTAAATCATGGGGATTTGACATGGGAGCGGGCGGGACTATGCGGGAGCGCTTGGCTCCCCACGATGTTCTCAAGACGTTGTTTTATTTAGGGTATTGCACCCCGCCCCTGGGCACCTCTTGCTTTTCGAAGACTTAGAGCGTCTTCGAGTGAGGTGCATCCGGCTCACGTCAAGAAGACGCGTTAAAGCGAAGATGAGAGCTGACTCCACCTGAGCGGAAACAGCTCTAGCTTACGTGGCCTTGTTCCTCTGTGGCCTGTCGCGGCGGGGAACACGGCCGCCATCGCGAAGCAATCCACCCTCTGCTGCCAGAGCCTCGATGCTCTGCATGATCTCCTGATCGGTAAGGGATCGAGCCGCCCTACCGCTCGTCTCCGCGTAGAGCCCCATGAACTCGGGTGCGAGGGCGTAATGCCGTTTGTCCCGACCGGCGCGGAGACGCACGCGCTCGGCTGTAAGGCGCATGCTTTTGACATAGTCCTCGTCGTTACGAGGAGTACGGACGGGGCGCCCTAAACCGGCACCCTCGGCGAGACGCTCATCCCAAAGCATCGAAAGGGCGCAGACCAACTCTTTGTGCTGCTGCGCGGAGAGACCGTCAACGGCCTGCAGAAGCGCGTGGCGATGTCGGGACGGTGGGGTGACGGCCGAACCATCCGATGGCTGTGATCCTGCGGCGGATCCAGTCAACCGCCACGCGGTCCAGACGCCAAAGGCGGCAACTGGGATCGCGGTGGCGAAGACCCAAACCGCTGCAGCCTCCGCGCTGGCGCTGGAGAGCCCGGAGTTGAAGCCGACCAGATTGGCTGTCGCACCGGCGATCGCCGCTCCAACAGCGCCGCCCGTCTGCCGAGCCGCAATGAGAGCGGATCCGCCAACGGCACGGTCCTCATCAGCGAGAGAGCCGATGATCCGTCGATTGATCAGGCTGACCGAGACACCAAAGCCTGTACCCATCAGGGCCACGGCAGCCAGGATGAGACCAAGGTTGGCCTGCCGTATGACGAGCATCAGCCCGAGCAAGCTGGCAAGGACGCAGATCGCGCCAAACCTGATCCACCGGAGGCGAGCACTTTCGGATGCAGTCACGACCATGAAGGACGAGAGGGTCCAGGCCAGTGCTTGAGCCGCTACCACATAGCCGGCCCACAGCGGCGAGAGCCCATGAAGCTGCTGGAGGATTGCCGGTCCATAAACCAGGAGGCCCATCGACGACGCTACGAGCGCGAACAGGGTCGCGTACCCGGCGCCACCGACGGTCCGCATGTTCCCCGCTCCTCGGGGAAGGAGCCGAACCTGAGCGCGAGCGTCAATTCGCAGCACCACTCCGATGACCGCGAGCCCCAGGATGACAAGAGCCAAGGCGACGGTTGGCGACAGGCTCACGTCCGCCATTGCAATGGCCCCCACTCCCAGCCCCAGCGTTGCAAGCTGAAGCCATGGGATCCTGGCCTTTCCCCTGGAGGGCTCGGTGCCGCCGAGCAGCCTCGGCGCCGCGACAGCGAACACGACGGCCTGAGCGGCAAAGAGCCAGAACACAGACCGCCAATCGCCGGTCTGGGCGAAGATCCCACCCACCAGCGGGCTGAGCACGGTGGCAATGCCCCAGATGGCGGAGATCCATGCAAAGACCCGCGCCAGGTGCCGCTCGGGAAAGAGGAGCGTGATGGCCACCATGGCAAAGCCGGAGATCCAGCCGCTGCCGACGCCCTGAAGCAGGCGACCTGCGAGGAAGATGCCGATGTTCGGCGCCACCGCACTCAGGGCGCAGCCCCAGGCCAGCACGAGACCTGCGATCGTCGTGGCCAGGCTCAGGCCAACCAGTTCTGACACCCGGCCGGCACTCGCGCCAGCCAGGATTGCGCCCATCAGGAAACCAGCCGTGGCCCAGCCGAAATAGGCATAGCCGCCGATCTCGGCCCCAACACTCGGCATGATCGTTGCCGTAACGAGGCTCTCGGCTGCGTTCAGCCACACACCAAGGCAGATCAGCGCGAAGCGCGGCAGTCTTCCCTCGGAGAGAAGATCAGCCCAGCCCGCTCTCGGTCCAGCCTTCAGGGTCTCAGCAGTCACCGATGCTTCCTTGAGCGAGATACGTTCGTACCGGCCCCTTGCGCAGACTGGGAGCAGCCAGGGCGCAGCGGCGTCAGCTTGCTCCACATCAGTTGGGCTCGTCCTTGTCGCGCTGCCTGCCTCGCACGGCGGGCAGGAACGGAGTTACCGTCCCGACCGACCCGGATCAAACGCCAGTTTCAGCCCTCACGCGTGTTCCCGGCCCAGCGCTGGAGGTTCGCGGCAAGCGCGGTCTCGGTGGCGCTCGGCTCGTCCTCTCGATTGATGGAGACGCGCACCGGGTTGGCCTTTGTGACCGGTTCGACTCGGATGCCGCGGGCCTCAGAAGTCGGACGCTGCAAGACCTTGAGCCGTCGGGCACCGGCCTTCACCTCGTCCTTGCCGCACCTTGCCGGCCTGGCGACGAGGTTGTGGACGAGCTCGCGGGCCTCGATGCCGACATCATCTCCCGGATGCCGGCGTCCCACGCACAGCGGCGCCTCGAGCGTTTTCGAGTGAGGTGGATCCGGCTCACGTCAAGAAAACGCGTCAAACCAGAGACAAGCGCTGATTCCACACAAGTGGAAACAGCTCTGGCCGCGGCACTTTTCATGGGAGCAACTTTGCCCGAAGATTGTAGACAGGAAGACGTCCAACAACCAGTGGCGGAACCAGGCGATGCCTCGATACCAGCTCGACCGGACTCTGGATTTCATCGCCAAGCTCGACCGGGCCCGATCGGCCGCGGCGATCTGCGAAGCCGTCCTCAGGACGACGGCGCGCTTCGGGGTCGAGCATGTGCTTGCTGGCACGGTCCCGATGCCGGGCCGGGGTCGGCAGGGACAACGCCCACAAGTCGTCCTGGAGCACTGGCCGTCCGGTTGGGCGGAGCGCTACTTCTCACGGGGCTATATCGACACGGACCCGGCGATCCGACGGGTCGTCAGGGCCGCCCCGCCCTTCGAGTGGCGGGAGCTCGCCTCGGACGATCCTGCGGAGCGCCGGGTCATGGAGGAGGCGGGGGACTTCCGGCTGCGGCAGGGCTTCACGGTGTCCCTCGTGACACTCGACGGAGATGCCGCCGGGTTTTCGCTCGCCGGAGAGCGGATCGAGCTCGCCCCGGAGGACCGGGGGGTCCTGGCGCTCGTCGCCACTTACGCCTTGGCGCGGGCGCTGTCGCTTCGCGAGGCGTCAGGAGCCTTCACGCTCACGCCTCGGGAGCTCGAGGCTCTGCAATGGGCGGCCGAAGGAAAGGGTGAATGGGAAATCGGCGAGATCATGGGCATCTCGCAGCATGGGGCCCACAAGCACCTGCGGTCCGTTCGGGCGAAGCTTGGCGTTTCGAGCATGACCCATGCCGCCGCCACGGGCATCAGGCTCGGGCTGATCGTCTGAAGTACCCGATCGTGTACTAGCTGCACGCTGCAATAGAGGCAGTCTCGTCCCGACAGGAATGGAGGGGCGTAGATGATCTACATCGTGACCGCCGAGAACGAGCGGCTGTTCCGCGACGAGATGGAGCAGGCCTATCGGCTCCGCCACCGGGTTTTCGTGGAGGAGAAGGGCTGGAGCGATCTCGCCAAGGCCGATGGTCGGGAAATCGACCAGTTCGATGACGGGCGCGCCGTTCACATGCTGTACCTCCAGGAGGGGCGGGTCCTCGGCTATCAACGGATGCTCCCGACGCTCCGGCCTCATCTCCTGTCCGATGTCCTGCCTGAGCTGTGCGAGGGCGAACGCCCCGTCGGACCGCATATCTGGGAGTGGACGCGCTATTGCGTCGACCCGGCCCATCGGGATCGCGGCCGCGTCCTGAGCCCGGTCGGCAGCGCTCTTCTGACCGGGATCGTCGAGTGGGGTCTTCCGTCAGGCGTCTCGACGATCGTCATCCAGATGAACCCGCTGTGGCTGCTGCGGCTGGTGCAACTGCATTTCCGAACCATCCCGCTCGGTCTGCCGCGGCCGATCGCGGGCGAGGCCACGCTGGCCGTCACGGCGGGCTTCGACCGCCGCACCCTGCTGCGCCTTCGGGAGGTGCGGGGCGATGACCGTCCTGTGCTCGCCCGCCAGCCGGAGCCGGCCCTGCGCCTGGTGAGCTGATCATGCCGAAGCCTCCCACTTCAGACCTTCGCGAGGCGGAGCAAACCGCCATTCTCTTCCTGTGGGCCGCCTCCGTTTCGGTTGCCGAAACGATCCCCCCGGAGCGGAGGGTTCTCGTAAAAGGACTCAACGAAGCCCTGACGGCCGTGGCGGCACTGCCGGATGCGATCGGGTTCGGCCCGGCGCCGGATCCGGCAACGATCAGGCCCGTGGCGCCGGAGAGCTGGCCAAGCCTCGCCGAGGGACGGAACGCTTCGGCAACGCAGAGCCCTCAATAAGAGCCTCCAGGGCGGCTGCCGCCCTGGCATAGTCGAGGATCGACCGCTTGGCCGCCTTGCTGCGGATTCGGCTGAAGATGTGAGCGAGCTCGACGCTCTCCGGCGTCGCGAGGGCTGCCAAGGGATCCGGCTCGGCCTCGGCCGACAGGACCGGGCCGTCGCGGTAGAAGCTGTCGACGGGGACCTTGAGGATGCGGCCGAGGGAGTAGAGCCCGGCTGCGGAGATCCGGTTCTTGCCGTTCTCGTACTTCTGCACCTGCTGAAAGGCCACCCCGAGGAGTTCCCCAAGGCGTTCCTGGGTCATGCCAAGAGCGATGCGCCGGACGCGGACCCGTCTGCCGAGCTCTTGGTCGAGATTACTGGTCGCCCTCTTCTTCACGCGAAACTCCCGACGCGGCAAGATCCCTACAACTTGCCATAGACGTTTCCGGGGAAGCGGTCGTCAAGCCCGATCGAAGCCGGCCGAGTGTTCATCAGCCGTCGCGACGACTCGCGCCGCGCCAAGCTCGACTGAAAGTGAAAGTGGACCTTGCACTCGGCATCATGCTTGCCGCGTGGATTCTCGCCGAGGCTTCGCGGCCAGCTGCAGTCAAGGGCGCGACTGCTGAGCGGGATCTCAGGACGATACTTCCCCAAGAGCCGAGCCAGCCGATCGCTACCCCACGGCCGCAGAGGTCGCACCAGACCCCGGCCGCAGCCCACGAAGATTCCGAGAGGCATGTGCCTAGAGTGTTTTCGAGCGAGGTGGCTCCGGCTCACGTCAAGGAAACGCGACCACTCGGAAACGAAGCGTTGATCTGATTGAGGTGGATCCGGCTCACGTCAAGAAAACGCGTCGGACCAGGGACAAGAGCTGATTCCACGCAAGTGGAAACAGCTCTAGGTCGAGCAGGCTCACGCTGTCCCCATCCAGCAGGGCAGGGCGGTCCAAGCCGCCGGCTTCGGCCCCGAGCGACCCTGCAGGCCGCTGGTCGGCTCCGGGTCGGGATCCGAGATCCGGTCGAGGGAGATGCGAAGGATTTTCGTGGCCCGTCGGTCGGGCGCGAATAAGAACAAGTCAAGAACATCGGTGATAACGGGCCTTGAACTTAAACCACAGACGTGCTCTTGCGATTGATAACAATGCCCAGGAAGAACAGCTCCTTCGGGCGGACTGAAAATCGCAGTGTCGGTGGTCCGATTCTGCCCCTGGGCACCATTCCTTCACTTGTAAAAGCGATAAATGTGGCGACCAGGTTTTTCGGCCGCTCAGGAATGTCCGATCCTTCGAGATCGCGCTCGCGAATGCATATCACGTGGCGTCCGAACCGAATGCCCCCCTGGTCTGAGCGAAGCCTTGTTGGGGCGTGCTGTGCTATGCCTGGCGGAGATCGCTCGCTGCGAATAGGACTCGGCCCCCGGGAGAGCGGGATCCCGTGAAAGGTGTGGTGACGAACCCGATGGCCCAGGACGATCTCTACCGGCGCATCGTCGAGAGCGCCACGGACCTCGCCATCATTGCAACGGACCTCCGAGGTCAAGTCACCCAATGGAACAGCGGCGCCGAGCGGCTTTTCGGCTGGCCGAAATCCGACATCCTGGGGCAGTCGATCGCCGCGATCTTCACCCCGGAAGACCGCGAAGCCGGCAGGCTACAGGCGGAGGCCGACGCCGCCTTGCGGGCTGGGCGGACGACCGGCGAGCGTCTGTATCAACGCCGGGACGGCACCCGCTTCTGGGCGAACAGCGACCTAAGTCCGCTGACCGACGATGCCGGACAGGCTGTCGGCCTCCTCGAGATGCTGCGCCCGGCAGCCCACCGGCTGGAGGTCGGCGCCTCTGGGGCTAGGCCGGGGGCCCACGCCGCACAGGAGCGGACCAGGGACAGCGAGGTTCTGTATCGCCTGATCGCCGAGAACGCGACCGACATGATCTCGTGCGTCGATCCGGAGGGATACTGCCGTTATCTCTCGCCTGCCGCGCGGGACGTGCTGGGTTACCAACCCGAGGAGCTCGTCGGTCATAAGGTCGAGGATTTCGTTCACCCGGATGACCGCGTGTCCCTGCAGCAGGCCGATGCGGATCTCGCGTCCGGGCGCATCGCGCAGCGAACCTACATCTATCGCCATCGGCACAAGAACGAGCGTTGGGTTTGGCTCGAATCCCGCCGCCGTCTGGTCCGCGGACCGGATGGCAACCCATTCGAGTACATCAGCGTGATGCGGGATATCACGGAGCGGCGTCAGATGGAGGAGCGCCTGCGCCAAGCCCAGAAGATGGAGGCGGTGGGGCAGCTCACCGGCGGCATCGCCCACGACTTCAACAATCTCCTCACCGTGATCGTCGGGAATGCCGAGATTCTGGCCGAGGACATCCCCGATCCGCAATTCGCGTCGCTCGCGGCCATCATCCTCGAAGCGGCCGAGAAGGGAGCCGAGCTCACCAAGCACCTCCTCGCCTTCGCCCGCCGCCAGACCCTCAAGCCCGAAAGGCTGCCGCTCGACACAATCGTGCGGACCATGGAGCCCCTCCTGCGACGCGTCGTCGGGGAAACGATCGAGCTGAAGCTCGAACCCGGCTTGAGCCGGAGCCTGGCCCTGACCGATCGTCCGTTATTGGAGAGTGCGATCCTGAACCTGACGGTGAACGCGCGCGATGCGATGCCGTGGGGCGGGACGCTCACGATCGAGACCGGCGAGGGCCATGCCGGTCCGGGCGAGGGCCTGCTG
>JAESFL010001030.1_pt1 | contig 11986 bp, 19 predicted proteins | sample 9269401 | NCBI WGS metagenome assembly JAESFL01 (sample SAMN14506025, study PRJNA617098) | algae metagenome | isolation source: Gloeocapsa sp. UFS-A4-WI-NPMV-4B04 and co-occurring heterotrophs from desert... | place: USA: Utah | collected 2006-10-01 | reverse complement strand
ATTCTCTGCTAGGCGACCGCGGCAGGAGAATGCACCAGGGTCGTCGGATTACCTCAAATCCTTTCCTGCGATGGCCCAAGTTCCTTCGGGAGCACGGAGACCTACCGGCTGAGCAGGCGGTCCAGCATGGCTTTGATCGCACGCATCTGCGGACCATCCCGCGTGGCGTAGCGATCCCCCGTGTAGCCCCAGAAGTCCCAGCATCCATTCGGGTTCAGGGCGGACGCGGTCACCTGCGGGTAGAGAACAACGATCCGGTTGGTTGCGGCCCAGCGGTTATAGCCTCCATCACGAATGAAATCGTCGTGCGCACTCTCCACGTTCTGCCTGCACCCATGAAAAGCCACATGCAGCCGACAGATCGCCTCACCACAAGGGCGGGGCACGTAGGCATAGCCCACCCGGTGCAGACTTGCTGTCATGCCTGCTGAGCCGAAGAACTCCGTCTGGTCGAAGGCAACGAGACTGCCATCGCGGTGGGGATCGTCTGAGGCGTAGCGGAAGCTCACCGGGTAAAGGTGGCGTAAGAACACCCCGGCAGCATCGAACTCACACCGGATCACGTAAGGCGGCTCGTGCTGATTGCACTCACGCACCGGGAAGCGGCTCTGGCCCGTGAACTGCGCCACCGGCAGGCCATGGTTCGCGATGCGACCGGTGACGTTCCGATCACCTTGTAGCTGCGGCTCTTGCAGGCCTAGATCACGGTAGACCTCGATCAGCACGTCTGCGACCTCCTCGGGGACGATTCTGTCCCACCGCCCGTGGAACAGCCACACGCGATCATTGGCCAGGTTGGCGGGATCATCGATCAGACGCTGCTGCCATGCCTCTTGGATCAGCCGAAGCGAGTCCTCGGCCTTGGGAGCAGCAGGCTGAAGGCCATAGTAGCGGTCGCCAAAGTAGTGGGTGCAGGCCACCACCGCTGCTGACACACGGTCGAGCGGCACCCGCCCAAACGGCCAGTAGGGGTTCGGGATACCCTCAACACAGCCATAGGGTCCTCCTGCAATGAGCCCTGCCCCGTTCACGAGACTGGAATACGCGATGTGGAACTGGTGGGCGAAGAACGCGCCTGAGGACAGGCCGGACACCGTGATGCCTGCCCGTTCGAGGCTCCCCATCGCCTGGAGCTTGCGGGTGACTGATGGAGGTGGAGGGTCAGCGATCGGATCATGACCTGCCCGGCTGCTGGACCAGGACAGCAAAGCAGCCAAGCTCACCAAGGTCGTGAACGCCCGGCAGGCCTGTTCCCTTGAGCCCATGACAGGGCCCCTTCCTCAATAGCAGTGGGAGGTACGCGTCCGCCCAGCCGCCATGGGCTCTATGATGCCCCTCTCCACCGCGTCTGTGAATGCCCTGAGGACGGAGGCAGCCACAGGTGCTGTCAGTGCGGGACCTCTCCCAGAAGTTTGTCGCCTCCTTCTCTGCCGGACCAGTCTGCCGAGGATGCACGACAGCGGCTGGCTGCCGCTGGTGGTCGCTCTCGTGTTCATGCTGGCGATGATCACGTGGCGCAGGGGAACGGCGATCCTGGGCGACAAGGTGCCCAAAGAGGGTGTGCCATTGCCCGAGATCATCAGCATGCTGGCGAAGAACCCACCCGTACGGGTGGAGGGCACGGCGATGTTCTTGAGCGGCACCCCGGGCAACGCTCCTTCGGCGCTGCTGCACAACCTGAAACACAACAAGGTGCTGCATGAGCAGAATGTCATGCTGCACGTACATCCCCACCAGCCGGGCAGTCGAGGTTGGTTCGCAAATGACAGTCTGACTGGCAGCCAACTTTGCGGGTGGACCCGTAGTCCGGCGACGACAGGCAGATGCCACCGTGCTCTGCGCCCCCGAAAACCGGGCTGCGAGTCCGAAGAGGATTGCTGAATGAGGACGACCTTCAGGAAGGCTCATACAGGTAACCCAGGCTCGTGCTATGCTGTCCTGATGTCGATGCCTCGTAAGCCCTACCTGACTCTTAGAGGTTTCGCCCGCCACATGTTCCAGGAGGCGGTGCTCGCCGAGTCCCGAGCCGATCTCCTGGGTCGCGCAGCCCAGAACGTTGAACGGACAGGTGACGCTGTTCAGGCTAACGCCATGCGCCATACGTGCCGCAAGCTCAGGGTACAGGCCCTCCTCGACCGCTGCCGAGCGGTCGCTGCCGAGGCGAAAGCGGGCAAGGACCCATAGGATGCTACCATAGCGGGGTGTAACCCAGCCATCCTTGGCGTGAACACAAACCAACACTCGGAGGGAAGAACGTCCATGCGGCTGTCGAATGCCATAGTCGGACTGATGACGGTGGCTTGCTTCTTGTGCCCTCGGCCCTCCGAGGCTGCCGAGGAGGTTGACCTTGCGCTCGTGCTGGCGGTGGATGTCTCAGAGTCGATGGATGCCGAGGAGCAGGAGCTTCAGCGGCAAGGCTTCGTCGAGGCTTTCCGTTCCCCCCTCGTCTACCAAGCGATCCGCGATGGCATGCTGGGCCGCATTGCGGTCGCCTACATGGAATGGGCGGGAGTGTACAGCCGCAGCGTCGTCGTGCCCTGGACCATCATCGAGGGTCCTGAAGGGGCAGACGCGTTTGCCGAGCGCCTCAGCCGTGCCTCAATCTCGCGGGCGAGGTGGACCTCGATCTCAGGAGCGATTGACTTCAGTTTGGACCTTCTGTCGAGGAGCAAAGTGGAGGCGGTGCGTCAGGTCATCGACATCTCGGGCGATGGCGGTAACAACCAGGGGCGGCTTGTTACAGAGGCGCGGGATCAGGCCGTCGCGAAGGGTGTGACGATCAACGGACTGCCGATCATGCTCAAGCGGCCGAGAAGCATCTGGGACACCGAGCACCTGGACCTCTACTACCGGGACTGCGTGATCGGCGGACCAGGAGCCTTCCTGGTGCCTGTGCGGGAGCGGCATCAGTTCGCGGAGGCGATCAGGACCAAGCTCGTGCGCGAGATCGCCGGGCTCACGTCGGGACCCCTCGTACAGCGAGTTCAGGACGTGCCTCCCGTGAACTGCCTGATCAGTCGCAACTGGGATTACTGGCGGAACTAAAGCCAAGAACACAAGTCGATCTCCGGTGCGAGCCCAGGCTCTCAGTCCGATGCAGCCGATCTGGAGCGGGGATGGGGCGCAGGGGATCCGACAAGGGGCACCTCCTCGATCCTCGCGGTCCAGCCAGGGCTATGCACGGCGAACGTCGTGGACCACCTCCGTCTCGATGGTAGGACCGCTGCCGCAGGAATTTATGAGCTGGGAATAGCCCGCGATATTGGCGGCGAAGACCGCCCCCAACCTGCGCTCAACCTTCTCCTGAGGACCCGATATGGCCTCATCCCCAGATCGTGAGAGTAGTTTGCCCCGTAGGTGGCAGGATGCAAGGCGTCACGCCGCTGCCGCCGTCCATTGCCCCGATTTACTGCCGAGCCTCGATGGCACCTACTGGCTGCCGTGCTAGTCTTCAGCCTCTATGGAGGCGGGTAGACTGCCGAACTGCTTATCGAAGCTGCCCGGGAGACCGGCCCTTGATCTACTACATAGGCTGCGAGGCTGAGTTTAACCTGCAAACATTGATCCTTAGGTTCGGAGCCGACGTAAGTCGCTCGTTGTACTCGCCAGCAGAGTGAAAGGCCAAGATGTTTGAAGACCGAGTCCAGGGCAGCATGGTTTTGCTCCTGGAGGATGAGGCATTGATCGCGGTGGCGCTCCAGGATGATCTGGAGGAGGCAGGCTACAGGGTCGCTGGGCCTTTCACCGCCTGTGCTGCTGCACTCTCCTGGTTGGAGGGGCATCGACCTGACCTTGCTATCCTTGACACGTTCCTGACGGACGGTCCCTGCAAGGAGGTAGCGGTCAAGCTGACCGGCTTGGGCGTGCCGCTCCTGGTTTACTCCGGTCTTGCCGAGGACATGAACACCCTCCCGGAACTCGCGCAGGCGACCTGGGTCGAGAAACCGGCCACAGCCCAGGCGCTCCTCCAAGCACTAGCCGAACTGAGACGCACGGCGATGGCCCTTGGGCTGTGATGCAGGTCTCAGGCTGAGGCGTTGCCCACAGCCTTGAGCCGCTTCGGTCGAACCCTGCGCCTTGTGGATCGTTGCCCTGCATTGATCTGTGCTAACGGTCACCGTGTTTCAGAGTTCAGTAGCCCCGCAGTGGAACGAACAGGATCGGCTGGCGGCGCTGAGGAGCTACGCCATCCTGGACACGCCCTGCGAGCCCCCCTTCGACGACATCGTGAGCATGGCCGCCCAGGTCTGCGAGGCTCCCGTTGCCGTCATCAGCCTTGTGTATGATCGCAGGCAGTGGTTCAAGGCCGAAGTCGGGCTGGACGTGCGCGAGACCTCGCTTGTCGAATCCATGTGTGCTCAGGCCATCCTTCAGCCGGGGCTGTTTGTGGTGCCCGATGCCTCCAAGGACCCGCGCTTCGACGACAATCCGCTGGTACAAGGCAAGCCCCACCTGCGCTTCTATGCTGCCGCCCGCCTGGACATCCCTGAGGGACTGCCGCTTGGCGCATTGTGCGTGCTTGATGCCAAGCCGCGGGATGACCTCACCGAGCCACAGAAGGTCATGCTCACGGCTCTGGCGCGGCAGGTGATCGCCCAGCTTGAGCTTCGCCGAGCGATCGCTGACCGGGATGAGGCGCTCGCCGCTGTGCGAGCCGTCGAACAGCGGCAGGCACTGCTTGTCCGGGAACTGCATCATCGCATCCGCAACACCCTGGCGCTGGTGCAGTCGCTCCTCGGCTCGACGGCTCGTTCGTCACGGTCGATCGCGGAGTTCTACGCCGCCTTCTCGGCCCGCATCGCTTCTCTTGCCCGGAACCAAACGCTGCTCACGGAGGACTACTGGCAGACGGCCTCCTTGCACGAGATGCTCACTCACGAGCTTCGATCCTTCCTTGACGAGCGGGGCGGACGGGTGGTGCTCCAGGGGCCTGCGATTGATCTGTCGGCGGATCTGGCGATCCCGGTCGGGATGGCGCTGCACGAGTTGACGAGCAATGCCGTTCGGCACGGTGCGCTCTCGGTCCCTGCGGGACATGTCGAGGTGACCTGGGATGTGAAGCAGGTGGATGGCAAACGCTGGCTGCATCTTGAGTGGATCGAGCGGGATGGGCCTGCGGTTCAGGCGCCGCAGCAGAGGGGCTTTGGCTCAACCCTGCTGGAGCGAGTTCTGACCATGTCAGCGAACGCCAAGGTGCAGATCACGTTCGATCAGGACGGCCTGACCTTTTGCATGGAGGCACCGCTGATCGAGCAGCGGCTTGTGCCCGAGTATTGACCTGACTCCCGTTAATGGGCCGACAAGATCCGGCAGGAACGAGCTTGAGCGTTCCGAGTTCCCCTTCTGGCGCATTTGACGCCAGACCTCTCAGGAGGCTCCTCGATGCCGGTCAAGATCGTTGTTTTTGCAGGTGCTCTCGCGCTTACTCTCTCCTGTAGCGAAGCTTCAGCCCAGCAGCAGTTCAATGGCACCTGGAACGTCGAGGTGACCCCGCAGCGGGGGATATGCAGCAGCGTGGTTCGTTTCCCTGTGCTGATCCAGAACGGACAGGTGCGGCACGGAGGTGCTGAGACGATGGGCGTGAGCGGCGCGGTCACGCCGGGTGGGGTCATCCAAGGCAATGTCGGGGTAGGACCTGTTCGAGCCATTGTGGTGGGTCATCTGTCAGGGCGCACAGGCGCTGGCACCTGGGCGGCCTCGGGGCGCTTGGGCTGCTCCGGTCGGTGGCAGGCCGCCAAGCTCGTCTGACACGCTCTGGTTAGGCGAGAGCCGCTCACCGTGATCAGCGCACCTCGATACCGATCGGCTACTTGCAGCTTCGAAGCAGCGGGACCACGCGATCCGTGCCGACTCCGGGTGATCGACACGCCCCCGGTGCCCCATACTCGTGGCTACGTCACCCACTCCGATGAAAGCAAGGTCGAGCCCCGGCACTGATACAACCTCCTGAATGGTGCCAAGCGCCTCGATGTGCTCGATGGTGGCAATCGCCAGCACCTCATCATCCGCTCGGTCCTGGTAGTCCCGCGGAGAGAGGCCCCAGCGTGGCGGAGCGTAGAACGGACCCCAGGCCCGCTCGCCTCGTGGCGGGTAGCGCAACCGCCCGTACCGCTGCTTCAGCATCCGCTCGCGTTGAGATGAGAGGAAACCACTCACCCATAGCTCCGAGATCCAGCGGCACCTTCGCATGCCAAGCGATCGTAGCGGCGACGCGGACCAGCGGGACGAGGGGTGTGCCCGCTGTGGCTGCGATCATCGAATGGGCTTCAGCAGGTCCGACTGGCCCATGCTGCATCGGCTCTGTCGATCCCGCGGTCCACTCTCATCAGGGCTTCGATCTGCTCACGGCTTGTGGCGCCGCCCGGCAGACCATCCCGCTGCAGGCGGCGCAGATCACCAAAGCCGACCCGCCTCGTCTGGAGAGCGCGCGAGCAGAACTTCTCGAAGGACTGGTCATGCATGGTCCGCCTCCTTCTAGGACTTCGGTGGTGCAAGGCATCAGGAGTGGGGAGAGAGCCTCCCGAGAGTACACGCACCAGCCCACATCCTCGGGTGGAGCCGAGGAGGGGTGGAGTGTGAGGTGGGGTGAACGGCCGTGACCCTCTCATGGGCAGCCGTTTCCATCAACAGGTATGAACTCCCGAAACGGCCGACCCTGCACCTAGCTCAGGAACGCCGCCGGGTTAGCTGCAGTCACTGCGTCACTGCTCAATGTGCTTGCAGGTATACCGTATCGTAAGGTGAAGTCAGTCATGGCGGCATGCTCCCGCACTTCGCCGTGGTCAGGCCGCGCGGACCTCAGCTCGCGCGGCCGCACTGTGGAAGTGCGCTTGCTAGAGTGATGGCAGCCGCTGGCGCTACAGCCTTCAGACGCGACAGAGGTCAGGCTGTGCGGGCTGCCTCTAGTCTGCCCGCATAGCCGCCCCCTGGCGCAGAGCCAGCGAACGTGGCGAGGGCAGTTCCAGAAGGGTCCTTCTGCGGCCCTTTCCGCTAAGAAAAACCCCGCAAAAAGCGGGGCACAAGTAATCCATTTAGACCCTGATCGAGCTACTAAGATTATTCATCAAGAGGACGAGGAACACCCGCAGCAGGTCCCAGTGTTCGACGATCTTCCGACCTTCAAGCCGGAAAATGTCCATGCCAGCCCAGTCGGCATCACCCGGCCACTCTTGGCGCGTGTGCAGCACCACGAAGTCGCCTTCGGCGAGAACTCGCACAAAGTGGACACGCTTGCCCGGATACTCCTGCGTCATGCGTTCGAAATAGGCAATGAAGCCATCCTTGCCGTCCGGGACGACATCCCTAGCGCTTCCCGCTGCATCGAGCAGCCGGCCTTAAGCGCCCAGGTTGGCGGTGCCCAGTAGTAAGCCACGGCACCACCCTTCAGGCGCTTGCCCACCATGAGCTTGGGCCAGCCCTGGGGCTTCCGGCGTGGCATTTAGATGAGGTCCTCGACTTGCTCCGCAATGGGAGCGGCCTCGCAGGCCAAACCGTGGCGACGGGCAATGTCGGCATCGAGCTTGCGCCTGTGCCACTTCGGCTGACACCCGGGCCGATGTGTGGGGGCGGGTAGACGCCTTGAGACACCTTCTTGAGAAAGGTCTCGACGCTCGGCTCGTCGTACTAGGCCGCGGCTGTTTGCGCGCGCATCTCTAGGGGCCACGCGCCCAGCGGCGGAGATGTCCGTCGGGCCATGCTATACCCTCACTGGCCACGATTCAGCAGGAGGGTCGATGAACATTGTGGCTGCTGCTGGATCAGCTCTCCAACGTCCGCCGACTTTGCGGCCAAGGGCGTGCTGCTGGATCCAGCGTCTGGCCGTGTTCTCTGACACGCCTGCCTGTCGCGCGAGGTCAGGCGCGGTCAGCCACTCTTTCTGCTGTGGAATACTCATGGGGCTCCTTCCTAAGTCGTTGGCCGACAAGGAAGGGGCGCAGAGCACTACAATTGCAGCCCTGGCCCCTTGTGGTAGGGTGAGCCCGCTCGCAACCAGAGCAGCGGGGTTCGCCCTGGAGAGCCGCCCGACCTGGCAGGGTCGGGCGGCTCTCGTTCTTTTCGGCGCCTCCGGGCGGGAGGCACGCCGCGGACCCAAATCACCCGGATTCGCCAAAACCGATTCTATCCAGCTCAACCGCTCCGCCGAAGCAAAAGCGTGCCTCGTGTCCACAAAGAAATGGGCTCGTGCCCTCTTTGCCCGTCCGGCACCTGCCCTCCAGGCTCGAACAGACGCAATTCACTCGAACCCACCGCACGACCCATAACGGTCGGTGGTGCCCAAGCCCATGACCGTTCCGGTTCCGTTCACTGTGGAATGTGAGGACACGTCAGTTTCCCACAGATCAGTGATCTTGGCAGACTCTTTCCCCGCCAGTTGCTGGCCTGGAATCATCATATCGAAGCACACTAGCTCTTACTTCTGCTGCGTTACGTGTGGCATTCCGTGGATCAACCGATCCGCCCTTCAAATTTATCATGCTGCGACAACCCTACTACGGGACATTGTGCAGATCTGAACAAAGTGGCGTTCCGGCATCCAGCCCTCGTAAATCACGGTAAAACTTGAGCGACGCGGCCGGACGCTGTGCCGTCACGAGCATCCTGTCACAGTATATTTTGCGTTGCTGCAAAATCTGCAGGTTCTGATTCCTTCTGCGGAGCGCCCGGCGGACTGCCGCCCTGAGCGCGAAGGTCATCCGCTTCCGTGGTCACGTTCGCCAAGCCGTCGAGTGGTGGTCCTTGGCCTACGCTCTGGTGGCCAGGTCGACCTCGGGTCCGCGTCCGGCCCGGCGTAGCGGTTCCTCCTGGTCGGATCCTTCAGCCAACCGGCGCTCATAGAAGCGGCGGAGCGCCTCAACGAACCGTCCGCCCCGCCCCATCAGCGCGGCGGCATGGCTGATTATCACAGAGTTCGGCCACGCCCGCCGGCCGATCTGCCCAACCCGCGTGAAGATCTGGTCCTCGTCCTCCTGCGGGTTCGCCTGCCCCAATAGAGTCGCCATGGGGGCCATGGAGCGAGCGATGCCCATGTGGCAGTGGATCAGGAGATGACCGTCCTGGCGCCCCTCCGACTCGGCCCTGAGGCGCTGACCAAAGGAGAGGATCGCCTCCATGTGCTCCATCTCGGGTGGGACATGGCCGAGGATGGGATCAATGATGTCATGGAAGTGCAGGATCAGGCTCTGGTGCCGCTCGTATCTCTGGAACGCCTCCGGATCCGGCCAGTCAGGGTCGATGATGGACAGCAGCTTTGGCTTCTCCGGCGCGTGGACCGTGTGCGAGCAGAAACACCTGCTCGCACTCTGCTTCGGACTTTCGGCGGTTAACAAAGCATGAAAACGGGGCCGGTCTGGCCCATTCTGCCGCCCATACCAGAGTTTACAACACGCCACGCGACGACCGAAGGGTACCCTTTGATTTGGTCAGGTCTTCTTGCAGACAAGAAGCGGAATGTAGGGAGGCATATTATTGTGCGGTTGATCACCCTGGGTTGGGGTGATCGTTCTGGATGGAGTGAACGCAGCGTAGTTGCCCGCACCACCCGTTGCGACAGGGTACGTCGTAACACCGCCCGACCACCCACCTGTTGTCACCGCAGCACCGATAAAGTTGTGGCTGTGAGACGGCATCTGTTTATCTGCGAGGCCGGGGACAGACCGGGACGCGAAAAGCCCCGCACGGCCTGATCAGCACCGGTGCGGGGCTAGATGAGAGGAGGCTCTCAGCGGACCTGATACGCAACGCGGCCCGTGAGGTGACCCTAGGGCAGGGCGGTTAAGGGAGGGTTTCGAGCCCATTCCATACTGAGGCTTACGGGAAGGTGCTCCCCTCGCACGTGGGTAGGAAGGTTGGCGGCAGTTGCACGCGCCTCAAGCGGCCAAGTAGCGACCGCACCCGATGGATTTCCGCCACGGAGAGGCCGCGATTAGCGTCTAGCTGACTGCCGCTGTCTTGAACGCTATCGGTCCTGTTCCTTGGCACGGACCCGTTGCAGCAAGGAGGTCATGGATGAGATTGGCAGCCACAATCGCCCTGATCAGCCTGTGGCCGGGCGCCGCCTTGGTGGGCGGCGCTCCTGCTGGCTCGTCCCCGCCAGCCCCGCCCTCGAAACAGGGCGCTGCCGCTTCAGCCAGCGTGCCGCCCACGACCGCCCCAATCCCGACGTTGAGCTCATGACCCCTACCCGTTTTACGCTTACTGTCTTGCTAACCACCATATCAGCAACCCCTGCGCTGGCCCTCGGCGAAGGGGCCCGGGCATGGATGAGTGACGCTGGTTATGTGCCTCCGACCACCGCGCGCCTGGTTGTGTGCCACGGCTACGGGTGCACTAGGCGGGAAGTCATTACCACCGATACAGACTGGTTCGCTCGCATCGGTGCAGCGATGCGGGCTGGTCGCACCTCACCACGGGCAGAGCGCGAGGCATTGAGAGCCGCTATTCGGATCTATACCGCAAGTCTTTCAAGACATCTTGGAGGAGAGCCCGACGCAGCGAAGTCACCGCCATCGCTTTCAGGCGTTCACGGTCAGATGGACTGCCTTGATGTGAGTGCCAATACGACAAGTCTGCTGCTCGTGCTGAAGGATCGTGGCCTCATGGTTCATCACAATGTTGAAGTCCCAGTCTCCCGGGGCTTCTTCTTCGATGGGCGCTATCCGCACACCACCGCTGTCATTTCAGATACATCGGGTGGCATGACCTGGGCGGTAGATCCATGGAGCCAAATGCCTGGTGGCAACCCAGAAGTCGTTCCACTTGAGCGATGGAAACAGGAAGGCTGACGCTCGCCGCACATGGCCGCTCCGCATGAGGTAGCACTGGCCGGCTCGGATGCTCTCAGGTGCCACGCTCATGATGTGCTCTCGTCAGAATCTCACCTAGTCGCGATCTCTCCCGACCCCCCGCCGTCCCGGCAGCTTTCTGAGTGTTTGGCGTCGAGTGCGATTCCGAAGGCTTTCTAACTGGCCCTGTCGCAAAGTTGGGACGTTAACCCCGCCTTGAGGATGGGGTCCGCATGGGCGCCTCCGAACTGGAGGTAGTCCATGATCCTGAATGCGCTCGTCCAGCGGCTGAAGCGCCGGTCTAAGGGCGACTTCAAGGGCCGGCACTTCGAGGCATCCCTGATCCTGCAGGCCGTCTCCAGGTACCTGCGCTACCCGCTGAGCTACCGCGACATCGAGGAGATGCTCTGCGAGCGCGGCCTGGAGGTCGACCACTCCACTCTTAACCGCTGGGTTATAGCCTATGCTCCCCTGATCGAGCGCCGGCTGCGAGCCTTCCGCCAGCCGCATCGCGGGTCGATCCGGGTCGACGAGACGTACATCAAGATCCGGGGTGGATGTCGCTATCTCTACCGCGCTATCGACAAGCACGGCACGCCCGTAGACTTCCTCCTGACTGCCCGGCGTGATCTGGATGCCGCCAAGCGCTTCTTCCGCAAGATGCTGCAGGAGCAGCCGCTGCTCTCACCTGACCGGATCGGCACGGATGCGGCGGGTCCCTACCCACCCGCCATCAAGGCCACGCGGAAGGCCAGCCTTCTGGCCCGCACTCCACTGCACTACGTCACCAAGCACCTGCAGCAGCAGATGGAGAGCGACCACTTCCGGGTCAAGAGAGCCATGCCGCGGGTTGGCGGCTTCCAGTCCTTCCCCACAGCCCGACCCCCACAGCCCGACGCACCATCCAGGGCTTCGAAGCCATGCTCTGGCTGCGCAAGGGCTTCGGCTTCTCCGGTCCGTGGACCGTGTACGAGCAGAACCAGCTGCTCGCCCTCTGCTTCGGACTTCCGCAGGTTAACAAAGCATGAAAACAGGGCCAGTCTGGCCCATTCTGCGGCCTACATCGAAGTTTGCGACGTGTGTGGACGCCCCGCGAGACGCAAGAGAAATCTTCAGGATCAGTGCAGCGCGCGGTCGGGTGCGGACATGTGTGCGGCCTCTGATGCGGCTCACACGCCGCGGGCCCGGATGGGAGTTCGCGGATC
>JAESFL010001029.1_pt1 | contig 11992 bp, 12 predicted proteins | sample 9269401 | NCBI WGS metagenome assembly JAESFL01 (sample SAMN14506025, study PRJNA617098) | algae metagenome | isolation source: Gloeocapsa sp. UFS-A4-WI-NPMV-4B04 and co-occurring heterotrophs from desert... | place: USA: Utah | collected 2006-10-01 | reverse complement strand
GTCGGGCCTCTGCTGAGGGCTCTCGCAGTCTGAACCCTTTTGCCGACCGATGTCGGCCGGGGCTACACACGCAAACAGCGGCCATCGCACATCGCTCGAAATCGCGTTTTCACACGGCCTCGGTCAACCTTTCACGTTCCGGTTGCCCAACAAAAGTCATCTCATGGCCGCCAAAGCGGACCAAGCCCTTTTGTCGGACGAGGGCTATACCCGGTACCGCTGAATCTGCGCGACACGCACTACGCGAGCGCGAAATGGCTGCATGACTATGGCGGGTACGTGTTCCCCCACGATGATGCAAGAGGATGGGTGGAGCAGGAATATGCTCCAGGCATCGCACCGGGCCAGTTCTATCAGAGCGACACCCGAGGCCCCAACACCTTTGAGGGACGGGCGGACCAGTTCTGGGCGGATGTGATAGGACAGGACCAGCCGCGGCACCCGAAGAAACGATAATCCTGATCGTGCCTCTTTATTGCCACGGTTCCATTGCCAACTAGCCTCCGTCCTGTGACAAACCTGTCATTGGAGGGCGGAACATGATGTTCTGCTGGCGGGAACTACTAGGGACTAGAGACGATAATGGCGACTGGCACGGTAAAATGGTTCAATGAGACCAAGGGGTACGGCTTCATTCAGCCGGACAATGGCGGCAAGGATGTATTCGTTCATATTTCAGCAGTGGAGCGCGCAGGCCTCCGCAGCCTGCAGGACGGACAGAAGATCTCCTATGAGCTTGAGCAGGACCGTCGCTCGGGGAAAGAATCCGCGACCAACCTGCAGCAGGTCTAAGATCTTGCACATATTGCGGATTGCTCCGCCGACACGATCAGCCGCTCCATCCTGGGGCGGCTTTCTGTTTGAGTATCACTGCGGCTATCATGAGAGCCAAGATGGCTGAAGTCATGCCAACCGTCGACGGCGAAGCGCGCCAAGCTCGGGAGTTGATGATCCTGCTACAAGCCGGGCTTTTCGTCATTCCGAAGGACTAAACAAGCATCGCAGAGGAGCTGCGAGAGTTCGCCAGTCGAGTCCTCGACAGGACCTGGATTACCAAACAGTAGCTGCCGAAATATTCCTGTGAGTTCCCTGGGATTTAGCTCAGTGCGAAGCCGCCGGTAACTCCGCTTCGCTATCGAAGATCGCTCATAATCATGGCGATGCCCGTCATGGGCGCGGTAAAGGGTATGTTTCGTTACCTCTGGAGACATAAGGCGATCAGCTTTATCTTACTCTTCCTGTTCGGCGGAGGCCTCTATCTACAGCCGGCTGCCGCCTGGTCCGGGCTTGCGCTGCTCCTGTTCCTACGCCTGACCAAGGTTCACTCGCTTCTGCTGCTCTATGATCTGACAGATCGAGGCGCGCTAAAACATGTTCGAACGCTTGCTACCAAACGCGCCCATATGCTCTCACCTGACGAGTACGGAAACGTATCTGAGGAGGCCTGGGACAAGCACCTCAATGCCTTCATCAAGAAGACGCTTGTGCCGGAGTTCCAGCGCAGGAAGATCGAGCACCTCCTAGCCAAGGATTCGAAACGGTGCGTTGCCCGCCTCAGGACCCGGATCAACCGGATCATCGATCGGCACCAGTCGGCCGAGGCCGCAGTCGAGTTCGACGATGCGATGACCGGCCGGGAGTTTGAGCTCTACTGCCGGGATATCCTGCAGGAGGCCGGCTGGCGTGCGGCGCTTACTCCCGGATCAGGCGACCAGGGTGCCGATATCATTGCCGAGAAGGACGGGCGGCGAGTTGTGATCCAATGCAAGTTTTACAACGGCACCGTCGGGAACAAAGCTGTTCAGGAAGCCTACGCGGCCGCTACCTTTCAGGATGCGCCCTATGCGGTGGTGGTCACGAATTCGGTCTACACGAAATCTGCCCACCAACTCGCGCACAAGAACGGTGTGCTGCTGATGCACCACTCGGATCTGGAGCGGCTCGACCTCCTTGTCACCAGCGGGGCAGGCTCCCGCTGAAACAAGATTCCATTCAGATGCTTGAGGCTTACAGGAAGTCGTCGATCGACAACTGCGCCGTGTTGCGCGGCTTCTGTTTCGGCTTCTTTGGACCTTCCTCGACAATTGCGGCAACGGGCTGTTTGCGGGGGATCGGTGTATCCTCGGATTGCATGCGCTTCATGCGAGCTTTCGCCTTATCCCGCGCTTGAGCTTCCTCAGATTGCGGATCTTCCGTCAGCCATTTTCCCCGTTTCAGAACCTCATTCACCCGGCCCTGATTGACCCCAAGCTGGAAGGCGATCTCCTGCTGGGTCATATCGGTGGTGCTATGAAGCTCGAGGATCTTACGGGCGAGCTCCGGCGTCATCTTACGCCCAGACACACGACGGGCCGGTGCGATCGACCGGGTTTTCTTATCTTCCTTGCGCATCTTCTCAAGGATGGCCAGGGCCATATTCATGCCTTGAGCCCGCAGGGCTTCTTCAAATTGCTTCAGCGTGGTCAAAAGAGAGACTCCTGAACTCCTGCCCCGATGTAATCACACCGGCTCAGACTGACTTTTGAACGACGAAGAGATGGTGAACGACCGTTAGCCCCGCACAGCTACCGGGAATGGTCAGCCGAATTACGGCGCCTGGAAGCAGAATAGAGTCCATGATTCGCGTTTTTCAAGAGCGAGATTGAACTTGGTTGTTGATTTGTTCCGCGTCCGCCCCAAAGCCGCTCGCGTGTGCTAGCTATTCAACCGATTTCTATGGAGTTCCATGAGAAATTGGCATAGCGGCCTGTATAAGGTCACCAGAACGGCGCTCTGTAAGTGACGCCGACCGATCGGGTCATCTTGAGCGGTTGCTCGCAGCGAGCACAAGGGACCGCACAACCGGTCGGCGTCGCGGCCTCGGGGTTCTGTGTCAGTCCGAGCTGAAACAGGGCAAGGCCGAGCCCAAGAGCCTACTCAGGTTTGTGACACTTTCAGGGCCTTAGCTGTGACGCCTGGCCTGGTACCTCATGCCTCCGCCGCCTCGGCAAGATCCTCGTCTTTCACTGCTTTCAGGGTGAAGTGGAAGGCTGTCCCCTCTCCAGGAGCCGACACGACCCAGATCTTCCCGCCGTGGGCCTCGATAATGGTCCGGCAGATCGACAGCCCTACACCCATGCCGGTCCTCTTGGTGGTCGTGAACGGGGTGAACAACTTCTCGAGGATGGCTGGCGCGATTCCGGTTCCCGTGTCTTTGACGCTCAGGCATACCATCGTCCCAGCATCCGCCAGTTCAGCCTTAATCGTCAGGTCCCGCTGTTCAACCTCCTGCATCGCTTCCATGGCATTGCGCACGAGATTAAGCAGAACCTGCTGGATCTGAACCCGGCTCACAAGAACCTTGGGGCTCTCGTGAGGAAGATCGAAATCAACCTTGATGCCTTTGTCCTTGGCCCCAGCGAGGGCGAGAGCGCTCGCCTCTTCGATCAGCTTGCGCAGGTCCTCAATCTCCTGCTCGGTCTCGCCCCGCGCTACGAATGTACGCAGCTGCCGGATCACCTCGCCGGCCCGGTGAGCTTCCTCTGTCGCTCCCTCGATCCCGTGACGAAGCATCAGGACGGGCTCACCATCCATCCTGTCCAGGATCATGCCGCAGCCCTTCAGGTAGCTGGTGATGGCTGTTAGCGGCTGGTTGACCTCATGCGCCAAGGTCGAGCCCATCTCGCCCATGGCGGTCAGGCGCGACATGTAAGCAAGCTCCGTCTGCAGTTCCTGCATTCGCTTTTCCGTGTACTGCCGGTCCGTCAGGTCACGGATAAAAGCGGTGAAGAAGCGTTGACCTCCCGACTCCATCTCTCCCAGGTGCACCTCCATCGGGAAGGTCGAGCCGTCCTTGCGCTGAGCCACAGCCACACGGCCGCTTTCCGTAATCCGCCGCTCGCCGGTGTGCCGGTAGCGGTGCATGAAGCCCTCATGGCTGTCCCGGTACGGCACAGGCATCAGGTACTTGACGCTGGTGCCGATGATCTCCTCGGGCTCGTAGCCGAACATCCTCACGGCCGTGGCACTGAACGAGGTGATGATCCCCTTCTCATCGGACACGATCATGGCGTCCGGGACGGTGGCCAGGATGGACTGCAGGTGGGCCGTTTGCCGGAGCAGATCATCCTGACTGGCGCGCAGGGCTTCCTCGGCCACAACATGATGGGTGACGTCCTGGGCGATGCCGATCTTGCGCGTCGGCCTCCCATCCTTATCGACGAGGGTATGGCCAACCGATGTGATCCAGCGCTCCTCACCATTATCGGCCCGGAAGATTCGGAATGTGTTGGTGAACGTCAGGCTATCACCCGCTTGATCTGAGTAGGCCGTGTCGGCGACCCGCTCACGATCATCGGGATGAATGCACTCAAGGACGAGTTCCTGCGTGATGGTGGTATCCGGCGCAAAGCCGAACAACTCCCGGGCCTCGGCGGTCCACTGCCGTTCGCCCGTGAGTGTATTGAAATCCCAGATGCTGAGGCCAGTGGTCTCGATCGCCAGGCGCAGCCGCTCCTCGCTCTGACGAAGGCTCTCCTCAACCTGCTGCAAGCCTGTGATGTCACGGGAGATCGCCAGCAATCCGTCCGGCTTGCCGTCGCGGCCCAGGATGGGCGTGATCATCACGTCCCACCACTTTGGGGTGCTGGCCAGCGTTGGGCAAAAGCCGCGGAAGCGCCCGGTCTCTCCGAGCTTGGCCCGCAGCACGGCTCTTCGAGCATCATCAGCGGTCGTGCCCGACCAGAAGTCGAGCCAGTCGCAGCCCTCGATCGCGGCGAAGTCCTCCACCTCCATGACCCGACAGCCACCCTCGCTCATGAAGCGCAAGCGCCCCTCAAGATCGAGAACTTTGATACAATCTTCGGAACTGGCATGCAGCCGGTCGAGCATTTCGGTCTTCTGAGCCAACTCTCGCTCGGCTTTTCGCAGTTTCATCTCACGCTGAATGGAGCGGGCGAGTGCCAGCAGGGTTCGCTCCTGCACCTGGGACAGGCCTTTGGGGCGAGGTGCGCGATCGACAACCGTCAGGGTCCCGATAGGAATGTCGTTCTCATCCCGCAAGGCGATGCCGGCGTAAAAGCGCAGCCCCGGGCCTCCCGTCACGAACGGGTTGTGACAAAACTCCGGATGCTCACGGAGATCAGGAAAGACAATCAGGCCCGGTTGTTGGATCGTGTAGGCGCAGATCGACAGATCTGCCGGGATCTCGCCCTCATCAAACCCGACCTTGGCCTTGAACCAGTGCCGGCCCTCAACCAGGAATCCGATGGAAGCTGCTGGTGCCTGGCATGCCTGGGCGGCTATGACGACCGCATCGTCGAACGCAGGCTCGGGAGGCGTGTCGAGAATATGGAGTTGTCGGACGGCAGCAATCCGATTGGCGCTGGCGAATCCAGGGATGCTGGTGCTGAAACTGCTGATGGCCATACTTAAACTGCTGCCCCGACCGTTGCCTGTGGTCTACCTTTCGGAGGTAACGCGCCTGGGCCGATAGCAAAGAGGCTCGCGTTCCGCAACGTAGACGCTGCCCACTTATCGCCAAGCTTAGTACAAAACGGCTTGGGCAGGCCCTGCTTCAGTAAAATGGGACTTTCTTCTTGCTCTGTCGTGCGTAATGTTCTTATCTTCCGTTAAGACAGTACGTAGTTTTCCTACAGCCAAGCTTTCGGTTTTCCCTTATTGCGCGAAGCAACCGGTTGGTTCATCTTCACGGGCATTGGAAACACCCCACACTTTCAGTGATCAATTGCAAAAACAACAATAGTTTTACGTACTTACCGTAGGGGCAATGCGGGGGCTGACGGGTCGCGAACACGGTCAAAAGACCGGGCGCGGCCCTTTTCTTTTTCGGACTAGGATGGCTCAGGACGTTCCGTTGACGTGATCTTTCAGAACGTGGGACGGACTAAATGTGAGCGCCCGCCGAGGCTCAATGGGCACCTCCACCCCGGTCTTCGGGTTACGGCCGACGCGCTCAGCTTTATTCCGGACGGTGAAGGTACCGAAGCCGGAGAGTTTGACACTCTCTCCTCTCACCAATGCATCGCCGATCTCCGAAAGAACCTGCTCGACCAGTGTCGCTGCCTCATGCCGGGGAACACCCGTGGTCGCATAGACTGCATCGCACAGGTCTGCCCGCTTCACCGTCTTGCCGTCCATCACTCGTTCCATAGTTGTTGCACCCCCAGCTTAACGGGCGTCGGACGGTGTGGAATGCCCATTCTCAAGCTGCTCCACAAGAGCTTTCAGCCTGTCCGGCAACTCGGCTTCGAGCACATCGTCGTAGAGGCTGCGTAGGGAATAGCTCAGGATAAATGTCACCTGCTCTTGCGAGAAGTTCAGGCTGTTGGGGACCTGTCCTGTCCACTTGAAATTGGTTTGCTGCATGGCGTTTGCTCGTTGCCCTGCATTGCCCCTGTTAACACATGCTAGTGGGAACTCACGCGTCCGTGATCGGTTTCAGCGCGGCGGTAAGTCTTCGCCGGCCACGGTCACCACGTCGTAGGTGAAGGTTTAGGACGACCCCAGTTGGAGCTTTTTCTTTGCGGCCATGCTGGAATAGGGTGTCCCCTCCCATCGTTTGGCATCCAGACGGCTGTACGCTCCTGTTCAGCCGTCTGAAAAGGATCGCCGTTCCTCTCTCAAAAACAACGGCGTCGATCTTAGGGCCCCTCCCCCTCGGAGCGGGCCCCTTTTCATGGAATGGGAGAGCCAACCTCGCTTAGCCGGCGAGCTGCGCCTCTGGAGAGTTTGCGACCGGAGCGAGGAACTGCCTCGCCCACATGGCGGCCTGGGTGCGGTTCTCGGCCCTGGCTTTCCGCAGGATGGCCTTGATGTGAACCTTCACCGTCGCTTCGGCCAAGCCAAGCTCCCGGGCGATGAGCTTGTTGGAAGCGCCTGTTGTGAGCAGACGCAGGATCTGAGTTTCCCGATCGGAAAAGCGGTTTGCCAAATCCGGATTTGCGCCGATCTCCGTGGGTGTCGGTTTCTGGGCTGAAACCTGCTCGAAAAGGGCGAAGCCAACGGACGCAGGCAGGAAAGTCTCGCCCAGCATCACCAGTTCGAGCGCCTTGAGCATGGCGTTCTGCGACATGCCCGTTGAACACAAGCCGTTCAGACCGGCCTCAACCAACTGCCCAATCGCCTGTGGCTCGAGGTGATCTGCCAGTAGGACCAGCCGGGCGCCAGGGCAGCGCTTTTTCAATTCACCGACCAGTTCTCCGTAACCCACTGGTGAAAGGCTCTCGCAGATCAGGATGAGAGTGGGAATATTATCATCCGAGGCCGACAAGTTCGGCACGCCAGCGGAAGCATCACCGGAGAGAGCAAACTGAGACCCTGCCAGAAGCTGGGCAACACCAGTGCGCAGAAGGTTGTTCCGGCAGAGAAGGTAGGTGGTCACATGGTAGAGTGGATGACGAGCGAGCGGAAGGATTTGCGCCTTGTAGACGACGTCTTGGTCCATAGGTTTTTGGCCCCTTGCGATAGTTTCTGGTCCAGCACAAGCGCGAATGCCCGCTCCCTGCTCTCGCATTGAGGCGCGAACGAACCGCAACTGTGTGGGAGAGCCGTCCTAAGATCTGGCTCGACCGGGACTTAACCCTTCCGAACCGGGGCAGTTCCAGCAGAGGAATGCCCAAAACGGGTTACTCCTTATGGGCATCACGCCTGCGGGAATGTGCCGGCCCAGCCTCTGAGATCCTTCCAGACCTGTGCGGAAACGTTCTGGCCCATTGCCAGTTATCGCCGTGAGGGCAGCTACTGCCTTCAAGACCAGGAGGCCTCCTCATCTACCTGGCAACGGCGGGTGAGGAGGCTTCTGCGTGAGGCCCTTTCAGTCCCGGATCTTTGGCCGGAATCCTGCAAACCAGCCGAAATACTATAGGATCCAGTAACTTCTGGACCCAATCACGTGAGCCCCAACCACGATGAGCAGCCTGCACCAATACCCCGCGATCTCGGCTCACAATGAGGAGACCGAGCAAGACCGTATCTCGCGGCTGCATGAGGCTTTCGGGGTCATGTGCGCTATCGCCCGCATGGTCTGGCGTGAGGAGACAGGCTACGGCTCCACTGAGCCGGGGCTGACCCATACACGGTGGGATGGTGCGATCATCGCTTTACGGGACACCAGTGGACAACTCGAGGTGATCTGGGCCTCTGCCGATCACCGGGAGCGCTTCGGCGTCCTGGCTGAACTCGCATGGGAAGCCATGTCAGAGTCACGAACCAACGTCGTCCACCGCCTCCCAACGTAATGACCGATTTATCGCAGGGGCGAGCCATCTCTCGCCTCGCGTGAACCTGGTGCGCTTGTCTCGGAAGAGGTTTGGGCCACTCCGAGCGAACCATCGGGTCCGCGGGTAAAATGCACGCCCTGTTCTCGGAATGCCAGCACAACGGCTTCCAAGCTGTCACGGCGGACGGAGGATTCCCCGTGGGTATCCATGCGCTTGACAGATGTCGGAGAAATGTTGGCAGCATCCGCCAGCTCTCGCGTCGACCGGTTCAGGAGACCTCTGGCGGCCCGGATTTGAGCACTTGTGGGCGCAATCCATGTCTTAAAATCGAGGGATAGCTCTCTCGGATCGGATGGAAGCGGTTGCGTTTCAGCCTGACCGGAGACCTCCAAGTGGTGCAACCATAATTCATCGACGACGAGCGTGCCTAAGCTGCGGAGCAACGTCGTCTGATGTTGACTGAATTCTCGCGGCTTCAAGTCCGAAACACAAAGGGCTCCTAGCCGGATTCCCGGCCGGATCGTCAGCGGGGCCCCGGCATAGAAGCAATGTGAGGCTCGCCGATGACATAAGGGTTCTTCGCAAAGGTCCGGTCCGCCAGCGCATCCGGCACGACGAAAACCTCATCGTGGAGGATCGTATAGTTGCAGAATGCATAGTCTCGCGGCAGCTCAGAAAGTGACATTCCCTCCGGCTTCGCCTTGAGGAAATAGCAATGTGCATCGGCCAAGGTCACATGAACCATCGGAACATCGAATAGCTGCTTTGCAATCCTGCAAATGCGATCGATGGCAGGCGAAGAAGGCCTATCGAGAATGGCCAGGCTGTGGAGGGCGGCGAGGCGCTCGGCCTCTTGGGGGCTGCGGGAAAAGCATTTCGGATCAAAACTCAGGCTAAAACAATGTAACGCGGCAATCTACGATTTTGCGAATCGTCGTTGTTGCGACGACATAAGGCACGAGGCTGGTCTCAAGCTGATGTGACGCTGACTACATTCCTGCGCTGCACGACCAGGACTGGGTCCTGCCGCTGCTACGACGCGTCAGGCCCCGACATGGGTCGCCTGCTTCTGGCGTCCAATGAAAGGAGCCCCGCGTGTGTCACTCACGCGGGGCTCGAGAATGCCAGGGAACCTGCTCTTTGAGGTTTACCGTTCGATGACAGTGACAACCCGGCGGCTGCTGCCCTCGACGATGTAGTACCGGTCGCCGACCAGCACCACCTTACAGTCCCGCACGCCGGTGATCAGGCTCTCGAGGGTGGTCGGGCAGTCCACAAGTTCCGTCACAGTGGTCGGCACCGTCTGACCAACCGTGATCGTCACGTTCTGCTGCACGGGCCGGATGTTGACGCTTCGCAGGGTCTGCACGGCCTGAGTGCGCTGCTCGCCTGTGATATTGACCGTAGTCGAGCTACTGGAGCTGGTTGTACCCGATGCTGTGCCGCTGGTACCCGCAGTGCCCCCAGAGGTCCCGCTCGCAGCCCCACCTGACGTGCCAGCTCCGCCCGTTGTGCCACTGGCTGCGCCGCCCGACGTACCGCCGGAGGTGCCTGATGCAGCACCCCCTGAGGTGCCGGTTCCGCTCCCGGACGTCCCAGCACCGCCACCCGACGTTCCACCGCTGCCGCCCTGCGGCGCGACGGTTGTGCCACCCGACGAACCCGACGAACCGGAGGTGCCGCCTGATCCGCTTGTCTGAGCCATAGCCGCGACACTCAAGGAAAGAGCAGCAGCCGCAACGGTCGTCATAAATGCTACACGCATATGTAACCTCCCATCTGACCGGGCTCACTCAGCCCGGTTCTTACGAATCCAACGGCACACTTCAGGACAATGTTCCGGGAGGTTTATGGGCCTGCACACAAAGAACCCGGCACAAGGCCGGGCTCTCTGTTTTCCAATGCGTGTATTCCGCAGATCTCACCATGGGGAGGCATGGGAACACGACCTGCAGTCTGAACAACCGTTCAGGATCGGCGTCGTTCCATCGGTCTGGATCTCGTGCACTCAAGCCAGTTCGGGAATCATCGAGAACTGAACCTCAGGTTAGGCACTGCCTTCGACTGAACCCGTCACGAACTTTGATCTCAGCGGCTGCCCTGTGGCTGGAGAGAGATGCCGGCAGGAACTTTCAACTCACCGTCTTCCTGGTCCAAGTCGATGAACCGATTGTCTTTGGGAATGACGAGCCCCTCCCCGATCTTCGGCAGCTTGGACAGGGTAGTGCAGGTGATAGCGGATCGTTCTCCCGAAGACGTTTCAGTGCCGGTGAGCCGTGCTGCTCTTCGGCCAAGTTCTGAGAGACTTCCCTCGAGCCGAATACTCTGGTCTGGGAAGGCCCAGGTGAAACGCTGCCCCGTCTGCTCCCACTTCCCCGGCCACTCGCCGGGCTTCGTCCGAGAGGCATCGAAGATGTAGGGGCTTACCTCGCCGTTCTGAACCTCACCCCCGCCGACCCCGCCACCGGGATAGAACGTAATCACAAACTGAGTCCGGTCACTGCTCCGGGTGCATTGCCAGAGGGAGCCGGCCAGACTCATTCCATCGGCAACGGCTGCAGGTGACAACGCGACGATGCCGATTACGGCTACCAGGAAAGCTCTCATGGTGCTGTCTCCGATCAGAGCAGGTGACGGAGCAGCACCGTAGTCCGCGGGGCCTTACCAAATTTTATCAGGAGGCTGGATTGGAGCGATCAGGGCTGTTGCCGCTGGATCCCAGCAGGCACACCAGGGCAAAGATGCTGATCACCGCCAGGAATTCTGCGCCGGTCTCGAGCCATTCCGGCGAGACGCCCCGCCGCAACCAGCGAGAGCAAAAAGGCAACAACTGTACCCCACACCAACATAAGCCACCGTCCCTTGGAACGGGCGGAAGCTTTGCCTCAAGCAATGTGAAGAGTCGATGACAGGATATAGCGCACTCTCACCCGGGACAGGTACTCCTGCGCCCACTGACTGTTGTTCGGCATCGGCAGGTACTTCACGGTGATCTGAACCAAGGCGAGGTCCTGGCCCAGGTTCATGGCCCGCGCGAACACTGCCCCTAGCTGACCTGTGTTGGATATTCCAGGCAGTCGATCCTGACACCTTTGTCCTGGGTTCCAATCTGGATCGACGTCACCGAACTTCGAGGTCGGCGGGAGCAGATCGGCCGCATTACGCTTTAAGTGACGAGGGATGCCTCGGTCGCCAGCCGCAATAGGGCCCGGCGGAAAGCCTGGGCGGCTGGCCCAAGCGTTTCATCCAGCCGGTGAGCGATATACGCCTCTGAGGCGACCTGACTTTTCCGCCCGAGCGCGGTGGTAGCGACGCGCACAAGACGTCCTTCGCTCAGATCGCGCTCCACTTGCCAGACTGGCAAGCGCCCCCAGTCCAGACCCGCTAGGATAAGGGCTGCTTGGCGTCCTGGCTGCTGGCGAGACAGATCTGGGGCGAGAGGACCCCGAAGCTGCGCCCTTCCGAAAGAGGTGTGGGATCAGACAGGACAATCTGACTGTGATCGGCAAGATCGGGCAAGCTGACATCCCCACTCCTGGAGCGCAGGGCTAGCGGGTGCTTCGGCGAGACCACAGCCACCTGCTCTATCGAGGAGATGGCCTCAAGCGCAATCCGCGGATCGCGGAACTCCTCGCCAACCAGGATGGGTTGCCGGCCTGCTCGAACAGCCATTGCCGGTGGAAGCGGTTGGAGCGCCACCGCGTGCCGAGCGGCGGAAGAACGGGTTGGGTCGTCATGGTGCTCTCCATTTGGTTCAGGCGCGCTCGGATATG